>UMBZ01031549.1_pt1 | contig 37453 bp, 29 predicted proteins | sample 1964091 | NCBI WGS metagenome assembly UMBZ01 (sample SAMEA4835954, study PRJEB28245) | human gut metagenome | biome: gut microbiome; material: fecal sample | place: Denmark | collected 2008
TAATATTATATATATAATATACTATCTATACAGAGAATGGTAACCACAGAGAAAAAAACTGAATAACTGAATACTGAATACGTTTCCAAAAAACGGGTATTACTTTGTAATATGCTGATTTATATGGCAAAACATAGTTTTCTATACCGCAAAACATAGAGATGCGCCCCACAAAACATAGAGTTTGATTTCTTTAACTAAGTTTCAAATCGTAAGTTGTTGAAAATCGCTCCTTATCACATGCAAAAATTTGGTAGATACAGAAAATCTTTATATCTTTGCACCGGAATTGCGCAAAGCAAGGTTGAAAGATAATAAAAAGATAATTGAATGGGAAATAAAATAACAACAATGGAGCGGGGAATGCAGCGACGCACGGAACTGCTCCTGGGAAAGGATAATCTTGAGAAATTACAGTCGGCACGAGTGCTCATCTTCGGTATCGGAGGCGTGGGGTCATGGTGCGCTGAGGGACTGCTGAGAAGCGGCGTGAGGAACATCACCATCGTGGACAGCGACCGCGTCTGCGTGACCAACTGCAACCGCCAGCTGATGGCAACCAGCCGCACCATCGGCGAGGTGAAGGTGGATGCACTGCGCCAGCGCCTGCTGGATATCAACCCTGATGCCAACATCACCGCCTATCAGAAAATATATCAGGCGGAAACAGCCGACGAATTCCACATGGAGGAATACGACTTCATCATCGATGCTATCGACTCACTGAAGGACAAGGCAGATCTGATTCTCCGTGCCACTTCCCTTCCGAAGGAAATCACCTTCATTTCTTCGATGGGTGCAGCCCTCCGCAGCGATCCGTTCATGGTGAGGAAGGCTGAGTTCTGGAAGGTGGATGGCGATCCGCTGGCAAGGGCCCTGCGCAAGAAATTCAAGAAGAACAAGACGTTTCCCCGCCGCAAATTCCAGTGCGTATTCAGCGAGGAAAAGCCGATGCAGAACAGGGGCGACCAGCGACTCGTGGAACACGAATGGTGCTCAACAAAGGCGCAGATCAACGGTTCGCTCTGCCACATCACCGCCACTTTCGGCATGGCAATCGCAGGAATGGTCATCAATCACATCATCGATTGATGGCTTGCATCATAACCAGGTGTGTGCATACTTTTCAACTTTCCCTAATGAATAAATTTATTTGAGAGCAAAAAAAACAAGATTTTCTTGCTTAATAAAAATAAAAGTCTTATCTTTGCATAAGCTAAGCTGCACTCGGCAATTTGAAAGCAAGCTTTCATTGCGCTCGTTTGCATAAGATTAGCATGATGTTTAAATATAATCAGGAGGAGAAAATATGTTGATATACGTAGCCAACCCACTTTATGATGCCGTCTTCAAGTATATGATGGAAGACGAGCGAATAGCCAAGACATTGCTTTCTGCACTCTTGCAGAAAACGGTGATTGCAGTAGAAATGCGACGTCACGAGTATCCTAACATTTCTCGTGATGCCATATCTATGTTTCGTGTTGATTTTGCGGCAACCGTATTGGAAAACGATGGCAGCAAGAAGCTTATTCTGATAGAATTGCAGAAAACATGGCTGGAGACGGAGACCTTGCGTTTCCGCCAATATCTGGCTGTGCAGTATAACAACAAGGAGAATATGCGCAAGGAAACCAAGGGCAAGTTTGCCCTGCCTACTGTGGCTGTTTATCTGCTGGGGCATTGCGTGGGTGAATTCAAGGATCCCGTAATCTATGCCAAGCATAAGGTATATGACTATGAAGGAAATGAAATTCTCCAGGAGAAGCCAGACCCATTTGTAGAGAGTCTGCAGCACGACAGCATCATTGTCCAGATTCCGCTGCTGAAAGGAAGAGTGAACAATAGACTGGAGAAAATATTGAGTGTGTTCGATCAGTCACAGATTTATCCAGATGACCAGAGAATGCTAGAGTTGGATGAAAATAAATATGCGGATGATGCAGAAATGGCCCATATCCTTCATCGTCTCCAGTCGGCAGCCGCTAATCCTGATATCAGAAACAGAATGAATGCTGAGGATGAGTTCTTCCAGGCTTTGGAAGACAGGGATACTACTATTATGAAGAAGGATAAAATCATTAAAGAGCAGATAGCTGTGCTTGAAGAGCAGAAAGCGACGCTTGAAGAGCAGAATGCTGCGCTTGAAGAGCAGAAAGCATCTTTGCGTGCTGCAGTCTTGGCTCTGTCGAAATCTGGCATGGCTGCAGAAATGATAGCAAAGACATTGCATATCGAAGAGGAGAAAATAAATGAAATATTATCCTAGCCAATAACATCAAAACAGAAGAAGGCGATAGCAGACACATCGTGAATTGTGTCAGCTATCGCCTTCTTTTTTTGATTTTTCCTTATCTTGCAGTAATATGTTCATACCAATGAAAAGTTGCTTTTTTCCACTTAACCCATACCTAAGTGGAAAACATTTATGAAACATTAACCTAATATTCTTGATGGAACATCCCCGAAAATGACAATAATTCATTACCTTTGCAGAAGAAATAAACATAAGAACAAGAAAAAAATATGATTACAGTTGATGGATTGACCGTAGAATTTGGCGGCACCACCCTATTCAAAGACATTTCCTTCCAGATCAACGAGAAGGACCGTATAGCCCTGATGGGAAAGAATGGCGCAGGAAAGAGTACACTGCTCAAGATCATCGCAGGCGTGAGAACTGCCACACGTGGCTCGGTCTCGGCTCCGAAAGATTGCGTCATCGCCTATCTGCCACAGCATCTCATGACCGAAGACGGACGCACCGTTTTCGAGGAAACTTGCCAGGCGTTCGCCCATCTGCACGAGATGCAGGCGGAAATCGACCGCATCAACAACGAACTCACCACACGTACCGACTACGACAGCGATGACTACATGCAGCTCATCGAAAAGGTATCTTCTCTGTCGGAAAAATTCTATGCCATCGATATGACCCATTTCGAGGAAGACGTGGAGAAGACGCTGCTCGGATTGGGCTTCGAACGCTCCGACTTCAACCGCCCTACCAGCGAGTTCTCCGGTGGATGGCGCATGCGTATAGAACTGGCTAAGCTGCTCCTGAAATCGCCCGACGTACTGCTCCTCGACGAGCCTACCAACCACCTCGACATCGAATCTATCGGATGGCTGGAAGACTTCATCATCAACAGTTCCAAGGCGGTGGTTGTCATCAGCCACGACCGCAAATTCGTTGACGATATCACGACTAGAACCATCGAGGTGACCATGGGCAGAATCTACGACTACAAGGCTACCTACAGCCAGTATCTGGAACTCAGAAAGGAACGCCGCGAGCAGCAGATGAAGAAATATGAGGAACAGCAGAAAATGATTGCTGAGACCAAGGACTTCATCGAACGCTTCAAGGGAACCTATTCCAAGACCTTCCAGGTACAGAGCCGCGTGAAGATGCTGGAGAAACTGGAACTCATTGAGGTGGATGAGGAGGACACCAGCCGTCTGCGTCTCAAGTTCCCGCCTAGTCCACGCAGCGGCAATTATCCGGTGCAGATGAGCGATGTGGCGATGTCGTTCGACGGCAAGCAGATTTTCAGCGGCGTGAACCTCACCGTGGAGCGAGGCGACAAGATTGCCTTCGTGGGAAGAAACGGAGAGGGTAAGTCTACGCTAGTGAAATGCATCATGGGCCAGCTTCAGAACGAAGGCAGACTGGAGCTGGGACATAATGTCCAGATTGGCTATTTCGCTCAGAATCAGGCTTCTCTGCTCGATGGCGAGCTTACGGTATTCCAGACCATCGACGATGTTGCAAAGGGCGAAATCCGCAACAAGATTCGTGATCTGCTCGGTGCCTTCATGTTTGGCGGCGAGGATTCTACCAAGAAGGTGAAGGTGTTGTCGGGTGGCGAGCGCACCCGTCTTGCCATCCTCAAGCTGCTGCTGGAGCCAGTGAACCTGCTGATTCTCGATGAGCCTACCAACCATCTCGACCTGAAGACGAAGGATGTATTGAAGCAGGCGCTTCTGGATTTCGACGGTACACTCATCGTGGTGAGCCACGACCGTGATTTCCTTGATGGCCTTGTCAGCAAGGTCTACGAATTCGGCCACGGCCGCGTCTGTGAGCATCTCTGCGGCATCTACGAGTTCCTGGAATCCAAGAAAATGGAAAGCCTTCAGGAGCTGGAGAAGAAATAATATTCAAGGAGGGTGTGTCATAAAGTCAGTCCTTTACATTTTTTATTTATATCCTAAGAAGCTTATGACACACCCTCTTTTTCTTATGATTTTGTTCCCAAAAAGGCAACATTCTTGACAAATAATACTAATCCCCCCCCCCTTACAATTTTTTAACTATTTTAATTTGGTAATATTACAAACTCTTCTTATCTTTGCAGCCGAAAATGAATAAAATTAGCAGAAAATATACAATTCTCAGATAACATGATGAACGGAATAACCAATTATATTCTCCTCATCACATTATTAATATATGGCAGCAGAGCGCCAGCACAGAATGTTAAGCAGGAGAACGACTCCGTGAAGATGAACAAACCATTCAATATGGATGTACGGACGAACATAATATATGACGCATTACTGATTCCCAACGTAGGAGTGGAATTCGACCTCGGCAAGAGATGGACGGTTGCCGCCAACGCCATGTATGGCTGGTGGAACAACGACCGCAGCCATTGGTACTGGCGTGCCTACGGTGGAGATATAGCCTTGCGCAAATGGCTGGGAAAGGCAGCCCGAAAGAAAGCCCTCACCGGGCATCATGTCGGGGTGTACGGCCAGATCTTCACCTATGATTTCGAAACCGGTGGAAGGGGCTACATGGGCGGAAAGCCCGGTGGCACGCTCTGGGACAAGATGAACTATGTGGTGGGAGCCGAATATGGCTACTCCCTCCCTATCGCCCGAAGATGGAACATCGATTTCACCATCGGAGCCGGATACTGGGGCGGAATCTACCACGAATATCTCCCACAGGACGGTGAATACGTATGGCAAGCCACGAAGAAGCGGCAATGGATAGGCCCTACAAAGGCTGAAATATCGCTCGTCTGGCTCCTGGGAAAAGGGAATCAGAATCAGGGAAAATCCCGGAAGAAAGATTCTTTTCTGATGGATTCCCCAGACAGGAAAGGAGGTGGCGATGATTAGAAGAATCCTTACATTTTTCATCCTCCTGCTCACCCTAGTCCTGACTTCCTGCGAGCATAAGGAACTCAAATTCCCCCAAACCGTCAAGTTCCGCTCCCTCAGAGTGGTGCTGAAATGGGAACAGCTGGCAGACTTCGAGAAGCCGGAAGGAATGAGAGTCATCTTCTTCCCTCTCCAAGGCAAAGGCGACCCCTGGATATTCGACTTTCCGCATGGCGAAGAAAAGACGATAGAGTTGCCAGCCAACGATTATGCTGTGGCGAGCTACAACTATGATGCCGACGGCGTTCTGTGGAAGAATACTGACGATTTCTGGCATTTCACCGCCTATACCCGCTCCGTTCAGACGCCCGATGGCGAGCAAGCCTGCATCACTCCTCCGTGGATGTGCGGCTACCATCTGGAAACGGTTTCGGTCAAGGACGACGGCAAGGAAGACGAGCTGGTTATCACGCTCCATCCCGAGAACAAGGTGAGCCGATACACCTACGAGGTGCGTGGCATCCGCCATCTGGAGAGGGTGGCTGACATTAGGGCGAGTCTTTCAGGAATGTCGGGTTCGCTGCTGTTGGCAAACGATGAGTTGCCCGATGATGTTCCATCCGAGCGCCTGCTGTTTGGCGGCGAGGTAAAGGACAGTCAGATCAAGGGCGGCTTCTACACCTTCGGCTATCGCCAGAAGAGCACCGAGCCCCATGTGTTCAAGCTCTACATCAAGAGTCGCACGGGCAAGTTGCATGTTCTGGAGCAGGACGTAACCCAGCAGGTCCGTTCCTTCCCTGTGAAGGGCCATATAGGTAATGTTCATCTGGTATTGAACTTTGATTTCGACATTCCGGAGGAATCCGGAGGCAGCAAGGACGATGCCGGATTTGACGTCGGAGCCGATGACTGGGCAGACGTTAACACGGATATTATGTGTTAGAATATATGCGATTCAGAATGTTTCAGATAAAATAAACCAATTATTAATTTAATGTTTCTGTAAATTTTAATTTTCTTATGAACAAAATTTATTTATTTACCGCAGCCTTTGCCGTAATGGCATCGCTGTCAGGATGCTCGGACACCGAGCTCGCAAGCATTGACACCGCTCAGGAAAAGACCCCAATCGGCTTCCATACCGTTGGCAGCCAGATGGGATCAAGAGCAACGATTATTAATGCTGGGGATATCACAAAGACGGACTTCAACGTTTTTGCTTTTGAGAAGAAAGCTGATGGTACAGATGGTGCCTTTTTTATGGGTGACAAGCCTAATACCACCACCGGCAGAACAGGAGTCAACATTTCTTATACTGAAGAAAGTAAATGGCATTATACAACAGGCTCAGACCTCAAGTATTGGCCAACTACCCCTCTGAATTTTTATGCAGTAAACCCAGCTGAAACTTTCGATCCTTCTACTCCATATTATTGGGAGATAACAGCTGATAAGAAAGAAATAACTTATAATTGTTTTGATGAAACAATAACAGGTAAGTCTAATGTAGATGTGATGTATGCTATCGCAAAAAATCAGGAAAAATCTACAAAATCGGGAAATGTGGAATTAAAATTCCATCACATTTTGTCTCAAGTTGCTTTCAGAGCTAAAACACAATCAGAGGGAATGCAGGTCGATATTAAAGAAATCAAGATCAATAATTTCAAAAGAGGTGGTACCTTTACTCTTCCTGAAGATGCAGCAACAAAGCCAACACAAAGAAACTGGAATCTTGGAGAAACATTTACACATAAACCATTCACTCTAATTTCAAAAGCTGATGATGCTCCTATTGTTGTAAACAGTACTAGTACAGCTAAAGATATTACCATAGCCAACCCGATGTTGTTTGCTCCGCAGTCTTTAACAAAATGGGATACAAAGAAAGGTAAAGCTACAGAGTCAAACGAATGTTATTTGGAGATAAGCTGCAAAATCAAGCAGAATAATTCATACCTATTCGGTAAAGACGGCTTTGAGACTCTCTATGTACCATTCGAAGCTGATTGGCAACCAGGTATGCATTATATCTACACCCTGATATTCGGTGGCGGTTATACTGACGAAGGCCTGCAAATCTTGACTCCAATTAATTTTGAGCCATCTGTAGAACCATGGGGAGATGAAAACAAAGATATTAACATTCAGCAGTAACCGTCATTTAGGCAAAAAGACTTCACAAGCAAGCCCTATTACAAGATAAAAATCCCCTGCAAGAGAACAGCAACAAGCTACCTCTTGCAGGGCTTTTTTATATCCCTACCCTTTTAACACATAGTTTAAAGAAGCCCGTTTTCCCCATACGCCCTGAAAGGGCAGAAGCTCCTAGCCCAGGGCAACGCCCTGGGTTTTTATTGCTGCAAACCTGTCGCCCTGTAAGGGCAAAAGCTTTAAAACCAGGTAATTAGTAAAGCTTTTGCCCTTACAGGGCGCCTTGCTGAAAATGCTATTATACCCAGGGCGATGCCCTGGGCTAGGAGCTTTTGGGCCTTCAGCCCGTTCTTGAACCACATGAGAAAGTTCGGTATTTCATATTCCACGGATATATTTTCATATCCCACGGAGATATTATTTTATCTCTCAGAAATAATATTATATTCCACCGAGATATTTTTTTATCTCTCAGAGATATTTTCATATTTCACAGAGATATGAGCCCCGTCCTTTTAGAAATAAAGATAAACCAGGGAACTGTAGAGCTGGACGGAGAGAACGTAGAGGAGATAGAGCGGAGCAAAGACGCGGATGCCAAAATACGACGCCTCATAAGCCTCCGTGAGCGAACGGAAGCGGTTGCTCGCAACACCGAAGGTGAGACTCATCACCATGACCGCAAAACAAATGTACGGAAGGAGACTCTTCGTAAAACTACTGCCCCAGATGCCACCCATCACGTTCAGCAATATAGCATGGGGAACCATCGTGAGACAAACCATCACGAAGACGAACAGCAGAAACTCGAAAAACACCACTCGCATGGCTACCCGCTGGCGATATTCCCTGCCGTTGAAATGAAGCAGACCGCTCCTGTAGAGTGCCCCCAGCGAGATGCAGAGCAGCAGGAGCCAGACCAGCATCGGCTGCATCAGATTCTCCGTAAAGCGTCCGAAGAACCATCGGATGCCCTCGGCATTGAGCAACGTGCGCGGGAAGGTTTCCGGCATCGCAGCCGTCTGCAGCCACGATACCAGCACCAGGACGCACTGGCCAACCAGCAATCCGCTAGCCAGCCATGCCCCCAAACGGGTCAACTTCCGATAAATCGATATTCTATTCCTCATAGTTCTATTCCCCATGACTTATCTCCCTCATGACCTACTCCTCGTCAGCCACGAGATTATCAATATCCAGGATGCGCAGTTCGCAGGCCCTTACCACCAGTCGGGTAGCATTCACGCTATTGCCGTTGTTGCCGTCAGGAAACAGCTTCTGCACCAGCTCGTTCTGGCGCTTCTCCAGACTCTTCACACCGAAAGGCATTCCTCGCAGACCGGTAATCTGCTCCTTGGTGTAGCCCAGGGCAAGATGGCGCAGGAAACGCTCGTCATATTCATCAATCTCGTAATTGATGAGAGCCTCCTGGCGCATCAGCTCGCTGTTTACGCTCTTCTTGAATCGCTCGATAATCTTCTTCAGGATAGGCTGGTTGAAGACCATCTTCTTGCCGCCCATGCAGCTCGCCACATCACCACGGGTGAGCAGTTCGCCGCTCTTCAGGATGATTCCGTCGCATCCGGCATCCAGCGCATCCACCCACAGCTTCTCGTTGAGAATCTCGCCCGTAAAGATGAGCACCTTCACGTCGGGATACTGCTGCTTGGTGCTGCGGCAGATTTCCACGCCAATGGTGGTAGAACCGCCCAATCCCAGATCGAGCAGCACGAGGTCGGGCTTCTGAGCCTTGATAAGTCGCCAGTAAGCCGGTTCGTTTTCGGCAGTTCCAATGATTTCAGCCTCAGGAATGTCGGTCTTGAAGATGCCCTCGGTACCTTTCAGCTCCAACGGCACATCTTCTACTATAATCACTTTAAAATTCTCCATATCTCAATTCTATTTTTAGTATTTCTATTCAACTCCAGCTTGAGGTTTCTCATGCTGAACTTCTGTTATTTCTAATTCAACCTTATGTTTCCATTTTTCCTTCAAGCCCTCGAAGTCGATTCTCTTAACGACCGCTACAGGCAGGACAGCCGTGATGATTGCACTGCCGTCAGATCCGGCAGTGGAACTGAGACCGCAGCCGCGCAAGTTGGTAATATCACCTACCTCTCTAGCTATCTGTCTCGCCACGAGATAATTGACATTCACGGTAGTTGAAGAAAAGAAATCGGTAATCTGCCGGGAAACGTAAGCCGACTCATGCTGCTTCACATACACCTCGGCATAAGGATTTCCGTCCGTAGTCTCGATTCTGATGTCGCACTTCTTCGTATTAGCTATCAGGATTTCGAAAAGACGCTCCAGCTGGTGGTAATCCAGCCTTACCATACCCTTCGCCTGCTCCATCGCCTGCGTACTCAGCATGGTATATACCGATTTGTAATACTCTATCAGCTCGCGCAGCGATTCCACATCATCGGGATTGGTTTCGATGAGCTGTCGGATGCGCGACGGATAATACATCGTTTCGTGTTTCAGGGCAGAGAGACAGTTGTTGAGCACCTGATTGGCAACATACAGCTTGTCGCCCTCGTATTCCGTTCGATGGATTTCATCTTCCAGCAGTTCCAGTCTGCTGTAGTCCTTCCGGACATCTGCAATGCCGTCGTTCAGCGCTTTCTCGATGCGCACCACCACCTCGTTGAGCTGTTCGCTGTTAGCTCTACGGCTGGTTTTCTCATCCCATATCTCGCTGATTCGCTGCAGCTTTTCCTTGTCAGAGCTGCTGCTGAGCAGAATCTGGTTGATGGTATTCACCTTGTCTACGGCGAAGCGATAGCGCAGGATGTGGCGATAATACAGCAGATAGTAAGCCAGCGGCAGCTGCAGCAGGAGGAGTATCAGGAGAACCACCGCCACATTCTTTGAGTTCTTGGAAACCTCCATCGTGCGCACGTATTCATCCAGCGTATTGTCGGCGCTCATCTCTCGGAAGAGCTGGGTGTAGACCTTGTTGTTGCTGGCATACAGGTCCCACTGGTGGAGCGCCAAGGCAGCCACAGCACTCTCGTTGCGGATATCGAGAATCACGTTGTAGTCGGTTGGCAGACTGTCTCTGAGCCACTGCAGTTCGGCTATGGCTCCCGACTTCGGATACTTTACCATCAGGAAGGTGCCCTTAGGTCGGAGCGAGAGATAATGGCGGTTGAGATACTCTCTTGCGGAATCGGCGAAGGCAAGCGTGCGCTCGTAATGACCGTTGACATTGCTGAAATAGGCGCTATCGGCATACTGGTCGGCTCGCTGCAGATTGAACGGCTTCTGAACGGCTGTACGCTTATGCTGATGATGAGAGCCATGAGATTTCTGCATCTTCGCCCAGGCGCTGCCAGAAGGAAGCCATGAGAACAGGGCTATGAGCAACGACAGCAGGAGCATACGCCCCGCAGGAAGGCGGAAGGCAAAACGGCTCCCCTTGCCCACCTCGCTTTGTACAGAAATATCGCACTTGTCAAACATGCGGCTCGTCTTCTTGTATTTCTCGATGATTCCCTTGCAGTTGATGAGTCCGAAACCATGTCCGCCGGTATAGGCGCGGTCGAAGACATGAGCCAGCTGTTCCGCGTCCATACCCTTACCATTGTCCGTGATGGAAATCTCCACATATTTATCCTCTGCCTTGACCTGAGCCTCGACGACCACCTCGCCACCGGCAGGAGTAAACTTCCTGGCATTGTCGGCTATCGTATTGATCATGAAGAGCGTCAGGGCACGGTCGGCTTTCAAGACGGCATCCGTCGGCTTCACCACGAGCCTGATGCCCTTCATCTGGAAGCTCGTCTTTCCCTTCTCCACAATGTCGAAGAGCTGCTGCAGGGAGAAGCTCTCGATGCGGAGGTTCAGCATTCCCTGCTTCATCTGAATCCAGCGTGTCAGGGTACTGTTATAATCTTCAATGACATCTACAAGCTTCAGTATATACTGGTAGCGCTGTTTTCTTACCTCCTCAGTTTCACCACCCTTGCAGAGTCGGTTTACCTCGTTCAGCATACGGTTTATATACGAAAGATTTGAGTTGGCAAACTCCACTTTGGTGCGCTGCTCCACGTTGCGTTCCTTGTTGGCAGATACTCTCATCGTCAATTCCATACGGCGTTCTGTTTCCTCTTCAAACTTCTCAAGGAATTCTTTATGTTTCTGAGCATTAAGTTCCATTCGTTCATGCAGGGGTTTAAGCAGTTCTTCCGTGGATTCCTCCTTGGCTTTCTTGCGCTTCATATAGTCGAAGACATAGAGCAGGATGACAGCAATGACAATCATGGCTATCACGGCGATGATCATGACATTGAGAATCGTGGCGATATCGTCGAGCTGGGCTGCACGGGCTTCGAGCTGGCGGTCCTGGCGGGAAGACTCCTGCAGGTCGAGATAGGCGTTGCGGTTGTAGTCGCTCTTCACCTTGTCGTCGAGTGCGGAATAAGCCAGACTCATCTGCTCGCGGATGGAAGCCACAAGGTCGGGCGCCTGGAAGATAGCCCTGTTGTCATAGAGCGCATGGTTCAGACAGTCGAGCGACGACTGGTAATCCCTTGTTTGCCAATAGCACTCGGCAAGAGTACGATGGGCTCCTGCCGTCTGATAAACATCGCCATAGCTGCTGAAGAGATTGAGCGCTCGCTGGGCAAAGTTGCCGGCAAGCAGGTTGGCTGGCATCTGCTCGATGTTGAGATACTGGAAGGCAGGCAGGTTGTTCCTGATGAGGAACTCCCGGTTGTCTTCATCCTGGATATGTTCGCTGATTGCCTGCAGGGCATTAGCCTGCCAGTAAGGATAAGGATTAGGGCCGCTCGCCAGCATGTAGCATCTGATGAGCATATCGAATTCTGCCTGCAGAATCTCGTGCTGAGTACCGTGGATAATCGCTCCACCCGAACCGTAATTGTAAAGATAGTTCAGATACTGGGCTGTGTCCTGCTCCAAGGCGTCAGGGTCTATCTGGTTCAAGGCTTGCATCATCGGCTTCTCCAACTGCACATAATAGAAATAGGTGGAAGCCACAACCGCAAACTCTGACTGGGCATAGACCGCACGCTGATATTCACGGGGAGGAAGATTATCAGTCTCCTCGCCTATTCGGCGCAGTCGGCGCATCGCTTTCTCACGATAGGCGTAGAAATCCTTGTTGCGGGCTTCCCGCTGACAGAGTCGCATATTCTGGACGTCGGCAATAAGGAGTTCTATCTGGTTGTCGCTGCGTTCTTCCACCAGGTTGAGCCACTGTTTGGCAAGCTTGTAATCCATCTTGGCAATAGCCACGAAGGCAAGGTTGTTGCAAGCCTCTGCATAACCGGTAGGATAATCGCCGGAAAGAGCTAAGGCTCTCTTTGCCAGCACTTTGGTAGAGTCGAGGTTGCGATAGTGAAGAGCATAGGATTGCTCGTTCAACTTATCCACCTCATACTGATGGGCAAGCGAACAAGCTGAAAAGAAAAGCGCCGCCACCACCACAAGGTTGATGACGACGCTATAAAGATGACATTTTTTTTTATGCATAAGCATAAAAACCAAACAACTTTTATTTAAAAACGATTTTCAAAATTAAGCGCGAGCCTTGGCAATATAGCCAAGAGCTTCCTGGCACTTAGCTGTGATAGCAGCCCAGTCGCCAGCAGCAACAGTCTCCTTAGGGAAGAGCTTAGAGCCCATACCTACACAGAGAACGCCAGCCTTGATCCAAGGAGTAAGATTCTCCTCTGTTGGCTCTACGGCACCTGTTACCATGATGTTGCTCCAACGCAATGGTGCCATCACATTCTTGACGAATGAAGGACCACCTACGTTACCAGCAGGGAATACCTTGGTTACATCGCAACCTGCTGCCTGAGCATTGTTGATTTCTGTAACAGAACCACAACCTGGTGAATATGGTACCAGGCGACGGTTGCAGACTGGTGCAATGTCAGGGTTGAAGTTAGGACCTACGATGAAGTTGGCCCCCAACTGGAGATAGAGAGAAGCTGTACCAGCATCAACAACTGTACCAGCACCCAAGATCATCTCAGGGCAAGCCTTGTCAGCCCACTTTACCAACTCACCGAAAATCTCGTGAGCGAAGTCACCACGGTTAGTAAACTCGAAAACGCGAACGCCACCCTCATAGCAAGCCTTGATTACGTTCTTGCAGATTTCAACGTCCTTATTGAAGAATACAGGAACCATACCAGTCTCTTTCATGGCTGCCATGACCTGCATTTTGCTAAATTTTGCCATTTTTTATTTTAATATTAAATGTTAAGTGTTAAAAGTTAAATAGGAAGAGAGCAAATGAATTCTTCATTCTTCACTCTTCCCTCTTCACTTAATTTATCGCTGAACGCGACCATTAGCGTTACCGCCAGCAAGACTCTCTACCTCATCAGCAGAAACGAGGTTGAAGTCGCCAGGGATAGTGTGCTTCAATGCAGAAGCAGCTACTGCGAACTCCAATGCCTCTGCCTGAGTCTCCTTGGTCAGAAGACCGTGGATCAGACCACCAGAGAAAGAGTCGCCACCACCTACGCGGTCGATGATAGGGTTGATATCATAGTGCTTGCTCTGGTAGAACTCCTTGCCGTCATAGATAAGAGCCTTCCAGCCGTTGTGTGTAGCAGAGAGAGACTCACGGAGAGTAGAAACAACATACTTGAATCCGAACTCCTTCATCATGCCCTTGAAGATTCCGTAGTAACCCTCAGCATCAGTCTTACCGCCCTCTACGTCAGCATCTGGCTTGAAGCCCAGGCAGAGCTGAGCATCTTCCTCATTACCGATGCAAACGTCAACGTACTTCATCAAAGGACGCATCACTGAGATAGCCTTCTCTGAAGTCCACAGCTTCTTGCGGAAGTTGAGGTCAACAGAAACAGTTACGCCATGACGCTTAGCAGCCTCACAAGCCAACTTGGTCAACTCAGCAGCCTTGTCGCTGATAGCAGGAGTAATACCGCTCCAGTGGAACCACTGAGCACCCTCCATAATCTTATCGAAATCGAAATCTGCAGCATCAGCCTCTGCGATAGCGCTGTGAGCACGGTCGTAGATAACCTTTGATGGGCGCATAGAAGCACCAGTCTCAGCATAGTAAAGACCAACACGGTCGCCACCACGAGCGATGAAATCAGTGTTTACACCATAGCGACGGAGAGCATTCAGGGCAATCTGACCAATCTCGTGCTTTGGCAGCTTAGATACGAAGTAAGCCTCATGACCATAGTTAGCCAAGCTGACAGCTACGTTAGCCTCACCACCGCCAGGGATGATGCGGAATGAATCACTCTGAATGAAGCGCTCGTTGCCTTCTGGTGACAAACGCAGCATAATTTCACCTAATGTTACAATTTTTGCCATTGTTGATAGTTTTAATTTATTGTTTTTATGTTTGTTTGTAATTGACAATTCTAGGAACTCATCATTACATGATCTTGACAATGTTTTAAGTCACCGTCTCATATCGTTGGCAAAAATAACCATAATTTCCCAAATAACGAAATAAAAAGGGATTTTTTTTCGTTTTTACCCGTATTTTTCTCTTTTTCAATACTTTTTTTTGGTTTTTGTGCAAAAAAACAGCTGTGTATTCGCACAATTCATTTTTTTATTGTATATTTGTGCCCGAAAGTATGAACTGTGGTCGCACACACATGCTTTGGTTCAATAATCAATTGATGGAAATGCACAGCCGGCACATATTACTATATAATAATGTTCGCGCGAAGCTTTCCTCAAAAATAAATACTTAAAACAATGGCCGAAAAAATCAGAATCAAGGATATTGCTGAAAGAGCTGGCGTATCCGTCGGAACGGTTGACCGAGTCCTCCATGAGCGCCCCAACGTATCCAAGACTGCCCGTGAAAAGGTGGAGAAGGCGCTGAAGGAGATGAATTACCAACCCAACATGTACGCCAGTGCATTGGCGTACAACAAATCGTACACCTTCTATCTGCTCATCCCTAAGCACGAATCGGAAGCTTACTGGGAAGAGATTGAGGAAGGTGCAAAGAAGTGTGAAGAGACGCGCCGCGATTTCCATATCGACGTAGAAATCAGATTTTACGAGCGCTCCAATGAGGATTCGTTCCGTGAGATGTCGAAAGAGATTCTGGAAGCACAGCCTGAGGGCGTCATCGTGGTTCCGTCTTCGCTCGCCGTAACACGGGAGTTGACCGAACAGCTGCATCATAAAAGCATCCCCTTCATCCTCCTTGACTCATACATGCCCGACCTGCGGCCGCTCTCATTCTTCGGTCAGGATTCGTTCTGCTCTGGCTTCTTCTCAGCCAAGATGCTGATGATGATTGCCAGTGGCGAGAAGGAAATCATGCTGATGAGACAGACCAAGGACGGAAAGGTGGTCAGCAAGCAGCAGGACAACCGAGAGGTAGGTTTTCGCCACTACATGCACGACCACTTCCCACAGGTGGAAATCAAGGTACTCGACCTGCCGCTCAACGGAACCCGAAACGAATACGTGAAGATGCTGGAGAGATATTTTGCCGAGCATCCGGATACGCATCACTGCATCACCATGACATCGAAGGCACATATCGTGGGCGACTTCCTCCTGAAAACCAACCGCCGTGATGTTCAGATCATGGGCTATGACATGGTGGAGAAGAATGCCCACTGTCTGCGCGAGGGAAGCATCTCGTTCCTCATCGCACAGCACGCCTACATGCAGGGTTACTACTGTGTAGACACCCTCTTCCAGGCAATCGTGCTGAAGAAGAAGGTGACCACCGTGAACTACATGCCTATCGAGCTGCTGATGAAGGAGAACGTAGACTTCTATCGCAGAACGCAAATCTAAAATGATTCTGATTGAAGGAAATAAGTATTTGAATATATACATATTATAAATATATAAAACAACTACAGAATGAAACTATCAAGCTTTATCAAGATTAACCCTGCCGACTCGGTAGTGGTTTGCTTGCGCCCAATGAAGAAGGGCGAAGTGATTGAGGTAGATGGTAAGACCATCACCCTGTTGCAGGATACTCCTGCTGGACATAAGGTGCTCATCGATGATGCTGCCGAAGGAAAGGACATCATCAAGTACGGTTATCCAATCGGCCACGCCAAGAAGGACCTGAAGCAGGGCGAATGGGTGAACGAGAATAATCTCAAGACCAATCTCGCCGGAACTCTGGAGTACACCTACAACCCTGTAGACGAGCAGTTGAGCATCGCACAGGAGAACCGCACCTTCAAGGGATTCGTTCGCAAGAACGGCGAAGTAGGTGTAAGAAACGAGATCTGGGTGGTCCCTACTGTGGGCTGCGTGAACGGAATCGCAGAGAAGCTTGTTGAACTCCTGAAGAAGGAGACCAACTGCGAGGGAATCGACGCCATCCACGCATGGCACCATAACTATGGCTGTTCTCAGCTTTCAGGCGACCATGAGAACACCCGTAAGGTGTTGCGAGACATCTGCCTTCATCCAAATGCTGGCGCTGTGCTCGTACTCTCTCTCGGCTGTGAGAACAATCAGGCTGACGCTTTCATGGAGATGCTTGGCGACTACGATAAGGACCGCATTAAACTTCTTGTAACACAGAAGGTTGAAGGCGATGAGCTGGAGGAAGGCATGAAGCTGCTCCGTGACCTCTATCAGAAGGCCAAGGAAGACAAGCGCGAGGACGTGCCGGTAAGCAAGCTCCGCGTAGGTTTGAAGTGTGGCGGTTCTGACGGCTTCAGCGGAATCACAGCCAATCCATTGGTAGGTGAATTCTCTGACTGGCTGGTTGCTCAGGGCGGAACATCTATCCTCACCGAGGTGCCTGAGATGTTTGGTGCAGAGACCATCCTGATGAACCGTTGTGAAAACAAGGAGCTTTTCGACAAGACTGTTCACCTCATCAACGATTTCAAGGAGTACTTCCTCAGCCACGGTGAGCCAGTTGGCGAGAATCCTTCTCCAGGCAATAAGGCTGGTGGAATCTCTACCCTCGAAGACAAGGCGCTGGGCTGTACACAGAAGTGCGGCCGTGCTCCGGTCAGCGGCGTATTGCAGTATGGTGATCGTCTGGAGACTACCGGTCTCAACCTCCTTTCAGCTCCAGGCAATGACCTCGTAGCAGCCACAGCACTGGCTTCTGCAGGTTGCCAGCTCGTACTCTTCACCACCGGTCGTGGAACGCCATTCGGCACCTTCGTACCAACCATGAAGATTTCTACCAACAGCAATCTGGCAAAGAACAAGCCAAACTGGATTGACTTCAATGCCGGTGAACTGGTAGAGGGTACTGAGATGAAGGATCTTGTACGTAAGTTTATCGATAAGATTATCGCCGTAGCCAATGGCGAGGAAGCCCGCAATGAGAAGAACGGCTACAGCGAAATCTCCATTTTCAAGAATGGAGTAACATTGTAACATAAAATATAAAACATGAGTAATAAAAAAGGTTTGCTGGCGCTATCGCCGTTATTTCTGCTGATTGTCCTCATCGCAGTGTTCACCGTCTATTCTACGGATGCGACTCACAAGGACACCAACTTGTCGCTCACCGTGGCATTCATGATATCCAGTATCTATGCCGTGGCGATTTCGGGTGGAATGCCCATCAAGAAGCGAGTAGATACCTACAGTAAGGGTGCTGGCGCCAACAACCTGATGCTCATGTTGTGGATATACGTACTGGCAGGTGCGTTCGCAGCATCGGCAAAGGCGATGGGGGCAGTAGACGCCACCGTGAACCTGGCGCTGAGCGTTCTGCCTGCCAGCATGATTCTTCCAGGACTCTTCCTGGCGGCTTGCTTCATCTCCGTCTCCATCGGTACCAGTGTAGGAACGGTGGTGGCGCTGGTTCCTATTGCAGCCGGACTGGCTAGTTCCATGCACGGCAATGTGGGTATGATGACCGCCATCATCGTGGGTGGCGCCTATTTTGGCGACAACCTTTCGTTCATCTCTGATACGACGGTGGTGGCAACCCAGACGCAAGGTTGCCGGATGAGCGATAAGTTCAGGGTGAATTCGCTCATCGTGGGTCCTGCAGCCCTCATCATCCTCGGCGTCTATGCCGTGATGGGAATCGGTCTTCAGGCTCCAACCGACATTGCAGACGTGGAATACGTCAAGGTATTACCTTATATATTAGTACTCGTCTGCGCCATAGCCGGCATGAACGTGATGGCTGTTCTGGCAATGGGCACGATACTCTGTGGCGTCATCGGCGTGGCAAGCTACTATCTCGGTTCTCCCCTCTCCTACGACCTGTTTGGTTGGTTCTCGGCAATGGGCAATGGAATCACGGGCATGGGCGAGCTGGTGATTATCGCCATGATGGCAGGCGGAATGCTGGAAATCATCCGGGAGAACGGAGGAATCAACTATATCATCGACAAGATTACCGCCCGTGTTCACGGCAAGCGTGGAGCCGAACTCTCCATTGCTGCGCTCGTATCGCTGGTGAATATCTGTACAGCCAACAACACGGTGGCAATCCTGACTGTGGGAAATATCGCAAAGAAGATAGGTGATAAGTTTGGCGTAGACAACCGCAAGGCAGCCAGCATCCTCGACACCTTCTCGTGTATGGTGCAGGGAATGATTCCTTACGGAGTTCAGATGCTTCTGGCAGCCGGTCTGGCAGGAATCAGTCCGATGGACATTCTGCCCTATCTCTACTATCCGGTAGCCATCGGTATTGCCGCCTTCCTCGCAATCATCTTCCGCTATCCGAAGCGATATAATTAAACAGAAAAATATCATTTAAAAATCAGGCGATATGAACTTTTTACAGAGAAACCTTTTCATCAAGCTGCGTTCCGAGAATTTCGGAACCGATGAAGAACTGGAACCAATGACAACCTTCAAGATGCAGAAGATTGCCCAGATGATGAAGAACCTCAGTGACATTCCAGAGGGAGAAGTTCGCATGAACAACAGTTTTCTGAATCGCCGTCTTACTAAGATACAAGATGACGAACGCCATGCTATTGATACTTCAATAGAAACCGTCTACCTGCTGCGCATCATCGTGGGCAATGTGAACAGCATCCTGAAAAACGGAATCAATCTGAAGGGCATTATCCAGCTGGGCAACTACCTGCGCACGAAAGGCGACAAGGTAGACTTCGTGAAACTGGAGAAATGGCTTACCAGACTTCGCATCCAGCGCATCGCACAGCTGGAAGGAAGCGTGCTCATCACCTTCTTTGACTTTGAACAGGACGAAATCCCGTTTGTTCGCCACGTAGAGCCTGGCGCCTACAAGCATACGCTGCGCTCGCTCTATTACAACATTACGGAGCATCAGGACATCCAGTTTGAACAGAACAATGCCGGCTTCGTACATACTACCGGAGGCACCATGCGCAAGAATCTGCGCCGAAGCATGCGCTTCCTGCAGTATGCTCCGATAGAGACTATGAGCAATTTCATGAACAACTTCTTCCGTTCACTTTCGGAAATCGAAGAATAGTGAAATATAAATTTATATAAAAAACGAACACGTCTGATGCATATATCAGACGTTTTTCGTATCTTTGCAGTTATGAAAAGAAGTATCATAACAATAATTACCATTATATTTACCCTTGGGCTTCATGCTCAAGTGCAATGTGAAGATACCTGCAGTCATGTGCATGGTATTGACCTCAGCCATTACCAAGGGAATGTCTTTTGGGAAACTGTAGGTGATAATTCCAAGATGGCTTATGTCTATCTGAAAGCTACTGAAGGCGGAACCAACGTAGACGCCAAGTATAAGAAGAATATTGACCTGGCTCACCGGTACGGGCTCAAGGTAGGATCCTACCACTTCTACCGCGCCAGGATTCCGCAGCAGACGCAGCTGGAGAATTTCATGGCACAATGCCGACCTGGGGATCAGGACCTGCTGCCGATGATAGACGTGGAGACCAAGAGCGGACTGAATACTCAAGAGTTCTGCGACTCGCTGTTCAAGTTCCTGCATCTGGTTGAAAAAGCCTACAGACAGAAGCCGCTCATCTATACTGGAGCCAACTTCTACGACCATTATCTGCTGGGCAAGCTGGACAGCTACAAGCTCATGATTGCCCAATACTCCAAGCGGGAACCCGTATTGGCAGACGGCAGAGACTTCGAGATGTGGCAGTATACAGGTAAAGGCAGACTGAACGGAATCAATGGTTATGTTGACAAAAGCCGCTTCATGGGAAGGCATAGACTGAGAGAAATCAGATTCAGACATCGATGACTTTGAACTTCGTTACTTTGAACTTGGAGCTTTGAACTTTATGGTTAGCTTCAGGGAGGTAAAAGTGAGGGCTTGAGGTTAGAAAATCAATGATGTCTGGAAATTAAAATATGTAAATCAATAAACTTTAAATAAAACTATGGCAATTATAAAATGTCCTGAATGTGGACGCCAAATTAGCGATAAAGCACCAACATGTCCAAGCTGCGGTGTAGAGATTGCGGGCAAAATCACCAAATGCCCTAACTGCGGAGAGGTATATTTCAATTATCTTGAAATGTGTCCTAACTGCCAGACTCCCAATCCGACATTGGTAGGTGGCAGAGGCGGATTCTCTCCTGCTCCTTCTGCACCGGTGCAGCCTACACAGCCAGTGGAACCGGTTGCTCCAGTTCAGCAGCCAGCAAGACCGGCTACTACAGAAATGTCTGCAAGAACGGCAAATCCGGGAATGCCTGCAACTCCTCCACCTCCACCAGTACGCCCAACGGCAGCCAACGGAAACGGAGGCGAGCAGAATCCAGAAAACAAGGAACCAGAAAAGAAGAAGGGAACCAGAAGCATTCTGATCATCTCGCTCATCTTCTCTGTTCTCGTCTGCGGAATCCTGTATTACTTCTATGACAATGCCAACAAGAACAAGGAGATGGAAGCTTACGAATACGCCATGCAGAGTACTGACCCGATGGTTCTGCAGAGTTATCTTGACACCTACAAGGACGCAGACGAAGCCCACCGTGATTCGATTACAGCTCATCTTGACCGTTTGAAGCAGACGGATCAGGACTGGACCAATGCCGTGGTAAGCGGTTCGAAAGATGCGCTGCAGGCTTATCTGGACAAATATCCGAACAGCATTCATAAGCAGGAAGCCATCAACAAGATTGATTCCATCGACTGGAATGTGGCGAAGAATGCGGATACGGCTGATGCTTATCAGACCTATCTGGATGACCACAGAGACGGTTCGCACATCGAAGAGGCTGAGAATGCCCTGAAGAAAGTGAAGGGGCGTGACCTGCAGCCGGAAGAGAAAGAATTTATCTCTAGTCTCTATCGCCAGTTCTTCCAGAGCATCAACGCTCATGATGGTGATGGGTTGCTCGCCAACTGCGAAGACATTCTCTCTTCACTGCTGGGCAAGAATTCTGCACCGAAATCGGATGTCGTTACCTTTATGGACAAGCTCTATAAGGAGGATGTTGCCAACATGAACTGGCACATCAACAACGATTATCAGATCAAGAAACGTGAGATTGGCGACAGCGAATATGAATATCAGGTAGTGTTCACCGCCAAGCAGGTGGTTGACAAGACTGACGGTTCCAAGCACGAACAGTTGTTCAAGATTTCGAGCACCGTTTCTCCTGACCTGAAGATTTCATCATTCAATATGTCGAAGGTAACTCCTGCTCAATAAAAAATATGGGAAAATAAAAAATGGGAAAATAAAAAGCCCTGTAAGAACAAAAGCATTCAAGTTTCAATGACTTATTTTAAAGCTTTTGTCCTTACAGGGCGATTTTGTTTATTGCATCTGACTTCTACTTTGCGTTCTTCATCTGGCGAAGCAACTCTTTCTGTCTGTCATTCAAGCCGGTTGGCAACTTCACATTATAGGTAATCATCAGATCACCGAAGGTTCCATCGCCACGGTCGTAACCCTTGCCACGAACACGAACCTTCGTTCCGTTCTGAGTCTCAGGCTTGATCTTCAACTTAATCTTCGAACCGTTGCTCAGCGTGATGATTCCTTCACCACCCAACAAGGCAGTATACATGTCGATGTTCACGTTCATGTTCATTTCGCCATTGTTGGTTCGAGCACCTTGCTGACCGCCGCAGCCGCCGTTGCAACCGCCAGTACCGAAGTCAGCACCTGCGCCATAACCGGCATTGGCTCCACCGAAACCGCCAAAGCCACCAAAGCCGCCGAAACCAGCACCGCCCTGGCTGCTGCGGGAACGGCCGCCGCCAAAGAGATTTTCGAAGAAGCTGGAGAATCCACCTCCGCCACTTCCGAAACTGCTGAAGTCGAAGCCCTCAAACGGATTGCCGCCAGCGCCACCGGCACTGCCGCCGCCAAATCCACCACCACCGAAGCCACCGGCGTTCTTCCAGTTCTCGCCAAACTGATCGTATTTGGCACGTTTATCTGGATCTGACAACACCTCATACGCCTCGTTCAAAGCCTGGAACTTAGCCTTAGCCTTCGGGTCGTTAGGGTGCAAGTCAGGATGAAACTGCTTAGCTCTCTTACGATAGGCTGCTCGAACATCCTTCTGAGGAATGTTCTTGTCAACACCAAGAATTTTGTAATAATCTACGAATGCCATATTCTTATACCTCCTATTTTTAATTATTTTTTGAATTATCCAACAAAAAGTATGCCGTAATTGCCAACTTTTTTGTACTTTTGCAGAGTAATAATAACTTTTTAGTAATATGAAACAAGTATTTGCAGCGCTCTTGCTGGCGCTTACCATCAATTCACCCGCTATGGCACAGCAACGTACCGTAAAACTGAGAGTAATCGAAACGAGTGACGTCCACGGTTCCTTCTTCCCTTACGATTTCATCAACCGGAAGCCAAAGGCAGGTACTCTAGCTAGAGTTTCTTCCTACGTCAACGACCTTCGAAAGACGTATAAGGACAATGTTATCCTCCTGGAGAATGGCGACATTCTGCAGGGACAGCCCACCTGCTACTATTATAATTATGTGAACACCCAGGCTCGCAACGTAGCTTCGGATGTGGTCAACTATATGAAGTATGATGCTCAGGCGTTCGGTAACCATGATGTTGAGACCGGTCATCCTGTTTACGACAAATGGATCAAGGAGTTGAACTGCCCTGTTTTGGGAGCCAACATCATCGACACCAAGACTGGCGAGCCTTACGTCAAGCCTTACATCATCCTGAACCGCGAGGGTGTGAAGGTTGCCGTGCTCGGCTTGCTGACTCCAGCCATTCCTAACTGGCTGACAGAGAATCTCTGGAGCGGTCTCCATTTTGAGAACATGGTGACCAGTGCCCGGAAATGGATGAAGCACATCCAGGAGAACGAGAAGCCGGACGTGGTAATCGGCGTCTTCCATAGTGGTAAGGACGGTGGAATCGTTACCCCTGAATATGAAGAGGATGCTTCGCTCAGAGTTGCAAAGGAAGTGCCAGGTTTCGACATAGTACTCTTTGGCCATGACCACACCCGATGCAACGAGACTGTTACCAATGTGGAAGGCAAGCCTGTTATTTGTCTCGACCCTGCCAATAACGCCCTCTCCGTAGCTGATGCAGAGATTACTCTGACCCTCAACAAGAAGAAGGTGAACGGTAAGAAGCAATATGTAGTGACTGACAAGAAAGTGGTGGGAAACCTTGCCGATGTGACAAAATGTCCTATCGACGAGGAATTCATGAAGACTTTCGAGCCTCAGATTGCAGAAATCAACCAATATGTGGGCAAGCAGATTGGTACTTTCAAGAACACCATCCACAGCCGTGAATCGTTCTTCGGAAGCTGCGCCTTCAATGATTTCATCCTCAACCTGCAGCTCGAAATCACCAAGGCTGACATTGCCTTCAACGCTCCGCTCCAATTCAATTCCACCATCAACGCTGGTCCTGTCTACGTGAGCGATATGTTCAACCTCTATAAATATGAGAATCAGCTCTACGTGATGCGCCTCACCGGTGAAGAGATTCGCAAGCATCTGGAGATGAGTTATGACCTTTGGGTGAACACCATGAAGAGTCCTGACGATCATCTGCTTCTGCTCGACACCCAGACCAAGGGCGATCAGCAGCGCCTGGGCTTCAAGAATCTCTCCTTCAACTTTGACAGTGCTGCCGGAATCGACTATGAGGTGGATGTTACGAAGCCAGACGGAGAGAAGGTGAAGATTCTGCGCATGAGCAACGGTCAGCCTTTCGATGAGAAGAAATGGTACAATGTAGCCGTAAATAGCTATCGTGGCAATGGTGGCGGAGAGCTTCTCACTCGTGGCGCCGGAATTCCAAAGGACAGTCTGGACAGTCGAATCATCTATCGCAGCAAGCGCGACCAGCGCTACTACCTGATGGAAGCTATCGAAAAGATGGGCACTATCGAGGCTAAAGCCAACAACAACTGGAAGTTCGTACCGGAAGCATGGACCAAGCCTGCTGCCCAGCGCGACTATGAATTGCTGTTCGGCAAGAAGCAATAGAAAGCCCCCACCTGAAACGCTCCCAGGAAAGCATATCATAAAGTTCAAAGCTCAAAGCTCAAAGTTCAAAATAAAGAAGTAATGAAGTATTGGTTTATATTTTGCAAGAGTGACCTCTTGCTGGAGAAGAGAGAAGACGGAACCTATACGATTCCATGTAGTGAGGAATGTCCGATAGAGACAAAGCCCTGGACCCACATCCTCAACATCACTCCGATGGAGGACGGAACGGAGGTGAAAACCTTCACCATTCCGGAACCCGTCACAGACCATCCGAAGTTCGAGATGTGCGGTCTGCGCCCCAGTTTCTATAAGCTCACACCTGAGCTTTATCAGAAGGCTGGCAAGTGTCAGGAACTGAACTACTGGGACATGAACACCCATTTCTGCGGCGTCTGCGGCGCTCCGATGCAGATGGCAACCGACATCAGCAAGAAATGCACCCAGTGCGGCAAGCAGGTCTGGCCATCTCTCGCCACCGCCATCATCGTGCTCATCAAGAAAGGCGATCAGGTTCTTCTCGTTCATGCCCGCAACTTCAAGGGCAACTTCGATTCTCTCGTAGCCGGATTCGTAGAGACGGGCGAAAGCTTGGAAGAAGCCGTGCATCGCGAGGTGATGGAAGAGACGGGACTTACCATCAGGAACGTGAAGTATTTCAGTTCCCAGCCATGGCCTTATCCAAGTGGACTGATGGTGGGCTATACGGCAGAATATGTGGATGGAGAAATCCACCTGCAGAAAGAGGAACTCTCTCGCGGCAAGTGGTTTAGCAAGGACAACCTCCCTATCCTTCCTGAGAAATTATCCATTGCCCGCCGCCTGATTGACGCCTGGCTGGAGGGCAAGATTTAATAGTTGAACGCAACAAAAAACTTTTGTTCTGAACAAGAAACAAGAATGCAACAAGAGATGAAAGAGAAACTTTGGAATGCTAACTATGTGAAGGTGATGACGACCAATTTCTTGCTCTACTTCGCCTTCTATCTTCTCACCCCGTTGCTCCCGCTCTATCTGAGTGAGACCTTCGGGACAACGAAGGATGTAATCGGCATTGTACTGAGCGGATATACTGTGGCAGCCCTCATCGTCCGCCCCTTCAGCGGCTATGTGGTAGACGGGTTCTCTCGAAAGAAAGTATTGATGATTTGCCTGACAGCCTTCGCCATCTTCTTTGCAGGATACATTGCAGCCAGCACCATCCTGATGTTTGCCATCTGCCGAACCCTGCATGGCGGACCGTTTGGCGCCGTAACCGTTGCCAACAGTACCTGCGCCATTGATGTCCTGCCTGCCAGCCGCCGCAACGAAGGCATGGGCCTCTACGGACTGAGCAACAATTTCGCCATGGCAATAGCTCCGTCTGTCGGAATCTATCTCCATAATATGGTGGGCAGTTACATGGTACTGTTCTGGATTGCCTTCATCGTAGCCATCGCTTCGGTGGTGATTGCCGGAACAGTTCATCTGCCGGAGAAGGAAATCGTCAAGAATAAGGAGAAGCTGTCCCTGGACCGATTCTTCCTGACCCGTGCCTGGCTGCTCGCTATCAACATCTGCATGTTTGGCTTCTGCTGGGGCGTTCTGAGCAACTATCTTGCCATCTACAGCAAGGAAGAACTCGGCATTACGGGCGGAACGGGAACCTATTTTGCCATTCTTTCGATGGGCTTGTTCCTCTCCCGCTTGCAGGGGCGTAAGGCACTGAGCAAAGGAAAGTTAACGCAGAATGCAGCCGAAGGAATGCTGATTTCGCTGGTGGGCTTCATCATCTTCGTCGCCATCAAGCATCCAGTAGCCTATTACCTCTCTGCAGCACTCATCGGTCTGGGCAACGGTCATCTTTATCCTGCCTTCCTGAATATGTTTATCAATGTGGCGCGCCACGACCAGCGAGGCACAGCCAACAGCAGTATTCTTACGGGTTGGGATTTGGGATTCGGAATCGGCTGTCTGCTCGGTGGTGTTGTGGCAGAGCATTTCAGCTACAACGGAACCTTCTGGATGGTAGCCATCGAAAATGCCGCAGCCGTCGTTCTGTTCTTTGCCGCCTCTAAAAGCTTTTTCGAGAAACGGAGAAGAGTGGAATAGAATTTTCAGAAAAAATGTTCCGTGAGAAAACGGAAAAGAAACAAAAAAATGAGGGTGTGCCATCAACAAGATGATGACACACCCTCAACTGTTTTCCAATGCTGTATTTCAGCTTAGAATGGAAGATCGTCAGCGCTTCCACCTGCTGCAGGAGCTGCTGGCTGAGCTGGAGGGAATGGAGCAGTAGCACCTGCTGCAGGAGCAGCTGCAGGAGCTGGCTGAGCAGGAGCTGCACCCATAGGAGGGAATGCTGAAGCACCAGGCTGCATTCCACCCATTGCACCAACAGCGTTAGGATCTACGCGCTGCACGTTCCATGCGCGGATACTGTTGAACCAACGACCCTGATACTCGTGAGCATCAATATCGAAGGAAACCAAAATCTCTTCACCACTCTGAATATTGAACTGAGCCATACGGTCTGCGCCAAAAACATCAAAGCACAACTTCTTAGGATATGCTTCGTGAGTTTCGATAACATAAGACTGAGCCTTCCACTCACCTCTTGCTGATACGCCGCTTCTTTCTGGTAAAACGGCAATAACCTTTCCTTGTAATTCCATATTAATATTTTAAAGTTTTTATAGATTCAAACGATTCTGACTGCGAAATTACTAAAAATAGTTCTAAAACTCAAACTTTTATCCAATTATTTTTGTGTATGAACAATATTTTTTGTATTTTTGTGCTCAATTAAGCGATTATGCTAAATTAAATAGGTGAATAAGAAAAATAAAAAATTAATTTAAAATAAATACTCATGAGATTTACAGTTTCAAGTTCTGCATTGAGCAACAAGCTCAACATGCTAGCCAAGGTAATCAGCAGCAAGAATTCCTTGCCTATCCTTGATTGTTTCCTTTTCCAGGTAGCAAATGGTGAAATGACAGTTACTGCCAGCGATAGTGACAATATCATCAAGAGCACCATCGAACTGGCAGACAATGACGGCGAAGGCGAATTCTGCGTTCCTAACAGAGTTATCCTCGATGCGCTCAAGGAATTGCCTGAGCAGCCTCTCAACTTTGATGTTGACACGGAGACCTTTGCTATCAAAATCGTTTACCAGAACGGTCTTTACAACTTCACCGGTCAGAATGCGGAAGATTACCCTCGCACACAGAGCATGAACGAGGCTTCTCATTTCATCGCCCTTCCTACAAACGTGCTGATTGACAACATCTCACGTTCTCTCTTCGCTACGGCAAACGATGAATTGCGCCCTGTAATGAACGGTATTTATTTCGACCTCACTGCCGATGCTCTCGCCATCGTTGCCAGCGACGGCCATAAGCTGGTGCGCAACAGAAACTACACCATCAAGAGCGAGACTCCAGCTTCGTTCATCCTTCCTAAGAAGCCAGCTTCCCTGCTCAAGGCTATCCTGACAAGAGACAGCGATGACGTGGAAATCAAGTTTGATGACCGCAGTGCCGAAATCCTTTTCGCTGACGGCGAGATGAGATGCAGACTCATTGACGGTCGCTATCCTAACTACAACTCCGTGATTCCTAACAATCCTAACGAGGTAACCGTAGACCGCAGGGCTCTTATCAGCGCCTTGCGCCGCGTAATGCCTTTCGCCAGCGAGAGCAGCCAGCTGGTTCGTTTCAGCATCGAACCAGGCAGAATGGAGGTTTCTTCTGAGGATATGGACTTCTCTACATCAGCCCGCGAGCAGATGTCATGCGAGTATGTGGGTTCGCCAATCAACATCGGTTTCAAGGGCAGCAGCCTGAACGAAGTGCTCAGCAATATCAGTGGCGACAACATCATCCTCCAGCTCGCTGACCCTAGCCGTGCCGGAATCATTGTTCCTGCAGAGCAGACAGAAAACGAGGATGTCCTCATGCTCATCATGCCTATGCTCCTGAATGACTAAGGAGCAGCAGGCTTAACAGAATCGTCAGACAAATATTTTTAATAGAAAAATGAAACTCAACTTAAAGAAGCCTTTAATCGTGTTCGACCTTGAAACAACAGGTCTGGACATGGTGAAGGACAGAATCATTCAGATATCATACATCAAGGTAAGTCCGGACGGAACTGAGACAAGAAAGAACCTCTTCGTCAATCCGGAGAAGGAGATTCCTGCAGAGGTCGTAGCCCTCACAGGCATCAGCAACGAAGACGTCAAGGACGCTCCTACCTTCAAGCAGCTGGCTGCCACACTCGACAAGGAGTTTACCGGCTGCGACTTTGCCGGCTACAATTCCAACCATTTCGATATTCCGATGCTCGCAGAGGAATTCCTCCGTGCCGGAATTGACTTCGACTTCAGCAAGTGCCGCCTCATCGACGCTCAGACCATCTTCATGAAGATGGAGCGCAGAAACCTGGCTGCTGCCTACAAGTTCTTCTGCGGAAGAAAGATGGAAGAAGATTTCGAGGCTCATAGAGCTGACCAGGATACAGAAGCCACCTACCGCGTGCTGATGGCTGAGCTCGACAAATATGCTCCAGGCGTTCAGGACGAACCGGAGCGCGTGCTCAACAACGACATGGACGAGCTGGCTGCCTTCTCCAAGCAGAACGACAATGTAGACTTTGCTGGCCGCATCGTATGGCAGGAAGTGAAGGATGCTGACGGCAATGTAATGACCGATGAGAAGGGCGAGCCTCTGAAGCATGAGGTCTTCAACTTCGGCAAATACAAAGGCTGGGACGTTGGCGAAATCCTGACCCGCGACCCAGGCTACTTCACATGGGTTCTGGGCAGCGACTTTACCAACAATACCAAGCAGGTACTTACCCGTATTCGCCTCCGTGAATACAATAAGCGTATGGGGAAATAGGAGAATGTTGAAAGGAAAGAAAATAGTACTGGGCATTACGGGCTCCATTGCAGCCTATAAGTCCTGTCTCATCATCCGTGGGCTCATCAAGAAAGGCGCTGAGGTGCAGGTGGTCATCACGCCAGCCGGCAAGGAGTTCATCACTCCCATCACCCTCTCTGCCCTCACCCATAAGCCCGTGGTGAGTGAGTTCTTCTCGCAGCGCGACGGAACATGGAACTCTCATGTTGACCTCGGACTCTGGGCAGACGCCATGCTCATTGCTCCCTGCACCGCCTCTACGATGGGGAAGATGGCTCATGGCATTGCCGACAACATGCTCATCACCACCTACCTCTCCATGAAGGCGCCGGTCTTCATTGCACCAGCCATGGACCTGGACATGTACAAGCATCCATCCACCCAGGCAAACATGAAGACCCTCCTGGGCTATGGCAATCATATCATAGAACCGGAAGTGGGATTCCTTGCCAGCGGACTGGAAGGTAAGGGACGTATGGAAGAACCCGACATCATCGTGGAGTATCTGGAACGATTCTTCAGCGAGCAGGAAGACCTGAAGGGCAAGAACGTGATGATTACTGCCGGACCCACCTATGAGAAGATAGACCCGGTGCGCTTCATCGGCAATTATTCTTCCGGCAAGATGGGATTCGCCCTGGCTGAGGAATGCCTGCGCCGTGGCGCCAACGTAACCCTCATCGCCGGTCCCGTAGCGCTCTCGTGCAGTCCCGGAATCAACCGCATCGATGTGGAGAGCTGCGAAGAGATGTATCAGGCCTCTACCCTGGCTTTCCAGCAGGCAGATGCAGCCATCCTCTGTGCTGCCGTTGCCGACTTCAAGCCGAATGCCGTTGCCGACAGGAAAATTAAGCGTGAGAAGGACGACCTGGAATTGCGCCTCGTGCCTACGCACGATATTGCTGCTGCCCTGGGACAGATGAAGCAGAAGAACCAGCGAATCGTGGCTTTCGCCCTGGAAACCAACGACGAGGAAGCCAACGCACAGAAGAAGAGACAGAAGAAGAATGCCGACTTCATCGTGCTCAACTCCACCCGCAATCCGGGAACCACATTCCGCACGGACGACAATCAGATAACGATTATCTCAGAAAAGGGCAAGAAAGAATATGAGAAGAAACCAAAGACTGAGGTGGCTAAAGACATCATCAACGAATTGGCAAAAATCCTGTAAGTGGATGAAAGCTGTCTGTATGGTATGGATTCTGTTCTGTACCGTACAGACAGTTTCTGCGCAGGAGCTCCAGGCCAAGGTCACGATCAACCACGCCCAGATTTCGGGCACGGACAAGAGCGTCTTCGAAAACCTGCAGCAGACTCTGGAGCAGTTTCTCAACGACCGCCAATGGACCCATCTGCAGTTTGCCAGGAAAGAGCGCATCGTCTGTAATTTCAACATTACGGTAAGCAAGTATGATAAAGATGCAAACATGTTTACATGCAAGGCGCTTATCCAGGCTAACCGACCGGTCTATAATTCGGCCTACACCACCACCATATATAATAATGTGGACCAGAACTTCACGTTCAAGTTTGCCGAGTTCGACCAGCTGGAGTTCAACGAGCAGCAGATAGACAATCAGCTGACGGCTCTCTGCGCCTATTATGCCTATCTCATCATAGGTCTTGACCTCGACACGTTTGCGCCCAAGGGTGGCGAAGATGTGCTTCAAAGATGCATGAACCTTGCCAACAACGCCCAGAACCTCGATTATCCGGGATGGAAGGCATTTGCCGATTCCAAGAACCGCTTTGCCATCATCTCCGATTATCTGGACGGCGCCATGGAACCCTACCGCCAGCTGCAGTATGATTATTACCGCAAGGGGCTGGACGAAATGGCAAGCAACGTGGAACGAGGCCGGGGCGAGATTACTACGGCTCTTACCACCCTTCTACGGAAGGCGAGGGAAAACCGTCCGCTCAGTCTGCTGCCGCAGATATGGACTGATTACAAGAAGGATGAGCTTGCCAACATCTACAAGGGTCATGGAACCCAGAAGGAGAAGGAAGCCATCTACGAACTTCTCTTCAGCATCAACCCGTCTCAAAGCGCTTTCTGGGACAAGATAAAGGAATAAAGCCCCCGGCTTTCTGCCAGGGGTAGAAAAGATTTAATGAATTATGCTCAAGCAACTGTATATTAGAAACTTTACGCTCATAGACGAACTGGATATAAGACTGTATCCAGGCTTCTCTGTCATCACTGGCGAAACGGGTGCAGGCAAAAGCATCATCCTCGGAGCCATCGGCCTGCTGCTGGGCAACCGTGCCGACAGCAAGGCCATCAAGTCGGGCAAGGACCGTTGCGTGATTGAGGCTCATTTCGACCTCTCCAGATACGACATGAAGGGTTTCTTCGACGACAACGACATCGATTTTGATGCAGAAGACACCATCATCCGCCGTGAACTGACCAGTGCCGGCAAGAGCAGGGCTTTCATCAATGACACTCCGGTTCCCCTGACCAAGATGAGAGAACTGGGCGAACAGCTGGTGGACATTCATTCGCAGCATCAGAACCTGCTGCTGCAGAAGGAAGATTTCCAACTCAACGTGGTAGACATCCTGGCTAAGGACGCAGCTCAGATCAAGACCTACCAGGCTGCCTATCAGCAATACCGCTCAGCCCAGGCTGAGCTGGAACGGCTGGAGCAGGAACTCAACAGAAACCGTGAGAACGAGGAGTTCATGCGATTCCAATATAAGGAACTCGACGAGGCGCATCTGGAAGCAGGCGAACTTGAGCAACTGGAGCAGGAATCAGCGACCCTGAACCATTCGGAAGAAATCAAATCAGCTCTCTACGAAGCTGACCATTCGCTTTCGGGCGATGAGGGAAGCATCCTGCAGCTGCTGCGCAATGTCAGCAACAGCATCAGCGACATCAGGGAGGTCTACCCCGAAGTGGCTGAACTTTCCGACCGTCTGGATTCCAGCTACATCGAACTGAAGGACATTGCGCAGGAAATCAGCCGAAGCCTGGACCGGATAGATTTCGACCCAGCCCGCCTGGAACAGCTCAATTCCCGACTGGATAAGCTCAACACATTGCTGCAGAAATTCCATGTAGAGACCGTAGAGGAACTCATCGAAACCCGCGAACGTCTGGCTCAGCAGCTGGACCATATTGACAATGGCGATGAGGACATCAGGCTCATGCAGAAGGAAGTAACCGACAAGCAGCTCAAGGCATTGTCGGCAGCCTATGCGCTGACGAATCTGCGCAAGAAAGCCGCCAAGGCAATCGAGACGGAGATGAAGAACCGCCTCATCCCGCTCGGCATTCCTAACGTCCGGTTCGAGATAGAATTTGCCGAGAAACCGCTCAGCAGGGACGGTGCCGACAAGGTAAGCTTCCTCTTCAGCGCCAATCGCAGCACCCCTCTCCAGCCTATCAGCCAGGTAGCGTCCGGTGGCGAAATAGCCCGCGTGATGCTCTCGCTCAAGGCGATGATCAGCGGCGCTGTCAAACTGCCAACCATCATCTTCGACGAAATCGATACGGGAGTCAGCGGAAAGATTGCCGAGAAGATGGCAGAAATCATGACCGAGATGGGCAACCTGAACCGTCAGGTCATCTCCATCACCCACCTGCCTCAGATAGCAGCCATGGGTAGCCATCATTATAAGGTGATGAAGGAGGAAACCCAGACCGGAACCATCTCGCAGATGCGGGAACTGACTCCTGAACAGAGGGTGGAAGAAATCGCCCAGATGCTCAGCGGAAGCGACATCAGCCAGGCGGCGCTGGCTAATGCCAGGGAGCTGATAAACAAACATGCCAAATAATAGATATGAAAAGAATCAATACAATAATTTTGACTCTGATGCTGGGAGCATCGAGTGTCCTTGCGCAACCGGGCTCTGTCCAGAAGGTTGCCAAAAGCGTCTTCACCTTGACTACATTCAATAAGGACGGCGCCATCATATCATCTACACAGGGAGTGTTTATTGATAACAAGGGTACTGCCATCAGTACTTTCAAGCCTTTCGTGGGAGCCACCAAGGCCAGCGTGGTCGACGCCACGGGAAAATCGTATGAAGTTGACGCCATCATGGGAGCTGATGAACTTTATGATGTTGCCAAATTCAGAATCAAGGCGAATACGGCTGCGGCTACCATCGCTGCAAAGGAGACGGAAGCCGGACAGAAAGTGTGGCTTGTTCCCTACTCTATCAAGAAGTCGCCATTCCAGCAGGAAAGCATCACGAGTGTAGAGAAATTCCTTACATCCTACAACTACTACATCTTCTCTACGGGAGTTCCTGAGAATGCGGTAGGCTGTCCTTTCGTCAACAAGAACGGACAGGTGATAGGACTGATGCACAGCAACGGTCAGACCACGGCGATTGACGCCAACTACGCCAGTCAGCTGAAAGTTTCCGGTCTTTCATCGCTCGATGCAGCCCTGAGAGAGACTTCCATTCGCACAGCCCTGCCTGATACAGAGCAGGAAGCCATGACCATGATGACCCTGAAGAAGGGGCAGCTGAAAATGCAGGATTATGACAAGTATGCTGACGAATTCATCGAGAAATTCCCTACATCTGCCTTCGGATATAAGGAAAAGGCGTTCGACCTGGTGAACGACAGCAAGTATGAAGAGGCTGCCCGAATGATGGAAACCGGCATTAAGAAGTCTGCTGCCAAGGACGAGGCTCATTCGAATTATTCTGACATCATCTATCAGAAGATAATCTATAAGGGCGATTCCGTTTATACAGCCTGGACACTGGACAAGGCGCTTGACGAGGCTCGCCAGGCTTACGCCATCAAGGCTCAGCCGGTCTACAAGCATCAGGAAGCCCGAATCCTCTTCACTAAGGGCGATTATGCAGATGCAGCCAATATCTTCCTCGACCTGACCAAGACTCCTATCAATAGCGGTGAGCTCTATCTGGAGGCGGCGCAGGCAAAGACAAGGCTGAAAGCTCCTGATACTGAGATTGAAATGCTGCTCGACAGTGCCGTCAGCGTGGGAGCCCGCACCAACATGGCGGGTCCATACTATCTGGCTCGTGGTCAATATCTGGCAGGCAAGGGGCAGTATCGCCGTGCCATTCAGGACTTCAACATGTACGACAGCATTGCGCGCCCGGTAGATCCAGCCTTCTTCTATGCCCGCTATCAGTGCGAAACCAAACTGAGAATGTGGCAACCGGCGCTGTTCGACATTGCCCGAACCTGCTATCTTGCGCCAAAGGAGCCAACCTTCTTTGCCGAGTGGGCAAGTCTTGATTTGCGAGTAAAGCGTTATGATGAGGGAATCAGTGCCGCATCCCGCTGCATTGAGTTAGCCCCTGAATATGCTGACGGCTACCTCCTCCTCGGTCTGCTCTATAAGGAGAAGAACATGAAGGCAGAAGCCATCAAGAATCTGAAAAAGGCAGAAGAACTGGGCGATAAGCGAGCTGCCGGATATCTGGAAAAGATAAAATAGTGAGCAAGTTTTTACGAAAAGAATAAGAAAATGGGGGAAAAGCTCTGGATTTAGAAATGAGCTTTTCCCCCTTCAACTATATTTATTTCTCGTGTAATTTTCTTATTTTATTTTCCCGTAAACTGTCCCATGAAGAGGATGCTACCGGTCTGTCTGTCAGTAATCGTATAGACGAACGGACGGTCAGCATGGAAAACCACATGGCGCTCTTCTCTTGGCGCCAGGGCTGAAAGCATGATGGCTCCGGTAACGGCAGCAGCCTTGGTTCCCGTTTCGGTCACCTCTATCTTAGCCTTCTGCAGCATCTGGCTCACGAAGAAATCGCCCTTGGCGAAACGGCTGAAATCTGCCTTCGACGGGTTGAAGATAGATGGCGCACCCAGCTGACAGATGATGTCGTTGAGCGGCAATTCCATTTCTGTGGTAAACTTAGGCAATTTCAAGTCTACCTCGCACTCCTCCACATTTCCCATCATTGTCATGAATTTTCCTGCATCCATTCCCTTCATCATGTCGTCGATGCTCTTACCCTCGTTAGGCAGCATGACGGTCATGCAGTAGGTTCCGTTGCCGTAGAGCAGCTGCACAGCCTTGAAGGTTTCATTCTCATAACAGTCGAATTTCTCTTTCTGATGCATCATCTCCACCTTCTGGATATCGCGCGTATAGCCACGGAAATTCTCCAGCTTCGTGTCATTCTTGTCAAACTCCCTCATCCAGGTTCCATTGAAGTAAATGGCGTTCAGCAGATAGGAAACAGCACTAGGCTCCATGCGGTCGATGAACTTCGGAATCATTCCCTCCGTCTGCTTCTCGCACCAGGAGTTGATGCGGTCAGCTGACTTCTGTGAATTGAAGTCGAGGCTCTCGATTCCAGCCTGATAATTGTTAGAAACAGCCTTCACGAAATCTTTATCCAACTGATATTTCTTATTGACAGCCACGTAGTTGGCGATATTAACAGTGGTCTGCTTATCCAACTTTCCTGCACTCATGATCAGCGACTTGTAAAGCTCGTTCAGCTCCTTCACGCTCACCCCGTCGCAGCCAATCGCCTTCATGATTTCCTGCTGGGTTTCACCGTCAGCACCGTTTGCCAACATACCCATGAGATAGGAAACGCTCATAGGCGAAACCACCTTCGAATCCATTCCCGAAACCTTCTGGAAGAGGTTGAAGGCAAACTTGTTGTTCTTCTGCAGGATGTCGAGCTGAGCATCCGATAGAGTCAGATATTGTTCGTCCATATCCATATCTTTGTCAGGGCGAGCCACCTGGTTCTCGTCCTTCATTTCCTTATTCACGTTTTTGCTTGTAGAGCAAGAGTTGATAGCCATAGCTGCTAGCATCATCAGCACGGCAGACTTCATCATGTTATTCTTTTTCATAATCTCTTCTTTTAAATTTCGTCTGTTAGTAAAATGCAGCAGTCGGGAAATCCTTGCATCTCTCTTCTTTATTTTAACTCTTCTTAATATTTCTCGAAAATAATTGTTTAAAAAACCGTAAAACCTTTGCACATTCCAAGAAATAATGCTAACTTTGTACTTTACATAAAGGAAAGAAACAGTTACTAACAATCAAAACAATTGGAATTATGAGCAAATATTTTGCAGAATCAGAATTGATCATCAATGAAGATGGAAGTTGCTTCCACCTCCATTTACGCCCGGAACAGGTGGCGGATAAAGTAATTCTCGTAGGCGACCCAGGTCGCGTAGCCCTCGTAGCATCCCATTTCGAGGAGAAGGAATGCGAGGTGGCAAGCCGCGAATTTCACGCCATCACCGGTACATATAAAGGCAAGAGAATCACCGTGCAGAGCACCGGAATCGGATGCGACAATATCGATATCGTGGTCAACGAGCTGGATGCACTGAAAAACATCGACTTCGCTACCCGCACCGAAAAACCGGAGCACACCACCCTCACCCTCGTGCGCATCGGAACCTGCGGAGGCTTGCAACTGAACTGTCCTGCCGGAACCTTCGTCGCTTCACAGAAGAGCATCGGTTTCGACGGACTCATCAACTTCTATGCCCGCCGCAATGAAATCTGCGACCTCGAGACCGAGGCTGAGTTCAAGCGCCAGGTGAAGTGGAACGACCAGATAGGAAATCCATACTGTGTAGACAACGACCCGGAGCTGCTCAATCAGATTGCTGGCGACGACATGGTTCGCGGAATCACCATCGCCTGCGGCGGTTTCTACGGTCCTCAGGGCAGAGAACTCCGTGCCCCTCTTGCCGACCCAGAGCTTAACGCAAAGATTGAGAATTTCGAGTATAACGGTCTGCGCGTCAATAACTTCGAGATGGAGAGTTCAGCCCTTGCTGGTCTTTCTCTCCTCCTCGGTCACAAGGCATTAACCTGCTGCATGGTCATCGCCAACCGTCGAGCCCTCAGCGCCAACACAGGCTATAAGAGCACCATCGACAATCTCATCAAGG
>UMBZ01024732.1_pt1 | contig 36448 bp, 18 predicted proteins | sample 1964091 | NCBI WGS metagenome assembly UMBZ01 (sample SAMEA4835954, study PRJEB28245) | human gut metagenome | biome: gut microbiome; material: fecal sample | place: Denmark | collected 2008
GCTTCTAAATACCCACAAAAACATATTTATCTGTAAAACAAGCTTTTCAAGGCTGAAAAAGCCTGATATAACTGGTCTCCGTATTTGTATAGCTTTATGTATACATACTGGTTGCACATTTTACCTTATAAATAATACTCATGAATCAATATTATACAATTCACTCAATTACAATCAGTTATATTGCGGAAGGTTTAAATTATTTCAAGAATACAGAAAGTCAGGGATATATTCTACCTTCAGCTGATAGGCTCTACACTTAATAACCGCAACCGCGAGCAGGAAGTGGCGGAGTGCAGCCGCACCCCTTCCCCGACGTGAACGCAACCACCGCCAAGCAGCACCTCCGCCGCTGGATAGCGTACTGCAAGCCTTTATCGGACGAGCTGCGGAGCATAGGGTATAACCCGGCTAAGCATTCGTTCTCAAGGGATGAGGTAAAGGTGATTGTTAAGCATTTGGGAGAGCCGTAGAAAGATTGATGGATGGATAACGGAGAGTTCGGATTCGCTTTTAAAAGTGAGTCCGGACTTTTATTAGGGAACTACAAGTTTATTTAAATATCATTTTCCACGATAAAGAAGATTTTCAAAACGCCATAAAGAAAGAACTATTTTCATTTTATTGCCAATAACCTTAAAATCTTTTTTTAATATTCTTTATATATAAATTTCAGTCGTATCTTTGCAACAGGCATTGTTCTCTCAATTTGAGCAAGTATCATGTGTTACAAATGGCATAGAATGTTGGAGCGCAAGAGAATTATGTTCTCTATTGGGATATGTCCAATGGCGTAATTTCTTGAAAGTCATTGATAAAGCAAGGGAATCATGCAAAAATGCAGGTCATGATATAAAAGACCATTTTGCTGACGTCAGCAAAATGGTCGTACTTGGTTCAGGTGCTGAGCGTCAGATAGATGACATTATGTTAACACGCTATGCTTGCTACCTTGTCGCTCAAAATGGCGACCCTCGTAAACCCCAAATCGCATTTGCACAAACTTACTTTGCTGTGCAAACTCGTCGTGCAGAACTTATAGAACAGCGTCTTATTGAAGTTGAAAGAGTTAAGGCACGTGCTAAACTACAGGAAACAGAGCGTAAACTTTCTGGCGTTCTTTATGAACGAGGTGCGAATGACAAGAGTTTTGCTGTGATACGTTCCAAAGGAGACCAAGCATTGTTTCGTTTGAATACCGCAACGCTGAAACGACGAATGGGAATCCCGGAGAAACGACCATTAGCAGATTTCCTCCCCACTATCAGTATCAAAGCAAAGGATTTTGCAGCTGAAATGACGAGTGTAAATGTGCAGACAAAAGACCTTCAAGGAGAAACTCGTATAAGCCAAGAGCATATTGCCAACAATGCTGCTGTTCGGGACATGCTTGTGCAACGTGGTATAGTTCCAGAGAACCTTCCTGCTGCTGAGGACGTAAAGAAGGTTGAAAGCAGATTGACAAGTGAACAGAAAAAGGCTTTGGAGAACAAAAAGAAAAAATAAGATGGAACAGAATAATAAAGAATTGCTCTTTGAGCAGATAAATAAAATTAGTAAGGTTATTTCAACCATCCCGGAAGACTTTTCGCAAGAAGATGTTGCTGACGAAATAAACTTTCTATCAGTGGTAAGAGATAAATTAAAAGATTGGGCTGAAAAATAACAATGAAACAATATAAATTTGTAGATTTATTTGCAGGATGCGGCGGTCTGAGTTTGGGGTTGCAACAGGCTGGATTTACTCCATGGTTCGTTAATGAAATCGTGGAACAGTTTTGCAACACCTATAAATTCAACCATGATTTGAGTGATGACCACTATTTTGTGGGAGATATTGCTGAACTCAACCTACATCTTGAAGAATACAAGGATATGCTATCAGATATAACCTTGGTATGTGGTGGACCTCCTTGTCAAGGTTTCTCCATGGCTAATCGTCAACGAATATTGGATGATCCTCGTAATGCTTTATATAAACAATACTTGATATTCTTGAAAAATACTCGTCCTAAGTTCTTTATTATGGAGAATGTAAAAGGGATGATGAACAAAATAGAAGAAATCAAACAGAATTTTGAGGAATATCTTGGCGGCGAGTACCAATATGATTATGCACTTTTGAAGGCACAAGATTATGGCATACCACAAAATAGAGAACGTTTCATAATGATTGGCAACAGGGTTGATATAGAACCCAAGTCGATTTTTGAAGAAATATTCAAGCATAAACGCAAGCCTTTTGTATTGAAGGATGCACTTGAAGGACTTCCCCACTTAATTGCCAAGAAAGAAAAGGGTTCAAAGGGTGTGGAATGTGCAGAGTCTGGCTTTACGGAGTGTGATTTCTCATATATTAGGAATGACTTCTATAAATTTATCAATGGCGATAGGGAAATAACAAAACTCTATAATCATAAGAATCGTTACAACAATGAACGAGACATTGAAATATATAGAAGATTACCACAAGGTGCAAACTCCCTGCATGAGTCTATCGCTGACATCATGCCATACAAAAGAAGGAATGACATCTTCAAGGACAAATATTTCAAGTTGGATGAAACTCAAATCTGCAAGACCATAACTTCACACATGAAGTTTGATTGTAATATGTATATCCACCCTTGGGATGCAAGGGGATTAAGTCCTCGTGAAGCTGCACGTATTCAGACATTTCCTGATGATTACGTGATAACGGGTTCTCAAAATATGTGGTATGCACAAGTGGGAAATGCCGTTCCTGTAAAACTTGCCAAAGCCATAGGTGATGGCATCATGAAATTTATAAAATGAGACATTTAGAATTATTTGCGGGTATTGGTGGTTTTAGAAGAGCTATGGATTTGCTCACACAAGACCACATTATGGATTTTCACTGCATTGGCTATTCTGAGATTGATGCCAAGGCAGTGAAAACTTACTGTGCTAATTTTCACCCAGAAACTGATGACGAGTTGGCAATGGGAGATATAGTCGAATTTACCAGCAATAAAAATAATATAAATAATCTGCCAAAATTTGATTTGGTAACAGGTGGATTTCCTTGTCAAACTTTTAGTATGATGGGAAAGCAAGCAGGCTTCAATGAAGACCGTGGACAAATGTTTTTTCATATCATTGATATTCTTGCTGCAAAGAAACCACGATATGTACTTCTTGAAAATGTGAAAAATCTCAAGTCACATGACAAAGGAAGAACTTTTGCACGCATCAAACAAGAGTTGGAGGATTTGGGGTATCAAGTGTTTGCCGACATCTTTAACACAGCACAATTTCATTTGCCTCAAACTCGCAACAGACTTCTAATTTTTGCAACAACAGGACCTGTTCCTGCGAAATTTGAAACGCAGTTTACTTGTGACAATATTGCTGCAACATTTGAACAAGTGTACCAAGGATTAGGAACATTCCATTATCAAAGTGTCAATGATATATTGAGTTTGGAAGTGGATAAAAAATACTTTTTGTCAGAGAAAATCAAGCCTACTCTGTTGGCAGACGGCTCCGCTAATTTTAAGTCTAAGTCAGACATAAACATGAGTGTAGCTCGTCCTTTGACTGCTACAATGCACAAGATGCATCGTGCTTGTCAAGACAACTATTATAGTCAAGACTTCATAGAATCCCATGGTACTATCAATCCTGTCAAAACGATGAGCAAGAATGAGTTGGCTCAGTTACCAATCCGTAAGTTGACACCTGAGGAAGCTTTCATGCTACAAGGATTTCCTGCAAACTTTGCGATTAACGGCAGAAATGCAGGAGTGGCTGATGGTTCTCTGTATAAACAAGCAGGTAATGCAGTTAGCGTAAATACAATTTATGCAGTCTTGTATTATCTTATAACAAACAATATAATTCACGAATAGTATGTTTTTTGAAGTACATTCAGAAAAGAAGATAGGTTTCAAGAAGCTAAGTCCTAATGACCTTGGCTTTAAAAAGACTGGACATCAAACTCACATTGGGCTTTATCAGCACATTTTGGATTTCTTGCCCGACAATCATGTGGAGAAAGCTGCCATATTGATATATGCTGACTATTGTGAAATCTTGAATTGTGACTATGGAAAAATAAACCGTAGCACAGGTAAGATGGAAGCACCTAACATCAAGTCTGGTGCAAGAAACGAGAAGACAATAGTGAACCAGATACGTGATTTTGCATCAAAAAAACAAGGTTGTGAATGGTATTTGGTATGGTTCGGTTTGCAGAGTGAAGAATTAGTCTTTTGGCTCATGTCGAGTTGTTCCGAAGATTACCAATATGCTTCCAAGATATTTCCAACAGTCAATAAGGTCTATGACGAGAATAGTGCTTCGTTTTCACTTGCCATTGATTTCTTGGAAAAGAAAGTGAATGGAGTTTCTGTGAAATTACAGGAAGACATAGAGGTCGCTTCACAAACAGGTAAACAAATCAGAAAGTACAAGAAGCAAGACATAGAAAAGGCAAAACTACTCTTTAAACAAGTTGGGTATATCGGAGAACAATTCATCGCAGAATACTTGGAAAAACAAAAGCTTGCTCATGCCATTAGTAATTACAGATGGATGAATGTAAACTTAGAATCTGGTGCTCCTTTTGATTTCATTATCAATGAAGGATTGGAAACGGAAAACTTTGTTGATGTGAAATCAACACGATTTGACTTCAACCAATACCTCTATTATAGCGATGAAGAAATCAGCTTTGTTTATAGTTTGAAAGATGACAAAAAATACTCAGTTTATAGGGTATTCGACATGGATGATTCTCAGAAGAAGTTTCGTATATGCACGAACTGCATGAGCTATGTTTCTTCTGTCAACGCAGACATAATTGAGTTTTCTTGCAAAATAGATAAACTCCAGACGATTCTCCAATCCATAAAAATTGGAGTTAGACCTAATGACTGTTTCACAAATATAGAACCACAAATTTTACTATAAAATGGAAGAAATAGTAAAACATATAAATGATACCAATGCCAGCTATCGGCCATTGGGAGCTGGTGATGCCAAGAACACAGACTTGTTCTTGGACAATGAACATTACCAACTCTTTGAGGGTACAGGTGAACATATCAATGTAAGATACCATAAGGAGAATCTTGCAAAGGCGATATTGTTTATTGCCTCTATATTGCCAAGAAAATTCGACCAATCCTCTGTGCATTGCGTTATTCCATATACAAAGGAGTTTGTCATCAAACAACTGGATTTACTTGATGCATTGTTTGTTGAAGATGGAAAATCTGTAGAGACAATTACCCAAGAGTGGAATGCTCGTAAGGATGTGCCTCAAAAAAATGGAAAGATAGATACTCGTTTCTACTTCAATGGTTTACTGAAGGAAGTTACTTATACAGACAGTAAAGGAAACGAGTGTAAAGGGAAATTTACCATCCGCAATTATTTTGCAGGTGGTTATTCTGAATTACATATCAAAAAGGCTAATGATGGCATTTTTGACATCGAGATTACAAATGTAAATACCCCTTATGATGATGGGAAAGAAGAAGGATTGGAAGAAAAGGAAGTTATGGCTAAACCTTCTTTGTCTCTCCAGCAAATCTTTTATGGCGCTCCTGGCACAGGTAAATCGCATACTATCAATGAGGAAACGAAAGATGAAGATGTTATTCGTACAACATTCCATCCAGACACAGATTATTCTACATTCGTGGGGGCTTACAAACCAACAACGAAAGAAGTTGAGTTGCGTGATCTTTCAGGACATAAAGTAGTAGAAGATGGTGAAGTTGTAAAAGAAGACCGCATTGTTTATGAGTTTGTTGCACAGTCTTTCTTGCAAGCCTACATTAGTGCATGGAAGAAGTATGCAGACGCAAATGAGGACGAGCCTCAAAAGCAATATTTGGTAATTGAAGAAATTAACAGAGGTAACTGCGCTCAAATATTTGGTGACCTGTTCCAACTTCTTGACCGTAATGATTATGGTTTTTCTGATTATCCGATAAAAGCGGATGCAGATATGAAACGACAACTTCAAAAAGCATTTGCTGGATTGTCTATTGCCCAAAGAGACAAAGTTAATGCTATGTATGAAGGCAAAGATGTTGTATCGCAAGTGTTGGGTGGCGATATTCTGCTCTTACCAAGCAACCTTTACATTTTGGCAACCATGAACACGAGCGACCAAAGTCTTTTCCCGATAGACTCAGCTTTCAAGCGTCGATGGGATTGGACTTACATGCCTATATCTGATGCGGAAAAGAACTGGATTATAGAAGTTGATGGAAATAACTATGATTGGTGGCTGTTCCTTGAAAAGATAAACGAGAAGATAGGCTCTACAACTAATTCTGAGGATAAGAAACTCGGTTATTTCTTCTGCAAAGCACAAGATGGCATTATATCGGCAAAAACTTTTGTCGGTAAGGTTATCTTTTACCTGTGGAATGATGTGTTTAAGGACTATGAGTTTGGTGATGCCATTTTCAATGATGAGGATGGAAGCAAATTGTCTTTCGATAAGTTCTACACATCAGAAGGTAAAGAATCAAAAGTGGTAGAAGGGAAGGTCGTTTTATTCTTGAAGAACTTGGGTATTGAGCCTATTTCAACAGAGATTATATCAACAGACGATACCGTCAACACAATTTCTGTTATTAAGGTAAACGGCAAGGAAATAAAGAAAATAAATGCCATACCTTATACAGCCATTGAGGAATACGTTAAACAAAATCAAGGAAAGACTGCACAAGAAGTTATTGATGTTTGGAAACCTTTCAAGAAATACTCTATGCGCAGTTGGATTGTTGCAAATAAGGAAGAACTTGCCAATATGGATGAACGTTATGCCAATTATTCGTACAAGATAGATTGTGCGGATGGCAATTCTCTTTGGGTCAATAAGGATGGTTGGATGCACAGACCTGCTAATCCGTCTTTAAGAGATACAATCAATGAGTTTATTCATGCTGTCAACGAAGCGAGTTTGGGTATAACCATTACAGAAGAGAATATTTAACAATGCGCATACTGATAGAAGAATATCAATACAACGTTGCCGATATAAAGAACATTCTCTATGGTATTGATGCTTTGGAGAATGTCGAAGGCAAAGTATCTGTCCATTACGTAGGGTATTTCTATAATACTCTACTGAAGGATTGTGTCTTCATCCTTCCCAAGGTATTGCTCAAAGATGTGGAAGGGCAAGAACTTATATTTGGAAAGTATAAGCCAGAAAGCATCGCTAACTTGGATGAGACCAATCCACTCGATGCTGTAGAGAGAAATTTTCTCTACAAGTTTGCAGTTTGGATTTATCGTGCCATAGTGGTTTACAAAAACGACAAACGCAACGATACCGATATTGTATATCATTCGCAAATAGCCCAAGTAGGTAATGGTCAGCGTAGATTGAGCAATACTTATCTTGATATTCTTCTGTCGTTGTTACAATTCAATCGTGACAACCAAAGTTTCTTATTTTTCATTGTGAAGAACTTACATAGTGGCTTGAATAAAATCAATTGGACTCGAACCATTGGAACGCAAGCAGCCATTGTGCAAGATGGACGACCTATATACTTGAATCCTGTTAACAAAAAACGACAAATCAACTTTGATGAAGAACTGCTCGTTATCTTCTTCTCAATTTTGAATTATATAGGTGAGACTTATGGCTTTCCAAAAGAAATCTGTTGCCAGTTTCAGTTGATAACGGGAAAGAAGTTTGAAACATACTTGAATGGCTTTGGCAAAACTCGTTTACGCCAAATCAAATACAAATATTTCTCTGATAAAGCACTGCAATTGTGGCAATTGTGCTATGCCTTCTTTGATGAAGCAAAGCAAGTGTTCATCACGACAGAGCAGAAAGAATACCTATTGGTCAAGAACTTCTATATTGTATTCGAAGCTATCATAGACGAGTTGGTCGGAGACAATCCATTGCCAGATGGAATGGAGAAAAAACAAGAGGACGGAAAAATAGTAGACCACCTCTTCACAGCAAAAAGTCTGATTGAAAGTGAAAACAAACAGACTTATTACATTGGTGACAGCAAATATTATAAAATGGGGCATGAGCTTGGTTCTGAATCCATCTACAAACAATACACATATGCAAGAAATGTCATTCAATGGAATCTTGACATTTTCAATAGTGGCAAAACTACGGAGTCTGGCATTCGTCTTCGTGATGATGTGACGGAAGGATATAATATCATTCCGAACTTCTTTGTGTCTGCCAAGATGGATGAATGTTTTGACTATACTAATGATGGTATTGAAAAAACAGACCGTAAAAAGAACCGTCACAAACAAATGCAGTTCAATAACCGCTTGTTTGACCGTGACACATTGCTTCTGTTCCACTATGATGTTAACTTCCTTTTTGTTCTATCGTTATATGCAAGAAACAACACGGAGCAGAAGATACAATGGAAGCAGAAGATTCGCGAGCGTTTCCGTACTGAAATACAAGAATGGCTGCAAAAGGATTATGACTTCTATGCAATGAAGGCACATCCCGATGTGAATGGGGAAGAATACATCAAGACACATTTCAAAGAGTTACTTGGCAAGGTTTATACTCCATTTGCGGATGAGAATATATATTCTTTAGCATTAGATACGACAACAGATGCAAACAAGGCAGAGAATGAGCGACTTCTAAGCGAATTGAAGAATTATTTCTTTGTGGCAGATTGCAAACTTGGCGAGCAACCAAATCAAGTCCTTCAGAAGCCTATATCAGAGGGCTATTCACCGATTATTGACGCAATAAAGGATGGTGTATTGATGGTGATGATGGAGAACTACGATGTAAAGAAACAGAAGTTCTTATCAACAGGAAAACTTGCAGTCGGTATCAAATACACAAGAGACGGCATAGAAATTGCAGAGAACTTGCAATCCATTGGATATGTGCTATTCCATACTCGCAAAGATGTCGACCAGCATCTTTTCCGCGTGAAGAGTGTTCAACTCATAAAGTCAGTAGATGACTTGCCGGTTGGCATATACAAGAACGTCAGCACAACAGAAATGTATGTTGTAGTTGATATTGAAACATCTAATGAAATGGATGCTTCTGAGATGCATTCGTCAAGGAAGGCATATACTCCGAATACGAGATATGATGCACAATATATACTTTCAAAAGACTTGGGGTTATGAATAAAATAACTTCTATAACACGAAAGAAAATATTCAATCTTCTTTCAGACGGCTATGTAAAACCTTGGCTCAGGCTTCCCTCTCATCCTAAATGCTTGGAATGAAAAGCATTGGATAAAGCCTGAGTTATTGGAACAGCCCGAACTTATGCAGATAAAGTTGACCCTCCATATTCAAAATGAGTCAACAAATGAGCCTGTAAATGAACGGCAACAAGCCATTTTGTCTGCAATGAAACAAAATCCATCTATAACAAGAGAAGATTTAGCTAAAATGCTTGAAGTCTCACTCGCAATACTAAAAAGAGAACTAGCTTCGCTAAGAAAGAACGGTTGCATAGCTCGTAGCGGAAGTGATAAAAATGAGCAATGGCTCATCCTTAAAAACATCTGACACTTTACAGGTTGCTAATTCCAACATTCGGGATTAGCAATCTGTCTTATGCCCACGATAAATTCCAGGAGACTTACCAATAATTCGTTTTAAAAAGTTACAAAAAGAAGCCGAAGATGGGAAACCTAGTTGAAAAGTAGGGTGTCCAGTTCTATATTATAGTTTTCGAGTACGTTTTCAACAATTTGATGGTTGCTACATTGTTTTTGATACTAAAAACATGAATATCAAACCAGACACCCTAATTATCAAGCGTAGTATTCCTTGAACACTCTGCCAAAATCATTATTTGGCAGAAGCCGAAGTATCGGATGCCATACGATAAATTTCTGTTCCTGCCAGCAAGAATGCTCCAGGTCCGTACACTTCAGTCATCTGGCGAGTTACTTTCTTCGGGTCGGCTCCGATGGGCTGAACGTATCCCAACTTTCCGTCTTCTTCTACAGCCGACAACAATGCGTTCCAACCTTTTTCTATTACCGGCATGAATTTATCGGCAGGCAACAATCCCTGATTTACGCCGTATGCCAAAGCATATACGAAGAAGCCACTGCAACTGGTTTCGGGAGATGGATAAGAAGCGGGGTCTAACAAGCTGGCATGCCAAAAGCCGTCTTTTCCTTGAAGCGGAGCTATACGATAGCACATCTTTACAAACAAATCCTGGTAAAAGGCACGCGACTTATTTTTTTCGGGCAAGATATTAAGCAACTGCACCAGTCCGCCAAGTACCCAACCGTTTCCACGTCCCCAGAATACCTTTGCACCGTTGGCCTCTTTCATCGTAAAATAACGATGGTCACGGTAGAACAAAGTATCGGCCTTGTCAAAAAGATAATCGTAAGTTGCCTTATATTCCTTATTCATAAAACGAAGATACTTCTTATCGCCAGTCAGCACATACAGCTTGGCGTATACCGGTGGAGCCATGAAAAGCGCATCGCACCATGTCCAATGCTCAAGTGTGCTCGCTTTTCTGTAGTCAAGCTGAAAAGAGCCGGATGACAGATGAGATATTACCCATTCTGCCCTAGCCTGTGTGGGAATCATCATCTCCTTACGTTTGTACTTGTCGTAAAGTGCCAGATATGTCTGCGCAATACATACATCATCGGCATGATACATACGCTTCTCTACTTGCCAATAGTTGCGGTTGCCAAGCTTAAGCAACCATTTATAATAACTATCATCCCCATTTGTCTCGGCTATGGCAGCCCATTCTGTCAATCCTAAAAAGAAAGTAGCGTTCACCCAGTTGCCATCGCCATAAATATTACGGTCGTAATGAGTAATCTGCCAATCGGCAACCTTACGCATAGACTGTTTTACACTCTCTTTGTCAAAAGAGGCAGCGTGTGGCACGCCACACACTCCCAGAAAAATAACTATTAATAAAAATAACTTTTTCATATTACTTATCTATTGTATTAAGTTTCTTGTCTACCAACATTACATCGGCAGGAGTCAAATCGATACGAACTTTACGGTTGGCAGTAAACTTCAGTACAAACAATTCTTCAGAGCCTTCCAGCGTCGGCTTATTTCCTACATTTACGAAAGTAGGATAAAGAGCTTTCACGCCATTGGTATGCAAGCGGTCGTAAGTAAGGTTCTCCATATCTTTAACCGCCTTGGCTTCTACCCCTACGAAGGTCAAGTCTTGCGCATTATAAGGCAAGGCGAAGCTCAATGCGTTTACGCCCTTCATGTCTGCGCCACGTACCACTACGTTTACGGTCTCTCCCTTTTCGTACACCTTCTTTGCTGTAGAAAGAGCAACCTTTCCGCTGAACAAAGTATCGGCTTTCTGAATTTTCACGCCACCGTCGAGCTGAGTAGCTACAACCGATATATCGAATGCGTCAATCAATCCGTTACGGTTAATATCGCCTTTGCTGATATAGCCTTCATAGTCTGAATCACCCTTACGGAGTCCGGTATAGTTCATATACGAAGTCAAGTCGTTATGGTCAATCTTTCCGTCGGCATTGATATCGCCCTGCAGATAACCTTCGGTACCAGGTTTACGGAACACGTAAATTTCGCGTCCTGAGCCGTAGTATCCTACACCTTCTGTTACCGACAGACGGATGTAACGTGCCTCGGGTGCTCCTTCGAATTTGAATTCTTTCATATCAGCGTTACGCTTCCATTCAAAGGTTCCTGCCTCTGTCCATGTCTTCTTATCCATACTGTACTCTACCTTACCCTTCAGCAACATTCCGTTAACACCGTCTATGCGAGGCAAGTACTGGAACTTATCAAGCTGGTTTACGGTACGCAAGTCCATAACTACATTGAACGGAACGGCTCTAACCTGATATTTGGTATGCCACATCTCACCGCTTTCATTCAAGTCGAACAGACGTGCTATTCCTTTACCCCACTGTGTTTCTGCCGAACATTCGCCACGTATGCCGCGGATAGCGAATTCCAACGGGTCGGATTTCGTTGTTACAGAATAATCAGCCCAAGCCGAAGCGCCGTCTTTATTTACCGCACGCACCTTCAAGTCGTACTTAGTTACCGGAGTCAGGTCTGAAAGCACAAACGACAAGTCGCGGATTGTAGTGTAACGCATTCCCTGGAAATCTATTTCATAATAATCGGCACCTGCTACCTTATCCCACTTCGGTTTCAGTGTATAAGCTGTAATGTCATCGGCTGCTATGCTAACCGATGGAGCCGACAATGCGCCTGTGCTAACCAGATAGCGGTCGGCTGGAGCGTAACGGAATCCTTCGGCATTAAGCACCACTGCAGATGCGGTGACATCGGCTTTCTGCACCTTTACCCAAATCTGCGGATTCTTGGTAATCTTCACGTTCTCGAATTCGCTGCCCTTAGTAGCGAAACGGTTCAGTTGAGGAGCCTCATTATAATAGTATACATTATCTCCCGCTTCAAAATCGGCAAGCGTAGAAACTTCTGTCAGTTTTATCTTAGACTTGCCTATCTGCACGCTGAGTTTTTTGGGGCGTTGAGTTACGTTCACGCGGAACTCGGTCTGCTTTTCTTTTACCAATCCGGTAAATTCGCCTTCTGTTGGATGAACGGTCACTGTCAACTTACCCTTCGCATCGGCATCCGATTCTATAAGTGTAGTAGCACTGCGTCCTAATTTATATTCTTCTGATATACCATCGTCATCATATTCTGTAAACGATGTCTTGCCATTAGGATAAAGCTCGTAAATGCGGAGTTCCTTATTTATTTCGCTGATGTTATTGTTAGGATTAACCATAGGTATGATGGCTCCGTTCTTCACGAATACCGGCAATTTCCATATAGGAGCGTCGAAATTGTTTATAATACAATTTCCCTGATACAAATCACCACTCTGATAATCTATCCATTCGCCTTCGGGCAGATAAATACCATTTCGTATATCATTGCCTTTATCGTCAGAACGTGTAGCCTCATAAATAGGAGCTACCAAGAAAAATGGTCCGTACAGATACTGATACTGTGTAGCCTTGCCGTAAGTATATTCGTTAGGATAATCAAGGAACATGGCACGTATCATAGGCTTTCCGTTTACAGACTTGTGCGCTATGCTATAGGCATAAGGAAGAAGTTCTGATTTAAGTTTCAGATACATACGGTTGATAGAAGCAGCCGGTTCGCCAAGCGAATGAGGATATTTTTCGTTTGCGCCCCATCCGTCCATGTTGAGCTGCATCGGTGTGAATGTCTTCCACTGGAAATCGCGCATGTTCACAATCTGATTCTTTCCACCGAAGATACCGTCCATATCGGATGTAATGTTAGGTTGCCCTGATAAGCCAGAGCCTATATAGGTAGGAATATGGAAGCGGATATACTCCCACACACCGCCTGTTTGGTCGCCCGACCATACTCCGGCATAGCGCTGCGTTCCTGCCCAACCATCGAGAGAGATAATGAACGGACGTGCGTTATTTCCATAGTAAGGCATGATTTCACCTACATCTGCCACACCGTTAAGTCCGAAAGAATAGCCTGCACCTACCCATGCCACGTCGGTTTTGAGCACACGTACTCCGGCATCGCGCACTTCTTTCACGATGTCGCGCTGCAACAATGCGCTTACGCCTTCCTTAGGATGCAAGTCCGACTGTGTCCACAATCCTATCTCCACCCCATTCTTTCGTGCATAGTCGCCCAGCTCTTTCAGGTTCTGAATATTTCCGTCTAATGTTTCAGTCTGTCCGTAACCGGCTCCGTAACCATCGTTCGGAAGAAGCCATCCTAACGGCATATCATGATTGCGATAACGGTCTATCACCGCACGCGCAGAGAACTGATAGTTTCCTTTTTCGCCATTGAGCGATTCTTTTATGCCTCCGTTGTTTTTCTGGCTTTCCTTATATTTCTTTCCGTCTTCGAAAAGAATTCCTTTTTCATCTTCTTTCCAATAGTCGCGATTATAGGCATTAAGATGTCCTTCGTAGAATCCGAACTTAGGCAGCAACACAGGATTTCCGGTAAGCTGATAGAAATCGTTAAGCAACGCTACGGCTCCATCGTTTACCATGATGAACAAATCAAGATAGTTTGTATCGTGGCTCAATGTTACCTGTCCTTTTTCGGTGGCTCCAAAATCGTATCTTCCTTTTTTAAATGTGTGCCACATTACTCCGTATCCCTTAGTAGACCAATAGAACGGTGTCGGCGAAGCTACTCCACCGTCTACCCAACTGTTTTGATTTTCTATAGCGATAGATCTTCCCTTGTGCGAGAAGCGTCCGTTCTGCACGCCGCCTCCGTAGAAGTATTCATCAGAATTCTCTTTTAAAGTAAGAGTAACCTTATTCTTTTCAAAGCTCGGAGCTTTCAGTTCTTCTACCACCGTCGCTCCGGTAGAAAGGTTTATCACTTTCATTAGTCCGTTGCTGCGGTCTATCCGAACACTGATTTTAGATGTAGAAACAGTTATGTTGCCCGACGATTCGCCAATGTTCAAGTCGGAAAGCGACTTGCGTGGACTGTTCACCAATATCTGCGCTTCGGGCTTAGCTTCCGGATTACGTACTATCCCTCCGTTGTTGTCTTGAAATACACGGAAGATATTGTCGCCATAGAAATCGAGCAGCATACGCTGATTGTTTGCCAACAAAACTTCTACTGTAGTAGCGTTAAGTCGGTTTACTGACGAAACAACGTTTGCCGCCACAGCAGCAGACTGGTTTGTTCCGAAATTCTTAGCGCAAACGGCATGAGAAGAGACTGAAGGACAAAGCATTGCAGATACACCAAGCACCCACAAAGCCGACCTTACTTGCTTTACGTTATTCTTCATTTTTATGTCTTTTATATTAGTTCTAAACAGATAATTTATTGCGGCGATAAAAGTATCCATTTTATTGTTTTAGTGAAACAATTCTGATATAAAAACAAGCCGACGCCTCCAAAGAAACATCGGCCTGCAACACACATTTTATTATTATGTTTTATGAAAGATGGTTAAGAAAACTCATTTATTTAGTCAAAAGGCCCAACTGAAATTCGGCTACCTGTGCAGAGCTACCAGAACTTGCATTAAAGTCAGTATATTCTACACGTACATAACGGTATTCCGAAGTCTTTGTCAACTCTATAGTTTGAGTCTGACTACCTTGGTCAAGAGTAATGGTTTGTATTTCTGTAAATGTATTACCATCATTGCTACCAAGCAACTTAGCTCCCCATACCTGCAACATCTTCTGATTAGTATTTCGGTGAGTCCAAATTACATAATTGAATTTCTGTGCAGACTGCATATCCACAATAAATCCTATTGTAGCACCGGCAGGAGTAGATGTTCCACCGTATGATTTACCCGGTTTGCAAATACTATAGCATGTACCCATCTTACCATCGAACAGACATTCGGGCGCACCGTTGATTGCATCATCCGGACAGAATTCCAAACCGTCGATAGTTTTAACCGTCCATTTAGAACGATTTAATTTTCTATCACCCTTTACTTTCACTGTAACTTCGGTTGATATACCTGCGCCTACCACTTCAGCGTCGCTTGTGGCTGTTACCTTAATCTTTGCTTCGCCTGGTTCAACGCCTATTACAGAATTTCCGCTTAATGTAACAAACTCTTCACCGCTTATCAATTCGAAAGTCAATGTCTTGAAACTTGCATTCGCAGGCAATACCTTAACAGCCTCACTCAAATCGAGTGCTTCATCCAAATTGATAGTAGACGGAATGCCAGAATCATCGAAACCTGTTACAGGAATAACGGGAGCTTTACCCTGATTTACTGTAAGTGTAACTTTATGATTTGTATCGTACATTAAATCCATAGTGGCAGAACGTCCGTGAACATCTCCACTCTCTTCTACCTTCACAAGAAGCTTACCGTTGCTGCCTATGTAACCAGAGCACCATGATTCATGGTTTACCACGTAAGTTACGCGTCCGTCTAATCCGCCAGCCAATGTGTAATCTAATTCCAAATCATTTTCACCTGTTCCCTGATAACCTACAGAAAGAGGTTCGGTAGAAACTGTTACCCAGTTTTCGGGAACTTCCACTTGATCGTCATCGCTACAAGCTGTTGTTGCCAAACCCATAGTGAAAGCAAACAATATAGCAGCCGATGCATGCATTATATATCTTTTATCCATATTAATTCTTTATCATTAAATCAGTTAATACTAAATTATTTGTAGTCGTTCAGATTATTTGTGGTAATCTTATACAGATTAGACGGTACAGCCTTGTATTTCTTTGCTGATATTTCTTTAATCAGTGCCGCTACATCCTCGCCGGTAATAATGAATTGCTTATTTCCGTAATCATTCAATGTTGCATTTACCGGAGTCAAGAATCCCCAACTACTGAAGAATGACGTAAAGTCTAACTGCGCAAGATCGCACACTTGGCGTACAAAGTCCAATTGATTCATGCCTTGGTTCGCGCCATTGTCGCTCGGACTTTTATGCGTACGGAAGTATTCATACAAGTCTTTATAGAAATCTTTCTTTCCGAGTACGTCTACCATATACAGTTTAAGCTGCCAGAACGGTACCAACTGAGTTTCGCGAATACCATTTTCACTACAATGCGGTTTCTTACCTTCTACAAAATAAGCAATAGCACCATCAAGAATAGTATTGTATTTTACACCATCAATAGTACAAGCATCCTTAAACAGTTTACAAGGTACGCCAAATACTTCCTGAATATTAAGCGACTGGATATTGTTTGTAACCTCGGTAAGTCCCGCCCATTTCATTCCCGGACGAGTCTGGTTAACGTGGCCTACTTCATGAGCCGGTCCCCAGCAACGAGAAGCAAACTTCGATGTATTACAGAAAGGTTCAGAATAATAGTCGCCGGCATTATATACCGTACGGTAATCGGTGGCATTAGGACTCTTTGTAGCATAATCCACGCATAGATGCATACGGTTATTAAACATTTTATTATACTTCACCAATCCCTGAAAGTTTTCTTCCTCGTATACCAACTTATCAAAATTCTCTACGGTCTTTATGATATCGGTATTATTACTGCGGAAATGTGCTACATCCCAAGTAATATGGGCGTATTTACCCAATACGTCGATATCCTTATACTTGACATTATCAAGCATCTTCTTCCAGTCGTCAGCCGTATTTTTCTGGATATCGAAATAGCCCTGTACCTTTCCGGCGCAGAAATGTATCTGCACGGTCTTATCGGCTATCAGCCTTTTCTGTGCAGCTGTAGCATTATCCAACAGCAACGGAATATCATCTGATGTATGGTTCAATATATAGATCAATCCACCTATACTGACGGTTATTTCGTTATATCCTTCCTTCAAATCGTAGGTTTTAAAATTATTATATCCTCCACCCAGATCTTGAATGAGCATCTGTATATTTCCGCCCTGATAAATCTTGCCTACGAAAATAGGCAATGTTTCACCAGCTACGGCATAGATACCAGTAGGGTTATCACGCAAACTATATTTCCCTGTTTTATTGATAGCCGCCATAACAGAAGGATTCTGATACGGACGATAGTCGGCCAAACGGAAAGAAGAATCATAATTACCTGCCAGAAGCGCCAATCCTAACTGCTTGATGTAGTCATTAGGAATCTGCTTGATCTGTTTTTCAGTAAATCCGTCTTTCAGCTTCATTCCCATAGCATCGGCAAAGATGGAAGTCATTTCAAATCTATGAGAGCTGGCTTCAAAGAATTCCATTTCGGAACAGCTTACGCGGTCTTCGTATGCTTTAGTTATTACGAAACGTACCTTCTTGACATTCTGTATGCCATTGGGCACCTGAATTTCCATAGGTTTAGTGTTATACCCTTCTCCTCTATCATAATCTCCTATCTTGGTAAATGTATCCGGAGCATCGGTTGTAGATACTTCTACAGAGAACTTATTAAAAGTACCGTAGAAATTCCATGAAGAGCGTGGGGTATACACAATATAATTCAATGTATGTCCGCTTTCCAACTCGTAAGTCATGTGGAACGGATAAGTTACTTTACCGAACTTGGAGTTGAAAAAGTTATTTTTATCGCCATCGTACGAATAAGAGAACGGATGATTGTCGGCCTCTGTAGAGCTTACGTTTTCCGAATCTGCCATACCGCCTACCACTTTAATCTTTGTATCGGATGATGTGGGGGCAGCGGCCTGTGTTACAGGAATACCGCAACGATGCTTATCGTCTATTTTCAAAGTAATAGAAGCAGTACGGTTTTTCTCTGTATATGAATGTTCGCACACGATGGTCAACTTTCCACTTTGCAATGTAGCGGTAAGCCAATCTTCTCCATCGCCCGTATAGCTAATTTCAACTTGCGAAGCACTTACTCCGGTGCCTAACGTAGCTGCAAGTTGCACAGTGCCTCCTTCGTAAGTAAAGTTCTGCTGAGCAGTATCGATGGTTATCCACTTATCCGGAATTGACGGAGAAGGACCTGGCTCATCGACAACAGGCGAATCACTGCCGCAAGCAACGGCAACAACCGTCATAATGCATGCCACACAAAACAACATGAAGCTTTTTATATGTTTCAACGCCTCTTTCATAATTAATAATTAGATAGTTATTAAAGCCATAAAAGCAAAATATCAAAAGCCCGGATGTGCAGAGGCTTTACAGCCTCCACACCTTTCCGGCTTTATCTACTTACCACAATGGATTCTGGACAATTAATTGACTCTTCTGCATTTCATTGTAAGGTATAGGATAAAGAAGCATGGCTTTCTTCCAAGGATAATTGTCTAATACTACACGATTATAGAACGAACCTTGACCAATGGCATCATTGAATACCTTTCCTACGTTTCTGCTTGAGTCGAAAGTAAGAACGCTGGGCTTAGAATAATCCATACCGTAGCGTGGGATTGACTTATCTTCGTTATCTTTGATAGCATATGTACCGTCTGCTACATTCTGTGTCCATCCGGCACGCATCCAGCGATGAATATCAAAGTAATAGTTACCTTCGCCCAACATTTCTATGATACGTTCACGATAGATAGCTTCGCGCTGCAAATCCTGATTGCCGATGATGTTTTTCTTGTTTTCGGCAGCCAACTGAGCGTAAGTAGGTATACCTGCACGCTCACGAACCATATCCAAATACTTGATGATATTCGGGTCGTTCGGATCGATTTCATTGCATACTTCGGCATAATACAAATAGAAATCGGCCAAACGGAAATAAATCCATGGGCGAGCCCATTTCTTGGTATTAGAACCTTCGTTAAGCAGAGTGCGGTTATTGAATTTATACAGCAAATAACCACCGCGAGCATACATGGTGTTATCACGATAGCTGGCTCCACCTTTAGCTCCATAGAATCCCCAGTCTGGATAGTTTGACAACTGCTTGTGCCAGCTCTTGCCTTCATAAGTTACGTCGGCATAGAAACGTGGTTCACGGTTCTGATACATATTAAAGATGTGCTTATCTACATGACCTTTCTCGTTACAAACATTCTTCAAGTCTACGAATCCGTTTTCTTTATATTCTGGGTCTTCATCAATTGTAAGACCATCTTTAGTAAAGAACAAGTCGATGATATTCTGGTAGAATCCCACATTACCCATACCGCCGGTAATTCCACCTGGAGTGGTACGTGCTTCCATATCAAGAGTAATGGAACTGTTATAGTCGTTTGCGGCATTAGCCCACAGTATTTCATCATTATAATACTGGAACAACTCATAAACAGATTTGTTAGGATCTACAGAACCGTCGGCATCTGCTTTTGCTTTATACAAATGCATACCCTTACTCTCGGCAAATGAGAACAACTCTTCCAAACGTTGTTTGGCTGTTTGCCATTTGCTTGCATCATAATCGGGGAAAAGACGCTTTCCGTCTTTATCTGTAAGTTGCAAGGCTTCCTTAAATCCACCGTTGAACAACGGAGATGCAGCGTACACAGCCAAACGGGCACGCAACGCCAAAACTGCGGCTTTGGTAGGACGTACCATGTTGCTCATATCGTATTGTCCCCAGTCGTGGCTGGTATCATCTTCTGTCCCTGTCTTGATAGTTTCGGGCAATATATTAGCGTATTCGCCAGTAAGCAAACTTGTTAACAAGCCATCTATATAGTTCACCATTTCGTCTACCGAAGCACGGTTATAGTCTATATTAGAATCTGTAGGGTCGGCTATTTCGGTAATAATTAGGTGTAGGACCATACGATTCGAACAGCAAGAAATAGTTATATGCCATCAAATACACAGCATCCGCCTTGTAACGGCGCATTTCTTCTACCGATATACGAGCATCCGAGTTATCATTGGCATTACCCATTGACTCCGGAGCACGTTCCAACAATATCATTGCCTGACGGATACGTTCGTAACAATTCCACCAACGATTGTGTTTACTTGAATTTGGCGTATAAGGGTTTTGTCCGTACTGCAATACATTTGCATTTGAACAAACCAATTCACCAGAATAGATAGCCCATCCGTTACTTTTATATGTATTACTGTTTACACCAAGTCCTGTTTCCGAGTAAAGAGGCAAAGTAGAATAAAGGTCGCTATACCACCGTTTAAAGTATGACGGTGTAGAAAATACATCATCTTTATTCATTGTGGCCGACAACTCTTTCGACACGTCCAGATAATCTGTACAACCCGTACCGATGCCCATCAAAGCTGCGGCAGCCATTATGTGTATATTTTTAAGAATATTCATAGTTCTTTTTTGATTAGGGTTCTAACTAATTAAAATGTAACATCTAATCCTACAGTCCAAGTAGAATTCAGCGGATACTTAGCACCTGAGTTTCCGATTTCCGGATCCCACATCTTGATCTTATCCCAAACCGCCAAGTTTGTGCCTTGTACGTATATACGCAGATTCTGCATTCTCATTTTCTGAGCTATCTTCTTATCGAACTGATAACCGAATTCTACGTTCTTCAAGCGCAAGAAGCTACCGCTGCGATACCACCAAGTACTCTCCAAAACGTTGTTATCGTATTTGTTGGTGTGCAGACGCGGATATAATACATTCTGGTTATTGGGGTCTGCAGCGCTCCAGTGGTCTGCCGCATCTATACGAGCTGAAGATTGGTCTCTACCGTTTACGAACGGAATGAAGTAGCTGGTGTTAGCCTTCAAATTGACAGAAGCGCGAGCTACGCCCTGGAAAAACGCTCCGGCATATAAGCCTTTATACTGTACGTTTACACCGAAACCGTAAACCAACTGTGGGTTGTTAGGCTTAGTGCCATTCCGATAAGACATATCGTTTTCGTCAATCTTACCGTCGTTATTCAAATCTTGATACTTGATATCACCCGGCTTAACATCACTTGCATACGATGCTATACCATCTTTCAACTTGTAGTTATAGCTACCGTTTTCGTTCTGGGTAATGATAAAGTCTTGGTTAGTAAACAAGCCGTCGGCTATATAAATCTTGTTTACGCCGATTGAATTTCCTGTCTGAGCCATCCACGGATAAGCCTGCGGAATTTCATCACGTTCAATAATCTTGTTTTCAGCGTATGTTACGTTTCCTCTTGCCGAAATCTTCCAATCCTTTCCGATATTGTGCTTAAATGTCAAGCTGGCATCGAAACCTTTGTTGGTAGTGATACCAAAGTTCTGAGTAGGATTCAGACGGAAACCTGTAGCGGTAGGAATAGTGTTACGAGTAACCAAGATATCTGTACGACGGTTAGTAAAGTAGTCGGCAGTAATATCAATACGTCCGCGGAACAAACCGAGGTCGAAACCGGCATTTATCTTGCGCTCTTTTTCCCATGTCAAGTTAGGAGAAGCGAAACGGCTTTCTACAATACCTGTGTATGAGTTTGTTGTACCACCGTTGGCACCACCTGTAAGACCTAATGGGTTATAGTTGCCATTACCTAATGTTTCACGATATACGAAACGGCCAGAACCGTTATCATTACCTGTCATACCCCAAGAGGCTCTCAGACGCAACTTATTGATAATGTTGGCAACGCTTTCTTTCTGCATGAACTTTTCAGAATGCATATTCCATGCTACAGAAGCCGACGGGAAGATTCCCCAACGATGTCCTTTATCGAAGTTTTCACTACCGGTCATACCGAAGCTACCTTCTATTACATAACGACCGTCGAATGCGTAAGTAGCACGAGCCACTACGCTCTGCTTACGGTAAGGAAGCAATGTAAGTCCACCTACAGAATTAGAGCCTTGATATTGAGTTTCCTTCTGATTGTAAACCAATAAACTAGTTACATCGTGAACTTTATTAAATGTACGTGCATAGTTCAACTGAGCTTCGATATAGATTTTCTTTGTACCTGCCGATGAAGAATAACCAACATCGCTCAACGGGCTACCTGTAGAAACAAGTTTCTTATTCAGCACTCCGTCTTCCTTGCTTACCAACGAGTACTTATCAGGACTCATACTACGTTTCATACCAGAGCTGAAGTTAGCATCGAAACTGATACTACCCTGAACAGAAAGTCCCTGAGTAATGAAATCGAGTTTCTGCTTCAATGTAGCCTTAGTCTGCAGTGCTGCCGACCATGTCTTGCTGTAACCAGAGTAGTTCAACAATGTATAAGGGTTATAACGTCCGTCAGCATCCGACTCGATAGCCGCAGCTGTACCATCCGACCAAGTAAACGGAACCAGATGAGTTGGGAACAATACGATGTGTTTCCAAATCTGGTCTGATGAGTTACCCGGATTATTCTGAGTTTTGTACTGTCCACTCATATCGACCGACAGTTTTGTAGTCTTTGTGATGTCCATATCGACGTTAGAACGCAAGTTGTAACGCTTCAAACCGATATTTGCATCATAGTCTTCCAACGGGTTTGACTTAAAGATACCCTTTTCATCATAGAATGCTCCAGATACAAAGAACTTAGTTTTTTCAGATCCACCGCGGAAGTTAATGGTGTAACGTTGGTTCTGTGTATGATTAGAAAGCAAATCGGTCCAGATTGAATTAGGATACAAGTCGGTATCTTCACCCGAGCGATACTTAGCCAATGTTTCTGCCGAATAAGGAGCGTTAGTTGCCAAATAATTATCCCAATCAGGGTTACCTGCTTCGTTCCACGATGCTTCGTTCCACATAGAAAGATAATCGTAAGAAGGCATCAACTCCGGCATACGGGTTGGAGTTGCTACACTGTATTGAGCATTGAATGAAACAATGGTTTTCTGAGCGCGACCACGCTTAGTAGTAATAAGAACTACACCGTTAGCACCTTCTGAACCGTATACTGCAGTAGCGGCAGCATCTTTCAATACGGTGAAAGTTTCAATTTCATCGGTATCGATATCGTTCATGCTACGGGGTACACCATCTACCAAAACCAACGGACTGGTACCGCCTGCGTACGAACTTTGACCGCGAATCCAGAAGCTGGCATCGTCATTACCCGGTTCGCCCGAACGCTGGATAGCGATAACACCGGCTACCTGACCCGCAAGCATTGTGCTCAAGTTACGAGCAGGAACAGCGAATTCGGCAGGTTTTACGGTATTTACAGAAGATGACACACTTTCTTTCTTCTGAGTACCGTAACCTACAACTACTACATCGTCCAATTTAACATTAGATTCTGCCAAGGTTACATTTATTACGCCTTTGTCTTTTACGCGCTGTTCTACACTGTTATATCCGATATAGCTGAATTCCAACAAATCGCCAACGTGAGTCTGGATAGAATACTTACCATCAATATCAGTAACAACACCGTTTACAGTTCCTTTAATCAATACGGTAGCGCCAATCACCGGTTCTCCGTTCTCGTCTTTCACAATACCACTTACCTTCTTAGCGGCACCTTTCTTGGCAATAACCTTATTATCATTTACGGTCAATACAATACGGTTGCCATCAAGAGTAAATTCCAAATTGGTAGAAGCAACCAAATCACGCATAGCCAAACGTAGTTCTTTACCATTAGCGGTCAAACTAACTTTCTGACTTAAATCCACTGTTGTGGCATCGTACGAGAAGAGCCATCCCGGAGCTGCCTTTTCTATCATAGGCAAAGCTTCTTTCAACGGAATGTTCTTAAAGTTCACATTAATTTTTTCCGATCCCGACTGTGCAAATATCTGCACGCAGAAGAGACAAAGAAAAAGAATCAAAGAATAATGTTTTTTGAATTCCATAGATTAATTAGACATTTGTTGTTAAAACTTTAATTTTCATTTTTTTGTTTTCCGACTACATAAGTCTCCATCTTTCGTTCTTTTGTTTCTGTTTTGTATTTTACTGTTTTTTTGTTAATTGTTTCTGTTGTATTTTACCACCCTGCGTGCTCTTTCAACTTTACGCTCGAATCTGCACTTCTACGGTGTTCGTGAGTATATACCCATTCAATTTCGTCCGTGTACTCCTCACCCTTGTAGCTTGCTACTGCCTTTATAACATTTTTGCCTTGTGCCAACTCTACATTATCTATTATATAATGTACATCGGTATATCCCTTACGAATACCTTGAAGCTCTACCCCGTTAAGGTATACTTTCGGCGTTCCTATATTAGAATAAACAGTTACTGTAGTAATCTTACGTTCGCGGTCGGTATTTCTGCGCTGAGTAAGATACAGCACAGGGGCTTCGCTCCAGTTTGCCTTATACCAATAATAAGAGTCCTTCTTTATCTTACGGTCGAAAGTAATCAGTCCCTTCAAGTTACGGGCTGCTACTCCTCCTCTACTCCACATCGGAACAGCGAAATCAAACATATTCCACAGATAAGAAGCTATGATATACGGATGCTTGGATATTACTCCCCACTGATACTCATGCGTCTTGGTTTGGAATGTTTCAGGATAGAAATGTTTGCCCCAGTTAAGCGCATCGCCCAAATATTCTGTCTGATGCTTCAGGTTAGAATCGGCACCGTATTCAGTAAGCATAAGTTTCTGCCACGGATACTTTTCTTCCAAGCCTTTTACCCACGGCTCTATATCTTGTATCTTCTTCTCATACCATCCGAAATAACGATTCATGCCTTGTATATCGGCATTCTGATTAACGGGATGTTCTGTAGATCCGTATCCGTTTACTGCTACCGTAAAACGATCCGGGTCTTCGGTCTTAGCCAAGTTATGCAGTGTCTGAGTGAGCCATGCGGTATAGTCTGTAGGAGTATACACCTCATTATGCAGTCCCCAAACATAGATAGACGGATGATTGAAGTTCTGACGAATCAGCTCGCGCAACTGCGACTGTGCGTTTTCGGCTTCGTGACCGGTTACACGGTTTACAAACGGAATTTCCGCCCATATCACCAACCCTAGCGAATCGCAACGAGAGTATAAATAATCCGACTGCTGATAATGTGCGAAACGTACTGTAGTAGCGCCAACATCCATTATCTGCTCTAAGTCGAAATCGTGTTCTTTATTAGTAAGCGCACTGCCCAGTCCTTCCCAGTCCTGATGACGGGTAACACCATACATAGGATATTTTTCACCGTTCAGATAAAAACCTTTTCCAGCTACAATCTCAAACTTTCTAAGTCCCAACGGCTGCGTTACCTTATCAATCTCTTTTCCGCCGGCCATCAATGTAGAAACCACCTTATATAAATAAGGGTCTTTACGACCTTGCCACAGATGAGGCCTGCTTACCTTAAAGTTCGACACATACGTCTGAGTGCCCTGCGGAGTAAGTTCCAGCTTCTGACGGTTTGATGCTACTTTCTTGCCCTCACGGGTATACAGAGTATTTTCGAGCACCAAATCCGCCGGAGCCAGACTTCCGTTATCCAATTTTACCTTAACTGTTACATCCGCTGAACTTTTAGATACGTTTTTCTGAGTGATATATACACCCGATGACGCACAGTCGGTCACTGTAATGTTGTTCTGCTCTGTAACTATCATCCAAACAGGGCGGTAAATACCACCATAAACGCCAAACAAAGAATGGTTTACCGGAATCACGTCCGGACGTGCCGTATTATCGGCCTTTACCAATATTTCGTTTTCTTGCCCATACTTTACAGCACGGGTAATTTCGCAAGCGAAAGCGCTATACCCACCTTGATGGGTACCTACCAACTTATCATTTATATATACTTCTGTATTTGTGCCTACTCCTTCAAAACGCAAGAAGATACGTTTACCTTCGAGAGCCTTATCAAATACTTGATTCTTTTTATAATATCCTACTCCTTGGTAAAAAGAAGCAGCTTTTTCTTGCATGTCTTTTGCATTCCATGTATGAGGAAGAGTTACATTCTCCCATTTTCCATCCCACAAGGCAGCTACCTTCTTAGGTTCGCCAGAGAATGGACCTTTCTTGAATTGCCAACCGGCATTAAAAGAAAGCACATCTCTTGCTGCACATTGAGCGGCCATTATGCAAAGCAGCCCCCAAATTGTTAACGTTCTGTATATCATATCTATTGATTTTCAGTTATCAATCGTTATTATGTCAAAGCATCCCGATACTCACCATTAGTACCCTTGCCATATTTCATTTTCAGCTTGATGACATAAGGTTCTCCCGGATTCTGCATCGGAACAGATACATTATATTCGTTCTTGGCTGTCTCTGTAACTTTTACCTCTTCGCCTGTTGTGAGTACAGAAGCTTTAATAATAGAGGTATTCTTAGGAGTCTTCACGATAAGACGCTGGCTATACGGCTGATTAAACACTACCATATATATTTCTCCTTGTTTACCTTTAGTAAAATAGCCCCAGTCTTGTTTTTCAAGTCCGGCATAATCGCAACCATATATGCACTGTCCGTATTTACTCATCCAGTTGCCCAAAGCTGCTGCCAGCTCTTTTTCTTCAGGACGAAAATCGCCGTCGGCTTGAGGACCGAAGTTTACAACCATATTACCGCCCATCGATACGGCATGAACAATACGGTCTATGACCTCTACAGGAGTCTTTACATAACTTAAAGACCAGTCTTTATGATATCCCCACTGATTTTCGGGTACCGTCATACATGCTTCCCAATCCCATGCTGTAACCTTGAGGTCTTTTATCGGGTTGGGCAAACGACGTTCGTAACCCGATTCGTAATCGCCCATCAAATGTCCGTTTGAGTCGAAATGACGCTTGCCTTTATCATCGGCACGCAGACGACTGTTTACCGTAACTCCCGGAATCATATCTTTCAGCATCTTCTCGGCATGTGCCGTCCACCATCCATTCTGACGAAGACTGCTATCCCATGTACCGTCGAACCAAAAGTCCTTAACTGTAGGGTAACGAGTAGCCAACTCTTTCAACTGTTCATCGGCGAACTTCATAAAACGTGCGAAGGCTACGCTGTCTTCGGGTGTCTTGATGCTTGAACGATAATCAGGATTACTCCAATCAATGAATGAATAATAGAAGTGTACATCTATGCCTTCGTCGTTATAAGCCTTGACCAATTCTCCTAATATATCTTTCTTATAAGGTGTATTAGCTACGGTGTACTTAGTAGTTTTACTAGGCCACAAACAGAAGCCTTCGTGATGCTTAGTTGTAATCTTCACATACTTGGCTCCCATCTGCTTGGCCATCTTTGCCCATGCCTTGGCATCGAATTTTTTCGGATTCCACTGCTTCATCAGCAGCAGCCAATCCTCGCGCGGTACATTTGCCCAAACTTTCAACCATTCGGCTGCACCGCCATAAACTTTTCCATTCCATTCTCCACCGGGGATAGAGTATAGTCCCCAATGAATGAATTCACCCAAACGGTTATCACGGAATTTCTGCATAGCTTCATCTTGGCGCTTCCCGAAATAAGAAGCCCCGAATTGCAATGGAATATCCTGTTGTTTCTTCTGTGCAAAGACAGAACCGGAAAGCGCCAGAGTTAAAGCTAACGCAGATAGATAAAGTTTTCTCATTATAGATTAAAATAGGTAGTTAGGTTATTCATTATATTTTAATTTGCTCTTTTTGAACACGTGCAAAACTACCTTTAACTATATATATACTGATGCCCGTATTTTAGATTGTTGGTGCCATTTATTTCCATTACACTATTTGGGCACTCGATTTACAAGATTTGTGCACGTATAAGGAGTGTTTCTCAAAACATTAAGAACAATAATGGTACATCTGGTACAATAAACTAAAAACGCAGCCTAAGATTATATAATCGTAAGCTGCGAATATATATTCTTAGGCTGCGTTTTTATATTCGCAGGTTGCGAATATAAATTTGTATATAAAAGCACTAACTTTTATATGCGAGACTGAGAAGTTTCCTTTTCTCCGCTTCTCACCGTTTGAGGGGCTACTCCGAAAAAGACTTTGAACGAACGACTGAAATATCGCTGAGAAGAGAAGCCTAAAGATAAAGCGATATCAGTAACATTCATGTCGGGACGAGTCTTAAGCAATCGCATAGCCTCATCGAATTTCACTTTCAGGATAAATTCATTTGGAGCAATGCCTACCACCTTATTGAAGCGTTTGTAGAGCGAAGACTTGGAGATATTGAAATGAGAGGCGAGAACGTCTGCTTTCAATTCGCTATCCGAAATGTTGGCATGAATGAAAGCTACACAGTCATCTATGAATTTCTTATCCTTATCATCGGGTACTGCTACAGCATCCACCGCCACTGAAGAAGTATCGGACAATGAGACACTGCCGGCAGACGTGTCATAATGCGACAACAAACGCTTTTTGTTTGTAAGAATGCTTTCGCACTTAGCCAACAATACTTTTATACTGAAAGGCTTTGGTATATAATCGTCGGCTCCATACATCAAGCCGTCTACCATATACTCTTCAGAAACACGGGCAGTAAGAAGAACTACGGATACATGAGACAATTCAACGCTGTCTTTTATTTCCTTACACAACTCAATACCCGATTTCTTAGGCATCATAACATCACTGACTACCAAATCAGGCTGTACTTTACGGGCGATATCCAAACCAACTTCTCCATCGGGCGCAGTATATACTATATAATGTGAAGAGAATATGTCTTTCAGCATCGATAGCAATTCTGCATCGTCTTCTACCAAAAGTACTATCGGACGATTATCACTTTCGGTAACGTCCGTATTAGCTTCCGCTGCGTCAGATTGATTTTCTGAAACATCAATATCTTTTTCGTAAGGAGTAAACGGAAGAATTTCGAGCTGTATCTGATAGTCTTTTTCATCGTGTACTCCCGCTATTTCTTCTTTATCAAACTGACTGCATCCTAACTGCAATGTAAGAACAAAAGTGGTACCTTCGCCCACACGGCTCTTTGCTTCAATACGCCCGTGATGCAAATTCATAATTCCTTGAGCCAACGCCAAACCTATGCCGGAACCTTCCGCCTGAGACGAATTCTCGGACACACGATAAAAACGGTTGAATATTCTATCTAAATCGGCTTCAGGAATACCTATACCAGTATCAGAGACCGAGAGCGTAACATTCGACTCGTCTTTATGTATCTCTACAGTAACACTTCCGCCTGCCGGAGTATACTTAAAGGCATTCGACAACAAGTTGAAAACTACCTTTTGCATCTGCACGGGGTCGAACCATACATTCAGTGTTTCTTCTGCAGAATGCATATTGTATTTTACATTTTTATGTGCCGCATATTCCGAAAAGCACAGATAAATACGGCGTGTAAACGCCACAAAGTCGTGCTCTTCTACTTTCAATTTAAGATATCCCTGCTCCTGTTTACGGAAATCGAGCAACTCTGATATCAAGTTACGCATGTGCCAAGCATTACGATATACAGACTGAACACGTCCACGCAAGCGGTCACTCAATCCGGAGTCGTTTAATATCATTTCTATCTGCCCTACTATAAGAGACAACGGGGTTCTGAATTCATGCGATATATTTGTAAAGAAACGAAGTTTCAACTTGTTCAGTTCTTCAATACGCTCTTTTTCCTTACGCTCGTAAGCTAAAGAAGAACGCAGAATAGCCTGACGAGTTCTGGAGCGCAACCATACCGCAAGCAGCGCCACCGCAATAAGGGCATATAACATGTAAGCCCAAACAGTAAGATAGAAAGGCGACGAGATATGAATAGCCAAACTAATTTCATCATCCGACTCAGAATTGTATGGCAAAGAATGAACTTTAAGCACATAGTCGCCCGGAGACAAACTGGTATAAGTTACCATATTGCCCGAGGTACGCGTCCACATCTTATCAAATCCGTCCAACTTATATTCAAAAGTACCATGCTGTCCGTTGCCGTAATTGAAAGTAGCAAACTCTACCGACAGATTGTTTTCCTTATAATTAAGCCGTATAGAAGATGTCATGCTAAGAATCCGCTTCAATATTCCGGTGTCATCACCCGGAACGACTTCTTTATTCAACACAAACAAACGGTCGAACTTCAGATTACTTTTTCTTGACACTCCATTTTCTGATAGAGAATAAGATGCCAAACCGTTTGTACCACTTACATAAAGTACATTTTTATCATCGAGCAGCAATGAGGAGCCTTGAGCAAATGTCTGGTCAAACAAATGATAAGTAATATCTGTCTTCTCATTCTTCACATCAAACAATGAAACTCCTTCGCGGTGCAACACATATAAATGATTGTCATCAGAAGCATCGCACACATAATAACAATAATCGCTTGGCAAACTACCGTTAGAACTATTATACGCCTTAAAAGAATTATCGGCTTCTATATACTTAAAAAGGCCTGAGCCGATGGTGCAGAAATAAACTTCACCTCTACTACTCTGGAATATCTTGACAATCTTGAATTTTCCGATAGCCGAAAGGTTAGAAGAACTACTTGAATAACGCTTAGCAGTTTTGTTTACAAAATCTACACACAGCAATCCGCCAGCACTGTATGCCAACCAAGCTCGTTGCTTATTATCAATAAAGAATGTTTCAAAAGGATACTCCCAATTCAACTGCAATTTCACATCGTCAACAATAGGAGAAAACTTCTCTGTCTGTAAGTTAAAGAAAGCCGGTCCACCTTGGGTTAGCACAGCCAAACCGTCTTTATAAGGTTGAATGTCATTTACTATTTCATGAGGCAACGAAGTAGCGTCACCTTCTACATGATGCAATGAATGGCCCTTACCGGTACCGCAATCGAATACATACATTCCACCCAAATGAGTACCTATATACAAATGATTATTGCCCGGATGATAATAGATAGACTTCAATGTATTGGCTCCTAAAGTTGTAGAATTGCCGTTTTGATGCTTATAAGTAGTAAACTCGCCATCATGCAAACGATTCAATCCGCCACCCTCAGTACAAACCCAAAGGTCACCGCTTTTATCTTTCGCCATACGCCCAGCGATAGGAAAGCTCAAACGTCCTGGAGTATTCAATTCCGCTTCGTAAAAATGGCTGCTCGCTCTATTAGGATTAAAGATATTGACTCCTCCATAATATGTACCAACCCATATATTGCCGGTGTTATCTTTATATAAAGAAATAACCGAATGATGACTCAACGCATTCGAAGTGTTACCGTAGCTGGTGTAGTGTTTCCATTCAACTTCTCCTTCAGAATTAATGATACAGCAGTCGATTCCACGATAAGTACCTATCCATATCTGACCAAAATCATCTTCTATTATACTACGCACCTGATTGTCCGACGGCCCGTCGCCATCAAACTTGGCAGGATAATGAATAACTTGATGCGTAGCCGAAGTAATACGATAAACTCCGTCCCATCCTCCTACCCAAATGTCGCCTGATTTAGCTTTCAGAATACATTCTCCAATTTTAAGTTTAAACAGACGTTTTATTTTAGAAGGGTCTTTGCGAGAAATGGCAAGGAAATTATCATTGGTAACTACCCACAACGTATCACCGTCTACCGATAAAGCTTCCACTCTACCATAACTACGTGCGTCAATAGGCGCAAACAGTTGCAAACTATCAGCATTGGAACTGCACGTACAGATTCCATTTTGTACACCTACCCATACTATACTATCGGATGCACAGAATATACCCCTTACATCGTTTTTTCGCAAACAGGTAAAAGTTTCGGTCTCCACATTAAGGCGAACCAAATCGAAACCGGCATTTATATAAATATTACCTACATTATCAGTACATAACTCGTTTATTTCGTTATTTGTAAGTCCTTCAGAATTTTGAGAAGGATGGAACAGCCTTACATCGTTACCATTATAACGGTTAAGTCCTTCGGAAGAGCCCAACCAAATAGCCCCAGTCTTGTCTTGACAAACGGCTGTTATACGTACTTGCGATAGCCCGTCCGCTATACCCAAATGCTTGAAATAATAGCTCTGGGCATATCCCGACAAAACACTGCACACAATGGCAATACACAATAACAAGACCCTATTCATCATAGTTTTTACTCTACATAATTTACAGTGCAAACCTACAAAAAATAATAAAAACAGCCAATCCATATAACGTACAATCGCCTACAAAAGCAAAGCGAGACTTGCATAGTTGGAAATAAAACCTTTCCTTTGCGCCCGATTTATTCACTAATTTAATTAATAACAATGAACGAAAACAATCAGAAAAGCAGCCGCTCGGTTCGTTTCCGACGCTTTACCAACTGCCCGTACGCTGTTTTCCGTAGCCTGAAAAATCAGGTAAACATCGGTGTGCTTACTATCCCGATGCTGGCAGTGGCCAACCTGAACGTTGCTTCGGCTCAGACCGACAAGCAGGTGAAAGAAAAGATGTACGAAATGGAGGAAGTGGAAGTGACCGGTAGCCGCGCACCGCTGACAGTGAGTCAGGCGGCAAGACTGGTAACTGTGCTCGATCGTGAAGCTATCGCTAACGCGCCTGCGCAAAGTGTAAACGACCTTTTGAAGTATGCCATCGGCGTTGACGTACGCCAACGTGGTAACTTAGGAGCACAAACAGACATCAGCATCCGAGGGGGATCATTCGATCAAATTACTATCTTGCTAAATGGAATCAACATTTGCGACCCTCAAACCGGCCATAATGCAGCCGAATTTCCAGTAGACATAACCGAAATAGAACGTATTGAAATCCTTGAAGGACCTGCCGGAAGAGTTTATGGCACGTCTTCTCTTATGGGAGCTATCAACATCGTGACCCGCACAGATAAGCAGAGTGGAGCGGCAGTACACGCTGAAGGTGGTTCGTACGGTTATTTCAATGGCGGAGGCCATGCAAGCATTATCAACGGCAGATTCAGCAATCAGGTATCGGGAAGCTATACTCGTAGCGACGGTTTCAGCAGAAACAAAGCCGGAGGACTTAACGCTGACTTTAAACAAAGCAAAGGATTTTATCAGGGAAATTATCGTGGCGACCAAGTAGACGTGAAATGGTATGCCGGAATCAGCAGCAAGGATTTCGGATCGAACACATTCTACGGAGTCAGCTCGGACGACCAATTTGAGCATACCCGTAAATTTCATACCGCAATACAAGCTGAGACTAAAGGACAAAACTATCACTTCAAGCCATCGGTATATTGGAATAGAGGTGAAGACCGTTTTGAATATTTCCGCGGAAAAGGAGAGAACACGTACAACTACGGACGTACAGATGTGCTTGGCCTCAACTTGAACAACTACGTAGAGACTGTTTTAGGAAAGACAGCTTTTGGCGCAGAGTTCCGTAACGAAGGCATCATCAGTACTAAACTGGGTGAGCCTCTTGATAATCCGACTAAAATACATGGCGTAGACAGAGACTACGATAAAGGATTGAACCGTACAAACATGAGTTTCCACTTGGAACATACGGTGATATTACCTCGATTTACTCTCTCTGCGGGAGTAATAGCTACCAAGAATACTTGGGATGGCGAAGGATTCAAATTCTATCCGGGAGTAGACGTGAGCTACCAGTTGGCACGCGACTGGAAGATTTATGCATCGTACAATACCTCGCTTCGTCTGCCATCGTTCACAGAACTTTATTACACCATGCAAGGGTATAAAGCCGACAAGCATCTGAAAGCGGAAAAGATGCAGGCTTTCGAAGGGGGAATTAAATACTTAACTCCGGGAGTGAAAGCTACTGTAAGCGTTTACCGAAATCATGGAACCAATATGATAGACTGGATTAGAGACACTTCGAAAGGAGAAGACGAACCTTGGCAGTCTGTTAATCACACCAAACTTAATACTACAGGAGTAGAAGCGTCTGTATTGTTCGACTTCCGCCACTTCGTAGGCAAGAATGCTTTTGTTAAAGACTTCAATGTATCGTACTCTTACATTGACAAAGACAAAGAAAGCGAGCCAAATATCGTATCGCAATATGCCTTAGAGTATCTGAAGCATAAGGTAGTGGCACAGACCAACTTGCGTCTGTACAGCAAACTCAACCTGAATATCTCTTATCGTTGGCAAGACCGTATAGGCAACTATACTACCGACGGAAAGACAATGAGCTACAAGCCGTACACATTGCTCGACGCACGCCTGTCGTGGGATGCCAAGCAATACAGACTGTTTGCAGAAGCCAACAATATCTTGAATAAAACGTATTACGACCACGGCAATGTTCCACAGCCGGGAATCTGGGTTCGTGCCGGAGCCACTTATCGTTTTAATTTCTGACGCTACAAGCAGAACTTAAAATAAACACATAGCGAAAAGACAAATTTGAGCGAAGCGTAGCGAATGGCACTGAAACAGTGTTCGTTACGCTTCGTTTTTGCGTGGTAAGGAAGCAACTGAAAGCCACTTTAAAGCCAAATGCAGCAGGAGTTCAGTTACCACCCCATTACTACCGTAACGGATGAAGTTTTTTAGTTAAAGGCTTCTATTTCTGCGATTTGCGCAGGTTTGCATATCTGTCGGTAACTCACTGTAACTTAATTTTGTAACCCAAAAAAGAAAAGTGCCGTTCATGATGTCTTATAAATGGCACTTTTTCATATATTTGCTATGTAAAGTACATCGGGAACTATGCCGGATACGTGACGAGCAAAAAACTTTCGGAAAAATACACGTGAATACGGAACTATAATTCAAAATAATATGAGAATAAAAAAAATATTGCCTTTTATACTATTGGTATTCTTATTTATTTCATGTGAAAAAGAAGACTTTGAAATAGAAACCAATAATCAAAGAACAGTTTTTATGTATCTCCCATGGTCAACAAATCTGACAAGTTATTTTTATAATAACATTTCTGATATGGAAGAAGCTATACAAGAAAAAGGGTTAGAGAATGAAAGAATTATAGTGTTTTTATCTACAAGCCCTTCTGAATCGGAGATGTTTGAAATAACTTTAAATAACGGTTCGTGTAAAAGGAATATCTTAAAAGAATATGTAAATCCTTCTTTTACCACAGAAGCTGGTTTGACAGAGATTCTCGGAGATATGAAAACATTTGCTCCTGCTGAAAGTTATTCAATGATTATCGGTTGTCACGGCATGGGCTGGCTTCCTGTTGTACAAAGCCGTAGCAAAGCGAAGGAAGATTTTGTTTATCATTGGGATTTTGAGAATGTTCCTATGACACGTTTTTTTGGTGGATTAACAGCAGAATGCCAAACAAACATAAGCACCCTTGCTCAAAGCTTATCTAATAACGGATTGTCAATGGAGTATATTCTATTTGATGATTGCTATATGTCATCGTTGGAAGTTGCCTATGAGTTACGCCATGTAACCAACTATATGATTGCCTGTCCAACAGAAGTGATGGTCTTTGGTATGCCATATTCCACAATAGGCAAATATCTCTTATCAGAAAAACCAGATTACAAAGCTATATGTGAGTCATTTTATCAGTTTTATTCTAACTATCAATATCCTTATGGAACATTGGCTGTAACAGACTGCTCTTACTTGGATGAGTTGGCAGAACTAATGAAACATATTCACTCTAATTATTCTTTTGATAGTACACAAGTTATAAATATTCAGCGTATGGATGGCTACTCCCCTGTGATATTCTATGATTTCGGAGATTATGTACAGACTTTATGTGGTACAGACACAGAAGTATATAATAATTTTAAAACACTATTGGAGAAAGTTATCCCTTACAAAACTCATACCAAAGAATTCTACACGGCATCAAGAGGTCCTATTACAGTTGAAAGATATTCAGGAATAACAACCTCTGAACCAAGTACAAATAGCAAGATGGTAGATTATCCAAAAACATCATGGTGCATTGACACACATTAAATTATCACTATGAACCAAGTTGTGATATAGTCCAAAATCTCCAGCGAGGTAACTATCCGGGGGCTTCTGACCCTTGCACATATAAAAAGCAAAAAGAAAGCGATATCGGAGTATTACACAAAAAAACAGCTAGCTATTACATAATGAAACGACATATTTGGCTGATCAGTGGAGTTCTCCCACCATGCGGACAAATCCCAGTAACAAAATGACAAAACGGACATTGTTCCTAACATGCCAACTTATAAATGAGATGAATGATTTTCTTTTTTCGCAAGTTGATTTTATAAAATGGCCGCCGACAGTTCGTACTTTCGGAAAAAGGGACATTCAGTAAATACTATAAAATTAGCCAACTAAT
>UMBZ01011150.1_pt1 | contig 36403 bp, 36 predicted proteins | sample 1964091 | NCBI WGS metagenome assembly UMBZ01 (sample SAMEA4835954, study PRJEB28245) | human gut metagenome | biome: gut microbiome; material: fecal sample | place: Denmark | collected 2008
AACTGCTGCAAACTTAGAGCGACGCGTCTCGCGTCGGGATAGAAAAAGGGGAAGAAAATACGAACTCGCGTTAAAAGGAAGAAGCGACGCAGACAAACAGAGGTGAAAAATATGGAGAGGGAGTCTATTTTATGAGATTTTTCAATCAACTTCACAAAGTTGTGGACCACAACCTTGTGAACTACTTCTTTTTACATTACCTTTGTAACCTAATTAAGTAAGGAGTAAAGATTATGGAGAAAGCTTTTGTATATGGTATGTCGGTCGGTGGTAATAACTTTACAGACCGAATTGAAGAAACCAAGCGTATCAAGCTTGACTTTGAAAATGGCGTTAATGTTATTCTTATATCTCCAAGACGCATGGGTAAGACTTCTCTTATAAAAAAGGTGATTTCCGAGATTGACAACCCTATGCTAAAAATCGTCTATATGGACATATATGACTGCAGAAGTGAATATGATTTCTATAACCGATTTGCTGAAACAATCATGAAGTCCACCGGCAACCATTTGGAGCAAGTAATGGAGAACATCAAGCGTTTTTTGGTTAGAATCTCGCCCAAAATTTCATTTAGCCCAGAACCTAACTCTGAGTTTTCTGTATCCTTGGGTATAACCCCCAAGGATTATTCTCCAGAGGAAATTTTGAATCTTCCAGAACGTATTGCCAAGGAACAGGGCGTTCGCCTTGTAGTATGTATTGACGAGTTTCAGCAGATAGGAGAGTTCACAGACTCGCTGACTATACAAAAACGTCTACGCGGTGTTTGGCAGCATCATCAAAATGTGTCATATTGCTTCTTTGGCAGTAAGAAGCATCTGATGGAAAATATTTTCCAAAGTCGTCGTATGCCTTTCTATCAGTTTGGGGAGATGTTGCATCTCAAGTGTATTCCTACGGAATATTGGGTCCCCTTCATCTGTTCTCGATTCGAGAAGTATGGCAAGAAGATAGCAGAAGAGTATGCTGGCAGAATATGCCAAGTGGTAAAGAATTACTCATCTTATGTGCAGCAACTTGCATGGAACGTTATGGCCGAAACAGGAAAAGAAGTAAACGAGGAGAGTTTTGAAGAAGGCTTGAAGGCTCTGTTGGAGCAAAACAGCAGTCTCTTCATACAACAGACAGAGGGGCTTACGACCTATCAGCTCAACTTCATTCGTCTTTTGTGCAAAGACATACATTCAGGATTTACAACTCAAGCGGTTTCTGAAATATACCCTCTTGGCAGTAAGTCAAATATAGACCGTATAAAGAAAAGTTTGGTTGACAAAGAGATTATCACCGTTGAAAAAGATGGTATATTCCTTGCTGATAGTGTATTTGAACTTTGGTTTAAAAGAGAAATGATGTAGTCTATAGCCGACACTGAGGTTTGCCATTCACTAGTTAAATAAATATCATTAATCAGTTTATTAGCCAATAGACAGGAAATATGAACGAGTATAAAACAATAGACTCTCTTTTTAAGAAATTCGCTAATCCAATAAAAGAGGATTACGAAGCATTGGCGGTTAGCTTGATGAAAAACTTTTCCATCGCCAAATGTGAAAAAGATAGTGAAGGCGTCAGAAGCGTGAAGTACCGAATAGCTGATTTGGAAATATATCTATATTCAACAGACGATACTGAAGACGTAGCAACTTTGAGTAGAAATTGCATTGAAGGGCAATGGTCCTTTGTGTTAGCGCTTAGTGCTTGAAGAAACGCTACCACTAATGGGGGCGACGCGTCTCGCGTCGGAAAAAAGAACAAAATAAAGGCTCACAGATAGTATTAATCACACTACTGTCTGTGAGCCTTTGCCTTAAAATTCCGACGCGGGACGCGTCGCCCCCATTAGAGGTAGCGCTTAGTGTTAGCGCTTAGTGTTAGCGTTTGGCGCTTGAGCCCGTTCGTATTTTACTCCTCTCCTTCCACTGCGCAACCATCAAAGCCCATTTCCTTGGCCCGTTCCGGTCCGAAAGTGAAGTAAGTGGCATCAGCCTCGTCACAAATTTCGCTCTTGGCATTTTCAAGAGTAAGATGTATGGTGACAATATTGCGGCGTTGTGCGCTGATGTGCCCCTTGATGGTAATAAGCGGTTCGGTGGTCATGACCGGTTGGCGATACTTAACGTCGAGCCGTGTGGTCATGCCCGCTGTTTGCAACTTGCGGTTGACCACCCAGCCGGCCACCTCGTCCATCAGCATGGCAATCACACCACCATGCAATGTGTCAACCCAACCCTGGTAGTTTTCGCTCGGGCTCCATTTTGTCAGAACCTCGTCGCCTTCCTCCCAAAATTGTAAATGCAGACCGATGGGATTGTCCGGACTGCAGCAAATGCACTTGTAACCTTTTTTACCCAAATAGGGATTGATAATCTTTTTCATAAGGCGTAAATGTTGAACGTTGTTTCTGTATGCAAATGTACAAAAAAGTAGCATACAAATGTATGACATCTCATTTACGATGCACGCGTAATGCCGCCCCATTTTGCTCTCTATATCGTTTTAATGTAAATTGTCTGCACTCTGCACTTTCTATATGCACTGCGCTGATATTCAAGCGTTTCAGGCGTGTAGACAACTCTAAAATTTATCTGCACGCTGTCTGCACTCAACTACACTCGTGTCTGCACTATCTGCACTTATTTGCACTTGTCTGCACTATTTACTTTGCTTGCATTTATCAGCATAGGTGCAGGTGTACACGTGTAGTGCCGACTACACATTGCGGCATAGGGGGCGCGTACTTCCGGTTGCTCCGACGTAAAAAACGTTCTCCCTATGCCGTAGCGAGCGGTTGGCACGACCGTTTTTGTGCAAGCATTTGATCTTCCGTATTTGCTTGTTAGTGTAGACAAGTGCATACAGGTGTGTAGGTGGTTTTTACCTTTGTCTACACTGTGTAATATGTTGATATTCATGTAGTTTTGTGGTAAAAGTGCAGAGTGCAGACACTTTGTGCATTTGCATCTTATGGTAGCGTGTCTGCACTTGTTGTGAAACCTTGTGAGGTCCCATCGGTTGGTTACGCAATCGTAGATTGTGCAATTAGAAAAATCAAATATTAGTTTGCAAACTGTGCAAGTGTTGTGGTCTTACAATTTGCTCCTTGTGCAAATAAAACAATGACATTCATTTGCAATTTGCACAATAGGCGCAAAAATCATTTTGTAATTGTTGCTTAATTACAAGTTATTATATTAACTTTGCACCCATATATAACAACTCAGAACAGAATAATGAAGAAAAACATCTTCCTCCTTTTGGTAGCAATCCTAACCATTGCGTCATGCAAGACCAAAGAGAAAATCATCTACTTTCAAGACATTACTCCCGACAGCGTTGCCACAACAGTTATTCCCACCCAGCAGAGTGTGTTGAAACTCGTGCCGGGCGATAAGATAGGTATAACAGTGACCAGTGCTGCCACTCCCGAGTTGGCAGTACGTTACAACTTGTCGACAGGTTCGTCATATTCGAGCACCTCAAATGCTGACAACATGCGTTACACGATAGACGAGAATGGCAATGTTGATGTGCCGGGCATAGGTCGTGTGCAAGTGGGAGGCCTCACTCGCGCTGAGGCTGCATCGCGCATTCAGGCCAAGTTTCGTGATGGCGTGTTGAACGACGCTGTTGTAACGGTGGCTGCCTACAATCAGTATATTACGGTGTTGGGCGAAGTGGCCCGTCCGGGATTGCAGGAAATCACGCGTGACAAGATGACCATACTCGAGGCTATAGGTCGTGCGGGCGACTTGACCATTACTGGCCGTCGCGATTGTATCAGGGTGCTCCGTCAGGAGGGCAGCGTAACAAAGACTTATTTTGTAGACCTTCGCTCAAAGGACTTGTTTAATTCGCCGGTGTTTAACTTGCAGCAGAATGATGTGGTGTATGTTGAGCCTAACAAGGTGCGTATGGGTCAGTCTACCAACAACGACAACTCGGTGCGCAACATTTCAACCTGGTTGTCTGTAACGTCTGTACTCACAAGTATAGCCATTCTTATTTTTAGATAATAAGCATAGGTATTCTTGCAACGTGTTTTGCAAGATGTATAATTGTTATAATGATTATTGCGGGCGAAATTAAGGTCTTATGTAGGGTCTTGATTTTGCCCGCATTTTGCGTGTTCATGCTCCAAACGCTACCTCTAATGGGGGCGACGCGTCTCGCGTCGGGATAGAGAAAGTAGGAAAATATGAACTCTACTAAATAACTCAAGTTTCAGATTTAGCAAAGGTGGGCTGAAAGCCCAATGGAGCACATAGCCCAGGGCAAGCGAAGCGACACCCTGGGTGTTGCGTGTTGGAGCAGTCGCGCCCTGAAAGGGCAGAAGCTTTAAGCTATGGCGCAGTTCTTGAACAAATATACATGCGATATTCCACTCTAAGACTGCGAATTTAGCTGTCAAGTAAGAATAACAACAAAAAGGGTTAAAGCTTTTGCCCTTTCAGGGCGCGACTGCTCCAACACGCGATACCCAGGGTGTCGCTTCGCTTGCCCTGGGCTAAGTGCTCCATTGGGCTTTTATTGACATCATCGGCTGCGGCTCAGCAATTCAAGCAAGCTTGATTGCATTCACCTTGCACGATGATTCAGCCCGCCCTTGTTAAATCCGAAACTTCAATAAATAATAGCAGAATCTTTTTCGCGAGACGAGGCTACAGAAAAACCGACGCGGGACGCGTCGCCCCCATTAGAGTTAGCGTTTGGTGCTTGAACCCCGAGATAGGCTGCACCTCGGCAATAAAAATGAAAGTCTTGGGTCTTTCATTTTGTATTGCGCTCGGTTTGCACTATCTTTGAATAAGATAGGCTGCGGCTCGGAAGTGCAAATCAAAAAACGCGTTTTTCGCTTTGCACTTCGCTCACCTTGCACTATCTTTGCAAAAGATAGGTGGCACCTTGGCATAACGTACAAGCAAGCTTGACGTTCTGCGCTCGGTTTGCACTGTCATTGACTTTAGATTTGCAATGATGCGCTGCCATGGCGTATTTCATTTGTTACAACCTTATCCCTCACTACATGAAAGGAATAGTATTAGCTGGTGGTAGCGGCACACGCCTCTATCCCATTACAAAAGGCATAAGCAAGCAACTTATTCCCATATTCGACAAACCGATGGTGTATTACCCCATATCGGTGTTGATGCTTGCAGGCATACGCGACATACTGATTATTTCAACGCCACAGGATATGCCGAGCTTCCAACGATTGCTGGGAGATGGCAGCGAATTTGGCGTACACTTTGAATATGCCGTGCAGCCCTCGCCCGATGGTTTGGCACAGGCCTTTATTATTGGCGAGGAATTTATTGGCAACGATAGCGTGTGCCTTGTGCTTGGCGACAATATATTTCATGGCAGTAATTTTTCGAGCATGCTGCGTGAAGCTGTGTCGAAGGCTGAAAACGAGGGACTCGCTTCGGTGTTTGGCTATCGCGTGAACGACCCGGAACGCTATGGCGTGGTAGAGTTTAACAACGATGGACAGGCAGTGAGCATTGAGGAAAAACCCGCACAGCCTAAGTCGAACTATGCCGTGGTGGGCTTGTACTTCTATCCCAACGAGGTGGTGAAGGTGGCCAAGCAAATTAAACCGTCGGCACGTGGCGAACTGGAAATTACGACCGTTAATCAGCATTTTCTTGAGAACAAAAAACTCATGGTGCAAACTTTGGGCATCGGTTTTGCCTGGCTCGACACCGGGACGCACGACAGTTTGAGCGAGGCTTCTACGTTTATTGAAGTGATAGAAAAGCGTACCGGTTTGAAAGTGGCTTGTCTTGAGGGCATCGGGTTGGCCCATGGGTGGGTGACGGCTGAGCAGGTACGGCAACAGGCTTTGCCAATGGCTAAAAACCAATATGGCCAATATCTGTTGAAGCTGGCCGATGAGTATGCCAGCCAAGGGGCTTAGCCGCTGATGGGCTGGGCTTGGCAGGGGCGTGTGTATCCTGGCCAGTTTAGTTGCCGAAGGCTTTCTTACACTTTAATTAGAACCACCTTATAACCTTACTCCAAAAATCTCACATGATAATAGCAGTAGACTTTGATGGCACGATAGTGGAGCACAAATATCCGGCCATCGGAAAGGAAATACCATTTGCCACCGCCAGTTTGCGCCAGTTGATGCAAGACGGCCACAAACTCATATTGTGGAGTGTGCGCGAGGGACAATTGCTTGACGATGCCGTGAAATGGTGCGAAGAACGTGGCGTGCGTTTCTATGCTGTAAATTCAGATATTGACGAGGACGCCTCAGACCACCAGGGTACGGCACACTTTAGTCGTAAAATTAAGGCCGATGTGTTCATCGACGACCGTAATTGTGGCGGACTGCCCGATTGGGGCACAATCTATCAGATGGTGACAAAGCACATGACCTATGCGCAGTATGTTGAAAGGTTGACAAATGACAACCAAGAGCCAAAGAAAAAGGCTTGGTGGAAATTCTGACATGTCGTACCGCATGGGCTGTTGTCGGCTATTCTGACATAGCAAGGAAAATACAAATAACGAAAATCACATATAAGCATGAAGCTACCAAACGCTCACCAAATGAGGGAGTTGGACAATTATACGATCCAAAAACGTGACATGAAGTCTGTTGACCTGATGGAGGAGGCTGCAAAGGCTGTGGCAGACTTTATACAGAATGAATACACCGACCACGAAAAGCCTATTGTCGTATTTTCTGGTCCGGGCAACAATGGTGGCGATGGTTTGGCTATGGCCCGTATGCTGAGCAAACGTGGCTATAAGCGCATACAGGCTTTTTTGTTTAATACCAACAATTCGCTGAGCGAGGACTGCAAGGTAAATGCCGAAAGGTTGAGCCAAGAATGTCCTGAAGTGGACTTTATTGAAATACAACAGCAGTTTGAAGCCCCCGAACTGAGCAACGACACCTTGATAGTTGACGCCCTGTTTGGCACAGGACTGAACAAACCCCTTGGGGGCGGATATGCCGCTTTGGTAAAGTTTATCAATGCGGCGCAAGTCGATGTGGTGAGCATTGATATGCCTTCGGGGCTGATGTGCGAGGACAATACTTACAATTCGCCTTCGGCCATTGTGCGTGCCACCCATACATTGACCATCGGGCTGCCCAAACTGGCGCTCATATTGGCCGATAACCAGATTTATGCAGGACAAACGCATGTGCTGTCGATAGGGTTGTGCCTTGACAAACTTGACGAGATGTGCATACCGTATCAAATAACGGAACGTGCCGATGTGGCAGCTTTGGTAAAGGCACGTCCTGCCTTTGGGCATAAGGGCACATTTGGCAATGCGTTGCTCGTGGCCGGCAAGTATGGCATGGCCGGGGCTGCAGTGTTGGCGGCAAAAGCCTGTTTGAAGTCGGGCGTGGGCAAGGTGACGGTGCACACCCCGTTGAAAAATAATGACATCTTGCAAATAGCCGTGCCCGAGGCTGTGCTCGACCATGATGAGGACGAGCGCATTTTTACCAATCCCGTCAGAACCGACTTTTTCCAGGCTTTGGCCATTGGCCCTGGCATTGGGACAGACAAACGCACGGCGCTGGCCTTCATAGAACAAACGAGCCATACGGACATACCCTTGGTGATAGACGCTGATGGCATCAATATATTGGGCAGCCACAAAGGGAGGATACCGCAAATTCCGGCAAATGCCATCTTTACGCCGCACCCCAAGGAGATGCAGCACCTTGGTATATGCAATACGGATTCATACAGCACTTTGCTCGAGGCTGTGAACATGGCCAAGCAGCACAAATTCTTTATTTGTTTGAAGGGGCATTATACGGCAGTATGTACTCCTGATGGGCAGGTGTGCTTTAACCCAACAGGCAATTCGGGCATGGCTACGGCCGGTAGCGGTGATGTGTTGACGGGCATTATTTTGGCCCTGCTGGCACAGCAATATACGCCAGAGGAGGCCTGTAAACTGGGTGTTTACTGGCACGGGCTGGCTGGCGACATGGCGGCTGCCGACATGGGAGAACATGGCGTGACGGCCTCGGACATCATAAATTACTTGCCAAAGGCTTTGCTCAGTATAAAGGCTGGGGCATGAACGGCAGGTGTGTGAAACTTGAAATTTTTGTACGATGAAGATGAAACGCTTTACAATAATAACCGCTGCTGCGGCTCTGCTTTCATTGGGCGCAAAGGCTCAAACCGAAGTGACTGCTTATACGCCGGGATTGACCGAAGACGGCATTACATATTTTTTGCCCGCAACAAGTTTGCGCGTTGTGCTGACTGCTACCAAAACGCATCATACGCCAGGCGAGTTCTGTGAGTATGCAGAGCGCTACTTGCGCTTGAGAGATGTGCCGCAGACAGCGTATGACACGTGGACTATTGACGATGTGAAAATTGTGCCTTATGGCGTAGCCGACAAGTCGAAGGCTTATAGCATCAAGTTCAAACAGAAAACCTCGGCCCCGTATGTGTCGCTGACTAACGACGGGCGCTTGCTGTCGGTTAATGCCAAAAGCAGTGTGAACGATGAGCAACTGCCTGTGGCGTCGGTAACGAAAGTGCAGCAAAAGACGGTGAATGGTGCTGATTTCAAGACAGAAGAGATACTCTCGGCTGGCAGTACTGCTAAAATGGCAGAACTGGCTGCAAACGAAATATATGACATTCGCGAAAACCGTGGTTTGTTGACAAAGGGACAGGCCGACTTTATGCCTAAGGACGGTGAACAGCTCAAGTTGATGCTCGCTAACCTGGACACGCAGGAAGATGGGTTGATGCAGCTGTTCCGTGGTTCGGCAAGCAGTGAAACACACGTTGTGGTGTTTGATGTGACACCAACGCAGGATATTGACCGCCAAGTGGTGTTCAACTTTTCAAAATATTTGGGCGTGGTTGACGCTGACGACCCTGCTGGCACACCTGTATATATAAGCGTAAAAGACCAAAAAAGCTTGCCAGAGGTAGTTGCGGCTGAGGCAAATGGCAAGGCAAAGAAAGAGGTGGCCGACCTGAGGTATGCCACACCGGGCAGAGCTTTGGTAAAGGTGTTCTCGGCCGATAAGGAATTTGTTTCGCAATCGGTGCCAATGGCGCAATTCGGGCGCGTAGAACATTTGGGCGGCGAACTGTTTAACAAAAAGACAACGACCCATGTGCAGCTTTCTCCTGTGACAGGCGGCATCGTAAAGATTGAGGCTGAAAGGCCTGAGTAATATGCCGACGGACAATGGAAAGGCGTAAAGAAGAATCTATTGAAAAAGTGCTTTTGCGCTTCTTGCGTCAGTCGCAACTCGAAACACCGCTTAACGAGCACCGCTTGATAGCGGCATGGGGCGAGGTGGCCGGAGTTGCGGCAGAACGGTTGACGGAGAGCTTGAGGGTGTACAACCAAACGCTGTATGTAAAACTGCGTTCGGCTATGTTGCGCAACGAGTTGTCGATGAAGCGCAGCGACCTAGTCAAGAAACTCAATGCCAAAGTTGGCGTTAATGTGATTGTTGACATCGCATTTTCGTGAGGAATGTATGACGGGCTTGGAGATAACCCAAGTAACACCAATAGTTGCTGTCCGGTAACCCTAAATTGCAGAGATATGCGTTTTGGGGCTACCGGACAGTAATAGTTTGAATTAAGTAATGGTGAAAAAATAACTTGACCAATTTTGCGGAGTAAGGAGATGTTCCTTATGCCCTGTCTTTTTGCCGCTTTTGCAATTTGTCATCGGTCACATAGCCCGCTATGCTCCCTCTTCCAAATTTCAACAACAACAAAAATACAGGTCAAAATTGCTCAACTTATTCTTTCACCATTACTAAATGGAGGTGTTTGTGAGAATGATTCATATAAGTTTGGTACCAATTTGGTTGCCAAATAGAAAGGAAGTTCTTAACTTTGCGCCATAACCAATAAACCATATTGTTATGACGATAGTTAGTGCAAGAGATTTTAGAGCCAACCAAGGGAAATATTTCTCGATGGTAAATTCGGGCGAACATGTAATATTGAAATCACGTGAGGGGAACTTTCGCTTAGTTCCTGTGTCTTCTTCTGATTTTATTTCGGACGAAACACAGAAAATAACAGCTGATTTAAGGGGTGCTCTTCGTGAACTTAAAGAGGTTATTGCCGGAAAGAAAAAGCTTAATACACTTGATAGCCTGATTGATGAATTATAGTATAATCACTTCAAGCTACTTTGATGTGGCTGCAAAAAGGTTAGCCAAAAAGTATCCGAGTTTCAAGGAAGACTTGAAGACCTTTCGTAAAGAACTATTGGATAATCCGCTGCAAGGAGTTGAATTGTCTCCGGGCATTCGTAAAATACGAATGGCTATCAAATCAAAAGGTAAGGGAAAATAGGGAGGGGCAAGGATTATCACCTATAATTTTATTGCCCATGAGGTTGATGGTGTAATTGTCCTGCTTCTTATTTATGATAAGGCTGAAGCCTCTTCTGTAAAAAACGATGTTCTCAAACAAATTATCATGGAAGAGGGTTATCCTATTTAATCTGAATGCTGTCCGGTACAACTAATAGCAAAGGCATAAATATGCGCTTTGTGGTTGTACCGGACAGCTGTATAAACTTATCCTCTTTTTACTACACCTGGCTTACTTCGCCGTTTGTTACATTGAACAGTTTATAGTCGTGTTGTGTGGCGGCAAGTATGCGGTCGAGGTGTTCGCGGCGGGTGTCTGTAATGAATATCTGTCCAAAGTTTTGGTTGCTGACATAAGAAATGATGCGTTCCACGCGGTTGGCATCGAGTTTGTCGAAGATGTCGTCAAGCAGTAATAAGGGAACGCGGTGCTCGCCTTTGTTCTTTAGAAAGACAAATTGTGCCAGTTTCATGGCAATGAAGAACGTCTTTTGTTGACCTTGTGATGCCTCACGCTTGACTCCGAAACCGTTGAGTGTAAGTTCGAGTTCGTCCTTGTGCATGCCGTGCAGTGAATAGCCCACGATGCGTTCCTTGGCACGCCAGTCGTGCAACTGAGGACGTAGTTCGCCACGGTCGCCATGGCTGATGTATGTTATGCCGGCCTGTTCGTTGGTGTTGCCCGAAAGTTGCGTGTACAAGTCGGTGAAGATGGGCAGAAAATCTGTGATGAATTGTTTGCGCTGCTCATAGATAACTTGTCCGCTCATAGACATCATATCCTCCAGCACGTCCAAAACCGAGCTGTCGGGCTCAGCCTCTTGTTTGAGCAAGGCGTTGCGTTGTTTCAGCGCTTTGTCATAACGAATGAGAGCGTCGAGGTAGGGGGCACTGTACTGCATGATGACCATGTCCATAAAGCGCCGCCGCTCTTCGCTGCCGCCTAAAATCAATGCTGAATCGGCAGGGGCAATGATGACGAGCGGTATGTGGCCAACGTGCTCGGAGATGCGTTTGACGTCCTTGCCGTCAACCTTGAGCCTTTTGCGTGCACCCCGTTTGAGTGAACAGCACACACGCTTGTGGCTGTCGATATCGTCGGTGTAGTCGCCCTCTAATATGAAATAGTCTGTGTCGTGGTTGACATTGAGAGCGTCCTGTGCACTGGCAAAGCCTCGGCAAAACGACAGGTAGTATATGGCATCGAGCACATTCGACTTGCCCATGCCGTTTGCGCCCACCAAACAGTTGATGTTGGGTGAAAACTCAAGGCTGGCAACGCCGATGTTGCGGTAGTTGGTTATGGTGAGATGGTTTAATATCATGTGTATGCTAAATAATAGCGTTAAGACAACGCGCAGGCGGAATTAGTAAAGGAACTTGTTAACCAGTTGACCTGCTAACCCTTTAACCCTTAAACCCATTAACAAGGAATTCCGCCGACGGCTTAAGACAATGCAAAGTTACACCTTGATGAGTCAAAAACAAAGTAAACGCCAGCTTAAAGCGCGCTGTGTGCTGTCAAAATAATCCTTTTTATCAATGTACGTGCTTGCGTGAGGTAAAAAAAGTAGTGGTTTATTTCAGTACATGGGTGGAAAGTTGTAAATTTGCGCTGCATTTGTCAACCCATTGATGCTTAAAGGGTTATGAGTGCCAAAGCAATCTGTAAATAAAGAAAAAACATATTATGAGCAATCAGAAGAACAACCAAACACTCGATGTGAACGAATCTTTGGCCAAGACCGAAGCATTTTTCATCAAGTACAAAAAGCAAGTAATCACGGCCGTTGTAGTGGTCTTAGTCATTGCAGGTGGTATTCCTGCCTACATCTTTGGCTATTCAAAGCCTCGTGAGGAAAAAGCACAGGAGTGCCTTGGTGTCGTAATGCAAAAATATCTGATGAGTCAGGACTACGAGCACGCTTTGAAAGGCGAAGGCAAGACGCTCGGTTTGACGAAAATCGCTGACAAGTACAGCTCAACCAATGCAGGCAACATTGCCAAGTATGAGGCTGGTATCTGCAACCTTCAGTTGGGCAAGACCAAGGAAGCTATCAAATATTTGGAAGCCTTTGACGTAAAGGGTGACAAGACCGTATCGGCACAGGCTCTTTATGCTCTTGCTAATGCTTATGCAACTGACAAGCAACTTGACAAGGCTGTTGAGACCTTTAAGAAGGCGGCTGATGCTACAGATGTGCCTGCGCTCAGTTCACAGGCCTTGTTTGATGCGGCACTTGTTCTTGAAAGCCAGAACAAGAAGGACGATGCTTTGAAATTGTATCAAGACATAAAGAGCAAGTATCCTTCAGCACCGATTTGCAGCCGTCAACAACAAAATGGTGTGGTGCTTGATGCTGTAATTGATAAGTACATTGAAAGACTTTCAAAGTAACCTTGTATTCGGTAACTGATACAATTTGTAATTTACAATAATGCGGTGGCTGCGCCTTGCAAGTGAGTAGGTCTTAATAAACTGATAAGAACTCTGCAAGCCGCAGCCACTCTTTTTTTGCACACATATAACACACATATATAAAATGTCATCTTCTAATTATTCATATACAGCCGACCAAACTATACCAGTGCCCGATGCCAGCGAAATGCGTTTTGGCATAATCACCACAGAGTGGAATAATCACATAACCGACAAATTGCTTGATGGGGCGGTTAGTGAACTCAAAAAGAATGGTGTGGCCGAAGGCAATATAAAGGTAGAACGTGTGCCGGGCAGTTTTGAACTGATATATGCTGCATCACAACTGGCAAAGTTCGGTCATGTGAATGGTATCATAATCCTTGGTTGCGTAATACGTGGCGATACACCGCACTTTGATTATATTTGCCAGGGTGTGACGCAAGGCGTGGCAGAATTGAACACCAAAGGCGATATTCCGGTGATTTTCGGATTGCTCACAGTTAACAATCATGAGCAAGCTGAGGAGCGTTCGGGGGGCAGATTAGGCAATAAAGGCGAAGAATTTGCACTAACTGCAATAAAAATGGTCGATTATGCTTGGAAGTTACAAAAATAGTTCGTATCTTTGCATCGCAATTAAGAAATAAGGGCAAATACCAGAGTGGCCAAATGGGGCAGACTGTAAATCTGCTGGCTTACGCCTTCGGTGGTTCGAATCCATCTTTGCCCACGCAACGGCGCAGCTTTCACATCGAAAGTTGCGCCGTTGAGTTTTAATAAGTAAGGTGTAGCAGATAGGCGAGATGTCGCAGGGTGGGAGAGGGTAAATAAACTCCCGATATTTGCAATAAACATGGAAATATGCCGTTATCATATTTATATGGCTTCAAACAAACAATACAACAAGATATTAAATAGCGTATGGCTGCTGTTGCTGTTTGCAATGGCGGCCACTAACGTATATGCCCAAAGGCGCACACGCGTGTTCGGTGTAATAAAAGATGACCAAGGGGCACCAATCGAATTGGCTTCGGTAAGGGCTGTGGGACAGAATGCGCTGACATTTACCAATTTGAAGGGCGAGTACAACTTGTGGTGTGCGTCAGAAGACAGTGTGCGCATAGTTTATTCAATGATAGGCTATGAAACACGCAAACGTTTGTTGCGTTCGCCGGGCGACTCTGTGCGTCTTGATGTCATGTTGCCACCTTTCGACTCGAACAACACACTTGGCACAGCTGTGGTGACGGGACAGGGTAGACAAACAACTACTACGCAGCGTATTACACAGCCTGATACCAAACTTACTCCGTCAACCACAGGCAACGGGGTGGAGGAGATTATTGCCACGCAGGCCGGTGTGAGCACACACAACGAATTGTCGTCGCAGTATAATGTGCGTGGTGGTTCGTTTGACGAAAACTGCGTTTACCTTAATGGTATTGAGGTGTACCGTCCCATGTTGGTGCGTTCGGGGCAGCAGGAGGGGCTTTCTATCATCAATTCGGATATGGTGGAGAGTATCGGTTTTTCGTCGGGCGGCTTTGAGGCACGTTATGGTGACAAAATGTCGTCGGTGCTCGATATTACGTACAAGCACCCAGAGAATTTTGAGGCAACTGCACAGGCGTCAATGCTTGGTGCTGGCGCGTATGTGGGTTGGGGTAACAAAAAGGTGAGCTTGATGTCGTCGGTGCGTTACAAAACCACGCGCTATCTTTTGGGGTCGACAGATACCAATGGCGAGTACCGCCCGAACTTTCTCGACTATCAGGCATTCTTTTCGTGGCGTCCCAATCGTCGGTGGTCATTTGATGTGTTGGGTAATATATCAGACAACCATTACAACTTTGTGCCGCACAACCGCGAAACGAAGTTTGGTACAATCAGCGAGGCTAAAACCTTTCTTGTGTATTTCGACGGTCAGGAAAAGGACTTTTTCAAAACCATGTTTGGAGCAGCAACTCTCACGCGTCATTTTAATCCAGATACCTATTTGGCCTTGCAGTTCTCAACTTATGCCACACAAGAGCATGAAACTTACGACATACAGGGACAATATTGGCTGAATGAGGCCACGACTTCCGAGCAGTTGGGTGTCGGCACCTATTTGGAACACGCACGTAACCGCTTGAGGGCGCGTGTGATGAATACGGGACTGCGCTTCCGTACCAAATTGACCGGGCATACGCTGCAAGCAGGCTTTAATTGGACACGCGAGACCATTCATGACAACTCGCGTGAGTGGGAAATGCGCGATTCGATGGGTTATTCATTGCCATATAACCCAACAGCGTTGAACCTCATTTACAGTTTGCGGTCGAAATCAGACATCACCACTTCGCGTATATCACTTTTTGCACAGGACACTTGGCGCATACGTGCAAAGATGGGCTTGTTCAACCTTACGTATGGGGTACGCCTGAGTCATTGGGATTGGAATAAAGAGACTATTGTGTCGCCGCGCGTGTCAATGGGTCTGTTGCCATCATTCTCCGACCATTGGACCTTCCGCTTTGCCACAGGTTTTTATTACCAGGCGCCTTTTTACAAGGAGTTGAAGGATACGACGTTGACAAATGGCATTGCTACGGTTCACCTCAACCGTGACATCAAATCGCAGCGTTCAATACATTTCGTGTTCGGTGCCGACTATTTGTTCAAGGTCGCCGGACGTCCGTTCAAGTTTACGGCTGAGGCTTATTACAAAGCCCTTTCGCATTTGATACCATACACGGTAGATAATGTGCGTGTGGTATATTATGGCCGTAATGAGTCGAGTGGCTATGCAGCAGGTGTTGACTTTAAGTTGTATGGCGAGTTTGTGCCCGGTACAGATTCGTGGCTTACATTCTCGCTGATGCGTACCAAAGAAAAAATAGACGGCCTGTCTATTCCGCGTCCCACAGACCAAAGGTATAACGTGTCGTTGTTCTTTACCGATTATTTTCCGGGAACTACGCGTTGGCGTTTCACGCTTAAGGCTGCTTTTGCCGATGGTTTGCCGTTTGGGCCTCCACGCAGTGACAAGTCGAAGCAAACGCTTCGTGCTCCTGCCTACAAACGTGTGGATATTGGCATGAGCTATCGTTTGTTGAACAATAGTGACCGTCACATACAGCGTGGCATGGGACGTCTGTTCAAAAACATCTGGCTCGGGTTGGATTGCTTCAACCTTTTGGGCATAGATAACGTCAATTCATACTATTGGGTGACAGATATTACTAACACTCAATATGCTGTGCCGAACTACTTGACTGGTCGCCAGATTAACGCGCGCTTGTCGTTCGACTTCTGATATGAGACTGCCAAAATACAACACGAACGTTGGGGCTTATGAAAGAAATGCTAACAAATTGGACCGCTTAAAATCAAAATTGCGCTCCTAATGTAGCAAAAAGTAAGTAATAGCGTAAATTTGTTTAGTGTTTACTTGGCTATGTAAAAATAAGGGGCTACTTTTGCACCGTTATCCTAAATACAATCTTTTTACCTTAAAGAACTAATACCTATCAAAAACATTCAAAAGCGACTCGTTGCGAAACGAGTCGCTTTGTTCGTAATAAGGGGGTAAGAGCTAAACGGGGCAACTCTTTAACCGATATAAACTGATTGTCCGGCTTGTCGAGATGCAATCATTTGCCGTACACCGTCAACAAAATCTGACAGCACGTTGATAATACTCGACAAACAACAATAAAAAACGCTCCGCATGTGGCATCTATCTTGATGCACGTGCGGAGCGGTTGTGATTAGTACAGTCAAGCGCGGACGCTTGCAGTTATTTCAACCTTAATATGATGTTATTTCTTCGTGTTGCTCTTGTCCTTGTGGGCAGCCTTGGTGTCAGCCAATTCAACAGCAAATGAACGGTTGAGTCCGGTCTGAGTTTTGGCACGAATCCAAAGCACGCGGTCGCTGCTCATGTTTGCTTGCTTGGTTACCTCGTCAAAGTCGTCGGTAGTACGCATCTCACGATCATTAACCTTTGTGATTATCAAGCCCTTTGTCAATCCGGCCTCTTTCATCTTGCCTTCGCGAATAGCTGTGATCATCAAACCATAAGGCATATTGAGTTCGCTCTTTTCACTGTCGGTAAGCGGACGCAAGCCCACACCCATTGCCGTAATGTCAAGTGACTGAACTGCTACGGTAGTGCCTTGAACGTTGCGCAGCGTCAAGGTAGCAGAGTGTTGTTTCTTGTCGCGCAGATAAGTAACTGTCACCTTGTCGCCAGGACGGTGATTGGTAAGCAACTCTTGCAGCTCGCCAAATTTCTCAATCTTCTTGCCGTCGACAGCTGTAATCACATCGCCTTCTTTCAGACCACCCTCGGCAGCGGCACCATCAGCGCTAACTTCCTTCACATAGATGCCATTTACGGTGCCAAGGTCAGGGTTCTTGCCCTTATCCTTTTGCATGTCGATGTAGTTGCTTACGTCCATGCCCGAAATGCCAAGCAAGGCGCGCTGCACTGTGCCGTATTTGCGCAAGTCGTCAACCACCTTGTTCATGATAGAAGTAGGAATGGCAAAACCATAACCTGAGAACGAACCCGTTTGTGAGTAAAGCATGGCATTGATGCCTACCAGCTCGCCCTTGGTGTTGACCAAGGCGCCGCCAGAGTTGCCAGGGTTGATGGCGGCATCAGTTTGAATGTAGCTGTCGATGCTGCCAGGTGTGGCATTCAGAGTGCGGGCTTTGGCACTGACAATGCCAGCCGTAACGGTAGATGTCAGGCTGAACGGGTTGCCAATGGCCAAAACCCATTCGCCCAATTTAAGATTGTCAGAGTTGCCCACCTTGATGGCTTGCAAGCCCTTGGCTTCAATCTTGATAAGTGCCAGGTCGGTTGATTTATCGGTACCGATGATGCGTGCTTTGAACTCGCGGTTGTCGTTCAGTTTCACGGTCATTTCTTCGGCATTCTCCACAACGTGGTTGTTTGTTACGATATAGCCGTCTTCAGTCAGAATGACACCGGATCCGGCGCCTACGCGTTTAGGAGTTTGTATGCGTTGGCGTTGCTGTCCATTGCCGTTGCCAAAAAAGTCGCCGAAGCCGAAGAAGTCTTCAAATGGGTCAGAATATTGAATAGTCTGTGTCTTGCCACCTGTTACGACCTTGATGTATACTACAGAGTTAACTGCGCTCTCGGCAGCAACTGTAAGGTCAGCGGGGTTTGACGGAACTGCATTAGCAGCCATAGCGGGTGATTGGAGGCCCAAAGTCAAGGCCAGAACCCATAACGGAAGATATTTACGTGTCATATATCGAAATAGGTTGTTTGATTTTACTGACCGCGAATTTACGATATACGTCAATAGAGTGTATGCCATAGCACTTGCTTTTCGCCATTTTTTTGTCTCATTTAACACGAATACGCGCCTCAACCATATAAATTGTTAAGTAAAAATGCTTGAATAGCGCATTTAGTAACCCAGTTGCCCGTCATCGTCCACCTCGTTCTCCATATCAGCCGAAAACTTGACACGCTCGGCAAATGCGCCAGTGATGAGTGATGGCGTGATAATAGGTTTGAACCATTTCGGTTAATGATTTAGCATATGCCGTATGGCGGCAATGGGGTGGTGCCATAACATGCGAGGGCCCGCATAACGCATGACGCTCTGCATCTTTTGTCGCATACAAGGCTTGTAGCAATGAACGGGGCACTTTTTGCAAGTATGCTTCAGGTTGCCAAATTTGCAGCGCTCGAGTCTAAGTTGGGCATAGTTGAGTAGCTCTTGACATTCTGCACAAAGTTGCGTGCTGTGATGCTTGCCTTGGCAGTAGATTTTAATCATCTGTGCAACGGTTCGCTTTTCTCGTTCAATTCGTGTTGGCATATTATATATATGTATGTTGGTTGATGTTGTGGTGCAAAAGTATCATTATCATTCTGAAAATACTGCACAGGGCTTTATAAAATGTGCCGTCAACTTTCCGCAAGTTAGGCTGCACCTCAGCCATGCAAGGCAAAAAATTGCTTTTTTGCTTTGCATTGCATTCGGTTTGCACTAACTTTGCCGCCAATTAAGAACATACACCAAATAATGTTATGGTAAAAATAACTTTTCCTGATGGGTCTGTACGTGAGTATGAAAACGGCGTAACAGGTCTGCAAATAGCAGAAAGCATATCGCAGCGTTTGGCGCAAGATGTGCTTGCTTGCGGTGTGAATGGCGAAACGGTAGAACTAAATCGCCCAATTACCGAAGACGCTACTATCAATCTTTATAAATGGGACGATGAAGAGGGCAAGCACGCTTTCTGGCATACATCAGCCCACCTCATGGCCGAAGCCATGCAAGAGTTGTGGCCAGGCACCCAGTTTGGTATTGGTCCGGCTATCGAGAATGGTTTCTACTACGATGTGATGCCACCCGAAGGCGTAGTAATCGGTGAAGCCGATTTTGCCAAGATTGAAAAGAAGATGCAAGAACTCGCTCAAAAGAAAGAGCCTCTTGTACGTAAGGACATTTCAAAGGCCGACGCATTGAAGTTCTTTGCCGACCATGGCCAGACCTACAAAAACGAGTTGATTGATGAACTCGTAGATGGTCATATCACAACTTACACACAGGGCAATTATACCGACCTTTGCCGTGGCCCGCACTTGATGAGCACTGCGCCTATCAAGGCCATCAAGGTAACATCGGTAAGTTCGGCATATTGGCGTGGCGACGAAAAGCGTCCGATGATGACTCGTGTGTACGGTATCACCTTCCCCAAGAAGAAGATGCTCGATGAATATCTGCAGATGATAGAGGAGGCCAAGCGCCGTGACCACCGCAAAATTGGCAAGGAAATGGAACTCTTCATGTTCTCTGACCTCGTGGGTAAAGGCTTGCCAATGTGGTTGCCTAAGGGAACACAGCTCCGTTTGCGCTTGGAAGATTTCTTGAAGAAAATACAAAAGCGTTATGGTTATCAGCAGGTTATGACACCTCATATCGGTTCAAAGAACCTTTATGTAACTTCAGGTCACTATGCAAAGTATGGCAAGGATTCGTTCCAGCCCATTCACACACCTGAAGAGGGTGAGGAATACATGCTCAAACCTATGAACTGCCCTCACCACTGCGCAATTTTTGCATGGCGTCCGCGCTCATACAAGGAATTGCCCTTCCGTTGTGCAGAGTTTGGTACGGTATACCGCTACGAGCAGAGTGGTGAGCTTCACGGATTGACGCGTGTACGTGGCTTTACTCAAGACGATGCACACATCTTCTGTGCGCCCGAACAGGTAAAGGACGAGTTCCTTCGTGTGATGGACATCATCATGATTATTTTCAAGGCTCTGAATTTTGACAAATTCGAGGCACAGATATCACTCCGTGACAAGGTGCACCGCGAGAAATACATCGGTTCAGAAGAAAATTGGGAACGTGCCGAACAAGCCATTATCGAGGCTTGCAAGGAAAAAGGTCTGCCCGCACACATCGAATACGGCGAAGCTGCATTCTATGGTCCTAAACTCGACTTTATGGTGAAGGACGCTCTTGGACGTCGTTGGCAGTTGGGTACCATTCAGGTTGACTACAACCTGCCCGAACGTTTCCAGTTGGAATACACTGGTGCAGACAACCAAAAGCACCGTCCTGTAATGATTCACCGTGCACCATTCGGCTCAATGGAACGTTTCGTGGCTGTGCTTATCGAGCACACTGCCGGCAAGTTCCCCTTGTGGCTTACTCCCGACCAGGTGGCTGTGCTGCCTATTTCAGACAAGTTCAACGATTACGCACAGAAGGTGAGCGAAGAACTCAATGCACAGGACGTGCGTGCATACGTTGATGATCGTTCGGAGAAGATTGGCCGTAAGATTCGTGACAACGAAATGAAACATGTGCCTTATCTGCTCGTAGTGGGCGAGAAGGAGGCTGCCAACGGCACTGTAGCTGTGCGTAAGCAGGGCGAAGGCGACCAGGGCGTTCTCTCTATTGCCGACTTTGCAAAGAAGGTGAATGACGAAGTAAAGGAAATGACCGAGAAATTCTAATCAAAATTCAGAGGTTCATAAGCCATTTCACATAACAACCACATGGCATAAGGTGTGCCGTTTACGTATTGTTCAAAACGTAAGCGGCACACTTTTTTGTGTGTTGCAAATTGTGGTGTGCGTGCATACAAGTATTCTGCACTTTAGTCTCGTCGTCAAACCTCCTCTATATAGTTTTTCGAATTTTGTCTACACTCTGCACTTTTCGTCTTAAAGTGTTGATAATCAATTGTCTTACGAGTGTAGACAAAAGTACATTTTGTCTGCACTTTGTCTGCACTATCTGCACTTTTGTCTGCACTGTCTGCACGGCTGCCAGCATAGTAGCATCTTGTAAGTATAGGTTAGAGTCGTCGGTGCAGGCAGCTCGTTGTTACGGTTGTGCGAGGTAGGCGTTTCATTTGGAGTAATAGATAGTACGGCCTCCCGTAATCGTTTTTATTGGTGACGGTATGGTAAAACCTACTTGTGCAAAGTGTGACAAGTTGTGCATGAAGTGTTATAGTGCATGTTGTAGTGTAGACAGGTGTGTAGATGGTTTTATGAGTTGTCTACACGCTTCAAACATTTGATAATCAAACGATTATGCGTGAAAAGTGCAGAGTGCAGACAAAACGGCTAAAACCCAATATATGGGGTAGGGTGATAACCGTAGCTTGTCTACACTCGTTTGCATAGCTTGCTCGCTCCTTTGGGTCTGGACGCAAAAACAGCGTTTCCTGCACCATTCCGAATGGAGTAATACAAGAAACGCTGTTTCAGCTGTATTCCAATAATGAATTATACAATCTTAATGCCACAAACCTCACCCGATACATTGCACGCCTCTGCTGACGCGGTTTCTTGCATTATGCGCTATGGATTTGACACATTGTATAATGTTTCGTTAGATTGCTGCACAATCCTTCGGGTTGATTCGTTGGGAGTATAGGTCGCCCACGATTTTGTATCTACGAGATAATACAAATCCCCAGGTGTTGCATACCCTCCTGTTTTGCGAAGCGTGTCTATCACTTGCTGTACCTGTGTATGTTTCTGTTGTGCCATAATCGATTTTACTTTAATAAGTTTCTACCTCCAGTATCTTCGAGAATTCTCATTTGTTGGATAGCAATCTGATTCAGTTTAATGAGCCGTTCTGATTGTGGCATTCCATCGTTGATAAACACAGCATTTAGATTCTCCATATTTGATAGGCAGATAAGCTCGTTGATGCTTGCGTAATCACGAATGTTGCCTTTCTTGTCTGGATTCTGCTCACGCCATTGCCTTGCCGTCATACCAAACATGGCTATGTTGAGAACATCGGCTTCGTCGGCATACTTCATAGCTGCTTGTTCACGTGTCACCTCGTTTGGAATAAGATTTTCCTTAATTGCATCTGTGTGAATACGATAGTTTATCTTTGACAATTCACGTTTGGCAGACCACGCCAATTGCTTCTGCTCGTCAGCTTTAAGACGTTGATACTCTTTTACTAATAAAAGTTGGAATCGAGGACTTATCCACATTCCAAAATGATAGGCAATGTCACGATGGGCATATGTTCCACCATATCGACCAGCTTTTGCCATAATGCCAATTGCGCCTGTTCTTTGAATCCAAGCTTTCACAGAAAGTACGAAGTTGTTGCTTCCTGCTGCATTTTTAATTGTATCGAATTCGGTACAATTAAAATTCGGATTATATAGTATTTCCCATTCGCCGAGATATTCTATTGTACTTTTGAGACTCAACCATCTGAAAATTACGTGCTCCTGCATTTGGCTATGTGCCATATCAGTCAAAGAGATATAATCCTCGCTTTGCACACTAACAACAGATATTTCTGCATTTTCAACTTTTATCTTAGCCATAATCCTTAGTCTTTAGTTGCCACAAATCTGTATGTAACATTTGCCAAATTATCAAAGTCCGCTGTGAGTTTTGCTTCCAGTTGTTCGATGAACTGTTCTTTACCGCCAACCCATTTGATGAATGTTTTTGCTTTTGTATTCATATTATTCTTAATTGTCTATTCTCGAATTTGAACTGCTAAGTTATAAAAAATGACGTGTTTCCCAGAGTTTTATTGTGCAAATATGGGTAATTCGGTAATTGTTTACTTTTTCAACATCTTTCAACCTGTGGAATGATCTCGATACGCTCCAAGGAATCGTTCGGGTTCTCCTTTGTCTTTCGGTCACGATAGGCTGTATGAATTGATGCACGGAAAGTCGGCCAATAGCTGACAGCCGAATTGACATGCAGTTTCTTGTTCTTATGCAGTCCTTGCGGTGCAGTCAGCAGGTACTCACAAAACCTGTTGTATAAGTTCACGTTTATCTCCCCAAAAGTACACTTATCTTGCGTGAAGGTACGAAAGTGCATATAGACGTATTGGCACCTTTTTAGAGTGGTTTCATAACTAAAATCTTCCGCCCCCTTTTTTCTGGGGGTGGAAAATTTTGCCTTATGACGGAGTTGGCTCTTGCTTGCGGAAATTACGTGTTTGTAAGGGGACTTCAAGCATTTTCTCTATGCCAGCCTTTGCTATAAAGACAAAGGTAAAGGCCTTATTTTGTAACGACGTGATGAAAAATACGTGTAAAAAACATAGTTATGCTTTGATATTCAAAAAAGAAGGTGTAAATTTGCAGCCGATAAAAACTAAAATAAAAGAAAGTTGAAAGTCTACAAGGATACGTGGCGCGTGAAAAATCGCTCGTTCACTTGTCAACTCGTAAACTTATAAACTCAAATACTCATTTAATGCCAGCACCGCAGAAGAATAATCGCCGCGACCGCAATAACAACAAGCCACAGCATCGCATTAACGAACAGATACGTTGCCGCGAGGTACGTATTGTAGGTGATGATGTAGAATCTGAAGTAATGCCCACGCGTCAGGCCATTCAGCTTGCGCAGCAAAAGGGTGTTGACCTCGTAGAGATCTCTCCCAATGCTGTTCCGCCTGTATGTCGCTTGATCAACTATTCAAAGTTCCTCTATCAGCAGAAAAAGCGTCAGAAGGAACTCAAGGCCAAGCAGGTTAAAATAGAGGTGAAGGAAATTCGCTTCGGACCGCAAACTGATGAGCATGATTACAACTTTAAGTTGAAGCATGCCAAGGAGTTCTTGTCTGAGGGTGACAAGGTAAAGGCTTATGTATTCTTCCGTGGCCGCTCAATATTGTTCAAGGAACAGGGCGAGGTGCTTCTGCTCCGTTTTGCCAACGACCTTGAAGAATATGGCAAGGTTGAACAAATGCCTGTGCTTGAGGGTAAGCGCATGATACTTTTTATCGCGCCTAAAAAGACTGCAGCCCCCAAAAAGGTTGAGGTTGTGGCCGATGCCAGTGAGGCTCAGGAAGAACAAGCACCAAAGCCTGCAAAGAAGGCTCCTCAAGTGAAGGCCAAGAAAGAGTATACTGGTCCTTTTGTTGAGGGCGAGGATTTCTAATCTTTGCGCTCGGGTAAAAGAAGCAATAACTGAATAGCTCGCGCGCTACGTTCGGTATCTCACGTAGCCGCAGTGATATATTAACAATAAAACAACAAAAGAAAATGCCAAAAGTAAAGACTAATTCTGGTGCAAAGAAGCGTTTCGCTCTCACTGGAACGGGTAAGATCAAAAGACGTCATGCTTACCACAGTCACATTCTGACTAAGAAGACTAAGAAGCAGAAGCGTAACCTTGACCACGTAGCTATCATCGACAGCACTAACCGCCGTCAGGTTCGCGAACTCCTCTGCCTCCGTTAATCCTCTTAGCGGGTTTAACTGTAAAGGAGCAATCCAAACCTTTTAATCTTTCACATTAAAGTCTAACCGGATGTTCAGCTTCCAAGTTCGTCTGTCATGCAACTAAAATATAATGTGGCAGCCGACGCTAACTTCCAAAATGTAACAACAAAATGCCAAGATCAGTAAATCACGTAGCTTCAAGAGCTAAGCGTAAGAGAATTCTCAAACTCACTCGCGGTTACTATGGTGCCCGCAAGAATGTTTGGACCGTAGCCAAGAATACTTGGGAAAAGGGTCTGACTTATGCCTTCCGCGACCGTCGTAACAAAAAGCGCAATTTCCGTGCTTTGTGGATTCAGCGTATCAACGCTGCAGCTCGTCTCGAAGGTCTTTCTTACTCACAGCTCATGGGTGGTTTGCACAAGGCTGGTATCGAGATCAACCGTAAGGTGCTCGCCGACCTCGCTGTAAACAATCCTCAGGCTTTCAAGGCCATCGTAGCTAAGGCTAAGTAATTAGTGCCGATAAGCACATTACAGCTCAATACGAAAGTATAACGGGAGAATGCACATAAGTGCTTCTCCCGTTTTTTCAATATATGCAGGTGTTTTGCAGGGTGACAATGGCCCCCTCTTTATAGCATGAGTTTTATTGCCATCTGGTAAAACGTAGACATGCGAACGCACTCAAGCACTAAGCGCTACCACTAAACGCTAACTCTAATGGGGGCGACGCGTCCCGCGTCGGGAATAAAGGCAAAGGCACACAGACAGAAGTGTAATTACTGCTGTCTGTGAGTCTTTATTTAGTGTATAAACATTGCATTTTTCCCGCGGGACGCGTCGCCCCCATTAGAGGTAGCGTTAAGTGCTTGAGTCTGTTCGCATGTTAACGTTCCGTTTCACCGGACAGCAACACTAAGTATGAATGCTTATTTATCACAGGCCCGGGTTTGCTCTCCGACATTTAAGATGAGTGCATACCCAGGCCTGTGATGTGTTGTGATAGTAAAGTTATGCGCCGTCGTCGTGAATGGCTTGTGTAATGCCCGACTGCTTGACCATAATGCAGAAGCACATAAAGAAGAGGGCGCGCCAGCCCAGATTGATGTTGAAGGGCATGAGGGTAAGCACACTTGCAATCTGTGCATACGATATGTAAACGGTTTGTTCTGATGTCAGTTTAATGCCCATGATGTCGGCGTAGCATTTCTTTAGTGTCTGTATGGCGCTTGTGCGCTTAAGCCATTGTGTGAGAGTGGCAAGCGTGAGCAGATTGATGAGTTTCCACTCGGGATTGGCTGCGTTGTGAAGTGTCAAATTATTCTTTTGCATGGCTGTGTATTTTATGAGTTGTTTTATGTAGCAGCTTGTTGGAAAGTGCGCTTAGGCTGCTTTCAAAATCGTGATGCAAAGGAACGTATGAAATGTGACAGTCTACGACAATGGTGAATTTATATGTTAATTTAGTCGTTTTTGTTGCGTTTTTCTGCGTTTTAAGGCGCGATTTTACTGTTTTGCTGCCATTACGAGCCTGTTTTGCAGCGTGTCAGTCTGTATAATTTGTATAGTGGTAGGCAGGTGCCTTTTCATACAAGTTTGAGTAATTCGGCAGGTTGGTTGATAAAATGTGTGTCGCGTTGTAGTGGTAGTGAGCGCAGAAAGTCCTCGTCTCTGAACCCCCAGGTGACCAAGGCACATGGCAGTCCGGCATTTTTGGCTGTTTCAAGGTCAACTTCGGAGTCGCCAACGTATATGGCATGGTCGGCCGTAGTGCCTAAATCGTGCATGGCTTTAAGCACGGCGTCGGGGTTGGGCTTGCGGCGCACGGTTTTGCTTTCGCCCACGGCGGAGTCAATGTATCCTTTGAAAAAGCGCTCGGCCAGTTCTTGTACAGCGGGATCCAGCTTGTTCGATACGATGGCCATTTTTATTTGCTTTGATTTGAGTGTTTCAAGCAGTTGCATGATGCCGGGGTAGGGGCGTGTGGTGTCCAGGCAGTGTGCCACATAATGTGTGCGGAATGTTTGGAACACCATTTCAAAATCATCACCCGTTACGGCATTGTCGACGGCGTTTGTCATCAAATATCTGATGCCGTTGCCCAAAAAACGTCGAATGTCTTTGATGGAACGTTCTTTCAGTCGGTGTGTACGCAGCGCGTAGTTCACGCTGTTTGCAAGGTCGTCCAATGTGTCAAGCAGTGTGCCGTCCAAATCAAAGATAATGGTGTCAAGCATAATGATGTAGTTTTTAGTTTTGTGCTGTTGCAAAATTACTGCTAAATTATTCATGCGCCACTTTGTTTGCAGAGTTTTTTTCGTACCTTTGTAAACAAACCAAAGTATCAATTCAGACTGCAATGGAAGTAACAGCTAAATTTGATCATTTCAACATCAATGTGCTCGATTTGAAGCGCAGCATAGAGTTTTATGGCAAGGCACTTGGCCTTAAACCTTGTGGTGAGATTGAAGGGCCGGACGGTGCGTTCAAAATCGTGTATTTGAAAAACGAATTGAGTGATTTCAAGTTAGAACTCACTTGGTTGCGTGACCGCAAAGAACCCTATGAACTGGGTGACAACGAATCGCACATTTGCCTGCGTGTGCCTGGTGATTATGATGCGGTGCGTGCTTATCATAAAGAAATGGGGTGCGTGTGCTTCGAGAACGAAGAGATGGGACTCTATTTCATTAACGACCCTGATGACTATTGGATTGAAGTGCTGCCGATGAAGTAGTGCTTGGGCAGGATTAGTAATACAGGTCCAATTTTTATTTTGTAAGTAGGTGGGCGCAGTTTTTGCGCAGAATGTACTTTTGAGGTATAACACTTGAAGCCTACTCGTCGTAATAATAGCAAACAAAAAATGGCGGCATGGCAGCAGCCGGCCGCTTGTTTATGCAAATATTTCAATTATGGATAATCAGCTTGTAGCTCAGTGTGAGCAGGTGGCAAAGCAGTGGATTGATTCTGACTGCTACGATGCCGAGACCAAGAAGGCCGTAAAGGCCATGGTAGAAAATTCAGACAAGACCGAACTTATCGATTCTTTTTACAAAACGCTTGAGTTTGGTACTGGTGGTTTGCGTGGCATTATGGGCCCTGGAACAAACCGCATGAACATCTATACTGTTGGTGCAGCCACACAAGGCTTGTCAAACTACCTTAATATCAATTTCAAGGACCGCGATGAAATTAGCGTGGTTGTAGGACACGACTGCCGTAATAACAGCCGCTTGTTTGCCGAAACTGCTGCCAACATATTCTCAGCAAATGGCATCAAGGTGTATTTGTTTGAGGACATGCGCCCAACCCCCGAAATGTCGTTTGCCATACGTCACCTTGGTTGTCAGAGCGGTATCATTTTGACCGCCAGCCACAATCCGAAGGAGTATAATGGCTACAAGGCTTATTGGGACGATGGCGCACAGGTGCTTGCTCCACACGATACGGGCATCATTGCCGAGGTGAACAAGGTGAAGGTTGAGGATATCAAGTTTGAGGGCAATCCGGCACTCATACAGATTATTGGCAAGGAAATTGACAAGATTTATCTTGACAAGGTACACACATTGAGCATTGACCCCGAGGCTATCAAGCGTCAAAAGGACTTGAAGATTGTGTATACGCCGCTGCATGGTACGGGCATGATGCTTATTCCGGATTCGTTGAAGCTTTGGGGCTTTGAGAATGTGCATTGCGTGCCTGAGCAAATGGTGAAGGATGGCAATTTCCCCACAGTGAAGAGTCCTAACCCCGAAAATGGCGAGGCTCTTACAATGGCACTTGATTTGGCTAAGCGCATCGATGCTGACATAGTGATGGCTTCGGACCCTGATGCTGACCGCGTGGGCATGGCTTGCAAGAACGATAAGGGCGAGTGGGTGCTGATTGATGGTAACCAGACTTGCATGATATTCCTTTATTATATCATCATGAACCGCAAGGCTCAAGGCAAGATGCAGCCTAACGACTTTATTGTAAAGACGATTGTGACCACTGAACTTATTAAAGCTATTGCAGACAAAAATAATATTAAGATGTTTGACTGCTACACAGGCTTCAAGTGGATTGCACGTTTAATTCGTCTGAACGAAGGCAAATTGCAGTATATTGGCGGTGGTGAAGAGAGCTACGGTTTCTTGGCCGAGGACTTCTGCCGCGACAAGGACGCTGTATCGGCTTGCTCGCTGCTTGCTGAAATTTGCGCTTGGGCAAAGGATCAGGGCAAAACGCTGTACGATGTGCTCATGGAGATATATCTGGAATACGGCTTGGCAGTAAACAAAACCATCAATGTGGTTAAGCCTGGCAAGACTGGTGCCGACGAAATAAAGGCTATGATGGAAAACTTCCGTGCTAACCGTCCTGCCGAAATAGCTGGTTCGCGCGTGGTGTGCACCAAGGATTATGAGGCATTGAAGGAGTTTGATGCCGATGGCACAGAGAAAGCACTTGATGCCGTTGACTTCCCCGAGCCAAGCAATGTGCTGCAGTGGTATACTGAAGATGGCACCAAGGTGAGCGTTCGTCCTTCGGGTACTGAACCTAAGATCAAGTTCTATGTTGAAGTAAAGGGCACAATGCAATGTCCGAAGTGCTATGCGGGCGCTGTGGCTGATGCACACGAAAAGATTGAGGCTGTAAAAAAGAGCCTTGGTTTGTAATATTATCGGATTAGAATAAACAAGCTTATGAGGCGGGCTATTCATTGTGATGATGAACAGGCCCGCCTCTTGCTATTAACTTAAATGGTATTTTGATGAATTACTATTTTTTGTTTTGTCAGGACGAATTGCTGTTGACGTCGGGCGGTGATGTGCCATTGCAGGACGAGCCGCCAATACGCTTGGAGGCGTGGCAGCATTTGCATCATTTGCCCGATTTGAATGGTCATGCTTGTTTTACAGCGCGACTCGACACGCCCGTGCTTGGCGACGAATGGCAGATGGTGCCCTTGCGTGCCTCGTTTGATGTGTTGCCGGCATCGCTCTACAATATGGCGGGTAAGGCGCGTGAAATATTGTATTGGGACCAAACCACAAAGTTTTGTGGGGTGTGTGGCGCGCCTATGAAATTACATACCGACATATCAAAGCGTTGTACAAATTGTGGCAAGGAGGTGTGGCCGGCACTGGCTACAGCCATTATTGTGGCTGTTACGCGTCATGATAATCAGGAGATATTGTTGGTGCAAAGCAACAAGTTCAAAAAGGATTATCTTGGGCTTGTGGCCGGATTTGTAGAAACGGGCGAAACACTTGAGGAGTGCTTGCATCGCGAAGTGTGGGAGGAAACCCACATAAAGGTGAAGAACATTCGCTATTTTGCGTCGCAGCCTTGGCCTTATCCTTGTGGACTGATGGTTGGTTTTATAGCTGAATATGACTGTGGCGAGATACAGTTGCAGCGGTCTGAACTCAACAAGGGCGGGTGGTATTCGCGCGACAACATGCCGGCCATACCAGGCGAGGTGAGTTTGGCACGTCACCTGATAGATCATTGGCTTGCACAGTAGCGCATGCAATGAGTCGCTATAATAATTCTGAACACCTATTTACCCTGTAACAGGGTGGCTTTACAGAAAAACCAAGGGGGAGAATATGGTCATCGCACAATGCGTGAGTTTGCCATGTTCTCCCCTTGGGTTTGTATAGGTGCACAAAAAAACCTGCAACACGCGGTGTTACAGGTTTCAGTTTCTCTCGTTGTTGTAGCGAGTTCGCTTAGCTAAACTTCTTTAGTTAAGCAGCTGGCTCTCAAGCCTGAGCAGCAGTTGAATCAACAGTAGCAGTTGAGTCAGCGTTAGCTGAGTCAGCGTTAGTTGAGTCAGTAGAAGTGCTGTCTACAACTGAAGAATCAGCAGTTGAATCAGCAGCAGCTGCGTCAGAAGTTTTGTTAACGCATGAAGCGAAAGAGATAGCTGCGAAAGCTACGAACATGAAAACTAACTTTTTCATTGTGTTTGTTAAAATTTTAAGTAAAACAATCAATTGCCTTTTTTAATCGATGCAAAGGTACGGACTTTTTCAATCCTTGCAAACGTTTCGGCTGCTTTTTTCTCAAAAATGTTGTACAAATTGACATTATTTTATCTTGATGCGTTTCTTTGTAAAACGTAGTTGGCAAAAAGCATGCTATCTGTTACGGCAGGCGGCAGTAGAATGGGCATTCATTGTGCAACTTTTGAGATAATGCGCACAGGTAATAGGCAGTTAGGAGCGTTTTTCCTATCTTTACACAATCATATAGTTGAAATTATCCTTGTTTGAAGGGACATAGCGGGTTATGTGACCGAAAACAAAGGTAATAGATGCGCTAAAGCACTTACATTCCGTTTGGGGGAAAGCACCTGCGCATCGCATATAGTAATTTTGAACACTAACTTGCCATGTCAATCAATCATGTAAACGATTTGCGCCGGAGGGGGCACTGGCAGGCGGCACTTGATGCGGCGCTTGACAATTTGCACTTCATGGACACAGAATGGACCCAAATGTCGCTCTTTTGGGTTATATACGACATGTGTAAAATGGCTTTGGTTACGGACGGGGGTGGCGAGGTGGCTGCAAAATGTTTTGTGTGCATGAAGTATCTGTTGCGCACAATGATTGATGAGGAGGGCATAGGGCGCAAGTGTTATGACAATTTGCTGCTAAAGCACATGCCGCATGCTGCAGCGGTAGACTATGCGGAGCGCATATCCAAGACCCAACCAACTAAAGCTATGAGCATCGTACACGCCATGGAGTGTACGCCGCAAAATGTGCACCCTGTGTATCATGCAGCTTATGGCTGGGTAATATGCAGGTATTTGCGCCGGCAGGGATTTAAGGTTAGCGCCGGAAGGGTGTGTGGCTTGCTTCGTGAATACATGCAGTTGCACAATCCGCGTCCGTCAACCTTGCATTCTATGATACTTGATTTTGTGTTGGACTATGCGTATGGCCATGCTTCGTTCAGATTTAATGAGTTCTTTGCGCAGTGGGGGGCTGAAAATTTGCGCTATGAAGATCATTTCGCTCCTGTTATATGCCGTGTGACCAAACCTTCGATTATGGCTCGCTTGTTGAGGATTGTTGAGCGTAGTGGTGACAAGGTTGCCTTGCAGTCGTTGCTTGACGGACTTTATGATTGGTGCGTATATTAAACTGTGTGGCGTGTTATAGCCTCATAAACACCGAAAGAGCGCAATGGTCCATTTTGAAGCGCCATAATAAAAGGGTTTCGTACTGGACTATTGCGCTCTTTCGCGTATTTGTTCAATGTGTTTATATTGCAAGTGTCATACGTTTACTCGTACACTTTATAGCGTGACGTCGGTCACTGGTCGTCATTCTTAACGTAACCTTGATATTTTTCGGGCAGTGCCGACATAATCACATTGTAAGCCTCATTCATAGTAGTTTTGATATCTTCGGGGCTGTGCGATGTGGGATATATGGGCTTGTGAATAACCAAACGCATGGCGTGCCGGTTGACAAAGTTGAGTCCGGCCATGCGGGTAAGCACATCAAAAGAACCGTCAATGGTAACAGGTACAACGGGCAGTTGCAGGTCGTCGGCTAGTTGGAATGCACCTTTTCTGAATATGCCCATGTGGCCGGTAAAGGAGCGTGCGCCCTCGGGAAACACTACGAGCGAGGTGCCTCCTTGTAGCGTGTTGCGTGCCTTCTCAATGGTCTCTTTGATAGCTTTGGGGCCAGATTTGTCTACAAAGATGTGGCGTGCCTTTTCGCAGGCATATCCAACGAGTGGCATTTTGCGAAGAGCCTTTTTCATCATCCACTTAAAGTTGCGGTTCAGATAGCCATATATAAGGAATATGTCCATTGGTCCCTGGTGGTTGGCCACAAACACATAACTTTGGTTGTGGTCGATATTTTCGCGGCCCTCAACCTTGATGGGCAGTAACAGCACACGGCAAATAAGGCGTGACCATATCTTTCCGGGGTAGTAGCCAAACACATGGGCGTTGAACAAACCGCCTATTATTGTAACTGAAGCAGTGATGACTGTGGCTACAAAAATGATGGGGAGTGCTATGCAGAGTTGGTATATTTTGTACAGCATAATAAATAGGAGTGTAGTTTTTTGTTGCGTAGCTTTGCTTGTGTTGTATTCGATGGTTATCTGTTGTAGCATACAGCCTGCCCACGGAATTTCTCGTCCGTTACATGACCGCGGTTGAAGATGGGGAACCCATTGCAGAAGGTGCGTTCGACACGCCAATGGAAAGTGTGCCCTTCAAGCGGACTCCAGTTGCATTTGCTCTGAATGCGGTTCGGGGTAAGTGTCCATGGTCTGTGTGGGCGCACCATGACAATGTCGGCCTTATATCCTTCGCGCAGGTAGCCGCGGTTTTCAATTTGCAGCAAATCGGCCGGGTTGTGACACATCAGTTTTACAAGGCGTTCAAGGGTGAGCAAGCCTTTGTCAACAAGTTCGAGCATCGAAACCAGTGAAAATTGCACCATGGGCATGCCCGATGCCGCTTTTGCGCAACCTCCCATTTTGTCGGCCATGCGATGAGGCGCATGGTCGGTGCCAATGGTGTAGATCTTGCCTGACGACAGTGCGGCGCGCAGTGCATCGCGGTCTGCTTTGGTCTTGATGGCAGGGTTTACCTTGATGCGTGAGCCGAGTCGTGCATAGTCCTCGTCGCAGAATAGCAGGTGTCCCACACAGGCTTCGGCCGTAATAAGTGGGTCGTTGGGAGCAAAGAGTTCGAGCTCTTTTGCAGTTGACAAGTGTGCCACGTGCAAGCGTGCCCCATTCTCGCGGGCCAGGCGCACAGCCAGTGCCGTTGATTGGTAGCAAGCCTCTTCGCTGCGTATTTCGGGGTGGTGTTCCACGCTTGGGTCCGCACCATATTGTGCCTGTGCCGCCTTCATGTTTTCATTTATGATGGCAGAATTCTCGCAGTGAGTCATGATCAGCAGTTTGGCATTTTCAAAGATAGCCTTCAGGGCTATTTCGTTGTCAACCAGCATATTGCCAGTTGACGAACCCATGAAGAGTTTGATGCCGGCCACCTTGCGTGGATTAAGATGGGCCAGCTCGTAGGCGTTGCCAGCGGTGGCGCCAAAGAACAAGCCATAGTTGACTACACTCTTTGAGGCTGCAATTTTCCATTTCTCGTCAAATGCCTCTTGGGTGGTGGTTTGAGGCACGCAGTTGGGCATGTCAAAAATCGTAGTCACACCACCTGCCGCAGCAGCACGGCTTTCTGAGCAGAAATCGCCCTTTTGCGTCAGTCCGGGGTCGCGAAAGTGTACGTGGTCATCTATCACACCAGGCAGCACGTAGCAGCCTGTGCCGTCAATCGACTCGTCAACCGGAATGGTAGGTTCGGCATCATGGCCTTCAAGTATTTCGTCGATGCGGTCATCGTCAATAACGAGCGTGCCAACAAACTGGCGGCCTTCGTTTATGATAGTAGTATTCTTAATTTGAGTTCTGAAGTGCATAGGTCTATATTTAACAATGTGCCAATGCGGTAAAACAAATTGTCGCATTGGCACATTATAGGGTGGTTCTAATAATTCTGAATTAGGGATTTGTGCGCTATCAGAAGTGCAAATCACATTTCAGAATAGCAGAACTCTAAAAACAGATTTTTTAGAACCACCCTATAGTTAGCAAGTTATTTTTTGGCTTTGATGCCTCCCGTCATGGCGGCCCATCGCAGGCGCATTACGCCGAACAGTGCTTCGCTGAATATGCCACCGCTCATTTTGCTCGTGCCGAGTTCGCGGTTGACAAATACCACGGGCACCTCCTTGATTTTGAACCCGAGTTTGTAAGCCGTAAACTTCATTTCGATTTGGAAGGCATATCCCTTAAAGCGTATGGCGTCCAAGTCGATAGTTTCGAGCACTTTACGACGATAGCAAACAAATCCGGCTGTGGTGTCGTGCAAGGGCACCCCTGTAACAGTTCGCACATACTTTGAGGCGTAATAGCTCATGAGCACGCGTCCCATGGGCCAGTTTACCACATTGACACCGCTTACATAGCGTGAGCCAACCGACACGTCGTACCCATCTTTGGCACAAGCATTGTAGAGTCGGGGCAAGTCCTTAGGAGCGTGGCTGAAGTCGGCGTCCATCTCGAATATGTATTCGTAGCCGTGCTCCAAGGCCCATTTGAAACCGGCAATGTATGCTGTGCCAAGACCGAGTTTGCCAGTGCGTTGCACCAAGTGCAATTCGTGTTTGAACTCGTTGGCCATCAAGCGCTTTACAATGTCTGCGGTGCCGTCGGGCGACCCGTCATCAATGACCAAAATGTGAAAGCCATGTTCGGGCAGACCGATTACGGCGCGTATGATATTCTCAATGTTTTCTTTTTCGTTGTAGGTAGGAATTATTACAACGCTGTCGCTCTTTTCCATTAACGTGTTTGAGTTTTAGGGTAGTTCTAAAAATTCTGTTTTTAGAGTTTTGCTATTCTGAAATGTGATTTGTACGCTATCGAAAGTGTCTTTTTGAAAGCACACAAATTCCTATTCCAGAATTATTAGAACCACCCTTTGTCCTTATTTCCGCTACAAAAGTAAGCATTTTGGCCGACATTGTTTATCTTTGCACAAGATAAATCGGCAAACAATCAATCTAAACACATAAAAATGAAACGAACAGTATTGGCGCTATGTGCGCTATTAGCCCTTCCAAGCATGGCTCAGAGATATACGGTCAGTGGTCAAGTTCCCAATGGTGTGAAGAAGGTGTATTTACAATTTATGGGCGCATCACCCCATATCGACAGCACGACGGTCAGCAATGGCCAGTTCCGTTTTGAAGGCGATGCCAATGGCAATATCTTTGCAATGGCCACTTATAATAAAAGCGAAGGCGTTAACGTGGTGCTCGAAGGCAATGTGAAGGTAGATTTTACCAGCGAAAAGGCTACGGGCAATGCCGAGAATGAAGGCATGAGCGCATGGGCTGCCAAGTTCGATGTGCCGATGCGCAAAATCATCAAACTTGGTGACGAGTACCGTGCCATGCGCGCCTCAGGCAAGCAAATACCCGACAGTGTGTTAGATCGTTTTGAAAAAGTTAATGAAGAGTGCACCGAGCAACTGGTAGCCTTGACCAAGCAGTGTTGCACTGAAAACAAGCAGTTCAAGTTTCCGGCATTCTTCCTGTGGCGGGTAAGTCCCATCATGGAGCAGGAAGACGTGATAGCTTTGGCCGAAAATAGCAATTCTGCTTATATGAGCACGAAGTTAAGTGATGACATAAAGCACAAAGTTCAAGCGTGGAAACGTCAGGCTGTAGGTTCTATGTTTACCGACCTCGAAATGGCCGATGTTGATGGCAAAACACACAAACTGTCTGAGTATGTGGGCAAGGGAAAATATGTGCTCGTCGACTTTTGGGCTTCGTGGTGCGGTCCTTGCCGTCAGTCAATGCCTGCGTTGAAAGCACTTTACAACAAGTATAAAGACAAGGGCTTTGATGTGGTGGGCTTGTCATTCGATGGTGATAAGGCTGCGTGGGTAAATGCCATCAAAAAACTTGATTTGCCATGGCACCAGCTTTCCGACCTCAAGGGTTGGGATTGTGTGGCCGGCAAGGTTTATGGCATCACAGCCATACCTGCCACATTGCTCATTGGTCCCGATGGCAAAATCGTGGCCAGTGGGGTTGGCGTGTCGAAGGTCGAAGAGAAACTGGCAGAATTGCTCAAGTGATTTTGACAGTGCCAACGCGTAGGCGGAATTAGCAAACAAGTTGACGGGGTAGCCCACCCAATAAACAATATTATGTAAAATGGTGTGCCAAGGCTCTTATATGTAGGGCCTTGGCACACTCTTTCCTGACTTCATCACTTTCCTGCGCCATCACAAAACGCTACCACTAATGGGGGCGACGCGTCCCGCGTCGG
>UMBZ01008418.1_pt1 | contig 35650 bp, 20 predicted proteins | sample 1964091 | NCBI WGS metagenome assembly UMBZ01 (sample SAMEA4835954, study PRJEB28245) | human gut metagenome | biome: gut microbiome; material: fecal sample | place: Denmark | collected 2008
GAATCTGAGCCTCAGCGAAGTGACCGATACGGCACTTAGCCATCACAGGGATAGAGACAGCCTCCTGGATACCCTTGATCATCTTAGGGTCGCTCATACGAGACACACCACCTGCCGCACGGATGTCGGCTGGAATACGCTCCAATGCCATTACTGCACATGCACCTGCTGCCTCGGCAATCTTTGCCTGTTCTGGAGTTGTTACGTCCATGATCACACCACCCTTGAGCATCTGAGCCAAGTTACGGTTCAATCCTTGTCTATTTTCTGCCATAATTCTATTATTTTATTACAATTACGGCTGCAAAGGAAATACTTTTTGTCGAAATACAGAAAAAAAGTTCCGTTTTCTGCAAACTTTACGTCATTTTGTATAATTTATCTTTTACGGAACATACTTGGGGTTGTTCCATTCATTTTCTTGAAGAACTTGGTGAGATGCGCTTGCGATGAGAAGCCGAAGCTATTGGCGATTTCCTGCACCGTATGCGTGGTGGTCGTCAACTCTCGTTCGATTTCCTTCACGATATACTCATCTATGATATTCTTCGGAGTCTTGCCAGAGATACGGCGAGTAACCTGGGCGAGATAACGACTGCTCACATTCAGTTGGTCGGCATAGAAATGCACATCGCTATAGGTACGACAATAGTTGACCACCTGCGAGATAAACTGACTATACAAATCCGAGCTGCGACCTTGCAGATTTCGCTCCCTTGCCCATTCGACATTGATGAAATCCTGCGCCATCGCCAAAGCCTCTTCCATCTTCTTGCCTTGGGTAAGATACACCGAGAGAGCGGAAGAGAAACGGTTGATGAGACCATGCGAGTTGGCATTGTCAAGCATGAAGACACACAAGCCACCATCCTCTGCACGGCGCAACAGTTTGCTATCTTGCAGCATGATGTCGTTCTCTTTCTTCCTCGCCACCACCGCCGAACAGAGCGGCAAGAGGCGATACTTGATCTGGCTCACCACATCCTCCGTCATCAGCGCATCGCCATTGCTCGACCAGATAGCCGGGGCATAGACGATATAGTCGGGACGATACTTGGTGAGAGCATCGATGATAACATCCAAGGTCTCCACCTTACGTATCATGCCCACCTTGACTACACTAGGCTGAATATCGTTCATAATCGCCTCTATCTGTCCCGACACAATCTCTGCCGGCACATCAAAGAACTCCTGGATACCCAGGGTGTTCTGTACGGTGATACTCGTAATCGCCGAGACGGCATAGCCGCCCAGTTCCGAGATGGTCTTGATGTCAGCCTGGACACCCGAACCACCCGTACTATCCGAACCCGTAATGGTCAATATCGGTTGTAATTCTCTCATACACCTAAGCTATTGAATTCTTCACTCTTCGTTCTTCATTCTTCACTTAATCAGCTCTTCACTTTCATAAATTCCGTCGGCGTCATACCATACTCCTTGGAGAAGCACTTCGAGAAGTAGCTGCTGTTGGAGAAGCCCACGGAGTACATCACCTCCGACACGCTGAACTTACCTTCCTTGAGCATCATCGCCGCCTTGCGCAAGCGGATGCCACGAATGTATTCCACTGGAGTCTTGCCTGTCATCACCTTTATCTTGCGATAGAGTTGTTTGCCACCGATGCCGATGATTTCCTGCAAACTCGTCACATTGAAGTCGGAATCTATCATGTGCTTCTCTATCGCCTCGTTGACCTCACGCAACAGGCGCTGGTCGGCATCGCTCAGCGTCATCGGCTTCTGCTGGCTAGCCTCTTCTGCTGGATTTTCCGATTCAGCTGCCACCTCTGTCGAAGGCGTGCCATCCGATGTAGGAGCACCCTGCGCTACTTCATTTGGCAAGTCAGCCATAGCCGTACTGTCCACCACCAAGGAACTATTCACGAGTTGCGTTACCTCCTCGAAGGAGCGATGGTTCACCGCCGCCTTCAGTCGCTCTGCCAAACTAGCGAAGAACTTTATACGGGCATCCACCTGTTCGAGGATTTCCGCCTTCTGTCGCTGCTCCTCAGCCAAGCGTTCTCTCACGAGATAGAACTTCATACCTCCCCAAACGGCACCAATAGCCAAGGCGAGATAGAAGAGTCTAGCCCATATCGAGAGATACCAAGGTGGCAATATAGAGATGTCGAGCGAATAAACCTCCTCGCCGATGTTGCCCTCGCCATCCAAGACATGAACGGCTAGTTGGTAATCGCCGTATGGCAAACCGTTATAGACAATATCGAGATTGCCTTGGTTAAGATAATGCCAATCGTGGTCGATGCCTTCCAAGCGATAGGCATAGACACGGGAAGGATGGTCGCCAAAAGGAAGGTCGGAGAGTTGAAGCGTGAAGTTGTTCTCATCGCTCTCCAACGTGAGTTTCTTCAGATACAGCGGAGCCTCATCAGCATGACCTGCGGATGCTTGTGCCCCATCCATCACCTGCGCTCCATTGACGATGACACCGGTCAAGAAGAGTTGCATTTTCTCCTTCTGCGATGCGGCAGCCGATGGTTCAGCCAAATCGGCACGGACTCTCACCACACCGTCGTTGCCACCCATCACGACTACGTGTTCAGACTTGGAATAAGCCATCGTGAGTGGAGAGAGGACTGGAATGATGAAACGGAAGCTCTTGCCGTTCTTATCGAGCACACAACATTCATCGTCGCTCACGACCCATATCTTGCCTTCCACATCGCACATCGTGCTCACCTTACCTCCTATCTGCCATTCATGCGACTGAATGTCGGCGAGACGAGCCTCACGTCCCTTACTGGCTGCCACATCATAGCACTTCACGCTACTGTTGTCGCCTACCCATACATTGCCATGGGAGTCTGCCATCAGATAATTGATAGCTCCCACGTTGGCGGTATGTTCCACGGTCATGCGGACAGGGTCGATGCGGTCGAGACGATTGTAGGTGGAAGCCCAAATCATTCCTTTGCCGTCCATCACCATCTGTCCTACGTGGATGCCCGAAAGTGCATTCTTGCCTTGGTCGGTGAAATGCGCATCGGCGATGCAAGAAGCGGTGGCTGTGATGGAAGAGGTACGAGAGTGAGCAATGGCAGTCACGAGTTTCTGCTTGTTGATGACGAAGATACCGCCCATATAGGAAGCCATCCAGATACGTCCCTGTCGGTCTTCCAAGATGTCGTAAGCCCAGGCGGTGGAATACTTGCCACTCTTGTCATAGACGATGAAGTTCATCATCTGTTGGGAAGAGCGTTGTAGCAAGTTGATGCCATGGTCGGTACAAGCCCAAAGGTCACCCTCATGGTCCTCATATATCTTGCGCACTCGGTTGTGGGTGAGCGGATATTGCTGGTTGTTCTGCTTATACCATACGCAGCCTTGCCATATCAGTCCGTTGGTACCACCCAACCACCAGTCGCCATTCTTCGTCTGGAGGATGGCATGCAGGCAGTTGCCCTCGCCCGTAAAGGTAAGTTTGTCAAGCGGCATATATTCATAATAGGTATGGGTGGAGAGACGGGAAAGACCATTGTCGGTGCCTATCCACACGTTTTGCCACTTGTCCACGAAACAAGCCCACACGATATTGTTGGGGATGGAGGCAGCATCACGAGAGTCGTGTACATTGTGTTCGAGTACATTGTGGATAGACAAGCTATAGAGTCCGTTGTCAGTACCGATATAGAGCTTGCCCTCGTTGTCCTCAGCCAAGCACTTCACCGAGTTGCCATTGAGTTCCTCTATCTTCGAGAAATGGCGGAGTTGCAAGTCGGCACAATACAAGGCTCCCTCCGTACCGACCCAATAACACTTACGCTTGGCATCGTAAGCCAAGGCATTGACGAGCGGTTGCTCCCCCTGGCGCAGAGGAATCAAGCGCTGGTTCAAGCGAAGACCGGAGATGGAACCTGTCAACAATCCCTTCGGTGTATGCAACAAGGCATAGACATCGCTGCCCAAGGTCGCCTTTTCGTTGCGCACATCCAGCACTCGCTGTTCCTTCAATAGCTTACGTTGGCTCTCATTATCGAAATGCTCCTTGGCAGGTGTCGATACATAACTATATCTCTGGGTATCGAAAGCCAAGATGCCACTGCCCGTAGCGAGATAGAGCATGCTGCCCTTGAAAGCCAAGGCATTGACACGGGTGTTGGAGAAAGCGTGGTCGGCATAATGGCGATAGCTATGATAACCATCATAACTATAGAGTCCATTCTCGGTGCCAAGCCATATCACGCCTTGTTTGTCTTGTGCAATACTCGACACGGTTTGCGCACCATCCAAGGTGATATTCACAAAACGCTGGGCTTGGATGGCACTGACTATCAGCGTCATCAACAAGACCAGCGTTATTTTGTATGGGAGTTTACAAGATTGTTTCATGTGTGCAAAATTACACATTCTTGCGCAATACTCCAAATTTTTTGAATACTAATTTGCGAACAAGGTGAGTTCTTTCTCCAAGCCTCGCTTGGCATCCTTCACCTTCAGCGTGATGTTGCCCTTCTGCGCCTTGCTCTGTACGATGACGACGAGTTTGCCTGAGAAGAGTTTCATCTGTGGCTGGGTGAATGGTTCCAAGGATGTGGCATCGCCATTGCAAGCCGCCTTGAAGGTTCCTGCGCCAGAGACCTCGAAGGTCATCTCGTCATCGGCAAGCGGACATTCATTGCCATCCTTGTCCAAGAGGTTCACGGTGATGTAAGCCAAGTCGTTGCCATCAGCCTTCAATACCGTATTGTGCTCATCGGTACATCCCTCCACCATGCAAGCGATGCCCTCATGATCAGGGGTCTCAACGCTGAGTTTGATTTGGGTCGGCTCACCAGCGGTACGTCTCACATCCTCTCCTACCTTGTCGCCATACTGATTGTAAGTCACCACACGAATCTCGCCTGGCTCATACTTCACGTCATTCCAACGGAGGCGATAGCGATCCAATCGGCTCGATGGGTCCTTGCGTACTCGTCCTTGACTCTTGCCATTGACAAACAACTCACCTTCCACGCCATCGGTATAGCAATACACAGGAGTCACCTGCCCCTCACGTCCCTGCCAGTTCCAATGAGGCAAGAGATGGGTGGTGTGCTGGTGCTCGTTCCAACGGGCACGATACATATAATAGCGATCCTTAGGCAGACCAGCCAAATCGCAGATGCCGAAGTAACTGCTACGTGATGGCCAATACTCATCATAAGGTGTCGGCTCGCCGAGGTAGTCATAACCAGTCCACACGAACTCGCCGATTACCCAACTGTAGTCGTCTTGCATCTTCCAGTCGTCATCCGGTAGGTTACTCCACGAACAATACTCGGTATCATAGCTGGAGCACTGCCCATCAGGGTAAGGATTCTTATCCTTGTTTTGCACCACTACAGGGAACTTATACACGCCACGGGAACTGACCGTAGATGCAGTCTCACTTCCGAGCAAGAAGCCCTGAGGGAGCTGCTCGATATTCTTATAATATTTATGTACACGATAGTTGAATCCCGGCACATCCATTGCCTGTGCGAAGCCCGACTTCAAGGCAGCCTCAGCCCTATCCATACCCTGGGTGACAGGGCGAGAAGGGTCGTACTGATGGCAGATGTCTTGCAAGTGCTTGGCGATTTCGACACCTTCCTTGCTCCACTGCTCAGGAATCTCATTGCCGATGCTCCACATGATGATGCTAGGATGGTTGCGATGGTGCTTCACGAGATTGGTGATGTCCTTGTCGCTCCACTCCTTGAAGAAGCGAGCATAACCATTCTTGCACTTAGGATAAATCCACATATCGAAGCTCTCTGCCATTACCATCATACCGAGTGAGTCGCAGAGTTCCATCTGCATCGTGGAAGGCATATTGTGGGCGGTACGAATGGCATCACATCCCATCGCCTTCATCATCTTGATTTGTCGGATAAGCGCAGCCTTGTTCTCTGCCGCACCGAGCGGACCGAGGTCGTGATGCAAACAGACACCTTTTATCTTTCGGGTCACGCCATTGAGTTGGAAACCATAGTCCTTCGATACCGATATGGTACGGATTCCGGTCTTCAAAGTCTGCACATCCGCTACCTTCTTGCCCTCATATCGAGTGAGTTTGATCTGGTAGAGATACGGATGTTCAGGCGACCAAAGCTGTGGATTAGCCACCTTGAGTTGAGTCTTGATGGTAGGATTGGCACCATTGATAGTTTGCTGTGCCACAACCTTTCCCGCTTCATCAGCCAAAGCTATGACCGTGCGGCCATTCTTGGCAAGTTTACCTTGCAAGAGCGCATCCACCTCCAACTCAGCCTCAGCCTTGTCAGCCTTGAGTGTACGGGCGAAGGTGTCCCAAGTAGAGAAGTTGACATCGCCATAAAGCTCCACTTTCACGGGGCGATAAAGACCGCCACCTGGATACCAGCGGCTGCTCTCCTCCACATTCTTAAGGTGAACCTCCACAAGATTCTTCTTGCCACCAAACTGCACGTATGGGGTGATGTCGATGCGGAAGGCATTGTAGCCATAAGCCCACTTGCCAGCCTCCTTACCATTCACGAAGACAGTGGGCTCACTCATCGCACCATCGAATACCAAGACGGCACGTTTGTAGCCCTTTGGCAAGGTGAGGTTCATGCGATACTCGCCCTCGCCTATCCAAGGAAGCGCACCCGAACGACCCGACTTCTCAGATTTCTCCTTCTCGCCATTCTGTTCGATGGCAACCATCTGGAGGTCCCATTTCTTGTCGAATGGTCCGGCGATAGCCCAGTCATGAGGCACTTGCACCTGTGTCCACGACTTGCCATCACGAGAGAAATCCCACGATGGCAAGTTGATAATCTTTCGACTTTGCGCCATGGTCATCGCAGAGAGAGCCAAGGCGAAAGTCGCCAATGTCAATTTCTTTTGTCCTATCATTACTATATATATAAATAATGTATGATGTCTTTAGCACATTCCTTACTTGAAGGCATCGAATACGGCTGTTGGCTTGCCACTCTTGTCGAAGGCTCCCTTCTGGTAAGCACCCCATCCCAATGTGGTATAGTTGGCAGGTTTCCAGTCGTTATATACCTCTGGTTCCCAATAGAAGATACCCTCGCAGGTAGAGATGGCCTTGCAACCATCCACCATCTTCTTCATCATTGGGGCTGCCTGATCGGAATCCCAATTCATACCAATCTCGGAGATAACCACATCGCAGTTATACTTGTCTGACAAGGTTTTGATGTTGGCGAGACAGTTGTCTGTCAACTCGGTCCAGTTACTGTCCTCAGGATAGAGCGACATACCGATGACATCCCACTTGCCGCCGTGGTTCTTCAACTCATCGAAGATCCAAGTGTAGCGACCGAGGTTGTTGCCCTCGTCGATATGCACGATGACCTTAGCCTGTGGATAAACAGCCTTGACAGCATCATAACCTGCGGTGATGTAGGCAGAGAAGTTGGAAGCGTTCTTGGAGCAACGACCTGTGACACTCACGTCATCATCGTTCCAAAGCATACCGTCACGAGTCTCGTTTCCTACCTGTACCCACTCCACGTTGCTGACACCTCTATCCTTCAAGGCAGTCAACACCTCGGTAGTATGACTAGATACGGCTTGCTTCATCTGCTCGAAAGTATAACCTTGCCAAGCGGCAGGTACTGTCTGATGAGCAGGGTCTGCCCAAGTATCAGAGTAATGGAAGTCGATCATGAGGCGGAAGCCCAACTGCTGTGCTCGCCAAGCCTTGGCCACGACATCGTTCTTGTTGCAAAAACCGCCATCTGGATTTACCCAGACACGAAGGCGGATGGAGTTGACACCGAGGTCACGAAGCAAAGACAAGCACTCTTGCTTCTTGCCACTGGCGCTATAGAAGTTGACACCATCGCCCTCCATCTCAGTGAGCCAACTGACATCGGCTCCCTTGGCGAAACCACTCATATCGTAAGTTTTCTCCTTTTCAGGAGTCGTGTTATCATCGTTGCTGCAACTGGTTCCCGTGATAGAGAACAAGAGTGCTGAAGCCAGCAACATTGCTTTACCTAATATATTTTTCATTGTTTTTTGTTTTGGTTTGTAGTTGTCTTTTGCAAAGATAGTGCAAGGCGAACGTTATGAAGCTTGATTGCTAAGCTGAAGCCTATCTAATGCAAAGATAACATTATTATTATATGTTTGCCACATAAAAGTTTTCCTTTCTCAAGTTATTCTGTGCAAAGGTTTGCACAGAATAATTTCAAGAGTCGAAATCCATTGTTTTATTCATACTTCCATGTCATGGTGTTGAGGTCAATGGTGATGGTCACTTTCTCCTTTCCATCCACATCATCATTCAACCAGATGTCCCATCCTTGGAATTTATCTTTTTCCGTTGTAGTTTCCTTATAAAGAGTGAACTGACCATCACTAGTTGGAGCCGCCCCATAGCAAACTTGCTTGTCTGCAACACCATCACCAACATAGTAGAAACGCATATTCCATTTATTCTTCAAGTCATAAGTGCAAGAATAAACGTTATCGCTCACCTTTTCAAAAATAGCATAAAGTGTACTTCCATCGTTAGAGAACATTCCGATAGTATTATGTATCTCTGGCTCTGGAGAAGTCTGGTCGCCGGCTACGATAGAGTAAGCCAACTCACCATTCTCTCCCACCTTCACGGTAACGGTATAAGTACCAGCCTTTGCAATATTCACGCTACCAGCAGTCTCTGCATCCGTCATCTTGCCATCAGCGAGAGTATAGTTCATCGTCTTGACTACAGCCTTGGCATCATCAGTACCAGTTGACTTATTATATTCTGCACCTGTAGCTGCGATAGAGATAGGGGCATTATCGGCAGATGTAGTAATGACCTTCACCCAAGCATAGTTAGGAGCATCGTATGTCATCGCCTCACCATTAAGCTGAAGTTCCTTCAACCAAGTAGCCTTCCACTCCTTAGCCTTCGTATCCAGTACCGCATAATAGATACCAGCAGGCTCTGGGAACCAGCAGCTCCAAGCAGTCTCTGTATTATCAATAGCGAAGGTTCCTTCCTTAGAAGAGTTACCCCAAATGGAGCCATCATTCTCCTTACCCCAGAAGTTCAACCAAGATGATACATTCATATAACCTGTATAAATGCCATCTTCATTAGGAGAATAAAGATAATCCACGACTTTTGACTTATCCTCCTTCTCCACGAGCGTCAACTTATTCATGTGTATCATATAAGGTGTAACGTTCACCTGACATACATTGCTATAAGCTGCATCGAGGTTGGCACCCATCTGACTCTTGACACGGAAGTACACAGGAGCATTCTGCTCTGGAGTCATCTGCAACTCCTTGGCAAGTGCATTGAGATCGGCACCAGTGAAAACCTTGGAGAGAGTTGACACGGTGTAATCCTTCGTTGTGGCAAAATCCTCGGAAGTGGATGCTTGCAAATAAGTGAGCAAAGTACCACTAGCAGCAGGTTTGGTCTCGTCGCTAGAGAGCAAAGTAGGATTCTTCCATGCAAATGAGACCACAATGTCCTTGGTGTTGTCAACTGACAAGAGGACATCCGAAGCCGAAGCCATCAAACCGGAAGCCTCGAAGCCATTCAAGTATATCTTGTCGCCACTCTCATCGCAACTCACCAAGGCGGTGAGTGCGCAGAGAAGCATCATTAGGTTTCTAAATATCTTTTTCATTGTCGTTATTCTTAATAGTTGTCGTTATGAAGATTTGGATTTGCGGTAAGTTCGGTATTTGGAATTGGATAGATGTTGTACTTACTATCGACAGCCTGTCCGTCGTGCGTGCCACCCTTCCATTGCCAGATATATTTGTTGGTCGTGAATTGTCCGAAGCGAATCAAGTCGGTACGGCGATAGCCCTCATGGTAGAGTTCACGAGCTCGCTCATCGAGGATGAACTGGAGGAGAGCATTATCATCGGCAAAGTTACTGCTCCATACATCCGATGCTCCGGCACGCTCTCTGACGAGATTGATCCAGTAGATGGCTCCCTTCTTGCGAGAGGCGATGACCGCAGGGTCGCTGGCATCCGTGCCACCATTCCAATCATCCCAGCTGGTTCCCTTGATACGAGCCACACACTCGGCATACATCAGATAGACATCAGACAAGCGGAAGAGTGGATAGTCGGTCTCGGCACCATCATTGGCTGTATTGGAAGCATCTGTGCCATCGTCCTTTTTATTGGACCACTTCTCTGACAGGTAACCAGTAGTCTCATCTGTCATGCTTGCCACGTCCTTACTCTGTCCATTGGTGAAGAACTTGGCACGTACATCTCCCTTGGCATCCTCATCCTGTGAATAGATGTCGCTCTCCTCAAACTTATCCACAAACTCTGGACGAAGTCGGAACTCACTCCAACCGCTTGTGGCACCGAAGTCACCAGGAGTTTGGTTGGCATTCGACATACTCAACTGTCCACAAACCATATAGGTGGAAGAGCCCCAACTAACGGTATGAGTAGCAGATACTGGCAGAGCGAAGATGATCTCGTTGGTACGCTTGTCATTATCGGCATTAAAGAGTTTGCAGTAATCGCTCTCCAAAGAGTAGCCCATGTTCATCACCTGCTCGCAAGCCTCCTTGCACTCGGCATACTTTGCCACGCCGGTATAAACCTCACTGTTCAAGTAGAGTTTGGCAAGGAGTGTATAGGCTGCGCCCTGGGAAGCCTGACCGTAAGGACAAGTGGAAGCAGGAAGCAAGTCGTTCACGCAGTCTTTCAACTCACTCTCGATATAGTCGAATGTCTGCTGAGGAGTATAGCGAGGAGGAATGAAACTGCCCACTGGGTCGTTCTCCGTCACCATCGGGATATTGCGATAGAGGTCGAGGGCGTGGTAGTAGAACAAGGCACGCATGAAACGAACCTCAGCCTTGTACTCCTTCATCTTCACCTCATCCTCGCCAGTGAAACTAGCAGCATTGGCATTGCGGAGGAACTCATTGCAAAGGGCGATGTTGTAATAGATGCGATAGTACATATCAGATACCCAGGCATCGTTGGCATCCCAAGTGAGATAAGTCAAGCCTGTGGTCTGCTCACCTGTCAACCAAGTGGAAGCAAACTCATCGGTACCACACTCCTGGAGGTTGATGAACATACGCATGTAGTCGAATCCATTACCACTATTCAAGACTGATTCCATGTCTTTGTTGTCGCCACCCTTGCCCTGACCGCTGGTCACCATGGAGGCGTAAATCTTGCCCAGCACAGACTCATAGTTGGCGAGGCTGGTATAAACATCCTTAGAGGTAGTCTCCGTCTGAGGATATTGGTCGAGATCGGAAATACAGCTAGTGGCACAGGTCAGCACCGCTGTTCCCATCATCATTGTATATAATATATTCTTGATTTTCATTGTTATCAGTTTTTATGTTTGATTGAAAACATTCTTCACTCTTCGTTCTTCACTCTTCACTTAAAATTGGAATCCAAGGCTCAATGAGTAAGTGCGAGGACGTGGATAGAAGGAGTTGTCCATTCCGTTAGGAACCTCTGGGTCGGTGCCAGAGTAACCTGTGATGGTGAACACATTCTGTACCATCGCTGATACGGTGAGCGAAGCCCACTTGCATATCTTACCCACATTGTAGCTCAGGCTCAAGTTGTCAAGCTTCAGGAAGGAAGCATTCTCCACATAGTAGTCGGAGAGATACTGACGAGTCTTAAAACCAGTCTTGAGGAAGCTGGTGTTGAGGTTGTTGAGCTGTGAGTTGTTGTAGCTCACGGTTTCCCAAGCACCTGTGCTCATGCCCATTCCATTATATACATAGTTGTCGATATTGGCCCGGAAACTCATGCCGAGCGTAAACTGCTTGTATCTCAAAGAGGTGCTCAAACCCATGATGTACTTAGGGGCTGGAGAATGATAGCGATAGAGGTCGACATCATTGATCTCGCCATCGCCATTGAGATCGGCGTATGCGCCCTCGATTGGCTTGCCTGTCTGTGGGTCGTAGAGCTGATGATATACATAGAACATGTATGGCTCGTAACCCTCGGAAAGTACCTGGAACTGATATGCATCGATGCTAGGACCTACCTTCACATTGGTCTGGTTGCCACCCTTGACGAGCGAGAGGTTCTTCACCTTCATGTTCTGCCAAGTGAAGTTGTAGCTCAGGTTCCACTCCCAGTCCTTGGTTTGGATAGGAGTCGCATTCAAGGTCAACTCGATACCCTTGCTATCCACATTACCCACGTTGGTCAAGATAGTCTTCGAGAAGTTGGTACCGGCTGCGGTAGGAACGGAAGCCAAGAGGTCCTTGGTCTTACGGGTATAGAAATCGAGCGAACCACCGAGGCGACCACCCAAGAATCCGAAATCGACACCGAAGTTCCAAGAGGTGGTGGTCTCCCACTTCAAGTTCTCCACGTATGCCTCAGGACGGTAAGTCATGATGTAGTTGCCATTGATGAGAGCCTCGGCACCTGTCACACTGGAGGTATAGACTGGCAAGTAGTTGTAGTTGCCGATACCATCCTGCTGACCTGTCACACCATAGCTGGCACGGAGCTTCAAGTTGCTGACCACCTTGCTGTCCTTCAACCAAGGCTCCTGTGTCAAGGTCCAGCCCAAGGCTACAGATGGGAAAGTACCCCAGCGGTTATCCTTGGAGAAGCGGGAAGAAGCATCTCGACGAACTGTAGCCGTCAAGAGGTACTTTCCATCAAATGAATAGTTGACACGACCGTAGTAAGACAACAGTACATGACGATAATCTGATGCCTTCACAGTTGACAGGACTGTGCCTGCCGCACTCTTAGTGAAATATTCTGGAGTAGAACTCTTCCAATACTGATAGTCGTAACCTGCGGTGAGATCGACATTGCTCTTGATATTCTCGAAATACTTGGCGTAGTTGGCATAGAGTGTCAAGAGTCGGTTCTCATTCTTCTGAGGACCATACTTGTAGTCGTTACCGCTCAGGGAAGCATCCTTGTTGAAGGCAGAGGCTGCCTCAACAGGAACATATACTGTACCATCGCCCTTGGCATAGTCGGCACCGAGGGTGGCATGGAGTTTCAAGTCTGGCAAGAAGTGAACTTTATAATCTACGTCCATCGAACCGATGAAGCGGCTCACCTTACTCTTGGAGTCATATTGGTCAACGATACCACGTGGGTTTCTCACACCGGCATTCACTGGATAACCATCAGCATCGAGTGCCTCATTGTAACCACCATAGTTGCTATTGCCTGAATAGACAGGGAGAGTTGGATTATAGGTAGCGGCTGCCCAAACGGCACCACCTGCATTGAAGGAGTTGTTGTTGAGTGTACCCTTGGCATTGATGGTCAACTTCAAGTGGTCTTGGAAGAAGCTAGGAGTCAAGACGATGTTACCTGTCCAACGCTCCACATTGTCCTTGCGTACCAAACCGCTCTGGTTGTAGTAACCTACGGAAGCACGGAATGGCAAGAACTTGCCGATGCTACCGGAAAGGCTGAGGTTGTTGTCGGTACCGAAGGCGGTGCGATATACCTCGTCATTCCAATCGGTATGCGCTGTGCCGAGCAATGACTTCTGATTGTCTGTACCATATTGATTGATGACTTTGACGAAATCGTCATATCCGAGCATATCCACCATCTGAGCACGAGTCTGCACACTGTTGGTGGTATTGAAGTTGACCTTCAATCCGCCCTGCTGACCTTTCTTGGTGGTGATGATGATGACACCATTGGAAGCACGAGAACCATAGATGGCTGTAGAAGAAGCATCCTTCAAGACAGTCATGCTCTCGATGTCGGCAGGGTTGATCATAGAGAGGAAGTTGCTGGAGTTACCAGAGATACCACCCTGTTCCAATGGCACGCCATCCAAAACGATCAAAGGGTCATTGCTGGCGTTGAGGGAAGCACCGCCACGTACACGGATGGTGCTACCGGCAGATGCAGAACCACTGTTTGACATGATTTGCACACCTGATACCTTACCATTGATGAGTTGTTCTGGAGAAGAAACCAAGCCCTTGTTGAAGTCCTTGGAGTTGACGGTGGCAACAGAACCTGTCAAGTCGCTCTTGCGTGCGGTACCATAACCGATGACCACGACATCGCCGAGTGACTGGCTCTCAGGTTCGAGCTTCACCTTCATATTGTCGGAAATAGCGATTACCTTATCTATGTAACCGATATAAGAGATTTTGACTTTCTTGGCAGAGGAAGTCACTTGCAGTTTGAAGTTACCATCGAAGTCGGTAACCGTACCGCCCTTCTCGCCTTCCACCATGACGGTGGCACCGATCAGAGCCTCACCATTTTGTGCATCTGTCACCTCACCTTGAATGGTACGAGTTTGCGCCACGAGCTGCAAACATCCCATGAGGAACAATGTCACGAGAAGAAAACTTCTCTTCGTATTACACAAGATTGCATTCATTGTTTAGCTGTTCTATTAGGTTATTATTTTTCTATTGAATATTTCAAATGATTGAAAGTTTCGGTTGCAAAAGTAGGGAAACAACCGAAAAGTGCTAGATAAATATCAGACAAAGAAGAATAAAAAAAGGACAAAAGCCCATTTTATCGAGCATTTGTCCGTTTTATTGTTGACTTATACTAGGAAAAGTCATCCATTTAAGACAAAAACATGGTCATTTCTTTGGCGATATGAAAATAAAAGCGTAACTTTGCCAACACTTCGCAATAGTGCGAAAACAACTTTATATATGTGAACTTATGGGAAAATACATCAACCCATTCACCGATTGGGGCTTCAAGCGCCTCTTCGGACAAGAGTTCAGCAAGGATTTGCTGATTAGTTTCTTAAACGATTTGCTGGAGGGCGAACTTCATGTGAAGGACGTGACCTTCAAGGACAAAGAACAGATTTCGATAAATGGATTTACGTATTAAAGCATATGGCTACACTAGAAAGAATACCGTTTGCAACGCAAAAGAAGATTTTCAAGCGACTCGCTGACATTGCCGACAGCCGTTGCTTGAGCAAACTCAGATTGCCACTGCCAAGAACTTTCTTGCCATGAAGTTGACACCAGAGCAAGTGGCTGCAGGTACCGGGTTGTCACTCGAAGAGGTGCTAGCACTCATGAAGAAACAATAAGGAATAGAAATTACACATTATTATATAATATAACAGGCGACTTGTCGATAAGACAAGCCGCCTGTTTTTATTCTTCCCCCTACCCTCAATTCAAGGCAAGGCATAAGAAAACTAACAAGGGAGCCGAGACTCTCGTCCCGGCTCCCTCTATAGATTTGTTTTTGTTAGATGGCAACTAATGGACAACTCCATTAGCCCCAAACCCAAAATAAATGTATGTATCTTTTATTGATGCCAACATTATTGAGCAACGTTACCAATGTTCTTGTCAATCAAAGTTTCATTGGTAATAGTGAAGTCACCATTTGCTGCGTCCTTGAAACCTGGGTCAAGAGTAAGACCTGAAGTATCATACGTATCCTTCTTAGGGTCTTCATCGCCCACAACTTTCTGCAAATTAGATGCATTGTGATAACAGTTGTTACTGAACTTCAAGTTGTCCGACTTAGAATCTTGGCTGAAGAATACAGCATCACTCATTTCTGCAAAGACATTATTTTTAATGTTTGCCGTAAAGAATCTGTCACCTGCCTTATATGAACGGATGTAGAACAAGCCCTTAGAAGTAGCCTCAACCTTATACAAGGTATTATTGGTAAAGTTTACTTCAATTGGCTGCGCTGCATTATAATCAAAACGCAAGAAATCTGAACCTTGACAAGAATTAGCGACAGTGCAATGATTCATATTGAACTTCAAAATAGCGCATTTCTTCTTCTGTGAATCCACAAAACGCTTACCTTTGCACATATCATGGAAATAGCTGTTTGTAACAGTAAACTCGTCAACAGTACATACATTCTCACCTGGATCAACAACAAAGTTTCCATATCCATCAACTTCAATATTGTTTACATTGATAGTTCCAGAACAATTACTTGTCTTAATCAAAGCATCACCAGTTACTCCAGTAAATTTAATGTTCTCAAGAACGAAATCCTTGGCTCCATCAAGAACAAACTTAACACGAGCAACAACTGGTTTTGTATCCATACACTTAATAGTTATCTTCTTACTGATAGTAAGTTCTTTAGTAGAAGCAGAACCATCATCACCATTGTAGATGAACTGATTTGAGGAACCATCCTTAGCAGGAAGCAACATCAATGTGCCACCATCTTCAGTAGCATCAATCAACTCTTGCAAATCTGAGCCAGGATATGCAGCTGTATAATTTGGCATAGTTGTCACAGTAACCTTACCACGTGCCTTGACAGCATTTTTGATAGTAAATGTATATTGAGTATCCTCTGTCAAGCCAGAAATAGTAGCAGTACCATTTTGTTTTTCCTCATCAGAAAGTGTATAGGTTTCTTCCTTACCACCAGTAATTTCAATAACAGACACATCGGCACCAGCTTCCCAACGCAAAGTTACAGTCTTTGCAGTGATATCGTCATCTGTTACCTTTTCAAAAATTTGCTCTGCATCTGTTGTTACGAAAGCTGTTGACCAATGTGATTCCTTTGAAGAGCCCACAGCCTTGATACGAATCGAATATGGAGTTTCGTCATTCAAGCCCGTCACTGTATATGGGCTTGAAGCCACATCAGTAAACTCTAAAGTAGGCTCACCTTCAAATTTCATATCCTCATCGTTTGCAAACAACTGAATCGTATAAGAATCTGCTTTTGACAAGCATTCCCAAATAAGGCGAATATTCACTTTATTTTGAACTTTCGCTTCGAATGAAGTTGGCTTAAAAAGTCTATCATATTCAACGCTTGTCAACTCATCATCTGGGTCTGAGCAACCGGCAGCGGTAAACAATACCGCTCCCAGTGCCAAGATATAAGTTATTTTTTTGATAATATTCATAATCTTATTATCTAATAGTTAGAATTAATAATCGTAATCGTTTTTCAACAAGCCATTACTGCTATCGATAAATACCTTCCAGATAGGCCAGAACATCTTCTGATCAGGATCGTTAACATAGAGATACTGAAGATACTTATCTATCTTATTATTGTTATCATCTATGCTCTTTTTGTCAGATTCCTTCTCGCCATCAACATGCTCTCGATAGCTAAACCAGTTGCTGCTAGAACTATAAAGAGCCTTGCCTTCATCATCGGTTTGTCCTTCCTCCAAACCATATACTTCATAAGTATCTGCGTCAGTGCTTGCTGCACCTAAACCCTCATTATAATAGAGCTTCTTTGGATAGTTGGCATATCTACCTGTACGGTTTGACAATTCTGTCATCTTTTCCTTTGTTTCTGCCAAAGTTGAGCTCAACTTACCCCAACGCATCAAGTCAAGTTTGCGCAAGCCTTCACCAGCAAACTCAAACTTACGTTGATTTTCAATTGTAAGCTGGAATGCATCTTGTGTAGAAGCATCTGCCAAAATGCTTTCAACCTTAGCAGCAGGATATGCACGGTCAAGGATTGGCTTGAGATATTGCTTTGCATTAGCAGGACCATTCAAAGCATTCTCTGCCTCAGCTGCCATCAAATAGATGTCTGCATAACGGATTACCTGATAGTTGATACCATCATCATTAGTTGATGTCACCTTACGACTCATCCATTCAAAGCGGAGTTTACCGAAACTCCAACCACCACCAGAGCCACCAGAGATTGTTTTTTCTCCATTGTCCCAAGTAAATGGTATGCAAGTGATATTACGACGAGCATCATCCTTATCAAAATCATACCAAAGTGTAGGAGTAGGACCATTTACGCCACCTTTTGCCAAGCCTGTCCACTGGTCAGTTGTCTTATGCTTTCCACCCCATGTATAGAGTACACGACCACGACCATCTGAGAATGGAATCTCAAAGATAGACTCTTTACCTGCAGTCACATCTTCCTTACAAAGGTTACGGAAGTTTTCATCAAAGGTAGTACCCAACTGATTGCAGTGTTGATTGATGATACTAACACACTCATCTCTAGCTATAGTGTACATTGCCTTTCTTTCGCTTTCATCCGTGAGGTTATAACGAAGGCCTTCATTAGGCCATTCTGATTTACCTGCCAAGAAAAGAGCAATACGAGCACGAAGACCCTTCGCAAATGATTTGCTAGCACGTTCAGTTGACTTAGTATATGAGTTTTCATTTGGCCAACCAAGATATTTCTCAGCTGATTCCAAATCTTCCATTACCTTTTTTAAAACTGTTACACGATCAGTCTTTGGCAAGTAAAGTGTTTCAGAAGTAACAGGTTCAAAACGGTAAGGAACGTCACCCCATGCTTTCACCAAATCAAAGTAGATGAAACCTCTCAAAGTAAGAATCTCACCATAAAGTTGTCCCAAACCTGCATCACCATCAATGTCGGCATTCTTCTCCATAGCACTAATCGCTTTATTGGCACGTTCAATAGCCTCATACAACTTAGCCCAAGCATTATTGCTTGTATTCATATAAGTATTAGTTGCAGATGTCGAATAACAAGCTAATGAAGCTTCCTTGTCTGTTGTTGGATCAGAAACGCCACCATAATTGTTGAAAATCTCACAATCGGTATTTGTACCATAATAAGGTATAAATCTTCCTCGATAGGAGTTGGTTTCACCAAAAGATTGGTGAATACCCATGATAGCTGCATCAGCTAATCTCTCTGTAGAGAACACTATATCCTCTTTGATAGTTGACTTTGTTGGAGCCTCAAGGTCACAAGAGGTTGTTGCTAAAGTTGCAGCCAATATGAATGAAAAATATATTGATTTCTTCATTTTTGCTATTATTAAATAATTAGAAGTTGAGGTTCAAACCAATCACAAACTGACGGCTCTTAGGATAAGCTGAGTAATCTACGCCTGGAGTCAAGTTTGTTCTGCGGATAGCAGACACCTCTGGATCGAAACCAGAGTAATTGGTGATACAGAATACATTGTATGCTGTTACGTAGAAACGTAAGCTATTGATACCTACACGCTTTGTTAGAGTGGTTGGCAAGGTGTAACCCAATGTCAATGTGCTCAAACGAAGGAATGAAGCATCCTCAACATAATAATCTGTCAATACATACTTGCCTGTATATGGAGACCACATAGTCGTATTGGCATTCAAAGCTGCCAACTCTTCTGCATTATTCCAATTAAGCAGATTGCCATTTGCATCAATGTTTGTCCAACGAGAACCCATTGCCATTCTGTCTATCAAGTTACGATACTGATACTTAGATGTCTGAGTATATTCAATGGCATTTGCATTATAGACATCGTTGCCGACACTCCAGTTGAAGTTAGCAGTCAAATCAAAACCATATACACGAGCATTGATGTTGAAACCACCTGTGTGAGCTGGGTTTGTATCACCAATTACAGTACGATCATCTGTCGTAATCTTACCAGTCTTGTTCTCCTTGATTTCAGCCAATTTCATACTACCTGGACGAACTGATGTACCAAGAACGGTACTACAATCAGCAACTCCATCTTTGAGAATCCACTTACCTTTTTCCTGAGACTTTGCTATATCAAAGTCATCTACCTCATAACGTCCAGCGCTCTTATAACCCCAAATCTGACCAATTGGTTCGCCTTTCTTAATAACAAAGTCCTGATCAATTTCAGAAGATGCCCATTGTGTACTAATGTTGTCAATAGACTCAATCTGACCCAAAGAGAGAACCTTGTTCTTATTGAATGAAATGTTAGCACCTACTGTCAAACCAAAGTTTTTCTTGTTGATAGCATTCCATGTCAAAGCAAATTCAAGACCCATGTTACGTGTCTCACCCATATTGCGATACTGGTAATCGTAACCTGTACCAGCTACAGGATACTGAATCAACAAGTCCTTCGTATTATTCCAATAAGCATCAATACTACCTGTCAGCTTACTTCCAAACATAGTATAGTCAATACCCACGTTACGAGTAATGGTAGTTTCCCACTTCAAATCTGGGTTTGCCATTGTCTTAGAAGGAGAAATATAAGAATTATATCCATTAATCCAACTAGTCGCATTAGCTTGGAACTCTTGCGTCAAAAGACCAGAGGATATGTTATTATTACCTGCAGTACCGTAAGACAAACGGAGTTTCAAATCATCAAGCCACTTCTCAGCACCCTTCATGAATGGCTCTGACGAAATACGCCAAGCAGCAGCTATTGATGGGAAGAAACCCCATCGGTTACCTTTGGCAAACTTAGAAGAGCCGTCAGCACGAGCTGTGGCACTCAAAAGATACTTCTCCTTATAATTATAATTGATTCTACCAAAATAAGAATTCAATATATCATCAGGATCATAGAAGTCATTGATTTCAAAAGGAGTTCCCTGAGTTGTAAACTTCCAAGCTTCTGCTGAAGTAAAGTTTGCTGGGAAACCATGAGCTGTATTCGTCATCAACTCATTCTTCATGATGATATACTCCTCTCCCAATAATACATTCAAACTATGGGCACTATTTTTTCCAAATATATCCTTGAAATCATAGCTTACAGTATTCGTATTACGGAACTTAGTACGATACTGGTTGGTCAAAGTGATTGCAGGCAAACCTTGATTTGCAGAAGCTGGCACATTCTTTACATAATAAGTAGTAGGGCCAAAGAATCTCTTGGTATCTACTTTATATGTATCGTAACCGAACTCTGTCTTGAACTTCAAGTTCTTGTAAAGCTCCCATGTGAAAGCTCCAGACATATTGAATGTAATACGTGTTCTCTTCTGATCATTGTCCTTCAAAGAAGTAACAGGATTATAGAAAGAAGAGTTTGTGGTATCATCATCATCCGTGTCTGTTGAAAGACCTGGAACAGGATAAGGGGTATATTGGATAGCATAGCGCAAACGCTTATCAGTATTATAGGTACTGCTCTGCTCATTTGCACCACCACCATTAATCTTAGTCTTAGACCAACGAGCTTGGAAGTCCAAGCTAACTCTCTTGGTAGGCTTAGCGTTCAACTTCAAGCTTAAGTTATCACGTACGAAATCTGACATCTGCATGATAGCCTTATCATCCATACGAGCATAACTGAAGGCATACTTAATCTTATCGCTACCGCCATTGATATTCAAGTTCTGATTGAATGTATGACCTGTTCTACCATAGACAATATCCTGCCAATCATTGGTTGCTACATTATCATACAAATCTATATCATCATAGCTACCAAAGTATTTTTCATAATTGTCCGTTTTATCGAGAAGATTAGCCAACTCATACTGCCACTCCGTATAATCTCTAGCACCGAGCACATCGAGCTTCTTGGCAATCTTCTTCCAAGAATAGTAGGCGTTGTAAGACACGCTTGTCTTACCCTCTTTACCACCCTTAGTAGTAACGAGGATTACACCATTAGCACCACGAGAACCATAAATAGCAGTAGAAGAAGCATCCTTCAACACGGTGATATCCTCAATATCAGAAGCAGGGATATCACTGATAGTTTCTACAGGGAAACCATCGACAATGTAGAGAGGGTCGTTGCTCTGAGTGATAGAACCACCACCACGTACACGAATCTTGACATCAGCATCAGGAGAACCTTCTGTTGTGGTGATTTGCACACCAGGCATCTTACCAGTCAATGCCTCAGAAGCAGAAGCAACTGGCACCTGTGTCAAAGCCTTGTTATCAACAGTGGCAACAGCACCTGTCAAGTCTTTTTTCTTGACCGCACCATAACCGATGACAACAACATCATTCAATGACGTAGCATCGTCTTCGAGCTTTACGTTAATCACTGATTTGCCAGACACATTGACAACTTGAGGTTTCATACCAACGTATGAAATCTTCAGTTTCTTACTGTTGCCTTTCAGAGTTACGGTAAAGTTACCATCAATGTCGGTGACACCACCATTATTAGCATTACCATCCTCCACTACGGATGCACCAATAATTGGCTCGCCGGTATTGTCGGTGACATTACCTTTAATCACTGTTTGCGCAAAGCCATTGGCAGACATTGTCAATGTGGCTGCAACAAGCGCAAATCTCAGATTTTTAAATTTACCAGACATACACTTTAGGTTTGATTATTTATTTTTTAAATAGTTGTTTTGGATCTATCGTAATGATCTTGTTCCGTATTCTCGTTTATATTTAAGAATTTTGGTTTAGTGCTGCAAAGTTAGAAAAAATTATTTAAATAGGACGAAAATAGAGGCAAATAATTACGCAAACGTTTGCAAGAATAAGTTGAAAAGCCCCTCTTACAAATAGGGCAAATATAGCTACAAAACGTGAGAAATCCCTTCTATCTTAGACCCGTGAAGCGATAAGGGACAAGTTTCTGGAGCAAAGCCTGAAAGAGAATGAATAGATTTTTGTCTCGAAAGGAAACAACGGAAATCGGTACAAGCAACAACAAAAAAGGTCGTTTAGAAAACGACCTTTTTTGTTGTTGACTGCCCATTGGCATGGATACTCTTCACGATGTTGACACCACGCTGAGGGGATGAGAGGCGAGAGCCTGCTAAGTCATAATACTCTGTGCGGATGATGGCGGAAGAAACCGAAGATGTCTCGGCGATGGAGATACCAGTGGTAGCACCTTTCAGTTCGTTGCCCTTCGCATCGTAGGTCTTCGCCGTGCTATAGTCCTTGATGGCATGGTCGAACTCGTCGATGTCCACCGTAGGGATGGCATCGGTGTATGCCTTCCATATCTCCACCTTGCCTGCACCTGAGTATTTCTCGCAGAGGGATGGCACATCCACCGTCTTGTCGAGGTGATGCTGGGTGTAGGCGGATGCCGTCTGGGTAGGAACCCAATCGGTGGAAACTACAGAATACGACTTGCTAATTTTAGCACCATCAATATTCGTATATCCCGCCATCAAGTTGTTACATCCCTTGTAGATGACATCGTAACCTTCAGTCTTATTGATATTGAGCGAACCGCCACGATCGGAGCGAATGGGCGACTTGCTGTTTTCAAAATAACAAGCTTCTTCATACGCTATGGCTCCTGGGCGCACATCCCAACCATCTTCACAACCTTTCATATAGTTATTATAATAATGTACGTGACCGCCACGCTGGAGAGGAAGGCGAGAGCCTTGGATATTGTCGAAGAAATTGTGGTGGAAAGAGATGGTACGACAGTTGTCAAACACATCACTATCTCCCTTTCCCCAAAGGCAACTCTTGTCGTGGTCGTGGAAATAGTTGTAGCTGAAAGTGAGCCACTGCACATTGTTCTTGCAATCGAGCAAACCGTCATAGCGATCCTTGTTGGCTGCACCACCATTGAAGAACTCGCAGTGATCTATCCAAATGTGACCACCCCAATCGGTCTTAGCACTTGTCTTGTCGGCTTGGATGCCAATGCAATCAGGGTCACCGACCTCCACTTGCGCTCCATTGCGAAGAGCAACTATCTTATTTTCACCAGTCTTGAGCACTGGCACACCCTTCATCGTAAAGCGGCAGTTGCGGATGATGATGTTATCCACGCACTGCATCACAAAGGTGATGTGGGTGAAGAGAGGAGCTTTGCCTGTAGCTGGGTCAACGACTCCAATGAGGGTCTTATTGGATGCCACCAAAATGCGCTCGCCGTAGGTGGTTTCGACACCACTGAATCCACTTTGGTCATCCAGCAACTTGCCGGTATCGATGCCATCGACATAACACTTGATACCTGTGGAGATGTCGTGATCGACAATGACGACATATGGGTCTTCTGCCTGAAGATAGGCTTGGAGTTCAGAGAAGGTATTGGCTTTTACCACCTTGCCACTTGCGCCGCCTGTGGTACCGCCAGCACGATACCAGTTGGTACCTGGTGTACCTTCGTAAGCGGCAAAGCCATCGATGGAGAAGTCACGACCATCCTGTGTCTGCGCCATTGCCGTGGTGGTAAAGACAGAAGAAGCGAGGAGAAATGATGCAAGGAGCGCCTTGCGAGAAATGCTGAATGTTTTGTAAGATACTTTCATCGCCTTGCGAGATACCTTGTTTAGTAGAAATGTTCTCATTGATTCAGTTTGTTTGATAAGTAGATATAGTTTCTAAGATAATGAGTTTTGCCCAAGGCTATGCAAGCCTTTAAGCAAAAGGGCTGTTCTCCTTATGGGAAACAGCCCTTTCTAAAGTTATGATTATGATAGTTACTTTTTTGAGAGTTATCTCTCTTATTGATTGATTCTATCAGTTTTGGTTTACTCTGTTACTGGGACAAGCTTGATGCCAAATAGGAACGCAGTGTCACCCTTTGTAATCGTGTGCGAACCTGCTGTCAGTGTCGTTGTATATGATGATACATTTGTTAATGCATCAACAGTACCACTAATCTTACTGCTGCCATCAACCCTCAAAGAAGCGGTACCACCATTTGCAAAATAGAAAGTTGCAGTTACATCCTTATCTACTTTTACCGTGATATTTGTAGCAGATTCCATCTTTACACAAGTAGTATAATCTGTACCATCGATAGTTGCGGTGCCCTTACCTGTAGCATAATTACCAGAAACTGTTACAACGCTGCCAGATGGCTTGCTGCCAGTGAATGTAACCAATACTGTACCCTCAATCGCTGGAGTATCAGTACCTGGGGTTGGTGTAGGGTCTGTGCCTGGGTCTGGAGTAGGGTCTGTGCCTGGGTCAGGGGTAGGATCTGTACCTGGTACATTGATATTTTCACCACCGAAGATCTTAACCAAAGAAGTCTTGTAAGCAGAAACCGCCTTCTTCAAAGCCGCATTCACCTCATATTCCGCATCATCAACAGAGTTGTTGAATGTCCACTGGAAGTCACCGTGCTGAACACGACCAGCACCAAACTGGCCAGCTACTACCGCTGGAACATCTTCTGCCTTGTCAAGTACGTAAGAAGAATAAAACAATGAAGAGTTTGTATCGAAGTTATTATACTTGTTGCCACCCTTCTTAGATGTAACAGAAGCTGGAACCTGCTCGTCGCGAGAAGAAGCTACGTATGCATCAAACTCTGTCTGATTCTCGCTATAAGGAACGAAGCGCAAGCTCTTCATATCAGCAAATACATTGCCGTATGCCTTGATGATACCACCATCCTCACCAGAGAATGTTCCCTTAGGGTTGCCCTTGATATCAGTACCCTGCTGAGAAATCATCATAGGCTTGTTGGTGTTACGGAAGTAGTTGTTCTCTACAAATACGCTAGAACCCAAAGTAGAACCTACACCATACTTGGCATTACCGTCATAGTAGTTGTTATAGACGTGAGCTGAATAATAGCGAACACGTGGGTGACGGCTATCAGAGTGGTCATACCAGTTGTGGTGATATGTGATGTAATAGTCTGTACTACCCTCGGAAAGACCGAGGAGGTTGCACTTACCATTATCCCAGAAGTGGTTGTAAGAGAATGTCACGTAGTTAGACTTCTTGCAATCGAGAGCACCATCGCCCTTTATCTGGTCGGCATCAGAACCAGCATTACCATAGAACATATCGCAGTTGTGAACCCATATATGCTCATTGTCTTGCTGCAAACCTACATTGTCACCTTCGCCACTATTACAGTTGAAGAAACCTATGTTGCTAACCTCTGCATAGCGAGCGCCCTTCAAGCGGATACCCCAACCATCAGCGACAGCATCATTGCCGACACCTTCGATAGTTACACCAGCAGAAACATCCTTGCCATTCATATCAATGACAATGTCACCCTTGTCAGCAACAGATGGAGTCTTGATTTGTCCAATCATACGGAATACAAATGGACGAGTGTCAACACCCTTCTTGATACCATTGTTGATGATATTCTGCAAACCTGTGCAAGTAATCTTATCACCCTTGTTAGATGTTTGTACATCAAGAGTTACCTTGTCGATATTGTCATTTGTCAGATAGACGACAACAGCACCCGATTTCAAAGTACCATCGGCATTGTAAGCACCTGGAGTCTTAGAAGTATTGAATGCAAAACCTGAGCGGTCGTGAGCACGAACCTTCAAACCTGTTGCGATGTTGGCTGCCTCAGCCACCTCCTTATCGTTGACAACAGGAACAACCTTCAACTCATACTCACCAGCCTTCAAGCCGAGTGCATCAGCACGACCGTATGAACCATAGTCACGTACCAACTGATAGTCAATCTTAGTGAAGTCACTATACTGACCACCCTTTACATATACATTATAAGTAGTAGCGCCCTCGTATGGCAACCACTCTACAAATGCAGACTGGAACCAGCTCTGAGCTGCCTTCAAAGAAACCTTAGCCTTGTCGCTATTGTCGATATCACCACTCTCGCTATCCAACTGAGCCTTGACGAAAGACACATCAGAAACCTTGCCTACGTATGTATCAAACCAAGCATTATCCTTAGAAGATACGGTGAATGCACCAGAAGCCTGGTTGATGCTAGCCTTTACATCAGAAGTATCGTAGTATTTGGTATCGCCGTCAACGGTCAACACCATCTGATTCTTCAACTTAGAAGCAGAAACATTGTGGAATGCGCCTGGCTCATCAGGAGTCTCCTGATTAGGGTCGATAACTTCGATGCCATAAAGATAGATACCGCCATTATTGGTCAAGACTACATCACCATCAACAGTGACAGTACCAGTATAAGTTACCGCATCAGCACTACCTGCCTCAGCAAAATCTGCAGCTGTTGCTGGAGTTATATTCTTGGCAGTAAGCGCACGAGCAGTTTTATCCTTACTTGTCTTACACTTTACCTTCACAATATAACCAGCCTTCAAGCCAGGAATAGTAAGACTCAACACCTTGTTCAAGGCAATGCGACTATACTTGATATCAACACGAACCGCATCATCAGCTGTAGTCGTAAACAACAAGCCATCAGTATAATTGAGCACTGCACCATTAGCTTTCAATTCTGAAGCCGTCAAATTACCCTTAGATTTATATCGGAAATTGCTTGTTGTATTCTCCACAGTCCAAAGCGGAGTTGTACTAGCCGCATCAGCTTCAAGATTAGCCTTGTCACTTTCGCTAACACCATCTTCCGAGAAATCCCATGTCTGTGCCAAAGCTGCACTGACACTCATCAAGAGGAGTGCCAAACTAAAAATAAGTTTCTTCATGTCTTGTCCCTCCTTTTACTTGATGATTACTTTCTTTCCGTTGACGATATACACGCCCTTAGCCAAGCCCTCGGTAGAAGTGCCGACGTATTGACCATTGAGGTTGAATACCTTACCCTGCAAAGCTTTCTCGGTGGTCTCCACCTGGTCGATGCCAGTGGTGCCATCGTATGTGAAAGCGAGGGAAACGAGTGACATATCCTTTGTATCAGAGGTATTGTCACTATAACTCAGGATGACATTATCACCATCAAAGGTGATCTCCTTGACAGTCTTGCCTACGGCTTGACCATCAATCGTAACGGTCTGCTTGTTCTCAGCGAACGCATTGACAGAAAGCAATCCCGCTAACAGTAAAAAGTAGAATTTGTTCATTTTTTTGTTAAGTGTTTAGTAGATTTATATTCTAGATTGATTCGTAGTTGCGATTGTTTATTTTATCTTCGTTTGCAAAGGTAAGGAAATAATCAATAAGTCGGCTACATTTCTGTTGACTTTCTCACGTAAACGTTTTCGCATACAGAGGCTTTGCAGCGATATAGTAAACAACTGATACGGAAGAGGCAGAAAATGAAAAAAGCCAAACCTTGTTACGAAGGATTGGCTTTCTTAGAAGATAAGTGGTACCACCAGGAATCGAACCGGGGACACAAGGATTTTCAGTCCTTTGCTCTACCAACTGAGCTATGGCACCAACTATATGAAACAAACGAGGATTGCTCATTTGCGAGTGCAAAGGTAGCGTTTTTATTTCGTTCCACCAAATTTTTCCTCACTTTTCTTTCAAAAAAGTTTAAAAAAGCCGCTAATATTTTGTTTTATATCGTATTTAGTGTAACTTTGCAAGCGATATTGCGAGGTATGCGATAAGGCTTGCCTCAAGAATACCCCCTCGGGATTTAGCGCAGTTGGTAGCGCACGTCGTTCGGGACGATGAGGTCGCTGGTTCGAGTCCAGTAATCCCGACTATCCATCAGAGATAGGGCTTCGGCTCTTCTCTAACATCTAACATTATTCACCCTTTAAAGCGAAAACGATATGTTTCACCTCAAAGATTTCTTTTATCTCCAGCGCAACGACCGTCAAGCCATCATGGTGCTTCTCGGCATCGTCATCGTGTGCATCACCCTCGTCATCGTAGTGGGCATGTTGAGTCCCAGCAGCGACGGCAGTTTCCACAACTATCCAGCTCGTTCCGACAAGGCTGCAAGTGCAAACGAGCGGAATGCCACCTCAAAGGATAACGCCTATGAGAAGGAACACCTATATTATAAGGTGGATGGCGTACCCCACGAACTCTTCGCCTTCGACCCCAATACTGCCGACAGCACCCAACTGCTCCGCCTCGGCTTGCAACCATGGCAAGTGAGGAGCATCTACCGCTATCGTGCCAAGGGTGGCATCTTTCGGGAGCCTTCCGACTTCGCCCGCCTCTATGGCTTGACCAAGAAGCAATACGAGGTTCTCGCCCCTTATATTATAATAGGTGAAGACTACCGTCCTGCTTCCGATTATTACGGAAGGAAGACGGGACGACAAGGGTATGGTCAAGGGAAAGGAAATTCGCAGGATGGAAGTTCCTACCCTGAAGCAGGAAAGCAGAAAGTATATAGCTATCCCCAAAAGTTGAAGCCGGGACAGCACGTAAGCGTCAACTCTTCCGATACGACAGAGCTGATGAAGATACCGGGCATCGGCAGCTATTATGCCAAAGCCATCGTCCGATACCGAGACAAGTTAGGCGGCTTCGCCTCTCTCTCGCAACTTCGGGAGATTGAAGGTTTGCCAAAGGAAGCCCTACCCTTCCTCATCGTCAATGCCAACGGAGTGAAGAAGTTGAACATCAACAAGCTCTCCCTCAACCAGCTTCGGCAGCATCCCTACCTCAACTTCTATCAAGCCAAGGAGATTTGCGACTACCGCCGCTTGAAAGGTCCCATCCACAACCTTCAAGAGCTAAAGCTCCTCAAAGACTTTCCTACCAATGAAATCGAGAGGCTGAAGCCTTACATCGAGTTCTAAGGAGATTTTAAATTTAAATTACATCTAACTCCAAAGAGAATAAAACTTCTCTCAAAAACGAAATAGGCTTCCTATTTTTTATTCAAAATCTCTTTATACCTCTTAGAATACTTTCAGCTGATGAAGGAATACCATTAAGATACAGATTGGGCTGACGAAGCGAATCATAAAGAGGAACACAGGGAAGAGAGTACCCTTGAGCGTACCCCAGTTGGTGAACTCATCGCGCACAATCTTCTTCGGCACATACCATCCCAAGAAAAGGCAGGTGAGGAAAGAACCCACTGGCATCAGCAACTGTGCCGTCAGGTTATCACACCATCCCAAGAAGTCCTTGCCGCAGATGACCAACTCTGGCACTGCGCCTTGCGACAATGAGCAGAAGATACCGATGATACAGCAGATGATGGTCTCGACCCAAGCACCCTTCTTGCGACTGATTTTCTTCTCCTCATAGATACAAGCCGTACCTATCTCATGCATAGAGATGGTGGAGGTCAATGCCGCCAACACCAACAAGGCATAGAAGAGCACCGACACGCAATAACCCACAATCGGCATATTGGCAAATGCCTGGTTGAAGACATTCGGGAGCGTGATGAAAATCAAAGAAGGACCACTATCTGGTTGAACGCCCACCGAGAAAGCGGCAGGGAAAATCATCAAACCAGCCAAGACAGCGATGACCGTATCGATCACGACAATCTGACTTGCCGACTTCAAGAGATTGGTCTGTCGGCTGAAGTAAGAAGCGTAAGTGCAAAGGCACGCTGTACCGAGGCTCAGCGAGAAGAACGCCTGTCCGAGCGATTCGAGCAGCACATTCTTATCCACCTTGGTGAAATCAGGCTTCAGCAAGAACTCCACGCCCTTCATCGCCCCTGGCAGTGAGCAAGAAGCGATGACGATGACTATCAACAGCACGAAGAGGAGTGGCATCAATATCTTGGAGGCCTTCTCGATGCCATTGCGCACACCTCGTACCACCACGAAGTGGGTCAAGAGGATGAACGCCACCGTCCACAAGGTAGGACGTATCGGGTCGGAAGAGAACTCCTGGAAGTACTTGACCACAAAGTCGGCATCGCCCTGTACCTGTGCCATGATGCTGGCATAGAGATACTGCAAGCACCAACCGGCTATCACGGCATAGAAACCGAGGATAATCATGGAAGTCACCACTCCCATATATCCCATGAACGCCCACGCCTTGCCCCCGGCAAGATTGCGATAGGCACGAGCCGCATTGGCTGCCGAATGACGACCGATGATGAACTCACCCAACATACCTGGCAAACCAAGCAACAAGATGCACACCAGATAGATGAGGATGAACGCCGCACCTCCATTCTGACCTGCCATATATGGGAAGCGCCATACATTGCCCAAGCCCACAGCAGAACCTGCCGTGGCGAGGATGACGCCCAACTTACTTCCGAAACTTCCTCTATTCTCCATTTTCTACAAATTACAATATTCCGTCCAATAATCCCAACTGATTCAAGAATACCAAAAGAATCAAGATAGGACATACGAACTTAATCAAGAACAAATACGCACCAAAGAGACTGCCCTTCAAGGTGCCCCAGTTGGTAAACTCGTCTTTCACCAGTTTCTTAGGCACATACCATCCGATAAACAAGCAGGTAAGGAAGCCCGCAATAGGAAGGAAGATCTGTCCCGTGATGAAGTCGAACCAGTCGAACAAGGTCTTGCCCGCAAAGGTCAAGGCATCGGTGGCACCCAATGACAACGAGCAGAAGGCTCCGATGATAGCACACGAAACGGTAACGAGCATCGCTCCCTTCTTGCGGTCGATCTTCAACTCCTCATAGAAGAAAGAGGTGTTCACCTCGTGCAATGACATCAGCGAGGTCAATGCCGCCAACGACAAGAGCACATAGAAGAGCAAGGAGATAATCCAACCCAACACTGGCACCGATGCAAACGCCTCATTGAAAACATTTGGCAAGGTGATGAAGATGAGCGAAGGACCGCTATCTGGCGAAACGCCCACCGAGAATGCCGCAGGGAATATCATCAAGCCAGCCAATATCGCCACCAAGAAGTCGATGAGGGAGATTTGCAAGGCAGACTTAAACAGGTTGGTTTGTCGGCTGAAATAGGAAGCATAGGTACAGATACATCCCATACCGATGCTGAGGGAATAGAACGACTGTCCCAAGGCACCGAGGAACACGCCCCTATCCACCTTGCCGAAATCAGGCTTGAGCAAGAACTCGATACCCTTGCCGGCATCCGGCAACAAGCAAGAAGCCACCACGATGATGAGCAAGAGGATGAAGAGGATAGGCATCATAATCTTGGATGCCTTCTCGATACCGCCTCTCACACCATGGATAATCACGAAGTGACATATCAAGAAGATAGCCACCGTCCACATCACTGGGCGCACTGGGTCGGAAGAGAACTCCTTGAAATAGTTTGCCACGAAGGCTGGATCACCATGCAGTTCACCCATGATGCTGGCATATATATATTGTAAGCACCATCCCGACACGACAGCATAGTAGCCCGTGATCAAGAATCCCGTGAGCACCTCCAGGTAGCCCACCCACTTCCAAGCCTTGCCATTCGAGAGTTTGGTATAGGCACGAGCCGTATTGGATGCACCATGACGGCCGATGACAAATTCCGAAATCATACAAGGGATGCCCAGGAAGAGCACACATCCTATATATACCAATATGAAGGCGGCACCACCTTCCTGACCTGCCATATATGGAAAACGCCATACATTGCCCAAGCCTACGGCACCACCTGCTGTAGCAAGAATCAAACCTATCTTACTACCAAAACTACCTCTATTTGTTTCTGTCATTTTCTTTACTTTCTCTTTATTCGGGTGCAAAATTATAAAATATTTCGCACTTAAACGTATAAATTGAAAGCAAATATCGCAGAAATATATAATATTTGCGGTTTTTATACAAAAATCACAAGATTAGCGATATTCTTCGGGCAATGTATTGCGCCAGATGGCAAATGGATAGCTGAGCAGGTGGGAATTATAGAAGCGCTTGTCGCCCGTCACTTCCATTCCGATGAAGTCGGGCTTTTCGTAAGTTTCATCCTCACTGCCGAGTTCCACTTCCGCCATGACGAGTCCCTCGTTGTCACCATAAAACTCATCCACTTCGAAGGTATGGTTGCCACTCTTCACGAGATAGCGGCGCTTGTCGATGACACCACCCTTGCAAAGTTGCAAGAGATGCTGCGCCTCATCCATCTCTATCTCTTTCTCAAACTCGTATCGAGTCATACCGCCGTTCACCGACTTTCCCTTGATGGTGAGGTAAGCCTTGTCGTCACGAGTGCGGATGCGCACGGTGGCACCATCGGCAGGGATATAACCTTGCTGGATATGACTACTAGAAAAGGCGGCGCTCTTGTAAGCGTCGCCCTTCTTAACGAGGAATTTTCTTTCTATTTCTAATCCACTCATAATCTCAATTTATGCTATCGTCGCAGAATAAATGGCGAATAGGATAGCAAGCGCTACCAATATACCGAATATCCACTTGATAATTTTCTCACCCTGGGCAGCCTGCTTCTTCTCGTAAGCGGCGTGCTTTGCCCTTCTCAAATCCTTATTACTACTCATAGTTGTTTAATATTATTAGGTTATAGTATAATGAAGAACACACTTAGATTCTTCACTCTTCGTTCATCACTCTTCACTATCATTTGTCGGGAACTCCATCAAGTATGCCTTGATGAATCCATCGATCTTGCCATCCATCACGCCATCCACATCAGAGGTCTGATAGTTGGTGCGGTGGTCTTTCACGCGGCGGTCGTCGAAGACATAACTTCTGATTTGGCTTCCCCACTCTATCTTCTTCTTGCCAGCCTCTATCTTCGCCTTTGCCTCCAAGCGTTTCTTCATGGCACGGTCGTAGAGTTGACTCTTCAAGAGTAAGAGAGCCTTGGCACGGTTCTTTGGTTGGTCGCGTGTCTCGGTGTTCTCGATGAGAATTTCCTCTTCCTCGCCGGTATCAGGGTCGGTGTACCAATAACGAAGGCGAACACCCGACTCCACCTTGTTGACGTTCTGACCACCCGCACCACTGGAACGGAAGGTATCCCACGACAACTTGGCTGGATCGACATACACCTCGATGGTATCATCCACCAATGGGGTGACGAAGACACTGGCGAAACTGGTCATACGCTTGCCTTGGGCATTGAAAGGCGATACACGCACCAAGCGATGCACACCGTTCTCACTCTTCAGGTAACCGTATGCGTACTCACCGCCCTCGATGGTCATGGTCACACTCTTGATACCAGCCTCATCGCCTTCCTGCATATCGGTGATGGTCGCCTTGTAGCCGTGAGCCTCAGCCCAGCGCATATACATACGCATCAGCATCGAAGCCCAGTCCTGGCTCTCCGTACCACCGGCACCGGAATTGATCTTGAGCACGCAGTCCATAGGGTCTTCCTTCTGGCGGAGCATGTTCTTCAACTCCAAGTCTTCTATCGCCTTGATGGCCTTGGCATAGTCGTCATCGACCTCCTGCTCAGTCACCATTTCCTCCTTGTAGTAGTCGAAGGCGAGCTGTAGCTCATCGGCATAGAGGCGCACCTCCTTGTAGCCATCGAGCCACTTCTGTATGCTCTTCACCTTCTTCATCTGCTCCTGTGCATACTTCGGGTCTTCCCAAAAGTCAGGAGCTTGGGTACGGAGCTGTTCCTCCTCAAACTCTACTTTCTTCTGGTCTATATTGAGATAGCGATGGAGTGCCTCAGCACGGTCCATCACATCCTTCAACTGATCTGATGTTATCATCTGATTTAATTAAGAATTTATAGTTTACTCCTCGTACATCTTCTCGATCTCCGCCTTGTAGTTCTTGTTGATGACAGGGCGGCGAATCTTCAGCGTGTTGGTCAGTTCGCCCGATTCCATCGAGAAATGATGAGGCAAGAGGGTGATACGCTTGATCTGCTCGTAGTATGCCAAGTGCTGCTGGAGTATTTGGATGCGATCCATCAACATCTTGTGTACCTTCTCATTGGCGCAGAGGTCTTCTCGACTGCCAAATGCCACCTGATGCTCTCTAGCCCAATCCTCTACCATACGGAACTCTGGCACTACCAAGGCTGACACAAACTTGCGCTGGTCGGCAATGACTGCCACCTGGTCGATAAACTTATCCACCAAGAGCAAAGACTCTACCTGCTGTGGAGCGATATACTTTCCGTTGGAGGTCTTAAACAAGTCCTTGATTCTCTCGGTCAGGTACAACTCGCCATCCTTCAAGTAGCCGGCGTCACCCGTATGGAAGTAGCCTTCCTCATCGAATGCCTTGGCATTGGTGGTAGCACGATGGTAATATCCCTTGGTGATGGTAGGGCCCTTCAGGAGAACCTCGTTGTCCTCACCTATCTTGATTTGCACACCGGAGATAGGGCGACCCACCGAACCGATGGTAAACTTCTTGTCGAGATGGTCGCATGATACCGTGGCAAGGCTCTCGGTCAAGCCATAACCTACCACCATACCGATACCGATGGAATGGATAAATTTCTCCACCTCTGGGCTTACGTAAGCACCTGCCGTAGGGAAGATGTTAGGATTCTCCAAGCCGAGTTGCTTGCGCACCATGCTGAGCACCGTCTTGTTGATGAGCTTGTACTCCAACTCCAAGGTGAGCGGCGGGCGCTTGCCATTAGCAAGGTATTCTATATTGCGCTTGCGACCTACTGCCAAGGCATGGTTGAAGAGTTTCTTCTGGAAGGCAGAGGCATTGTCCATCTTCGCCTTCACTGCGATATATACCTTCTCCCAGAAGCGAGGCACACTGCTCATACAGGTAGGATGCACCTCTCGCATACTCTCCTGAATCTCGTGAGGATAAGTATTGATGAAGAGGCGTGCGCCCTCGCTCAAACTAAGATAAGCCCATCCACGCTCGAAGATGTGGGTGAAAGGAAGGAAGTTGATGACACGATCCTTCTCCGAGACAGGCACACACTCATCGTTGGCTTTCAAGGCTGCATGATACTGTCCGTAGGTGAGCATCACGCCCTTGCTGTCGCCGGTGGTACCGCTGGTATAGAGGATGTTCGCCAAGTCGTCCATCGAGGCTTGCTTATAGAGTTCCTCCACCTCCGTCTGGCGTGGCAGGTTCTCACCCAACTTGACAAAGTCCTTGAAGTAAAGGGCGTTAGGGTCATGAGTGCTGATGCGCACACTGGAGTCGAAGATGATGATGCGCTCTAGGGATGGACAGAGGGCGAAGACACGATGTGCCTTGTCATACTGCTCCTGTTCGCCCACGAAGAGGAAGCGCACCTGACCATCATTGATCATGTATTGTATCTGCTGCTCACTGCTGGTGGCATAGAAAGGGATGGAGCATACACGCACTCCATACGCACCAAAGTCTGTGTAAAGGTAGTGAACACAGTTTTGTGAGAACACAGCAATCTTGTCCTGTGGCTTTGCCCCGATGTTGAGCAAAGCGTTGCTAACTTGTTTCACTCTCAGCGAGAACTGATTCCATGAAACGGTCTGCCACTGGTCGCCTCCGAACTTCTTGAACGTAAGCGCCGGTTTATCACCATACTTATTAGCTAAGTCGTGAATCAGTACTGAAAGATGACTATTGATTTGCATAA
>UMBZ01006619.1_pt1 | contig 35224 bp, 33 predicted proteins | sample 1964091 | NCBI WGS metagenome assembly UMBZ01 (sample SAMEA4835954, study PRJEB28245) | human gut metagenome | biome: gut microbiome; material: fecal sample | place: Denmark | collected 2008
AACTCATGCAGTAGGAACCGCGGATGGTGCCGGGGGCGGCGTTGCGGCCGTTGGTGGGGCCTGCCAGTGCGCGCACGGCGGCGATGGCGTCGACACCCTTGAGGCACATGGCCACCACGGGGGCTGTCATCATGGCGTCCTTGACGCGCTGGAAGAAGGGCTTCTCGCTGAGATGGCTGTAGTGCTCGGAGAGCAGCTCGTCGGTGAGCATCATCATCTTCATGCCGCATATCTGCAGGCCTTTCTTCTCAAAAATACTGATAATCTCGCCTGCCAGACCGCGCTGCATGGTGCAGGGCTTGAGCAGGACCAATGTCTTTTCTATTGCCATAATCGTTAATGGTTGTAGGGTTAGTAATATATGTTTTGTTCTGATTGTCTGCAAATGTAGGAATAATTTCTGAGATAGCCCAAGGATGTGGCTACAAATTGGATGCCCACGTATACAAATCCTTGATGACCATCTTGCGGAAGAGCCAATGGCCCATGCCGCCGGGGATGCGCATGATGGTGTTGTCGGCCAGGTCGAGCACATAGAGAGGGCGTATGCGCCAGCTCTCGTTGTAACGGTTCTGCCAGTCGTACATGCAGTATTCCCACCATTCGCGGTCGCCGCGCCACCATTCGCCCGTGGTGTAGTCGTTCTTCAGTCCGTAGCGGGTCACATCGAAGGCGTTGGCATAGCCACACTGGCGGTATATGCGATAGGGGGCGAGGCCCAGGTCGAGCACGCTGCCCAGGCTCACGCGGCACATGATGATGCAGCCGCCCGAATAGTGGGTGGCGGTGCTGCGCACGGGGGCGAAGTAGATGCCGTTGCCGGCAAAGTTGCCGGCGCCCACGTTCCAGATGCCCGACATGCGGTTGCCGCCCCAGCAGCGGCCGGGCGCCATCACGATGTTGAGCGCGGCGGTCTCGTCGGTGCCGTGGTAGAGGGTAAGCGCGGGGACGAAGGTGTCGAAGACGGTCCAGAACAGGCTCTCGATGACGGTGAGCGACATGTGCCATATCGGGTACTTGATGATGCGCCACGGCAGCCACAGCGCCCAGTCTATAGCATCGTCGGTGCCTTCCTTGTCGCTGCTCGGCACAAAGACCTCGAGCACATAGTTGAACATCTCGAAGGTGCAGTGGGCAAAGAGGTTGAAGTAGATGGCGTTGACCAGTCTTAATGGTGTGAGCAATATGTACAGCGGTATCTTGGCCAGCAACAGATAGCCTTCCAACTCATCGTTGCGACGGTCGTTGCCCGAGTTCTCCTTATAGAGCGCGCGCCAGGGCTTGGAGAGCCAGCGCTGGAGCCAGTTGGTGATGAGGAAGGGGATGCTCGTAATGCGGTATATCCACTGCATGATGAAGTAGTAGAAGGCAAACCCGTAGAAGAGGACCTTGGATATGATGTAGAGGACGATGAGGATGAGCGCCAACTTGAAGGCCCATCCTATCAGGGTGAACAGCGAGAACGAGCTGCGCCGATTCTTGGGCTTGGAGGTAGCCACGGGCTCGTCTTTGACATACGACAGATAGCGGCTGGCGGCATAGGCGGTATCGCCCTCGAAGATGACCTTGGACCAGTCGTCTCCCCATTCGACCACGAGCAGCTCGGTGCCACGCGGAGCCACCCCGCGCTTGTAGGCGTTGGGCGATGGCTGCATACGCATGTTCAGGTCGCTGGTGGTGACATAGATTGCGCGCGGAGAGCCCATCGCCACCAGGGCGGAGAGCCATAGCAGGCAGAGGGTGAGCCATAATGTCTTCTTGTGCATCATAAACGATGTAGCTATTAGGTGATTATCTCTTGTCAAGTAAGTATAGACATGCAAAAATACGATTATTTTGCCAAACGCCTTGTGCATAACCGCGTTTTTTTGCATCGCGCTGCGGCTTTTTCTGACTTTTGGGATAACAAAGACGATAGAAAGCGCCATCTCCGTCATTGCTGCCATCGGAGAGATGGTGGCGGGAGGGGTGGAAAATAGTGAAAAAAAGTGGGAGCAAATGGCTATAGTTACATCCTTTTGCAGTAATTTTGCACATTATTATATAATATAGCGCGCTTCCATGAACGTAAAGATCAACGACAGTTGGGCTGAGCGGCTCGGCAATGAGTTTGCCCAGCCTTATTTCTCCCAGCTCACCGACTTCGTAAGGCACGAGTATGCCACCACGACCTGCTATCCTCCCGGCAGACTTATCTTCAACGCCTTCAATCTCTGTCCTTTCGACAGCGTCAAGGTGGTCATCATCGGGCAGGACCCCTATCACGAGGCGGGTCAGGCTATGGGTCTCAGCTTCTCGGTGCCCGACGGAGTGGCCATGCCGCCGTCGCTGCAGAACATCTTCAAGGAGATACAGGGCGACCTCGGTATCGGAGTGCCCCAGAGCGGCAACCTGACGCGTTGGGCTGAGCAGGGAGTGCTGCTGCTCAACGCCACCCTCACCGTGAGGGCCCACCAGGCTGGCAGCCACCAGCGCCATGGGTGGGAGAGGTTTACCGACGCTGCCATCAGCAGGCTCAGCGAGGGTCGCGACCATCTGGTCTTCATCCTCTGGGGTGGCTATGCGCGCTCCAAGGCGTCGCTCATCGACCGCAGCCGTCATCTGGTGCTCGAGTCGGTGCATCCCTCACCCCTCTCCGCCAACCGGGGTGGATGGTTTGGCAACCACCACTTCTCGCGCTGCAACGAATATCTCGCCGGGCACGGCATGGACCCCATCAACTGGTAAGAACATGAATGAATTGCATATTTTACAGATAGGAAACGTATTTGTTTCGCCCGATATTTTCACGGTAAAGTTCTGCTGCGACCTTGACGTGTGCAAGGGCGCATGCTGCATCGAAGGCGACGCCGGCGCACCGGTAACCCTCGATGAAATCGGCGATTTGGAGACTTCGCTCGATGTGGTATGGAATGACCTCTCGGCTTCGGCGCAGGCTGTCTTGGACCGCCAGGGTGTGGCTTATGCCGACCGCGACGGCGACCTGGTCACAAGCATTGTCGGAGGTAAGGACTGTGTGTTTACATGCTATGAGGGCGACACCTGTCTCTGTGCCCTTGAGCGCGCGCATCGTCAGGGCCGCTGCCCCTTTGTCAAGCCCATCTCCTGTGCGCTCTATCCCATTCGCGAAAAGACATTTCCCGATGGTTCGGTGGGGCTCAACTATCATCGTTGGCGCATCTGCCAGTGTGCTGTAGAGAAAGGCCGCGAACTCGACTTGCCTCTCTACCGCTTTCTCGAGGGTCCGCTTGTGCGCCGCTTCGGCAAGGAGTGGTATCAGGAGCTGTGCCAGGTGGCCGACGAGCTTCGGGCTTTAGGCATGATTTGATGCCTCGGCAACGGTAGGAAACGAGGGTGTGACGGCTGTGCCTCTGCTTGCCGACATGATGCTGGCTCCCGACATGATGTTGCCTCGGGGCTTGCTGCCGACGGACTACGACCTTCTGTATTCGGTCGGTGACATGCCCACGTGCTCCTTGAAGAATTTCCCCATAAAGCTCTGGCTGGGGAAGTTCATGTCCATCGCTATCTGCTTGATGCTCTTGCGCGAGTTCTTGATTTGTACGCGCAGCTCCATAACCACATAGTTGTCTATCCACTCGTTGGGGGTGCGCTGGCTTACCTGCTTGATGCACTCCGACAGATATTTTGGGGTGATACACAGCTGTCGGCCGTACCAACTCACACGGCGTTCGGTGCGGAAGTTCTTCTCGATAAGTGCGATGAAATCGGTAAAAATCGTCTCTGCACGGTTCTTTTTCCTGTTGTCCCTGTTCATGATCTGGTAGATGGTATTGCCCAGGTCATATATCATCGTGGCGATGGTCATACGGGCCACGTCGCGGCGGAAATGATGCCCCACACAGTCTATCTTGCTCTTGAGCATCTTGTAGTAATCGCAGAAAGTGTCGGCCTCCTTCATGCTCAGTGTCGAGACCGGGTTGCTGCGCGCAAAGAGGAAGAGCGATGATATCTCGTGTACATCTTTGGCGATATCGCTGAAGAAATTGGGCGAGATGATAAATCCTATGCCGCTGAAATCTTCGCTGAACGAACAGTTGTCGACCACCATGCCGTTGGTGATGATGATGACGTCGTTGCGCTCCACGGTGTGTTCTATGGTGTCAAGCCGATAGGTGGCTCTGCCGTTCAGACAGAGCGCAGCCATCATGCACTGCATGCGGCGCGTGCGGTCGGGAAAGGGGATTTGGGCCAGATTGTCAAACAACACGATGTCGTTGTCTATGTGGCTTCCTTTATATTGGCTAAGCGTTGAGGCTATGGTTACCTCGTAGATTTCCTTGTTCTTGTATTTTATCATTGCTTTAGTATGGATATGCATTGTAACTTGTTGTCGTCATGAGGCTTACGCCGTCGACGCGTTGCACTTGGCTGGCGTCAAACGCACTGTCTCCGCTGACAATCACCCGTCGGTGGTAGGTAGGCTCGAAGGCTGTGGTAATCTGCTCGTCGGTCTCGCCGTTGCAGGTATACTTGCGCCCGCCGATGATGATGGTCTCACCCTTCTTCGCCCCGCGCAGCGTGAGCCTCACAAAGCCGTAGAAGCCAGTGACAAACTCGTAGGCGATGCCCTCCGGCGTCCGCTCCGAATATCGCGGCGCAGTGACTCTCGTCACGCGATTTACCCGGACAGGCAGCAGCGTAGCCAAGGGGCACACCCTCATCTCTGTCGATACCGTCCGCAGTTCCGAGTCAGCCGTCCGAATTTCCGAAGCAGCTTTCGCTTCTTCTATCTCTAACCTCTCTGGCGCCAAGGCAGGTGTCCAGCATGCTGTAGATACCGTCTGCGTGTAGCCGCGGTCAATTCCGTCGCCCGAACCTTCATCTACAGGCCGGCAGAGCCATCCTCCGTCGGCGTTGTGGCCAAAGGGGCGACCGTCGCGACCCACTCCGTAATAGCAGACGGCTATCTGGTGGTCGTGGGGACCAACCGGGTGATAGAGGATGGCCACCGTGTTGGAGTCGGAACGCAGGTAGCCGCTGACGTCGATATCGATGGTGACGGGGTGATGACAGTTGTCGGTCGGGAGGGGTGGGGTGACATTAGACTCATTGACATACACTCTGTATCTGCCACGGGCGGTGACGCTGAGCGTGGCGCGGATGGGGCGGCGCTGCGTGAGATAGGTGTGGCGGAACCAGATGTCGGAGAGCGAGTCGGCTGTGGTGCAGCGTATCTCTCCAGGGCCAAGGCTGGCGGTCTGGGCGCTGGCGGTAGTCATGCCGATGACGAGCAAGCCCATCAGCACCATAATCATCTCTTGTATTGCAGTTTTGGCCATCAGTTGCAAAATTAGTACTTTTTATTGGCGTTACCAAGTGAAAATGAGGAAAAATCAACGATACCACCATCTTCGTGGCGGATATAGCCATCGTCGTGACCAGCAAAAAAGAAGGCACACCTCTTGTCATAAGAGGCGTGCCTTTTTTAGGTAATTGACATTTTGTTTAAGCGTCGATATTGGCGTAGGTAGCGTTCTCTTCGATGAAGATACGGCGTGGTTCTACGTCATCGCCCATAAGCATAGAGAAAATTTCGTCGGCGTCGGCGGCATTCTCTATAGTCACTTGTTTGAGCAATCGACTTTCAGGATTCATAGTGGTTTCCCACAGCTGCTCGGGGTTCATCTCACCAAGACCCTTGTAACGCTGGGTGTGAAGGGCTTTGTCGGAATCGTTTCCGCCAGCATATTTCTCGATAAACTGTAGGCGTTGTTGTTCGGTATAACAGTATTCGCTCTTGTCCTTGTACGAGCAACGGTACAGGGGAGGCGTGGCGATATACAGGTGGCCGTCTTCGATGACCTTGGGCATGAAGCGGTAGAAGAGCGTCATGATGAGGGTGTCGATGTGAGAACCATCGACGTCGGCATCGGTCATGATGATAATCTTGTCGTAGCGCAGCTTGTCGATGTTGGCCTCGCGGTCGTCCTCGCCTTCGACGCCGAAACGCACACCGATACTCTGGATGATGTTCATTACCGACTCAGCCTCAAAGACACGGTGCCACTGCACTTTCTCGACATTGAGGATTTTACCTCTCAGCGGCAGGATGGCCTGGCGGAAACGGTCGCGGCCCTGCTTGGCAGAACCACCGGCGGAGTCACCCTCGACGAGGAATATCTCACACTCCTTGGGGTCTTTGTTGGAGCAGTCGGCCAACTTGCCGGGCAGACCGCCGCCGCTCATCACGTTCTTGCGCTGCACGCTTTCGCGGGCCTTGCGGGCGGCGATACGTGCGGTGGCAGCCAGTACCACCTTCTCGCAGATGCGCTTGGCCTCGACGGGGTGCTCTTCGAGATAGTCGTTGAGCGCTTCGCCCACAGCCTGCTGCACGGCACCAGCCACCTCAGAGTTGCCCAGCTTGGTCTTGGTCTGACCCTCAAACTGTGGCTCGGCTACCTTGATGGAAATCACGGCGGTAAGTCCCTCGCGGAAGTCTTCGCCGGCAATCTCTATCTTGGCCTTTTCAATCTGCTTGGAGATGGTGGGCTCGTTATCGGCATAAGCCTTGAGCACACGGGTGAGAGCCGTACGGAAACCGGTGAGGTGGGTACCGCCCTCTATGGTGTTGATATTGTTGACATAAGAGTGGATGTTCTCCGAATAGTCGGTGTTGTACATGATAGCCACCTCGATAGGGATGCCCTGTTTCTCGGTCTTGAGATAGATGACGTCGTCGAAGAGGTGGGCGCGGTGACGGTCTACGTAGCGCACAAACTCCTTCAGACCGTCCTTGGCATGGAAGACCTCCTGACGGGTCTTGCCCTCGGCGTCGGGGCGCGCATCGGTCAGGGTGATGCGGATGCCGGCGTTGAGGAATGCCAGCTCGCGCATACGACGAGCCACGATGTCCCACTGGAATGTGGTGGTGGTGAAGATGCTGCCATCGGGCCAGAACTGCTGGCGTGTACCGCGCTTGTCGGTTTCGCCCACTACCTTGACGGGGTAGAGAGGCTTGCCCTTCTCATATTCCTGCTGGTAGATTTTGCCGTTGCGGAACACCTGCGACATCATGTGGCTCGACAGGGCGTTGACACAGCTTACGCCCACACCGTGGAGACCACCGCTGACCTTGTAAGAACCCTTGTCAAACTTACCACCGGCATGGAGCACGGTCATAACCACCTCCAGAGCCGATTTGTGCAGTTTCTCATGCATATCCACGGGGATACCGCGGCCGTTGTCTTCCACCGTTACCGAGTTGTCCTCGTTGATGGTCACTTCTATATCTGTGCAGTAGCCTGCCATCGCCTCGTCGATAGAGTTGTCTACCGTCTCGTTAATCAGGTGATGCAGACCCTTTTCGCTAATATCGCCGATGTACATGGCAGGGCGTTTGCGCACTGCCTCCAAGCCTTCGAGTACCTGAATGTTACTCGCCGAATAGTTGCTTTCTATGTTATGATTATCTTCCATTTCAGTATGGTACAAGTTTGATTGCAAAGATAGTAAAATTCATTGACATAGCGAAACATTTGCCCCGTTATTTTGACCTCTGTTTCCATCAGAATCTCCCTTTGCCCCGACGTTATAAAAGTTTAACTGTTTGCGCACCCAGTCTGCCTCTGCAGAGGCTGTCGTATGCGGTGTATGGGGCTTTGTGGTACCCGCTTTCGCCTTGTTGAGGGGCAGTCGCATAGGCTCGCGTCTGCCGGCTGTAACAGTGCTGGTGAGGTGCACCAGCGTGGCGACGCCCGCGTGCTCCGTCCCGACCATTGTGCGTATGACCGAAACCATCACCCTTGCCGTCATAGTCATCTCTGTGGTGGTAAAGTTCTTCTCAAGGTTTGCATTGGTTATTTCAGGGTTTGCCGTGAGTATTTCCAACTGTGCAATAGTCATTTCCGGCTTTGCTCTCAACTTATTGGTCTGCTCCGCCATCATTGTCGCTGTGGGGAATGCGACTGCTGGTTTACTATCTGTGTCCAGAACTGATGATGACGGTCTGCGCGATTGCAAATCAGTGCGTTGTAGGCGATTTGTTTTCGCTCTGTCGCCGACGACAGCGTGCCGCTCTCAGCCCTCGAGGCATATAACCAAAGAGACCACTACTTGTGGTAGTGGTCTCTTTGGGGTAGGATATATTGTTTTGTGAATTATCCCAGCTTGCTGATGTGGAGAGCAAGGCTTGACTTCAGGTTTGCAGCCTTGTTCTTGTGGATGATGTTGGTCTTTGTGAGCTTGTCCAACATGGCCTGTACTACGGGGTACAGCTTAACAGCCTCTTCCTTGTCTGTCATTGCGCGCAACTTACGTACGGCGTTGCGCATAGTCTTTGCATAATATTTGTTGTGCAAAGTCTTTGTCTTTGTCTGACGAATTCTCTTCAGTGATGATTTGTGATTTGCCATCTTATTATACTTTCTTTTTTATTATTTGTAGTCCCTAGGAGAGTCGAACTCCTCTTTAGAGAATGAAAATCTCTCGTCCTAACCGATAGACGAAGGGACCATCTGTCTATTAGCGGATGCAAAGGTAGATACTTTTAACGAAATGTGCAAATTTTCTTCAAAGAATTTTCTATAAAAGGCTGTTTTTTATTACTTTTGTAGTCTATGATGGTCAAAACAAACGCAATAGTACTCAAAACCAATCCCTATGCTGACCGCAAGATGGTGGTGGAGATGTTCACGGCAGACTACGGCTACCAGTCGTTTGCGGTGACGGTTCCGGCGACCAGGCGTGGCAAGCTGAAGCGGCAGTATTTTATCCCGCTTTCGAGGTTGGAGATAGCCTATGACCTGCGCCCCAACCGCCGGTTGCAACTCCTGACGGATGTAAGGTTCAGCACGATGGCCACCTACATGTACGAAGATGCGGTCAAGCTGCCCGTGGCGCTGTTTGTGGTCGAACTGCTCACCACCGTAGCCCGCCACGAGCACGAAAACCGGCAACTCTTTGAGTTTGTTGACGCTTCGATTGATGTGTTGGAGCTCGATGGCGAGCATACTGCCAACTTCCACCTCGTGTTTATGACCATGCTCACGCGCCTGGTGGGCATTGCGCCCGACGAGGAAACCTATGCCGCCGGCAGCTGGCTCGACCTGCGCGAGGGATGCTTCACCCTGCTCCGTCCTGCCCATCAGGATGTGGCTCAGCCCGAGGTGGCGCAGCGTATAGCTCTCTTCCTTCGCGGTGGTTTTGAAGGTGTTGCGATGCCGATGAACCGCGACGAGCGCAACTGCTGTCTCGACGCTCTGATGGACTATTACCGTCTGCATCTGCCCTCTTTCCCCGAGCTCAAGTCGGTGGCCATTCTGCGCCAACTGTTCCAATAGAAACATCCCGACACGCTATGGCCAGTTGTCCATAACGTGTCGGGATGCTATATATATAATAAGGTGTAACGGCTGCCTATGCCAGCAGTCGCTTTACAATCTGCGAAACTGCTCCGCCGTCGGCCTTGCCAGCCAACTGCTTGGTGGCGATGCCCATGACGCGCCCCATATCCTTCATCGATGAGGCTCCGGTCTCGGCTATGATGCCCTTGACGATCTCTTCTATCTCTGTGGCGCTGAGCTGCTTGGGCAGATAGCTCTCGATGACGGCGGCCTGGGCCAACTCTTCTTCAGCCAGGTCGGCACGGCCGTTGGCTGTGTAGGTGGCTGCTGTCTCGCGGCCCTGTTTGGCCAGCTTCTGCAGTATCTTGAGCGCGGCGGCATCGTCGAGCGTGTCGTTGGCTCCCGGGGCGGTCTTGGCCTCGAGAAATACTTTCTTGATGTTGCGGAGGGTCATGAGGCGCACCTTGTCGCGGGCCTTCATGGCTTCCTTGATATCGTTGCTTACTTGTTCAAACAAATCCATAATGTTTAGTTTCAATGGTTATACGAATGAAATGATGGAGTTGGCTGTGCCGTCGTTGCCGCTGTCATCGGCAGGCTTGCTCTCGGTGTGTCCCGATGCCTGACGGGTTATCTCGTCTATCATGTTCTTGGAGCGCTTGTAGGTGGGCGTGTTCTCGATGGCGAGTATCACGTCCTCGTTGTCAAGGTATTCGGGCGAAAAGAGGAAGATGTGCGGACGGCGCTTGTACTCCATGGTCTTCTCGCCGCTGCCGTAGTAAACGCCCATGCGTGCCTTCTTCTGGGCGTCGGCTTCGGCTTTCTTCGCCATATTGTCTGCCTCTTCCTGGGTGTACTTCTTGGTCTGGTGTTCCTGCATGCCGTCGATATTCTTGATGCCGAAACCGGTGGCGAGGATGGTAACCTTGACCTTCTCACCCAGATTGGGGTCGAGGAATATGCCCCACTTGGACTGATAGTCACAGTTGAAGTGCGACATGAACTCATTGACCTCGTTCATCTCCTCCATACGCAGTCCCTCGTTATTGGCTTTGTCTGCGGCGAAGGTGATACTGAGCAGAATCTTCTTAGAATTGTAGATGTCGTTGTTGTTGAGCAGCGGCGAGTGAAGCGCGCTCTCGATGGCTTTGCGCAGTCGGCCCTCGCCCTCGCCGTAACCGGTACTCATGATGGCTACGCCGCCGTCTTCGAGCACGGTGCGCACGTCGTTGAAGTCGAGGTTGACGATGCCTCGGCTGGTAATGATTTCGGCGATGCTCTTGGCAGCCACGCTCAGCGTGTCGTCGGCCTTTCCGAAGGCGTTGAGCACCGACAGGTCTGCATATACCTCGCGCAGACGCTCATTGTTGATGACCAGCAGTGCGTCTACGTTCTTTGCCAGTTCCTCTACACCGTCGAGGGCTTTGTTGATTTTCTTTTCGCCTTCCCATAAAAAGGGTATGGTGACGATGCCCACGGTGAGGATGCCCATGTCCTTGCTCGCCTTTGCTATGACGGGTGCTGCTCCGGTGCCGGTACCTCCGCCCATTCCGGCGGTGATGAATGTCATCTTGGTGCCGTCGTCGAGCATGGCCTTGATGTCGTCCAGGGTTTCTTCTGCGGCTTTACGCGCCTTCTCCGGCACGTTGCCCGCGCCGAGTCCTTCCTTGCCCAGCTGGATGTGTACGGGTACGGGCGAAGCGTTGAGCGCCTGTGCATCGGTGTTGCACAGCACGAAACTCACGTCGTGTATGCCCTCTCTGTACATGTGGTTTACGGCATTGCCGCCACCACCGCCCACGCCGATTACCTTGATGATGTTGACCTTCTCGGGAACTTCAAAGATAGGCAGGGTGCCGTTGGTTGTATTGTTGTCTTTATCCATGATAGTCATGCTTGATTGTGGTGTGAATTACGATTGCTTATTCTTCCTCTGTGATAATCTGTGAGAAGAAGTTCTTGAGCTTGGTCTTGTTGCGGTGCCAGAAACTGTTCTCGCGCTCCTTCTTGCGTTCCTCTTCAGCCTCTCTCTGCCGCTTCAGTTCTTCCTCCTCTTCCTTCTTGCGCTTAGCCTCTTCGGCAGCGGCCTTCTCTTCGGGCGTCTGTATGATGCCCTTGCCTGGCTGGTGGGGTTCCTTGGGTTTCTCTGTAGTGGTGTAACCCTCGTCTTCAGGGGCGAAGAGCGAGTCATTGATATCCTTGCCGGCGCAGTTTTCGTTGCCGCGCTCGAGCAGTCCCAGCACAGTGTTCATGCGGCCGTCGTGAGCGGTGATTTCGGGCTGGTTGGCATTGATGACACCATTGACGAACTTGGCAATTCTGATTTTCTCGATGGGGGTGAAGGTATGGAATGCCTCGACGATGTTGCGCATGTTGGAACCGCCGCCAGTGAGGATGATGCCGCCCAACATCTTGTCGGAAAACTCGTTGGGCATCTGGTACCACACGTTGCGGATGATTTCCTCCATGCGCGACTCTACAATCTCTATGAAGCGGCGGCTCTCTATCTTGCGTCCGTCGCCCACGGCGAGTTCGAGCGTGTTGTCGATGTCAGAGTTGTTGGTATATGCGCAACCATATTCGAGCTTCATCTCTTCGGCCCTTTCCTCGTCTATCTGGAGTGAGGCGATGTCCTTGGTGATATTGTTGCTGCCCAGTGGTATGACGGCGATATGGCGCAGGATGTTCTTGTAGTATACCGACACGGTGGTGGTCTCGGCGCCCAGGTCTACGAGCATACATCCGCTGCGCTTCTCCGACTCGGTGAGCACGCTGTCGGCGAGCACCAGCGGTGCGAGATACATCTCGACGATGTTGATGCCGGCGCTCTTGAAGCACTCGTTGCAGGCGTAGTAGAACTTCTTGCGCCACAATATGTTAAGGAAATTGCCTTCCAGATGCTTGCACTGTATGCCTGCGGGGTCAAGCTGGAGCTGGTTGTCAACCTTGTATTCCTGAGTGATGGCATCGATAATCTCCTGTTCGGGATAATCCATGCTGCGGTTGGCGTCCATGAGTTCGTCTATCATGTCCTGGCGCACGATGGCTCCCTCTTCCAGGTCTTTGACAATCACATTCTTTACGCTGCGTATCGATTGTCCTCCTCCGCATACATACACGCCTGCTATCTTGGACTTGAGCGAGTGTTCAAGTTTGTTGACGATGTTGGTCAGACACTGTACCGTGCGGTCGTGGTTATAGACTACTCCCTTGCGGATGCATGCCGAAGAGTCTTCTTGCGCTACGGCGAGGATGCTGATGCTGCCATCAAGGTTCTTCTTTCCGGCCACGCCTGTAATCTTGGACGAGCCCAGTTCGATAGCGATTATAAATTCCTTTGCCATACGTTATATTGTTTTATTCTTGTTTACTTTTCTTGCAGATAATCTGGTTGTCAAATTCGAGATTGATGTACGAGTAGCGGTTCCATCCTGCCTGGGAGAGTCCGTACTGGTAGAATTTCTTGAGGCGGTCCATCTTGTGACGGGTGAAGTCAGTTATCTGCTTCTGTCGTTCTCGTGGGGTCTTGGCCTCGGGCAGCTGACCTATATATATAATATGGTTGCCCACTCTGGGCACGAGCTCGATGCCGAGGTCGCTGAGGACGTTGATTTGTACTATCTGGTTCTTCCAGAAGTCGCTCGCCATGAGCGTCTGGACAAGATAGGCGATGTAGTTGCGGGCATACCACTGGTTGATGTTGCCCGTGGCGATGATGAGGTCGCTGGTGTAGTGAGAGTTGGGCATGATGCTGCACTTGTCGTCGATGTAGTAGTCGGTGCCGTTGTTGGCCTTGACTCTCACGATAGGCATCAACTGGCTATAGGCTATGTTGACCTGTCCGTCCTGAGTGATGTAGCACTCGGCGGTCTTGACAAACGGGCTCGCCATGAGGCTTTCCTCTATCTGTCGTGTCCTAATCTGGGTGATGGGCTTTCCCAGCGGAAACAGGCCCTGCTTCTTCAGTCGGGCCTTGATTTCGTCGCTGCCTATGAAGCCGTCGGTCTTGGAGTCGGTAATCTGTATGTTGACCTTGGTACACCTGCGTCCCTTGTCGTCAAACTTGTTGAACGCGGTGAAGGCCATGAACAGATACACGCCCAAGGCGATATCTACCATGATGAGGAGTCCTCTCTTCCAGTTGAATCGTAGTCTTGCCACTCTTTACTTGTTGTCTATGATGTGAGCTATCTCGTCGGTATAGTTGTCCAGGTCGCCGGCGCCCAGGATGATGAGCACGTCGAAGTCGCGGCTCTTGACATAGTCTATCACGTCGTCCTTGCGGATGATGGCCTTCTCCACGCCAGGCTTGAGGTTGTCGTAGATAAGCTGGCTGGTGACGCCGGGGATGGGCTGCTCGCGGGCGGGGTAAATCTCGGTGAGTATTACCTCGTCGAGCTGGCTCAGCGCGTCGGCGAAGTCGCGGTAGAAGTCGCGGGTTCGGGTGTAGAGATGGGGCTGGAAGATGGCCGTAATCTTGCGGTCTTTGTACAGCTCGCGCATACTCTTGGCGCTCTGGAATATCTCTTTGGGGTGGTGGGCATAGTCGGAGAGCACCACGTGGCGGCTGTTCTTCAGCCTGAAGTCAAAGCGGCGGTCCACACCTCCGTAGGTAGCCATGCCGTGGCGCAGTTCGTCGGGGGTGCATCCGTTGAGCTGGGCCATAGCCATGGCAGCCACGCCGTTCTCGATATTGATGGGGATGGGCTGGCCCAGCACGATGCCGTCGACGCGCTCTATGGGCGATACGAAGTCGAAGCTGATTTCGCCATTGTCTATCTTGATGTTCTCGGCATGGAAGTCGCCTTCGTTGAGGCTGTAGGTATAGACCTTCACGCCCTCCTGCACGTCGGCCTTCATCTCCAGACCGGTGTGGATGACGAGCGCTCCTCCGGGCTGGATGAGCGTGGTGTAGTGGCGGAAGCTCTCGAGATAGGCTTCCTTGGTGCCGTAGATGTCCAGATGGTCGGGGTCGGTGGCTGTGATGACGCTCATCCAGGGGCGCAGCCAGTGGAAACTGCGGTCAAACTCGTCAGCCTCAATCACGATGTAGTCGCTCTCGCTGAGGATGTAGTTGGTGCCATAGTTCTTGGAGATTCCTCCGAGGAAGGCGTTGCAGTCTACGTGGCTCTCGTGCATGATGTGGGCACACATGGTGGATGTGGTGGTCTTGCCGTGGGTTCCGGCAAAGCACAGGCCCTTGTGGGTGCGGGTGAGGGTACCGAGCACCTGGGCGCGCTTCTCGATGGTGAAGCCGCCCTCACGGAAAAAGACCATCTCCTTGTGCTCGGCGGGGATGGCGGGAGTATAGATGACCAGACAGGTGGCTGTGTCGCGACACGGTTGGGGTATTAGGTCCACGTTCTCTTCATAGTGGATGTCCATACCTTCACGTTCCAGCTGACGGGTCAGCTCTGAGGGGGTGCGGTCGTAACCTGCAACGGTCACGCCCTTGTGCAGGAAGTAGCGGGCGATGGCACTCATGCCTATGCCGCCGGCTCCTACGAAATATACAGACTTGATATCTTTCAGTTCCATAGTTATTGTCTTGTTGCTAATTTGATTACCTCGTCGGCAATGGTGTCGGCAGAGTTTTCTACGCCCAATGTGAGGATGTTGTCGTGGAGCGAGGCGAGCTTGTCTTGGTCCTTGACGGTCTCGATGGCCCGCTGGAGCAGTATCTCGGGAGCCTCGGCGTCCTTGACGAATATGGCGGCGTTGTGGTTTACCAGTGCCATGGCGTTGTGGGTCTGGTGGTCTTCGGCCACGTTGGGGCTGGGCACCAGGATGACAGGCTTGCCAATCAGACAGAACTCGCTGATGGAGCTGGCGCCGGCTCGGCTTATCACGAGGTCGGCTGCCTTGTAGGCGGCGCCCATGTCGCTGATGAAGTCGGTCACGTGGAGCATCGGCATCGGCTCTTCACCTTTCAGGCGCTGGGCGATGGAGTCGCTGTAGTACTTTCCGGTCTGCCAGATGAACTGCACGCCCGACTCTCTGACCATGTCCAGATGCTGGAGCACGCTCTCGTTGATGGTGCGGGCACCGAGGCTGCCGCCCACGAGCAGTATGGTCTTCTTGGCGGGGTCGAGGCCGAAACGCTCGATAGCCTCTTCGCGGCTGAGCGTGGTCTCGATGAGGTTCTGGCGCACGGGGTTGCCCGTGAGTATTATTTTGTCGGCGGGGAAGAAGCGGTCCATGTGTTCATAGGCCACGCATATCTTCTCAGCCTTCTTGGCCAGCAGACGGTTGGTCACTCCAGCATACGAGTTCTGCTCCTGGATGAGGCAGGGTATATGCTTGGCGGCACACATGTTAAGCGTGGGACCGCTGGCATAACCTCCTACGCCCACGGCTGCCATGGGGCGGAAATCGCGGATAATCTTCTTTGCCATGCGCTGGCTCTTCCATATCTTGAAGAGTACGGCAATGTTGCGCAGAGGGTGCTTGCGGTCGAATCCGCAGATAGGCAGGCCCTTTATCTCATAGCCTGCGGCAGGCACGCGCTGCATCTCCATGCGTCCCAGTGCACCCACAAAGAGTATCTTGGCATCGGGGCGCTTGGCCTTGATGCTGTTGGCTATCGAGATGGCGGGAAATATGTGTCCGCCGGTACCTCCTCCACTGATGATGATTCTCAGTTCGTCTTCCATTTTCGTTTCCGTTACTTTATTCAGGCAAAAATAGCTAAAATATTTTGATTTATGCGTGATTTATCCAAATATTTTTGGTTTCATCCATGATTTCTTTGTCTCCCGTGATGACTCCCAGTGTGAGGGTGCCCATCTCGAGGCTTTCGTAGGGTTCAGACGGCGGCAGGCTGGGCGTTGGCAGCCGGCGTGCGCTTCTTCGCCGAACGGCTGATGCTCAGTATCACTCCGATGTAGACGCAGTTGATGACCGTCGAGGTTCCGCCCTTGCTGATGAGGGGTAGCGGCTGACCCGTGACGGGTGCCAGACCCACAGCCACACACATGTTGAACAGTGCCTGGGTCACCAGCATCAGCGCCAGGCCCATCGCGAGGAATGCGGGGAAGTTGTTCTCGCACTGGTTGGCTATCTTGGCGGTTCTGAAGAGCAGGATGATGTAGAGGAATGCCACACCTCCGGCTCCTATGATGCCCATCTCCTCGATGATGATGGCGTAGATGAAGTCAGAGAACGCCTGCGACAGGAAGTCGCGCTGCTCGGAGTTGCCCGGACCTTTGCCTATCACGTTCGACGAGGCTATGGCGATGTTGGCATACGACACCTGCGCGTCCTTGTCCAGGTCTACCGAGTCTGGGGGTATATCCTTGGAGTTCATAAACTTGTCTATACGCGTCTTCCAGGTGTCGGCGCGCTTCAGGAACCACGGGCGCTTCTCAAACAGGCCGTCCTTGTCGTCGCTCACCACCGTCACGTTGTGTGCCGCCAGCAGCTTCTTCTCCTCATTGACGTCCTTGCCGAACGCCATGATGAAGAATATGCCCGCCACGCCCAGCAGGGTGACCACTCCCAGCAGTTTGCCCAGCTGGGAGTAGGGCGTGCGGCCTATGAACATCATCATGACGATGACCAGGAACAGCAGTGCTGCCGTCGAGAGGTTCTCGCCACAGATGAGGGCCAATATTACTATCGAGAGGCCCATCACCCACTTGAAGGCGTTCTTGTCGGCGCCGTTGTCGGTCTGCAATACACTGTATATCTGTGCCGTGGCAAGCACCATGGTGCCCTTGGCAATCTCAGATGGCTGGAAACTCAGTCCGAAGATATTGAGCCAGCGGCTGCCGCCATTGATGTTCTGACCAGCAAACAGCACGGCGCCGAGCGTGATAATCGACACTATGAGCAGAAACGGCAACGCCACCTTGAAATAGCGGCACTGGATGTTGAGGGTGATAATCATGCAGAATATGCCCAGTATCAGCAGGAATATGTGCTTGAACATAGGGCTCAGATAGCTGCCGCCCTTGTACGCCAACTGCGACGAGGCAGAAAATACCTCGACGATACTGATGATACAGAGGAAGAAGAACACCATCCATATCACCTTGTCGCCTTTGAACAGTTTGCTTAAGGTGTTGTTTATCATCTATCTTGTTGTTATGACTGTCTTACTAACTGCTTGAACTGCTCGCCGCGGTCTTCCATGTTCTTGAACAGGTCGAAGCTGGCGCAGCAGGGACTCAGCAATACGGTGTCGCCCTCGGCGGCAAGCTCGTTGCAGGCAGCCACACAGTCTTTCATGCTGTGGGTGTCGCGTACGGGCAGTCCCAGTGAGTCGAACGCCTGGTGCAGCTTGGTGTTGTCGGCGCCGAGATAGACCAGAGCCTTACACTTCTCCTTCACCAGGTCGGTGAGGGTAGAGTAGTCGTTGCCCTTGTCCTTTCCGCCCACGATGAGTATGGTGGGGGTGGTCATGCTTTCCAGCGCATACCAGCAGGCATCGACGTTGGTGGCCTTGGAGTCGTTGATATACTGCACGCCATGCAGACGGCAGACTTTCTCCAGACGATGCTCCACGCCGGGGAAGTCGCTGAGACCCTGGCGTATCACCTCGGGAGCGACGCCAGCCAGATGGGTGGCAAGTCCGGCTGCCAGAGAGTTGTACATATTGTGTTTGCCAGTCAGACTCAGCTCCTCCTGCTTCATCTCCAGCCGTGTTGGCGCCGTGAGCACATACTCGCCGTCGGCGATATAGCCCTTGAGGGCGTCGCTCTTTTCCAGTCCGAAGGGGTAGAGTGTGGCTCCCACGGCAGTCTTGGTCAGTTCGTGCTGAATTACGGGGTCGTCGTTCCAGTAGATGAAGGCGTCGGCCTTGACCTGGTTCTGCGTGATGCGCATCTTGGCGTCGGCGTAGTTCTCAAACTTGAACTCGTAGCGGTCCAGATGGTCGGGGGTGATGTTGAGCAGCACGGCGATGTCGGCGTGGAAGTCATACATGTTGTCGAGTTGGAAGCTGCTCAGCTCTATCACGTACCAGGCGTGCGGAGTCTCTGCCACCTGTAGAGCCAGGGAGTGGCCTATGTTGCCAGCCAGCCCCACGTCGTAGCCCGCCTTTTCCATGATGTGGTAGATGAGCGATGTGGTGGTGGTCTTGCCGTTGCTTCCGGTGATGCAGATCATGCGGGCGTCGGTATACCTGCCAGCAAACTCTATCTCGCTTATCACGGGAATGTTGCGAGCCATCACCTTCTGTATCATCGGTGCTTCCTTGGGTATGCCGGGGCTCTTTATCACCTCGTCGGCATTGAGTATCTTGTCTTCGCTATGGTGTCCTTCTTCCCATTCTATCCCGTGGCTGTCGAGCATGGCCTTGTAGTGGTCCTTGATGGCCGACATGTCAGACACAAAGACATCGAAGTCCTCTTTCTGAGCCAGGATAGCGGCGCCCACACCACTCTCGGCGGCGCCTAAGACAACAATTCTTTTCATTCTCTTGTTCCTATCTTATTTTTAATGTGATAATGGTAAGCGCGGCCAGTATGATGGTGACAATCCAGAAGCGCAGGGTAATCTTGGATTCATGCACCACGGTGTGCGGGCCCTTGATGACATAGCGGCAGTCGGCGTCGAGCTGGCTGTCCTGTGTGCGGAAGTTGTCGTGGATAGGTGTGCGGCGGAAGATGCGCTGCTTCACGCCATGGCGTTTGCCCATCTTGTAGTACCACACCTGCAGGATGACGCTGAGACTTTCCACAAAGAAGATGCCGCAAAGGATGGGCAGCAGCAGTTCCTTGTGGATGATGATGGCACACACGGCGATGATGCCGCCGATGGTGAGCGAGCCGGTATCACCCATGAAGACCTGGGCGGGATAGGCGTTGTACCAGAGGAAACCGATGAGGGCTCCCACAAAGGCGCACATGAACACCACCAGTTCCTGCGAGTCGGGAATATACATAATGTTCAGGTAAGAGGCAAACTCTATATGCGAACTCACATAGGCGAGTATGCCCAACGCCACGCCAATGATGGCCGAGTTGCCGGCACACATGCCGTCCATGCCGTCGTTGAGGTTGGCACCGTTGCTCACTGCCGTCACCACGAGGATGGTCATGATGACAAAGAGTATCCATCCTGCCGCCGTCTTGTACTTGCCGCAGAACGACATGAGGTACGAGTAGTCCAGGTTGTGGCCCTTGACAAACGGGATGGTCGTCTTGAGCGACTTCTTGGCTTCGGTGCGGTGTTTCACCACCATCTCCTGCCCCTGGCGCTGTATCGAGAGGTTCTCATACATCTTCACGTCGGGCGAAGACCATAGCACCAGACCCACAATGAGGCCAATGCCTATCTGGCCCACTATTTTGTATTTGCCCTTGAGGCCCTCCTTGTTGTGGTGGAATATCTTGATAAAGTCGTCCATACCTCCCAGAAAACCCAGCCATACGGTGGTGATAATCATCAGGATGAGGTAGATGTTGCGCAGACGGCCCAGCAGCAATACCGGTATGAGGATAGAGACGATGATGATGATGCCGCCCATCGAGGGCACGCCTATCTTCTTTACGCCAAACGGGTCTATCGAGGCGTCGCGCTGTGTCTCGGTTATCTGCTTGCTCTTGAGATATTTGATGAACTTCTCGCCAAACCAGGCCGAGATTACCAGCGACAGGATGAGCGCCAGCAGCGACCTGAATGAGATGTAGCCCCATATGTGCGACCCGCTGATGCCAAACTGTTCCAAGAATCTGAATAAATAGTACAACATGGCTATTCTCCTTTTATTGGTTGTTGAAGATGTCGCGCAGCACCTCCTTGTCATCGAAGTGGTGCTTTACGCCCTTGATTTCCTGATAGTTCTCATGACCCTTGCCGGCAACGAGTATCACGTCGCCCTTCTCGGCCATCATGCAGGCGGTGCGTATGGCTTCCTTGCGGTCGGTGATGTCCAGCACGTTCTTGCGCTGCTGTGCGTTGAGGCCCGCCAGCATGTCGTTGATGATGTCCTGTGGGTCTTCAAATCTGGGGTTGTCGCTCGTGATGATGACCTTGTCGCTCTGGCGCACGGCTTCCTGTGCCATGAGCGGGCGCTTGCCCTTGTCGCGGTTGCCGCCGGCACCACATACGGTGATGACGTGCCCCTTCTTGTTGAGCACTTCGTGGATGGCGTTGAGCACATTGGCGAGGGCGTCGGGGGTGTGGGCATAGTCCACGATGGCGGTATATCCCTCGGGCGAGCGCACCGGGTCCAGACGACCGCTCACGCTGTGCAGCGTGCTCATCGTCACCAGTATGTCTTTGGCGTCCTTGCCCAGCATGCGGGCGGCGCCATAGACGGCGAGCAGGTTGCTCACGTTGAACTTGCCGATAAACTGCACGCCCACTTCCTGTCCGTCTATCTCCAGATACATGCCCTCGAAGTGGCACTCCAGTATGCGGGCTCTGAAGTCTGCCATCTGTCGTATCGAGTAGGTCTTCACCTGGGCCTTGCAGTTCTGCACCATTACCATGCCGTTCTTGTCGTCGGCGTTGGTGATGGCAAATGCCGACTTGGGCAGACCATCAAAGAAGGCCTTCTTGGCGTCGCGGTAGTTTTCAAAGGTCTTGTGGTAGTCCAGATGGTCGCGGGTGAGGTTGGTGAATATGCCTCCGGCAAACTTGAGTCCGCCAATGCGCTTCTGGGCGATGGCGTGCGACGAGCATTCCATGAACGCATATTCGCAACCAGCCTCTACCATGCGCGCCAGCAGTGCGTTGAGCTCTATGGGGTCGGGTGTGGTGTGGTCGGCGGCTATTGCCTCGTCCTCGATATAGTTGCAGACGGTAGAGAGCAGACCACAGCGGTGCCCCATCTTACGGAACATATTATATAATAAGGTGGCGATGGTCGTTTTGCCATTGGTGCCGGTCACGCCCACCAGTTTGAGTTTCTTGGACGGCTCTCCGTAGAAGACGGTGGCCACGCGGCCCACGGCGTCTTCGGTCGAGTCTACCTGTATATAGGTCACACCCTCGCAGAGTTGGTCTGGCATTTCTTCGCAGAGTACGGCCACGGCGCCCTGGTCTATGGCTTTGCCGATAAACTTGTGGCCGTCTACCTGAGTGCCACGCATGGCCACAAAGAGGTGGCCTTTGGCTATGCGGCGTGAGTCGATGTTCACTCCGGTAATCTCAACCTCGCTGTCGCCTGCGACTTGCAGAGGCTTGATGTTCTTGAGAAGTTCGTGTAGCTTCATAATATATATATGTGTATTACGTTTATTCCAATATCAGATGACATCGCTGTCCCTTCACGGCTCTCTGCCCTGGCTGCAGACTTTGTCTGCACACCTTGCCGCGGCCTTTGAGGGTCACCTTGATGCCTCGGCTCTCCATGAGATAGACGGCGTCGCGGGCGCCCATGCCCTTGACATCGGGCACCTCGTTGGCGGGAGTCATCGCCACGCGGTTCAGTGTTACCGAGTGGCGGTTGCGCGAGCCTGTGCCCCACACGGGCTTCTGGCTGTCATTCCACGGCTGGCCTTGAGTCCTCACTCCCAACGAGTGCAGCACATTGCCCGCCGAGTTGATGTTGCCTGCCTTCACGTCGGGCACCATGATGCTGTGCTCGTCTTTGGCGTCGCGCACATCCATCTTCAGGTTCTGCGCCATAATGCCCTCGGCAATCTCGCGGAATGCGATTGCGCTGAAACCGCTGGATGCCGGCAGACCCTTTTTCTGTATACATACGATACAACTGTACCGTGGCGCGTCGGCGGGGAAGTATCCTACAAAACTCAGCAGGTATTTCATCGTGCCGTTTCTATAGCTTCCGCCCTGTGCCACCTGTGCCGTACCGGTCTTTCCGGCTATCTTGAAGGCTTTGGAGCCTGCTTTCTTTGCCGTACCTTTTGACACCACGTGCTCCAGCATGGCCTGCACCTTGCCTAAGGTGCGCTGGCTGCATATCTTCTCATGGCCGGGCACTGCCATTGCTGGGAATGTCATGAGCATCTCGCCGTTCTTGCTGATGCCGGTGACAAAGCGCGGATACATCATGCGGCCGCCGTTGGCTATGGCGTTGTAGAACGCCAGGGTGGATATCGGCGGTATCTGGGTCTCATATCCTATGCTCATCCATGCCAGCGATGTCTTGCTCCAGTTGAGCCACTGGCCGCGCGCGTTCTTCTTTGGCATGCGTACTCGGGCAGGAGCGTAACCGTTGAGGGGCAGTTTGAAGTCGGTGGTGATACCTGTGCGGTAGACGCCTTCGACAAACTTCTCAGGGTTTTTGCCGTAGTAGTCTTCCACGATACGGCTGACGCCGATATTCGAGCTCACCTCCAGCGAGCGTGCCATGGTGATGGTGCCATATCCGTTGTGGCGCCAGTTGTGATCGCGCATGGGTCGTCCGTGCATGTCGTAGATACCATTGCCGGTCTCCACCACGCGGCTGGTGTCACACATGCCGTCCTCGAGTACGGTCATCAGCGACACGGTCTTGAACACCGAGCCCGGCTCCATAAGGTCGCTGATGGCGTGGTTCTTCATCTCGTAGAGTTTGCCGTCGGCACCGCGCTCCATGTTGACGATGGCTTTGATGTCGCCCGTCTTGACTTCCATGACGATAGCCACACCCACCAGTCCGTTTACATCCTTGTCGTTGAGCTGTCCTATGACGGCACGCTCAGCCAGGTCCTGCATGTTCACATCGATGGTGGTCACGATGTCGGCACCGTCGGTGGGCGGCGTGTCGGTGATGTCCAGATACTTGTTGAGCACCTTACGGCGGTGTATGATGCCGTTCTTGCCACGCAGCAGACTGTCGTAGAACTGTTCCAGTCCGTTCTTGGCTTCGTCCTTGCCGGCGTAGAGGGTGCCCAGGGTGCGCTCGGCGAGCGACCCGTAGGGGTGCTGGCGCGAGTCAAAATTCTCGCAGTAGAAGCCGCCGGTGTAGCCGCGCAGGCGGAACATAGGCAGCTGCTTGGCCTCGCAGTAGGTATTATAGTCCACGCGTCCGTCATAGATAGACCAGCGGCGGCTCTGCTTTTCCTTGCCCTTCTGCAGATAGCGGCGGTATTCGGCTTTGCTGCGGTTGGGGAACATACGGCTCAGCCCCTCGCTGATGGAGTCGACCTTAGTATCCCAGAGCGAGTCGTTGCCGGCTTCGTGGATGGCCTTGAAGTCGATGAACAGTCGGTATTCGGGCAGCGAACTTGCCATAATCTCGCCATTGCAGCTCAGTATGTTGCCGCGGATGGCCTTCACCGCCACGCTGTCTTTCTTCACGCGGCTTGCCACTTCCATCCAGTATGCGCGCTTGGCGCTCATGATGTAGCCGGCCTTGGCGACGACAATCACCGCCAGCAGGGTCATCATGGTGGCCAGGAAGTAGTATCTCGGCATTACCTTTTTGTTGTCAAACTTGCTCATTTCTCTGGAACATTGATTAAGTAGGGTGGCTGGTTGGACATGTGCAGCGTGCTGTCTTTACATGCCTTGAGCTGTTCGAGCACGCGGCTTTCGCGGCTCATTTCGATAAATCTGTTGTTGGTAGTCTGCGCCTTGTAGCGGGCATCCTTCAGTTCGGTCTGCAACTTGTCGATTTCTATCAGATTGCGCTGACAGCTGTATCTGTTGGAGATATAGATGACGATAAACAGCACGATGAGCAGCAGCAGCCATATCTGGCGGCGTATGGTCGAGGTGTTGAGGATGTCGCCACCCACAATTTTGCTGAAGGTGAGCGCACCCGATAGCGGGGTGTCTTCGTCGGCCACCTGTTTCTTGATGGCTTCGGTCAGCGTAGGCTGGCGCTCGGCCAGTTCCTCTGTGCTGGCGGGCTTGTCTGCCGTGGGCTGCTTTATGTCTTTGTCTTCGTCTGTCATTTCTTTTCTGCTATTCTTAGTTTGGCGCTTCGGCTGCGTGGGTTGCGTTGCTGTTCTTCGTCGGTGGGCACGATGACCTTGTTGTTTACCAGTCTGTAGGGTGTCTCGATGCGTCCGTAGAAGTCCTGTATCATCTTGCCCTCGGCATTGCCCGTCTTCATCACGTTCTTTACGATGCGGTCTTCCAGCGAGTGGTAGGTGATGACCGAGAGTCTGCCGCCGGGAGCCAGCAGTTGGGTGGCAGCGGCGAGCATTTCCTTGAGGGCTTCCATCTCATGGTTCACCTCGATGCGCAGAGCCTGGAAGAGTCGCGCCATGTCCTTCTTCTCGCGCTCGCGTTTGAAGAAAGGCTCCACCACATGCAGGAAGTCCTGTGTGGTGGCTATTGCGTGCTGCTGGCGTGACTTGACCAGCGCCGAGGCAATGCGGCGCGAGTTCTTGAGTTCGCCGTAGAGGTAGAAGATGTCAGCCAGCGCCTCTTCGTCATACTCTGCCACGATGTCGGCGGCGGTCTTGTCGGCGCGCTTGTTCATGCGCATGTCCAAGGGGGCGTCGAAGCGGAAGGAGAAACCGCGGCTCTCGTCGTCGAAGTGGTGCGACGACACGCCGAGGTCGGCCAGCAGACCGTCGATGTGGTCTATCTCGTAGTAGCGCATCCAGTTCTTCAGGTATCTGAAGTTGCTGCGTACGAAGGTGAAGCGGTCGTCGTCTACGATGTTGCGTTCGGCATCGGCGTCCTGGTCGAAGCTGAAGAGGCGCGAGCCCTGGGGCAGCCGGCGCAGTATCTCGCGCGAATGGCCGCCACCGCCGAAGGTCACGTCGATGTACACGCCGTCGGGGTGCAGGTTGAGACCGTTTATGCTTTCGTCGAGCAATACGGGTACGTGGTATGTGTCGATTGTTGTCATTGTCGCTGGGTGTTAGCCGTTAGTGTCGGTGTCGCCGGGAGTGGTCATGAGGTCCTCCAACTGTTGCGCAAAGGCGTCGGCGTCCATGAAGGCACCGTTGGCAGTGTCGGCGTTCCATATTTCGATGGTGTCGTCCATGCCTATAAACCTCACTGCGCTCTCTATATTGGCCATCTTCATATACCGGCGTGGTATCAGGAAGCGGCCGTTGCCGTCGAGCGTGAGCTGCTCTACATCAGAGACAAACTGGCGGAAGAGCTGCTGGTGCTGGGCGTTCCATCGGTTGAGGCGCGAGCGCAGCAGGTTGAGCTGCTCGTCCCAGACCGACTGGGGATAGAGCACCAGACAGGGCTGGAAGATGTCTTTGCGCAGCACCAGACCCTCTTCGGCTGCTGTCTGCAGCAGCTTCCTGAAAGCCGAGGGCAGGAACACGCGTCCCTTGGCGTCGGTCTTGGCTTCTATGTTTCCTACAAATCGCATGCGTACCTCTTTTATATATAAATTCGAATTACGTGGTCAAAGATACAACTATTTCCCCACACTGCACCACTTTTCTCCACTTTTTTTTCATTTTTCTTCAAAAACTTGACATTGCGGTTTGCAGGCGCCGTCCTTACCGATGGCGCGGGCGGGGGTGTCGGGCGCCGGTTTTTTGGCCACTTTGTCCGTATTTTCCTGCCCTTTTGCGACTATTTGTCAATCATTTTTAGATTTATCACACATTTTATGTCTTTTTTTTAGCGTAATTGGAAAAGAAGTATTATTTTTGCACTACCTTAGAAGTTATGAAATAAAACCTCATGGTGGTAAAGACCATAGATATAGACAAGATTCTGGCAGGCAAGATGGGAAAGAGAGCCCGTCTGGTGCCCCGCTTTCTCGTGGCATGGCTCAAGCGGCTGGTACACGAAGACCAGGTCAACCAGTTCCTTGATGACCATAGTCATCTCGAGGGAGTGGAGTGGCTCGAGGCTTGTGTCAAGTACCTCGATATGACCCTCGAGATAGAGGGAATGGAGAACCTGCCCGACAAGAACGACGGCCGGCTCTACACCTTTGTGTCCAACCATCCCCTCGGTGGTCAGGACGGCGTGGCGTTGGGCGCCATCATTGGTCGTCACTACGATGGCAACTTCCGCTATCTCGTCAACGACCTCTTGCTCAATCTGCCAGGACTCAAGCCACTGTGTATAGGTATCAACAAGACCGGCCGACAGAGCCGTAACTTCCCCGCTATGGTCGAGGCAGGCTTCAAGAGCGACAAGCACATGCTCATGTTCCCCGCCGGACTCAACAGCCGAAAGCGCGCCGATGGCTCCATCCACGATTTGCCGTGGAAGAAGACATTTATCACCAAGAGCGTGGAGTGCCACCGTGATGTGGTGCCCATCTTCTTCGGCGGCCGCAATTCCGAGCGGTTCTACCGCATCGCCAAGTTCAGCGACAAGTATCTGCCCTTCAATCTTGCCATGCTTTTCCTCGTCGACGAGATGTATCGCAACGTGGGTAAGAAGTTCAGGGTGGTCATCGGAAAACCCATACCATGGCAGACGTTCGACAAGAGCAAAACTCCGATGGAATGGGCGAATTTTGTAGAAGAAAAGGTTTACGAGCTATAGATAAAGAAGTAATTATGGAACAGGAAATTATCCAACCCGTCAGTAGGGAACTGCTCAAGAGAGAGCTTACGCCCGAACGCCGTATGCGTATGACCAACAAGAGCCATAACGAGATTTATGTCGTTACGGCACAGGAAGCGCCCAACGTGATGCTCGAGATAGGGCGTCTGCGCGAAGAGGCTTTCCGAACCGCCGGAGGTGGTACGGGCAAGTCGGCAGATATCGACGAGTTTGATACCATGGAGAATGGCTGCAGGCAGTTGATAGTATGGAATCCTGAAGAGGAAGAAATCATCGGTGGCTATCGCTATCTGATAGGTACCGATTGGAAGATAGACGACAAGGGACAGCCTGTGCTTGCCACGAGTCACATGTTCCACTTCTCCGAGAAGTTTATGACCCAGTACGCACCCTACACCGTAGAGCTGGGGCGTTCGTTTGTGTCGCTCGGCTACCAGAATGTGCGCAAAAACACCAAGAGCATCTTCGCCCTCGACAACCTCTGGGACGGCCTTGGCGCCCTCACCGTGCTCTATCCCAACCTCAAGTATTTCTTCGGTAAGGTTACGATGTATCCCAGCTATATCCGTCGCGGCAGAGATATGATTCTCTACTTCTTGCGCAAGCATTTTGATGACAAGGAGCACCTCATTGTACCGATGAAACCGCTGGTTATTGAGACTCCCGATGATGAACTGGCCAAGATATTCTGCCATGACGACTTCAAGGAAGACTACCGCGTGCTCAACCGTGAGATACGCAACCTGGGGTACAATATCCCGCCGCTCGTCAATGCCTATATGAACCTCAGTCCCACGATGAAGCTCTTCGGAACCGCCATCAACTATGGCTTCGGCGATGTCGAGGAGACGGGCATCCTGATTGCCATCGACGAGATACTCGAGGAGAAGCGCATACGCCACATCGACAGTTTTATCGCCGAGCACCCCGAGGCGCTGCAGCTCACCAGCGGAGCCAACAAGGTGATATACAAGGACGGCTGCAAGTAGGCGCCGCCCCGCATCCTGCCACCATCCGCCGCCATGCCGATGCCGCCACCCGTGGGCGAGGCAGAGAGCAACCTCATAATGATTGCCGTAATGGACGCTAAGCCCATTACGGCAATTGTCGTTTTGGTGCGTATGGGGATGGCTGCGATGCCCGCCGCCACCATCTTCACGCCCGCCGCCACCATCTTCACGCCCGCCGCCACCGTCTTCACGCCCGCCCCCAGACTCTCCTCGACACTGTCCACCGTTGCGCAGCCAAAGGTTGCCGACTCCATCCTCATATCCACCACCAATCCCTTGAAAATCATAATTATTACGTGGTTAAATATTTTTAACCAAAATAATTGTGACCCATTCTGCAATAGTCCTTATCTTTGCCAAAAATAGCGTGTGGGCCAGCCTGCCAGACGCAGTGTGCCATAGGCTGTTGGCCACGGCTTGCGCCCGCCCCTCCACAAGCGCCCCGTAGATGGCACGGCAGCAGACGAACGACCGATACATCACCATAATAATACAGATAACTTTAATCATGACCATTATGAAACCGACAAGATTAGCGCTTATGTTGCTCGTAGGAGTGGCAACAACCACGTTTGTGGCTTGTAGTGATGATGAAGAGAGAGGCGAAATAGAGCCTATCCGAGTAGAACTTAATCAGGTTACGCAGACCGATTTCGCGGCGTGCAGCAATGGGTTTGCCAACGACTTGCTGGCTGTGCTCGCCGCCCAACCGTCTGCAGCCAAAGGCAACGTGGTGGTGTCGCCCATCAGCATGCAGTATCTGCTGAGCATGATGGCCAACACGGCGAGCGTCGAGGCCCAGGCAGAGGTGTTCGACGCCCTCGGACTCAACAACTACACCCTGGCTGAGACCAACCGGCACAGCAAGGAACTGCTGACGCGCCTGCAGCAGGACGACAAGTATGTCAAGTTGGCGCTCGCCAACAGTATATGGGCCGACGATGGCCTGTACATCTTGCCCGAAGTCGTGGCAAATATCGAGGACAACTACAATGCAGATTTCGTAGTCCACGACTTTGGCAACAAGGCCGACGAGGCCAAGCAGCTTATCGACAGGTGGGCAAGCGAGAAGACCCACGGCCTAATCAATAGCCTCAGCCTGAAGCCAAGCTCATCGACAGCCATTGTCCTGGCCAATGCCACCTATTTCAATGGCAAATGGTCGCAGCCTTTTAATGGCAGAAACACTTATCAGGGCGTCTTCCACAACGAGAACGGCACCACATCAAAGGTGGATATGATGCAGGCGTCGGTAGATGCCAAGGTATATGTAGACGACGAAGTCTCGGTGGCTGAGCTCACCTATGGCCGCGGCTATTACAGCATGATGATAGTGATGCCCAAGGACATTGGACAGCAGATAGCCGACAAGACTGACTGGTGGGGCTTGCACAACAAACTGGTAAGTGCCACGATAGACATACGTCTGCCCAAGTTCAAGGTGCAGAATGAGTTCCAGGATATCGTGAAGGTCTGCCAACAACTGGGCATCAACAAGCTGTTTGATGTGCAAAGCAATGGAGTGCGCTATGTCAACATGGGGCAGAGCGCGATGATAGATGTCGATGAAAACGGCACCAAGGCTGCGGCAGTAAGCTACGCTGAAGGTTTGTACACGTCGTATAAGCCCACCGAGCCCATCAAGTTCGACCACCCCTTTGTCTATGCCATCCGTGAGAATACCACGGGAACCATCCTCTTTATTGGCAAGGTGGGGCAGCTGTAAGACATCGCGGGCGCAGCCGCATCTCGTACGGATGTCGCTGTCGTGGCTGCTGCAGCGATGATGATTGGGCTGACAGCCAGTGTCTTCACTCGCTTGCTGACCATGATTGGCGGCTCGTGCCTATTGATACGAGGGTTCGTGCCTTATGGTACGTGGCCGCGTGACGGAAGGCACGAGCCCACGTATCATAAGTTACGAACCCGCCAGGATATGCTCCAGACTCGCCAAGGGGGCTGCGGCGGTGCTGTCGATGGTCGCGGAGCCGCTATAGATAAACAGCAAGGGGGAACCGGTCATTGCCGGTTCCCCCTTGCTGTGCTGTGTGGCGTGTCAGATGATGGGCAGCGAGATGCCGTTAATCTTCTGGTAGATGTCCAAGGCATAGATGTCGGTCATGCCGCTGATATAGTCGATGACAGCCATGAGCCGTGTCTCCAGGTCATCGCTCTGTATGTCGTACTGGCTGCTGAAGCGCTTGATAAGTTGCTTGGAATGAAACTTCTCGGGGCTCACGGCAGCACTCACGAGGTCGCGCATCAGCGTCTCCATAATCTTGTAACCCGACAACTCCACGTCGAGCACTATCTTGCTTTGATATATTCTCTCTTTAGATACCTGCGTGCATCGCTTGTAGGCGTTGCGGGGCCGCTCGGAGATGGCTTTGATGAGGCTGCCCTCAAATGTGCCCGCCAGTATCTGGCTCTCGTGGTCTACAAAGGCATGCACGCACTCGTTTTCAAGCAGTCCCACGACACACGCCCTCATATATACCACCTTCTCGTTGACATCGGTCACCCCGTCTTCCTCCACCCGCTGCAGGATGCTGGCGCGGGTGTCGCTGTCGAAGAAGCCCAAGAGCAGGTCTTCGGTCTCCTGATAGGTGAGCAGCTTGAGCTTGTGGGCGTCTTCGATGTCCATAATCTCGTAGCAGATGTCGTCGGCAGCCTCCATGAGGTATACCAGCGGGTGGCGGGCATAGCGCAGCGGCTCGCCGTCGGCAGAGAGGCGCGCGATACCCAGCTCGTTGGCAATCTTGCGGTAGGAGTCTTCCTCGGGGGCGAAAAAACCGAACTTGCCATGCCCTCCGGCTTCAGACGAGGCAAAGGGATATTTGACGATGCTCGCCAGGGTGGAGTAGGTCATGACAAACCCGCCCTCGCGCCTGCCGTGGAAGCGGTGGGTAAGGATGCGGAAGGCATTGGCGTTGCCCTCAAAGTGGGTGATGTCGTCCCAGAAGCGGTCGCTCACCCGGGGGCGCAGCTCCTGGCCCTCGCCCTCGGTGAAGAACGCCTGTATGGCTTTCTCGCCACTGTGGCCGAAGGGCGGGTTGCCCAGGTCGTGCGCCAAGCCGGCTGTCTGGACGATGGTGCCAATCTCCTCGAAGAGCGTGCCCCTCAGTTCGGGATGGCGCTCGGTGAGGATGCGTGCCACGTCGTCGCCGAGCGACTTGCCGAGCGACGAGACTTCGAGCGAGTGGGTCAGACGGTTGTGGACGAAGATACTGCCGGGCAGGGGGAACACCTGCGTCTTGTTCTGCAGACGCCTGAAGGGCGCCGAGTAAATGAGACGGTCGCTGTCGCGCTTGAACTCCGAGCGGTCGTCATGCCGCTCGTGCCGCGTCTCCTGTCCGAGACGCTTGTTGGAGATAAGTTGTTGCCAATTCATAGCCACAAAAGTAGTGGAAAAAACCCTAATTATATTCTTTTATCATAAAAAAGTGAATAATGTGGTCAGAATTAGTTATTTTTGCATGAAAAATCAAATTAGCATGACTATGCTTAACGTCAAAGTAATCAACAAGGGGCACCAGCCCCTGCCCGCGTATGCCACCAGCCAGAGCGCTGGCATGGACTTGCGCGCCAACATCGACGAGTCGATAGTACTTCATCCCATGGAGCGCCGCCTGGTTCCCACCGGGCTCCATATAGCCCTGCCGCAAGGCTTCGAAGCCCAGATACGCCCTCGCAGCGGACTGGCACTGAAGCACGGCATCACCGTGCTCAATACCCCCGGTACCATCGATGCCGACTATCGTGGCGAACTGATGGTGCTGCTCATCAACTTCTCTGATACCGACTTTGTCATCAACGACGGCGAGCGCATCGCCCAGATGGTGGTGGCGCGCCATGAGCAGATAGAGTTCCAGCTCGTCGACGAGCTCGACGATACCGAGCGCGGTGCCGGCGGTTATGGTCATACGGGGGTGAAATAACCTGCTGACGATGATGAAAATCAACTATCGCTATATCCTGACAGCTGCGGTGCTGCTGGTGGCGCTGCTGTCGCTGCCCACCCAGGCCAAGCGCAAGAAGGTGGTCGTGGCGGCTGCTCCCATCCTCTCTGCCCAGGACCAGCGCCGCATGGACAGCCTCTTCCTCGAGTCGGTCTGCGAGCGCCTCAAGGGCAACGACTCCATCGCACGCTGTCTGCTCGAAGAGTGCCGTGACCTCAACCCCTACGCCGCAGAGCCCTACTTCTTCCTCGCCAAATACTATGCCGACGACGGCAATGACTCGCTGGTTCAGGCTTATCTCGAGAAGACCGTCAGTCTGCGCCCCGACAACCAGACTTACCTCGAGACCCTCGCCCTGAGTTACTACCGCAACAACGAGCTGGACAAGGCTGCGGCGGTGTATGAGAGTCTGGCGCGCAAGAACCGCGGCCGTACCGATCTGCTGCAGATTCTGCTCGGTATCTATGACAAGCAGAAAGCCTATGACCGCATGATAGACTGCCTGGACCGTCTGGAGCAGATAGAGGGCAGCGGTGAAGACATCACGCTGAGCAAGGTGAGCATCTACGGACTCAAAGGCGAGCGCAAGAAAGCTCTGGCGTCGCTCAAGCAGCTCGTGGCTGAGCATCCCTATGACATCAACTATCAGGTGATGATGGGCAACTGGCTCATGCAGAACGGCGGAGAGAGCGAGGCACTCAAGATATTCACCGAGGCCCTCGCCAAGGAGCCTGGCAACGCCAATGTGCTCAGCTCGATGTATGACTATTACAAGTCGGTGGGTCAGTACGACCTTGCCGACAACTGCCTGAAGAGCATCCTGGACAACCCCAAGACCGAAGACAAGACCCGCCTCACCATGATGAAAGCCTTCATCCAGGACAATGAAGCGCGTGGCGACGACAGTACCCGCGTGATAGCTCTCTTTGACCAGCAGGAGAAGCTGGGTGTCTACGACGCCACCCTGGCAGAACTCCGGCTGGCATACCTCAACCTCAAGAAATTTCCCGAAGCCGAGGTGCGTAAGGCGCGTACCCGCCTGCTCAGCCTCGAGCCCGACAACGGCTCCGTAAGGTTTGAACTCATACAGTCGTATTGGAAAGAACAGAACTGGGAGCAGGTCATAAAGCTCAGCAAAGAGGGCACCGAGTACAACCCCGATGAACTCGCGTTCTACTACTTCCTCGGCCTCTCTTGTTACCAGAATGAGCGCAACGACGAAGCACTCAGCGCGCTGCGCCGGGGTGTGGCGCTTGCCGACGACAAGAGCAACAAGGACATCGTCAGTGACTTCTACTCGATGATGGGCAATATCCTGCACGACCAGAACAAGGAGCAGGAAGCCTTTGAGGCCTTCGACAACTGTCTGAAGTGGAAGGACGACAACATAGAGTGTCTCAACAACTATGCCTACTATCTCAGCGAGAAGGACACGGCTCTCAACAAGGCTGCGCAGATGAGCCAGAAGACCATCAAGGCCGAACCTAAGAACCCCACTTTCCTCGATACCTACGCCTGGATACTCTACCGTCAGGACCGTTATGCCGAAGCGCGCATCTATATCGACCAGGCGCTTGCCAACGACAGCGACTCGGTCCAGAGTGGTGTGGTGCTCGAACACGCTGGTGATATCTACTTCCGCAATGGTCTCACCGATGAGGCTGTGGGCTACTGGCAGCGTGCGGTTAAGGCTGGCGGTGGCAGTGAGCTGCTCCCCAAGAAGATAAAGTACAGAAAGATAATTGAAGATGGTGACCGGAAGAAGCAAGATGGCATCAAGCAGAAGCAGAACGGTGACCGGAAGAATCAGGATAATGACAAGAAGAAACAAGATGGAAACAAGAAGAACAATCCATAACGCCACGCTCTTTGCCGTGGCTCTCGTGCTGGCATCGTGTGGTGCCAAGAAGACAGTGATGACCGGCGGCTCGGCGCAGACTCAGGCTGCCATGAAGAAGAGCGACGCCGTGAGCGCCTCGTTGCATTTCGTGCAGCAGGTGAGCGACCAGCGGCTCTACCAGAAAAACATCGTGGGCGACATGAGCTTCAGCATCAAGGCGGGAAGCATCAACCAGACGCTGCCGGGCCAGTTGCGCATGCGCAAGGATGAGGTAATCCGTCTTCAGGTGATGATACCGCTCATCCAGACCGAGGTGGGCCGCGTGGAGTTTACCCCCGACTACGTGCTCGTCATCGACCGTCTGCACAAAGAGTATATCAAGGCCGAGTACAGCCAGTTGGGCTTCCTCAAGGACAATGGCCTCGACTTCTACAGTCTGCAGTCGCTCTTCTGGAACGAACTCCTGCTGCCTGGAACGCAGAAGGTTGGCGAGGGAGACCTTGACAAGTTTACTGCCGAGATTGACGCCTTGGGCGACGAGGTTCCCGTGACGCTCAAGTCGGGCAAGCTCAACTTTAAGTGGAACGCCCGCCGTGCCGACCATCATATCCTCTCGGCGCTGGTGACCTATCTCGGCTCTGCCCACGGCACCTCGAGCCTCGCCTGGAACTACGGCGACTTCAAGGCAGTAGGCGCCAAGATGTTCCCAGCCTCCCAGTCGTTTACCTTCACCACCAATGCCGGCGGCAAGACCCAGCAGGCCACCGTCAGCCTGCGCATGAACAGCGTGCGCACCGACTCCGACTGGCAGGCGCTCACCACGCCGTCTGCCAAGTATAAGAAGGTGGAGGCCAATGATGTGTTTGACAAATTACTCAATATGCGATGAGACGTATTCTGATAGTATTGATGGCAATGGTGCTGACCCTCCCTCTGACCGCGCAGAAGAAGACGACGGCCACGAGGCAGAGCAAGCAGCGCACCACCGCCAAGACCACAACCAAGCGCAAGTCCCAGGCGACAACGACCAGGCGCAAGACCAAGGCCAAAGCCTCTGCATCCAAGAACGCCAAGCCCACCACCATCAAGGGCTTGCGCAATGAGCGCGCCGCCGTGCAGCGCCGTATCAGGCAGCAGGAGCAGGCGCTCAGAGCCAACAAGGCCAACGTGTCCAAGCGCCTCAAGGACCTCATGCTCATCAACAGCGAGATAGGGGAGAAGCAGAAGTCTATCGACGGCATCCAGAAGGACATCACAGCCCTCGACGACAACATCAGCATCCTCAAGTCGCAGCTCGCCACCCTCCAGAGCCAGCTCGATGACCGTCGCCAGCGATATATCAAGTCGATACGCTACATGGCAAGGCATCGCAGCGTGCAGGACAAGATGATGTTTGTCTTCTCGGCACAGAGTTTCGCGCAGATGTATCGTCGTATGCGCTTTGTCAAGGAATACGCTGCGTACCAGAAGGTGCAGGGCGATATGCTCAAGGTCAAGCAGCAGCAGGTCAACGAAAAGCATAAGCAGCTGGAGGAAGCCCGCGGACACAAGCACCAGCTCCTCAGTCGCGATGTGCAAGCCCGCACCGAGCTCGAGGGCAAGCAGAACGAGCAACAGAATATCGTGAAAGGACTGCAGCGCCAGCAGAAGACCATACAGTCTATCATAGACGAGCAGAAGAAGAAAAATCAGGTGCTCAACGCGCAGATAGACCGTCTCGTGGCTATCGAGGTGGCCAAGGCGAAAGCCCGCGCCGAGGCAGAGGCC
>UMBZ01009972.1_pt1 | contig 33689 bp, 21 predicted proteins | sample 1964091 | NCBI WGS metagenome assembly UMBZ01 (sample SAMEA4835954, study PRJEB28245) | human gut metagenome | biome: gut microbiome; material: fecal sample | place: Denmark | collected 2008
TCACCATGCCCTTCTTGCCGGAAATCTTCTCTACACAGGTAGCAACGAAGTTCTTGGCTGCATCCTGTGAAGGATAAGAGATGACGTTATAGGCAGGAGCAGGATCGTTGCCGTCCTCATACTCATTGCCAGCATCACGACCAGATGGGTCGAGACTCAATGTGTAAGTAAGCTTATACTCGCCTTCGTTCATCAGATTGACGGTAGAAGTGCCCTTATAGTCAGAAGCCACATTTTCAATATGCAACTCCTCTTGGTCGAATGACAAGGCAGGAGCCTCTGTGATATTCAACTTGATGGTAGAGGTGTGTGTCTCCTCATTCAAGCCCTCTACAGTGAATACGAGAGGGAAATCCTTCTTATGTACTTCATCTACAATATAAGGTGCGATTCTGAACTTCACGGTGTCGGTACCTACTACGATAGGAGCCATCATGCCGCTCTGGTATGGAATCCATGCCTTAGCAGCATCATCAGCAAGTGCCATTGGACCTGGGTCGATACCGTCGTCACCGCCATTGTTGCTTTGTGCAGCATAGACCTCAAGTCTACCTTCTGGAGCAGAAGGCTCCTCAACATCAGGGTCATCAGGCTCCGAGCCAGTAAACATCTCAGAAGCAACGTCTGTGATAGTGAATGCCTTGGTTCCCTTGTTGACTACATAGAACTCATAGTATGAAGGATCCATTGCGTTTTCATCTACAGGCTGCTCAACATTGATTACCTCTGGGAACTCAGCCTTAGCCTCACCAGTGATATTCAGCGTAACAGGAATCTTGACGCTTGCACGAGAAGGATCGTTGGTGGTAACATTCAACTCATAGCTGTAAGTATCAGCCAACTGGTTAGCCTTCAGTTCAACAGGCATCTCTACCTGCTCGCCTGGAGCCACAACATAGTTCTTATAAGGAGTAAACTCAACGGTATTGCCGTCGGTGATATACATATCAGCAGGAGTAATACCACGAGTACCGGTATGATCCATGATACCACAGAGACCGAATACGCCCACCTGGAATCCATCAGGATCCACATTGTACTGGAACTTGAAGGAACCGTCCTTGCGGAGGATCACCTCGAAGTTCATACCCTGCATCATCGTATTGCCATAGTTCTTATAGCTTACAATAACCTCATCATCCTTTGCCTTGTAATATACACCATCAGAAGATGGAGTATTCATAGAGTGGTTACCCCAGAATGGGCAGATGATGTTGGTATAGAAGGTTTCTGTTGTTGGCAGACTTGCCGGTGGCTCAGGGAACTGCTTGTAATCCTCTACCGGTGCATCGAAAGATACGAAACCAGTATTGTAGATATACATCTCCTTGTACTTCTTGCCATAGAATGGGAACTCGAATGGAAGCTCCACCTTCTTGAAGTCTGTCTTGTCGATATAGTATGCATAAGGCATGTGCTCAGTATAGTCGTTGGTGATGTCTACCCACTTGTAAGGTACATCGAAGCCATCGAGCTTAGACTTGAACACATAGTCTACAGTAGACTTTCCTGTAGCCTCCAGGTCGGAAGCGCTGAACCAAGAAGCAGGCTCAGCAGAGAACGTAAGGTTCTCATCGCCCTCGTTGGTTACCTGGATTGTCTTTTTAACGTTTTCACCATAAGGAGTTTCAGCCTCTATGCTCTCTGTATCACTCTTCCAGGTAGGATTACCAATCACCTCAGCCTTCAATGGTATTTCCTTGGTTGTGCCATCCTGATAGTTGATAACGAGAACATCTTCTACAGCGCCCTTCTCGGCAGTAGGCAATGTCACAACGATGTCCTTGCCCTGACCTGCAGGAACAGAGAAGGCAGAAGCCATCTCGTCTGCGAGAGTGAACTTGCCGTTCTTGACAGATACGCCAGCTACCTGGAGCGCATCCTTACCATTGTTGCTCAACAATACTGTGCGCTGCTGGGCAGAAGTACGGAATACCTTACCGAAATCTACGCTGGTAGAATCGAGAGCAGCCTCAGCCTTCAGGTTGTCGCCAACGATGTTGGCAGTCAACTTGACAGATGCACTTGGGTTGATTGGGTCGTTGGTGATAACGGTGAGATAGTTGGTCAGAGGTCCTGCTACCAAATCATCATTGGCAGCCAATGTCACCTTGATTTCCTTGCTTTCACCATTGCCCACATAGCCATCAGTGCTTGACAGGCTCTTGATCATAGACTTGGCAGGAGCCACAATCTTGATGGCGCTGCCTGTAGTGATATCATAATAAGAAGCATCCAGACCATCGTTATCCTCTTGTACCTTGTTGGCATCAACAAATATACAAGGATCGGAAGCAGCAATATCGCTGACACCAACGAAGTTGTGACCACCAGAGCCGAATACGCCAGCTGGATTATAATCATCGTAGAAGACCTCTACACTTCCGTCAGGGCAGAGAGCCATGTGGAAGCTGATGGTTGTTGTCTCGCCGGCACCGTTGGTGGCAGGAGTTACCACATCCTTGAACTTGATATAGAGTTTGCCGTTCTTATGACCATAGGTAATCTTGCTGTTGGCGCCCATGTCCATCCAGCCAGAGTTGGTGTAGGCTGAGATATAGCCCAAACCATCTACACAGTCGCCAGTAGGAACCATACAAGAGATACGGCCATCCATCTGCTGCATAGAGACGCCACCATAAGAAGATACGTAAATCTGCTCGTAGTCCTTACCATAGAATGGGAACTTGAAGCCCACCTTGATAGGACCCGACTGCCAGTTGTCGTTGGTGAACTGAGAGGTGATGTCCTTCTCGTCAGCCAACTCTGGAGCTGGCTCGTACTCGAATGATTCATCGCCGGCTACGTTAGAGATGGTAGTATAACCAAACTTATGTACTTTGGCAGTAGAACCTACTATCTTCTCGGAAGAGAACTTAGGGAAGACATACTGCAATGGATAGTTACCCTTGTTACTGATAGTGATGGTAGCAGTCTTATCCTCACCGCCTACCTTCAGGTCGCCTGCTTCGTAAACAGCAGGAGTTACACTCTGCTTGGCAGGTACAGAAGCGACACCGCGAACCAGGAATGAATGCTGATTACCATTCTTATCGGTCAGGGTAATGGTACTGCTGAAGTTGCCCTCCTTGGTAGGAGCAAACGTCACAGGCAACGTACCGGTAGAGCGGGCTGCAATATTATTGGCACCCTTTGACACGTTGAACTGAACGGATGAAGACGTCACGTTCTTTGGAGCCTGGAGCCTACCATAATTACCACCAAACACACCATAACCACTATTGGTCAACTCCACATCAATGGTCTTGGTCTGACCCACCAGCAAGTCGCCGAAGTCAACCAGCTGCTGGCTGTGCAATTCAGGCTTATAGCCCTTCACGGTCATAGACAAAGCAACCTGCTGCTTAGAATCAACAGCCTCATTGCTCTTGACATGGATATTAAAATTGTATGTGCCGTTAACGAGTTTCTGACCATCATTCTTCAGAGTAACCTTCTGGCTTTCATTAGGACGAACCTCGCCGCTGATAGGCTCTGGATTGAGAACCTGACTCCAGTCTGGGTTCTTGCTGATGGCCTGTACAGCCCATGTGAGCTGATTGGCTACTGCCTCGAAGCTGGTGCCCTTGAGCACCTGACTCAGCTGAGTCCAGGTAGTACCGTTGTCAGAGCTGTAGAAGCTGTACTGGGCAACATCGGTTCTGTTAGTCTTGCCTGTAGCCAATGGGTTCTTGGCGCCGGCAGGGAACTTAGCCACGACCCAGAAGCTGGTACCTGGAGCAAAGTGAATCTGCTCTTTCAGGGTGATAGGATAATTGTATGCCCAGAAGGAATAGTTAACCTTCTGAATCAAACTTGCAGTAGAGATAGAACGCGATCCGTCGTAAATCTCAATCACAGGATCCTGTCCGTTCTGTCCCTGGAAGCGAAGATCGGTCAGGTTGAAACCATTAGGATAAGTTGCCTTATCTACATAGAAATACTGAGCCAAGGCATTAGGCAGCTTGGTGTCAGTCTCACCGATATAGCTGTACAACAGGTTGGAATAGGTCAAAGTGTCTGGCCAGTCCTTTGCCTGATAGTCGGAAGTGGCCACAGCATTGCGCTTTACAAGTGTTGGGCTGACAGTACCGCTGAAAGGAAGAACCTGACCAGGGTTCGGATTCTTGATGCGACCGCTGGTAGACATGGTAGCCTTGGTGGTTGCTGTGGTAAGCTGATACTTCAACACGCCCTCACCGGCATTCTTAACATTGAAAGAAGCCTCAGCTGTGGAAGCCTTGGTGGCATCTACTGTCATAGAAAGGCTCTTCCGGTCTACCTCTACCTTAGGACCTGCATTGGTGGTAGCCTCCTTGATGGGAGATACGGCAGAAGCCTTACCCCAACGGTTGTAAGCCACAATGGCGAAGTAGTACTTGGTGGAAGCCTTCAGACCGTCCAACTCGTAAGACATCTTATCGCCAGAATACTTGAACTTGGTATCTACTGACACTGAGCTCAGCTTGTTCAAGTCGTCTGTAGCAGTGAAAGCCTCTGTGCTATAATAAATCACATGATGATCGATGCTCTTCTCTTCGGTTTCAGGAATCGTCCATTCGATGAGAGCATTGTCGTGAGATGCAGTAACAGTGAAGTCGGCAACAGCCTCAGGCACGCTGCCCTCCTTGCCCTGCAAAGCCTTGTAGGCATCGATATAACCGGAGCCCATCAATCCCTCGTACTCAGGATTCTGAGTATACAGGTCGTTTACGGATGTGGTGAGCAATGTTCGGAGAGTCTCATTAGAGAACTGCTTGTTACCATACTTGGAAAGAATCAAGGCTGCAATACCTGATACATGAGGACACGCCATGGAGGTTCCCTCGTTGTAACCATATGTACTGTTAGGCAAGGTACTCAATACGCCATACTGCTGACCATTGTCCTCCAAACCACCAGGGGCTGTCACATCAACCCACTTGCCACGGTTGGAATAATAAGCCACGCTTCCGTCAGGAGCCATGGAACCAACAGCCACAACCTGGTCAAGACAACCGGGATAATAGTTGCCTTCCTCACCATTGTTGCCGGCAGCAAAGATACAGAGACCTCCGTTCATCTTGTCGCCGCCACCATTCTTGGTGAAGTAATCAACAGCTGCGGTAACCGACTTGTCCTCATCGTCTGCAACACTGGCACCCCAAGAACACTGGGCGATGCTGGCACCGCGGTCGGCTGCATAGACAAGCGCAGCACCGAAATCAGCTACAGCAGAACTGCTGGCACGGCTGTCGAATACCTGACAAACCATCATCTTGACACCGCCCTTACCGTCGCTACCACCACCGGCAACACCGCAGACACCGATACCATTATTATTGGTGGCACCTACGGTACCTGCTACGTGAGTACCATGAGAGTGAGCGTTGATATTGCTTGAATTGATAACGAAGTTGTAGCCGTAGATGTCATCTACATAACCATCACCATCATCATCAACACCAGGCTTACCGTTCAACTCGGCTGTGTTGATCCACACATTGTCCTTCAGGTCTGGGTGATCTACCTGGAAACCACCATCAATGATGGCAACCAAGACTTCCTTAGAACCGGTAACACCAGTCTCCCAAGCCTTGAACACATTGGCATCGGCACCTGCCTTGGTACCTGGGATATGACCATCGTTGTTGTAATGCCACTGGGCATTGAGCAATGGGTCGTTGAAAGGCAAGGTGGATGCCGCCTTGGCAGCCTTAGCCACTGCTGCTGGCGAAACCTCAAGGAAACGCTCACCGCCTATGGGTTTGTAAACCGGTATGCGCTGGGCATAAGCCACACCCTCTGTAGAACGGAGCAAGTTGCGGGCTTGTGCCAGTTTCATACCTGATGCCTCGTAATGGACATCGTACCAAAGATCCAGTCCTGCTGCCTTGTGCTTAGCCTCATCCTTACCGGCATAAGGGAAAACACGAGTCATGGAGACTGCCTTTACTTTCTGACTGACCCTATCGAGTGGGGTCACGCCTGTCTGAACATACTTCTTGCTCGTACCTTTTACCGACAGCGGAAGCTTGGTTGCCACCAAACGGTCGGCGATCTCGCGCTGGAGTTTGACACGAACGACACCCTCTACGTAATTACCATCCGCAGAGGTTGCTGTAGAAGAAGATACAGACTGCGCCTGAATATGCACACTACTGCATAGACACAGCACCGCACATACTAACAAAAGTAATCTTCTTGTCATCTTGAAAATGTTGTAAAAAATAAATATAAAACAAATAATAGTATATTATAATGCTATCCGTAAATAAGTGCCGAAACAATCTGATAAGTGTTGATACGCCCTCATGAGTGTCTGTACGACACAAACTTTTTCTCTCGGGTGCAAAAGTAAATAAATTAATTGATATACGCAAGCATTTCTGACAGTTTTGTATAAAAAGATAGTAAAAATACATCATTTTGCACTTTATCACGACTGCAACTTACAGCCATCCCATTTTTAAGCACTTTTATTTACGAAATGTAATTTCCATTTTGTAAAGTTAAGGAGATAAGCAGTCAACAATGAATATGACTAAAATTAAGTAAGTCAACGCAAATGACAAATAAGCAACAACCGAGTCTACTCATATTAAAAATAATGCCAAGAGTGGTCAATTAAAATCGTTAAATCACAAAAATCTTACTCTTATACTATATAAAAGTTTTGTTGAAGCTGCAAAAATCTCCGTTCCGTGATTCGGAACGCACATTCCGTGATTTGGAACCGCCATTCCGTGATTTGGAACGGCCGTTCCGTATCACGGAACGGAGATTTATCCACAAGAGAAAAAACAAATTCATAACGAACGAAAAACAATGATTAAAGTAACTGAACATAGCTTTAGGGTTGCAGAGCGGTTACAATGGAAGTTAAACTCGTTAAAGGAAGTTAGAGAAAAACCCTCGCAGTATGCTCAGCACGATAAAAAGTCGTATCTTTACCAAAGATATTTCAAAAGAAAAAAGCAAGAAAGAAAAAACAAGAATAGTAAAAGAGAGAAATGTTATGAAAAAAACATTCGCATTATTATGCTTTCTGTGCGCATTCATCATGAATGTCACGGCACAGACATGGGTAGGAACCTGGGCTACAGCTCCACAGGCTGCCGTGAAGAGCAAAGTGTTATACAGCAATACGCCCCACTCCATCAGACAAGTGGTGAAGGTATCATTGGGCGGCGAGGTGATACGACTGAAGCTGAGCAACATCTACAGTTCTGAACCCGTGGTGATACGTTCGGTCTATATCGCCCATGCCAAAGACTCATTTGGCGTAGACGCCAAGAGCGCTGAGTATCTGAAGTTTCACGGCAAGTACAAGACTGTGATTCCTGCTGGCAAGGCGATAGAGAGCGACCCACTGAAGTTCAACCTCAGACCGTTGGAGCGCGTTGCCATTACCATCAACTACACCTCATCGCCAGCCAAGTCCACCATGCACCCTGGCTCCCGCACCACCTCCTATATCATGAAAGGTGTAACCAATGCTCACTCCAACTTCAAAAAAGCACAACGCGTGAACCACTGGTACACTATCGCTGGCATTGATGTGTACACGATGAAAAACAACCTGAGCGCCATTGCCATCATAGGAAACTCAATAACCGATGGTCGCGGAACAACCGACAATGCACAGAACCGATGGCCCGACATCATGAGCGAGATGCTGCACCTGAAACATAAGATTACCAATCAGGGCGTACTCAACTTAGGTATCGGATCCAATCAGGTGGTAGTGCCCGGAGGAATAGGAACATTGGCCAAAGACCGATACGACCGCGACATCCTGGGACAATGCGGTGTGAAGAAGGTGATTATTTTCGAAGGTGTCAACGATATAGGAAACACTAAGAGCGGAAACAGCGAGACAACAGCCCGACTGCTGATAGAGAGTTATCAGAACATGATCAAGAAAGCAAAGGCCAAGCGCATGAAGGTGTATCTCGCCACCATCACGCCTTTCAAGGGTGCAGGCTATTACACTTATTTCCACGAGGCTTGCCGACAATACGTGAACGACTGGATACGCAGTCAGGGCAAGGAGAAAAAGGTGGATGGCGTGCTCGACTTTGCCAAACTGATGCAAGATTCTGCCGATGAGCACAGAATGAAGAAGGAATATGTATGCAGCGACTGGCTGCATCCCAACGCCGCAGGATATAAGGTAATGGGAATCTATGCGGCAGAAATAGTCAAATAAAGGAACTTGAGATTTGGGGGAGTTAAGGAGTTAACTCCATGAAATAACTCCTTATTGTTTTTCCCCACACGCCCTGAAGGGGCAGAAGCTCTTAGCCCAGGGCATCACCCTGGGTAATTACGGCTGCAAACCTGTCGCCCTGTAAGGGCAAAAGCTTTAAAATTCCCAGCAATTAGTAAAGCTTTTGCCCTTACAGGGCGCCTTTCTGATTGTCATTGTACCCAGGGCGATGCCCTGGGCTAAGAGCTTCTGCCCTTTCAGGGCGTGCTGCTTGTGTCCATAACAACCATGGGCTAAGAGCTTTTGGGACTTCAGCCCGTACTTAAACCACTTGCGAAACTTGAGCCCCTTACTTCAAAACAATCTTGCAGTCTTCCAGGCTCTCAACCGTAGCGAGCGCCTCATAGCGCATTCCCTCACGGCGCAGGAAGTCGCCACCATGCTGGAAGGCTTTCTCAATGATGAAGCCCATCGCCTCTATCTTGGCGCCAGCCTTTTCGCAGAGTTCCATCACGCCCTTGGAAGCATTGCCATTGGCGAGGAAGTCGTCGATAAAGATGACATGATCGTCGGGAGTAAGATAGCTGTCGCTCACACAAACCGTATAGTCGCGGTCCTTGGTGAAAGAGTGAACCACAGAAGTAATCATACCCTCCATCGTCTTGGGCTGTTTTTTCTTGACGAACACCACAGGAAGATGGGTCAGATAACCCACCATGATGGCAGGAGCGATGCCCGAAGCCTCGATGGTGACGATTTTGTTGTACTTAACGTCCTGGAACAGACGTACAAACTCCTTCGCCAAATCCATCATTAAGATAGGGTCCATCTGGTGATTTACAAAACTGTCTACTTTTAAGATTCCACCAGGAAAGCATCTGCCTTCCTGCATAATTCTTTCTTTCAGCAAATCCATTATGAATAGAATTTTATAGTAATATTAGCAAATAATTCTCTTTTTATTGTTCCAAATCCTTTGGCAACACGAGGTTGAGAACCACAGCAAGCAGGAATACCACAGCCACGCAGTTGTCGGCAAACACCGTGCGGACAATCTCTGGGAAGATGTTGAACATGCCAGTAGCCTGAGTGAAACCAAGTCCTACACTCAGCGAAAGACTCACGATCACCATGTTGCGCTGTGAGAAACCCGCACGCGCCATCATACCGAAACCAGCAAAGAGGATGCTGCCAAACATCATGATGGTGCAACCGCCCAATACTGCCTGAGGAATGGTGGTGAGCACATAGCCTATGGCAGGGAACACACCACCGATAATCATAATCAAGGCTCCCATGGCAATGGTGAAACGGTTTACCACACCCGACATCGCTGCCAATCCCACATTCTGGCTGAACGAGGTGATAGGAGTACAACCGAAGAGACCTGACACCGTGCTGACGAAACCATCGCAGCAAACGGCAGAGCCCATCTCCTTGGTTTGAGGATTGCGCTTCAGCGCACTGTTGCAAAGGGCAGAAGTATCACCTATCGTCTCTGTGGCTGACACAAGATAGACGGCTACCACCGAAAGGATGGCACCGATATGAAACTCGGGAGTGAAAGGCAGAAGCTGGGGCAAGGCTACAAGCGACAGACCGTTGAGTCCGCTGAAATTGACCATACCCATGCAGCAGGCAAGAATGTAGCCTACTATCAGACCCATAAGAACAGACAGCGAACGGAGGAAGCCCTTGGCAAAGATCTGACAGAGCAGACAGGCCAACAGGGTAACGCTTCCTACAATCCAGTTGTTCACACTGCCAAAATCGGCAGCGCCCTGTCCACCGGCAAACGAGTTGGCACCTACAGGAAGAAGCGAGCAACCGATGGCTGTAACCACCGTTGCAGCCACAACGGGCGGAATGAGTTTAATCCAATACTTGGCAAAGAGTCCAAGCGTTCCCTCTATCAATCCACCAATGATGACCGCACCAATGAGGGTTCCCATGCCCTGAGAGGCGGCAATGGTGATGGCCAGAGAAAGGAAGGTGAAGGAAATGCCCATCACGATAGGCAGGCGCGAGCCAATGCGCCACACGGGATAAAGCTGTACCAACGTACCGATACCGGCTATGACCATACAGTTCTGGATAAGCACGGCGCTCACTGAACTGTCCAAGCCTACGGCTCCGGCAAGAATCATAATAGGAGCAATGTTGCTCACAAACATGGCCAGCACATGCTGAAGGCCGAAAGGAAGTGCTTTGGCGACGGGCACTCTGCCGTCGAGCTTGTAGAGATTTTCTATTGACTGTTCCATTGTCACATATATATAATTTCAGAAAGATGCGGCAAAAGTACAAATAAAATCCGAGAAATACAGCCCTTTCATCGCATTATTTGAACAACAGGAGAAAAAATATGCATCAATAATTTTGTTTTCACTGCAAATAACTGTACTTTTGCATCATCATTCCGGATAAAACAACAAGCAATGGAAAATCAATACATCAAGCAGTTCCCTGACCTGATGCAGGGCAAAAAAATCATGTATGTGCACGGCTTCCTCTCCTCGGGACAGAGCGGCACGGTAAAGATGTTGCAGGAGTTGATGCCTAATGCCACACTCGTGGCTGAGGACATTCCCGTGCATGCCGAAGAAGCCATAGCGATGCTGCGAGATATGCAGCAGAGGGAGAAACCCGACCTGATTGTAGGCACCTCCATGGGGGGTATGTTCACCGAGATGCTCCATGGCACCGACCGCATCCTGGTAAACCCTGCTTTCGAGATGGGCAACACCATGAGCAGTATGACGGGAAGACAGGAGTTTCAGAACCCGCGCAAGGACGGTGTGCAGGAACTGATGGTGAACAAGGGACTCATCAAGGAGTACAAGGACATTACCGCCCTGTGCTTTCAGAATGTAACACCCGAGGAGCAAAGCCGTGTCTACGGACTCTTTGGCGACAAGGACCCTGTGGTTCATACCTTCGACCTCTTCCACGAGCATTATCCACAAGCCATCCGCTTCCATGGTGAGCATCGGCTGATAGACAAGGTGGCATTCCATTATCTCGCACCCGTCATCCGATGGATAGACGACAAACAGAACGGAAAGGAACGCCCCATCGTGTATATCGACTTCGATGCCCTGCACGACAGTTACTGGAAAGCCACCAGCTCAATGCACAAGGCCTATGAGATGCTGATAGAATATTATAATGTGTACATTGTGGCACAGGCACCCACCAACGACCATGACTATATGGCTCGTGTCATGACCTGGGTAGAGGAGTACCTATCTGCCCCAGCCTACAACCACGTCATTTTCTGCAACCAGAAGGCATTGCTCTATGGCGACTACTTCATCGACCCCTGTCCCGACAAGGGCTTCATGGGCACAGCCATCGAGTATGGCAACGATGAATTCAAGACTTTTGAGGAAATCATCACCTTCTTCGAGCGCTTGGGAGGACAATAAAGATCCTCTCCTTATTCGAACTCGATGAGGAAATCGGTGAGCGACTTATCGGTAGGAATGCCCAACTTCTTTCTGAGGCGGTATCTTGCACCTTCCACACCACGGATGGTAAGGTGAGTGAAATTGGCAATATCCTTCGTATTCAGGTTCAGGCGCAAGAGGGCACACACCTTCAGGTCGTTCGACGTGAGGTCGGGATATTTCTCACGCAGACTGCGGAAGAACTTCTTGTGTATCAGGTCGAAGTTGTTTTGGAACGTATTCCAGAACAAGTCGTTGTCGCCACTCTTCATCTGCAACAACAGTTTGCTGGCATTCTTGGTGGTGATGGTTCCCTTGCGCATGCCTTCAAGCAAAGTCTCCTTCGCCTCACTGATGGAGTTGTTCATCGCCACCATATCGAAAGCCATGCTTGCCACGTCCTTTCCCTTAAGGGCGAGCTCGTTTTCTAAGAGTTGCTTCTGCTGTTCGGCAATGATACGTTCCTGTTCCAACGATTTCATCTTCTGCTCCATCAGCTCTTTTTCGGCAATCTTCTTATTGCGACGAATAATCTTGTTGGTACGCCAGCGGATATAGCCATAAACCAAAGCTGAAAGCAGCAACAGATACATCAGCCACGCCCACCATGAGAGCAGGAAAGGTGTGGGGAAGGAGAATTGATAGACAAGAGGCTTGCCTATGATGTCTCCCTTGAGGTTTTTGACCACCACCGTCAGTTCATAATCTCCAAAGCCAAAGTTGCTGTACACGATCTCTGGCGAATAGGAAGACTCGGTAAGCGTATTGCCTCCACCCTTCAGCGTATAGCAGAACTGCAGCTTGTCGTTATCGTAGTTGGGGAACGACACCCTGAGCCGAATGTTACCCCATGCCTTCACCTTGCCATCGCTGACCACAGGCAGCTGATGCGCCACATTATCACGGTCCTTTGTCGTCACCTCGCAGAATGAAGCCTGATAGCAGGCGGGCTTCTTTCCCTTTTCAGCACCTGTGCCCAAATATCTGCCTATACCATCGTTGAGGAAGAAATAGGTGGCACGACCCGACACATACATCGAATGTCCATAGATGTTGCACTCCTGCCCAAACGAAGAGTTGGAGATAAAGAACACCGGCAGGTTCTCCTTACTGCCCGAATGCATGAGCCAATAGCCATCGCTATTGAGCAACCAGAAGGTTTTCTTATCAAGGAAGGCAGACGACACGATGCCCATGTCGCTCAACCTGCCACAACCATAATAGGGCAATATCTGCTTGCGTATATCATCGTAAGTAAAGAGACGGCCACCATACGAGAAGACCACACGTCCCATGATGGTCATCACATGAAAAGCATCACCCTTACTGTTGGGCAGCGACGAATAGTAGTTCACCCTTTCGAATCGCCTCATATCCCTGGAAAGTTCCAGTCGATAGAGACCTTTGCTCATGTGGGCTGCCCAGATGACACCCTGGTTGTCTATTTCTATCTCTCTGATAGGAGCACCGAAGCCTTTCACCGTCCAACCATAGCGCCATTTGTCGCCATCGCGTAAATAAATGCGGAAACTGTCGTAGGAAGACTCTATCAATGCATGCTGACCATAATGCTGATACTCACGCATCATAGTACTGCCCTGATTGTCGTTTAAAAGGTCGAAAGACTGATTGCCCACAAGGGCCTTTGTGCCTAAATTGTTGCCGGCAAACACCTGGTTGTCAAACTGAGATACATACCAGTTTTGTCCTTCGCAGCCATTCACTGGAACTATATTGTGTTCCTTCATGTCATATCGCCACACCGACTGGTTGGTGGCAATATACATATCGCTTCCCAAGGTAGCCACATCGTAGACCATACCGATGCCCTCGAGTCTCATCACCGAAAGGGGCAAACCCGTATGGATAAGGGCGATACCATTGTCCAAGGCTGCCCATAAGTTGCCCGTTCTGTCCACCAGGAGGTTGAGCACGGTATTGTTTCCCAGTCCGTTAGCCTTGCTGTAGTGCCACAACACCTTATTGGTATTGAGGTCGATGGCAAAGATTCCACTCTTGATGGTTCCCACCACCAAGGTATGCTTATTGAGCATGACAGTACGGTTGATCAAGGCTTGTCGGAGCAAAGCATCGACATCAGTACGAACAGGCTTCACCTGCTGTCCGTCGTATAGGAAGAGTCCATTCTGGTTGGTGGCCAACAAGAAAAGACTCTTGCCCAACTGGTGCAAGCCCATCATATGATCGTTGCCATAGTCTCTACGATGTAGGATGGGGGGGTAATACGTCTTGCTGACCCGGCACAATCCGTCGGAAATCAATTGAGCATAGAGCTGACCGCCTGTTTGGAAAAACCAGAGCGGCAGATGCTCCTTTATATAATAAGGTGTAACTTTCTTACTATCGTAAACGAAATAAGAGCAGAATGACTGGAAGTAAATATGTCCATCAGCACCCTTCACGATATTCCATATCTCGTCATTATGCGACTGATATTTTTTGGGCCAAAGAGAATGATACACCATCTTACCCCATTCATCACGCACAAAATAACCAAAGTCGGTATAAGAGCCGACATAGATACGGTCGCCATCAGCAAGAATTGATCGCACCAATCCCTTGCTGGGCAAGGCTATGGTGCGCCACGAATAGCCATCAAAACTGAGCACACCATTATTGTTGGCAAAGTACATAATGCCCCTATCATCCTGCGTACAGCACCAGTTCTGCATGCCATAATGATAAGTGAACGAGTTATAGTATGAGATAATAGGCATAAAAATCTGTGCCTTTGTCATCATTGGACATAGACAAAAGATTAATATGACAAGCCATAAAAACTGCTTTTTCATTCTTTGATTTAGACGGGTTTGTGGTTATGTATTTGCAAAATTAATAAATTTATACCATCTACCAAAGAAAAAAGGAAAAATTTTGTCGTTTTCCTATCTTTCTCTTTTCCAAACGTTTAGAAATTGGCATCGTAGTAAAATCGTAGTGCCAAGAAAGCGCATCGTAGTTATATCGTGGCAACAAATTTGCCCAAACCTTTAAAAAGTATTTACTTTGCACTGCAGTTTTGAATTAACAATTATCTTAAAACAAAAAAACATGAAAAAGAACCTATTATTATTCATTTGCGCTTTTGTAGCCCAGCTGGCATTTGCCCAAGCTCAGGCTGTCAAAGGTACTGTCTTGGATAGTTCTGGCGAACCAGTCATTGGCGCCACTGTCAAAGTACTCGGTACAAAGCAAGCTACCGTTACGGACATAGACGGTAACTTCACCATCCAGGAAGTTAATCCTAACGCATCTATCAACATTTCTTATGTGGGTATGCAGCCTGTTACCCTCAAGGCTTCAGGCAACCTCAATGTCACATTGAAGGATGATTTCCAGAACCTCAACGACGTAGTTGTCATCGGTTACGGTTCTGCAAAGGCCAAGGACCTTACCTCTCCTATCACCGTGGTTAAGGCAGCCGACATCCAGTCTGTTCCTTCTGCATCGCCCATGACAGCCCTTCAGGGCAAGGTGGCTGGTGTGAACGTTGTAAGTTCAGGTGCACCTGGTAGCGCACCTACCGTTCGCATTCGTGGTGCTGGTTCTTTCAAGAACTCTTCACCTCTTTATGTAGTTGACGGAATGTTCTACGACGACATCACCTTCCTCAACAACGACGACATTCAGGACTTCACCATTCTTAAGGACGCTTCGGCTGCTGCCATCTATGGTGTGCGTGCTGCCAACGGTGTGGTGCTTATCACCACAAAGAAGGGTGCTAAGAATCAGAAAGCACAGATTACATACGATGGATACGTTGGCTTCCAGAAAGCCTCCAACGTATTGGAATTGTGTAATGCTAAGGAGTATGCTACCATGATGCTTGAAGGCAACTACGATGCTTATGTTTCTCATTTCAAGAAGAGTATCGACAACTATGGTGGTAGCTATTCAGATCCTGATTTCCACAACTGGACTTACAACACCGACAACGATTGGTATGATCAGATGCTTCGCACCGCCCTCATCACCAACCACAGCCTAAGCATTGCCGGCGGTTCAGACAAGACCACTTATTCTTTGGGTGGCAGTTACCTCTACCAAGATGGTATCATGGATGTTGACAACAACTATAAGCGACTCAACTTCCGTGCTGCTGTCGATTATAACGCAACCAACTGGTTGAAGGTGGGCTTCAATGGTGTATTCAGTCAGTCAGAGCAGCAAGTGCCAAACAATGCCGCTTGGCAGAAGGCATTTAACTGTCCTCCTATCGTGGCTCTGTATGATAAAAACAATGACAAGGCCTTCCCTAACAAGTATGGCTCACCTGACGTATTAGGCTACTCTTCTAACTTCTACAACCCGATTGCTTTTGCTGAGTATTACGACTCAAAGAACGAAAGCTATCAGGCATTGACCAATTTCTACGCACAGATAGACTTTATTCCTAACAAGTTGAATCTGCGCAGTAACTATTCTTACAGTTTCCTCTCAACACAAGGTCGCGAGTTTACACCTGCTTACTATGTGAGCAGCTGGCAACAGTCAACAACTACCAAGCTAAAAAAGAGCGAAAACAAATATTACAACCGCATCTGGGATAATACATTGACTTACAACGATCAGTTTGGCAAGCACAAGGTGGGTGCCATGGTTGGTATGTCCATGCGTGAGGAACAGTGGCGCAACCTCAATGGTTCAGCCAGCAACGTACCCGATGGAGAGGATGAATACTGGTACATCAAGAACGGTGACGCTACTGGAGCCACAGTAGGCGATGACGGCTATTGCTACCGCGGTTTGTCTTACTTCACACGTCTCAACTACAACTACGATGACAAGTATATGCTCGTCTTCACCATGCGTGCTGACGGTTCTTCAAAATATCAGGAGAAATGGGGTTACTTCCCATCAATCGGTGGAGCCTGGGTTATCTCACAGGAAAACTTCCTGAAAGACCAGAAGTGGCTCGACATGCTGAAACTTCGTGCAAGCTGGGGTAAGCTTGGTAACGACCACATCGCAGCTTCTGATGGTTTCAACTCTATAAGCACAGGTAACAAATTCTCTGGTGTATTTGGTAACACCACTATTCCTGGTTATGAGAACTCAAACTACTTCAGTTGGCTGAAGTGGGAGGTTGTAGAGGAGTGGAATGCTGGTTTCAACCTCATTGCTCTCGACAATCGTTTGAACGTTGACATCGACTATTTCCACCGTATGACCAACAATGCTGTGATTTCTCCATTGTTGCCTTTCAGCACACAGACATTGGCTGGCAACTATGGTAAGATCCTGAACCAAGGCTTTGATATCACTCTCAACTGGAACGACAGAATCGGCAAGGACCTCAAATATCGTGTTGGTGTCAATATGTCAACTCTTCGCAACCGCGTAAAGGAGCTTAGTGGTCATAGTATCATCAGAGGCGGAAAGACCGTGAATATCGTAGGCAAGGAGATGAATTCATTCTACGGATTCAAGATGATTGGCGTTTACCAGACACAGGAAGAGGTTGATGCTGACCCTATAGGCAAAGCCAATGGTTGCCAACCTGGTGACTTAAAGTATGCAGACCTGAACCATGATGGTGTGCTCGATGGTAATGACCGAACCACATTGGGTTCATATATTCCAAACTTCACTTATGGTATCAACCTTGGATTAGAGTGGAAGAACTTCGATTTCGAATTGACAACTTACGGACAGACTGGTGCACAGATGTTCAACCGCAAGCGTGCTCTACGTTATGCTTCACAGAACTACAACTTTGATAAGGATCAGTATGAGAAGCGTTGGACAGGTCCAGGCTCTACCAACTCTGCTCCATCTGCTGCGGCACTGCTTCGCACATGGAATGTGAGCGACCAGAAGTACAGTTCTTACTTTGTTGAGAGCGCTGACTACTTCCGCATCCAGAACATTACATTGGGTTACACCTTCAAGAACTTGAAGTTCGGAACATACACATTGCCATCTGTCCGTCTCAGCATGACGGCCGATCGTCCATTCACTACATTCAAGGCAAACACCTTCTCACCAGAATTGACCGATCCAGAGGGATGGGATACCGAAGTATATCCTCTGACTTCTACCTACACGTTCAACGTGAAAATCAATTTCTAAAGATCAACCTCAATTAAAATTTGCTACATTATGAAAATTATCAAAAATACAATCATATTAGCGGCAGCTGCCCTTATGATGGGCGCAGTTTCGTCATGCAGCGACTATCTTGACAAGACGCCGGAAGGCAAGGTTCCTGACACACAGGTCGACTATGCCAACTTAGACAACATGTATCAGCCCGCTTCTGGTATGTATGCCCGCTTCCGTAAGAGTGCTCTGCACTGGGTAATATGGGAGATTACAACCATTCGTGATCAGGATGTGTTCAGCGGTCAGTGGAATGGTAGCGACTATTACAACTTATCAGAGTATAAGTATAACGACTCATTCTGGGGCTTCAACGAAATATGGATGCAGTATTATAACATCATCAAGAACGCCAACTCAGCCATTGAGGCTCTTGAGGGCTATGCTCAGCACTGCACCACAGAAGCTCAACAAAAGGCCAACCGTGCCTACATTGGTGAGGTAAAGTTCATGCGTGCTTACGCTTACTTCCGCCTCATTCAGGCATTCGGCACTTGCACTATTCTGCGTGATAACAACCAAAGCGATTTGAGACGTTCTACCACAGAGGCTGTTTATAAGTATGCTTTGGAGGATTTGCAATATGGCATGGACAACATGCCTCGCATCCGTCCTAACCAAAGCGAGCACAAGGGTGCTGTAACAGCATTCACTGCTGCCACATTAGCTGCTAAAATTTATCTCAACCAGGGCAACTACCAAAAGGTGGAAGAACTAACCGATGATATCATTCAGCATGGCAACTTCGAACTTTATCCAGACTACTATCAGTTGTGGAAGATTCCTGGAAAACTCTGTGACGAATCTATTTTCGAAAGCCAGTGTACAGACTTCGGCAACGGCTCAGGCGAGTTGATAGACCCCGACCAATGGTTTGGTTGTCAAGGTCCAAACAACTCAGGTAGCAACATCTCAGGATGGGGTGACTGCGGTATCTTGAAATCGTTCCGTGACTGGGCTTATGGCCGTGGCGAGACCATTCGTGCAACCACATCGTTCTTGTTGGCTGACTCAACCACACCCGATGGTGACTACATCAAGCCTCAGGACAATCCTACAAAGACCGATTGCTGGAACGGCAAGGCTTATACACCAACCACTCAGCTCACTCCTGGACGTACAAAGTATGGCACAAACAACAACATCCGAGTACTTCGCTATGCAGATGTCCTGCTGATGAATGCAGAGGCAAAGGTTAAACTTGGTAAGAATGGTGATGGTCCTTTCAATGAAGTTCGCCGTCGTGCTCACATGCCTGAGCTTACTAATGTTACCTTCGACCAGATTATTGACGAGCGCCGCATGGAGCTCTGCTGCGAGTGGGGTGAACGTTACAACGACCTCGTACGCACAGGCAAGGCTGCCACAGAACTTGTAGGTTGGTCTAAGGAGAAGGCTCTTATCCCACTACCTTTCAATCAGGTAACAGCTACTCCTGACCTTCTGAAAGATCCTATCGACGAATAACGAGAAAACGTCATTCATATTGAATAATTTATAAGCTCTATTTCGATTTCATGAGCCAGTCCTTCGTAACAGAAGGCTGGTTCATGAATCTTCTAACAACTCATCAATCACTATTCATTACTCTCTTCACATATAACTCTTTACACTACTATGTATATCTTCAGAAAATCTCTCTTCTTACTTTCTCTCTTGGTTGCAGGCTTTGCATCGCAAGCCAAAGCACAAATCAGCGTCATGTCATTCAACATACGTTTGGACGCCTCGGTAGACAACGAAAACCGTTGGGACAACCGTAAAGGCGAGGTGGCAAAGATGCTCACCTACTATCAGCCCGATCTCTTGGGTATGCAGGAAGTATGTCCCAACCAAATGGCAGACCTCAAGACAGCTCTCAATGGCATATATGAGGGCATCGGTGTAGGACGCGATGACGGAAAACATCAGGGCGAACACAGCCCTATCTTCTATAACAAGCATAAATTCAGCATGGTAAAACATGGCGACTTTGCCTTGAACGAGACACCTGAGCAGTTTGGCAAGAAGGGTTGGGATGCTTCTTACAACCGTGTTTGTACCTGGGCTATTCTGAAAGACAAGAAAACAGGCAAGCAGGTAGCATACTTCAACACCCACCTCGACAACGACGGTAAGATAGCACGCAAGGAAGGCATCAAGCTCATCCTTTCCAAGATGAAGGAAGTGGCTAAGAACTTGCCCGCCATCATCACTGGTGACTTCAATTGTACCGATGATGAAGAGCCTTCTGCTATACTGAGAGCCAACAAGATGGAAAACGCCCGCAACAAGGCTGCCATCGTTTATGGTCCCGACTGGACATGGCACGACTACGGCAGACTGCCACTCAACGAGCGAAGCATTATCGATCATATCTTTATCAGCAACCAGCTGAAAGCAACTCGCTACAGAGTTATCGGTGATAAGCCCGACAAGGTTTATCTGTCCGACCACAATGCAGTATTCGTAAACTTAGAATATACAAAATGAATACACACGGATGGCTACCGACCACGACCGCCATCTGTATGTATACTATCCCGGCAAATCCTTTTCCAACATTATCAGAGAAAAAGCACAGAGAGTCATCAATATCAAGATGACTGCTCCTGTGCAACCTCGCTCCTTTCTTCACAGAGAAAAAACGCCCCATGGAAACATCACTACAATAAAAAAAGACACAATAGCTAAAAGATATTCTGATGATGAGAACAACTAAGATACTTATCTCGCTGCTGCTTCTGTCCTTATCATGGACATTCTGCAGCGCCTCGGCAGATGGTTCTACCGACAAGAGCGATAAGCCAGGCACCACTCCTGCCGTAACTGGAAGACCCTCCTCATTTGCCAACGATGAGGAAATGCTCGACTACATTGAGAAGACCCACCTTAATTATATGTGGGAGGGAGCCAACCCCAACTCCGGGCTGGCACCCGAGCGCATCCACCTCGATGGTATCTATCCACAGAACGACAAGCATGTGGTGACTACCGGAGGAAGCGGATTTGGCATAGCCGGCCTGTTGGCAGGTATAGACAGAGGTTACATCAGCCGTATCGAGGGTGTGCAGCGCCTTACCAAGATAGTAGATTTCTTAGGAAAAGCCGACCGATTCCATGGTGTTTGGTCGCACTGGATAGACGGCAATACAGGAAAGACCGTTCCTTTCGGACAGAAAGATGATGGTGGCGACCTCGTAGAAAGTTCGTTTCTCATGGCAAGTCTGCTGTGCGTACGCCAGTATTTCGAGAATGGCAACGAACAGGAGAAACTCTTGGCAAGCAATATTGACAAGCTGTGGAAAGAGATGGAGTTCGACTGGTACCGCCGTGGCGGACAGGACGTACTGTACTGGCACTGGTCGCCCAACTATGGATGGGATATGAACTTCCCACTCGAAGGCTACAACGAATGCCTCATCACCTATATCTTGGGAGCTTCCTCACCCACCCATTCCATCCCGGCAGACTGCTATCACAAGGGATGGGCAAGGAGCGGAGGCATCAAGAGCAATGCCAAGCCTTACGGCTATCCGCTCGAACTGAAGCACAATGGCGCCGAACAGACCGGCGGTCCGCTGTTCTGGGCACAGTATTCCTATATCTGCCTCAACCCCAAGAACCTGAGCGACACGTATGCCAACTACTGGAATGTGGTAAGAAACCATGCCCTCAGCGACTACGAATACTGCGTGCGAAACCCGAAGGGATACAAAGGCTACGGCAAAGACTGCTGGGGACTGACAGCAAGCTATTCGGTAAACGGATATTCTGCCCATGCACCCAACAACGATCTGGGAGTCATCACACCTACCGCAGCCCTGTCGTCATTCCCATATACTCCTACTGAGTCGATGGCTGCCTTGAAATACTTTTGGAACAAGGGCAACTGGATCTGGGGCAAATATGGCTTCTACGATGCCTTCTCGGAGACTGCCCACTGGACAGTACCCCGTTATCTTGCCATAGACCAGCTGACCATCACCCCTATGATAGAGAATCATCGCTCGGGACTGCTCTGGCGACTCTTCATGAGCTGTCCTGAGATACAACAGGGACTCGAGAAACTCGGATTCAAAAACAATTAAACAGACATAGACCTATGAAGACAAAAAACATTCTTGCAGCATTTACCCTGCTGGCAGCAAGCCTCTGCCCCACCATGGCACAGGCCCAAAGCGATGAGGCTAAGATGAACACCTTCATCGATAACCTGATGAATAAAATGACGCTGAAAGAAAAACTCGGTCAGCTGAACCTTCCTGTTACAGGAGATATCGTTACCGGCCAGGCAAAGAGCAGCGACGTGGCAAGCAAAATAAAACGTGGCGAAGTAGGCGGACTCTTCAACCTGAAAGGTGTTGAGAAAATCAAGGAAGTACAGAAGATTGCCGTAGAACAGAGCCGCCTGCACATCCCGCTGCTCTTCGGTATGGACGTGATACATGGTTACGAGACCGTATTCCCTATCCCCTTCTCACTCTCTTGCTCATGGGATATGGAATCCATCAAGCGTACAGCCCAAATCGCCGCACAAGAATGCTCGGCTGATGGTATCAACTGGACTTTCAGTCCTATGCTCGACATCTGTCGCGACCCACGCTGGGGACGTATGGCAGAAGGCAATGGGGAGGATCCATACCTCGGTTCGTGCATCGCAAAAGCCATGGTAGAGGGTTATCAGGGACAGAACCTGGCAGCTCCCAACACCGTGATGGCTTGCGTGAAGCACTTTGCACTCTATGGCGGTGCAGAGGCAGGACGCGACTACAACACGGTGGATATGAGCCATTGGCGCATGTTCAATTACTATATGCCTCCTTACAAGGCTGCCGTTGACGCCGGCGCTCTGAGCGTGATGACCTCATTCAATGTGGTGGACGGCATCCCTGCAACAGGCAACAAATGGCTGCTTACCGATGTGCTGCGCAAGATGTGGGGTTTCAAGGGTATGGTGGTAACCGACTATACCGCCATTCTGGAGATGACAGCCCACGGACTGGGCGACCTGCAGCAGGTTTCAGCCATGGCACTCAATGCAGGTACCGATATGGACATGGTGGCTGACGGATTCTTAGGTACTATAGAAAAGTCTATCAACGAGGGCAAGGTTTCGATGGAAACCGTCAATACAGCATGCCGCCGCATCCTGGAGGCCAAATACAAGTTGGGACTCTTCGACGACCCATACAAATACTGCAACGTGAAACGCGCCAAGAAGGAAATCTACACTCCTCAGAACAGAGCCTTCTCACGCGAGATAGCTGCCAAGACTTTCGTGCTGCTCAAGAACGAAGGCAATCTGTTGCCTTTGCAGCGCAAGGGTAAGATTGCCCTTATCGGTCCGTTGGCTGACAACTCCAAGAACATGTCGGGTACATGGAGCGTTGTGGCCCGTCTCGATGACAACAAGACCATCCTCGGTTCTATGAAGAAGGCACTGGAGGGAAAAGCAGAGGTTCTCTATGCCAAGGGCTCCAACCTGATGTATGATGCCAAGCGCGAAGCTGATGCCACCATGTTTGGCAGAGAGATGCGCGACAGCCGAAGCAACGAGGAAATGCTGAAGGAAGCACTCGACGTGGCTCAGCAAGCCGACATCATCGTTGCTGCTGTGGGCGAGTCGTCAGAGATGAGTGGCGAATGCAGCAGCCGCACCAATCTCGAGATGCCTGACGCACAGAAAGACTTGCTCATAGCCCTGAAGAAGACGGGCAAGCCTATCGTACTCGTCAACTTCTCGGGCCGTGCCACCGTCATGACATGGGAACAGGAGAATTTCCCAGCCATCCTCAACGTTTGGTTTGGTGGTTGCGAATCGGGCGATGCCATCTGTGACGTTCTCTTCGGCGACAAGGTGCCAAGCGGAAAACTGACTGCCACCATGCCTAAGAGTGTAGGTCAGATACCTCTCTACTATAACCATCTGAATACGGGACGGCCACTGAAAGAGGGTAAATGGTTCTCTAAGTTTACCAGCAACTACCTCGATATAGACAACGACCCACTGTACCCATTCGGTTATGGTCTGTCGTACACCACCTTCAAATATGGCAAGCCTACGCTCTCAAGCAACACAATGACCAACAACGAGACGATCAGTGTAAGCGTAGACATCACCAATACGGGAAATTACGATGCTGACGAAATAGCTCAGATGTACATACGCGATCTGGCTGCCAGCGTTTCTCGCCCAGTAAAGGAGCTGAAAGGCTTCGAACGCATCTCTATCAAGAAGGGAGAGACCAAGACCGTCACCTTCACCATCACCCCTGAAGACCTGAAGTTCTACAACCAGGAGTTGGAATACAAGAACGAGCCTGGTGAGTTCGAGGTAATGGTAGGTCCTAACAGCAAGGATGTACAGACCCTCACCTTCACATTGAAATAACGACTTATACGACGGAATATGAAGAATATGAAAAATATCTGGCTTATATTGACATTCCTCTTGGCATGGGCTTTTCCAAAGGTCCATGCCGAGAATACGGTAAAGATTCTCGCCATAGGCAATAGCTTCTCTGAAGATGCCATTGAGCAGAACCTGCACGAGTTGGCTGATGCCGAAGGCATACAGACCATAGTGGCCAATCTATATATCCCCGGATGCTCGCTCGAAAGACACATGCAATGCGTAAAAGGCGACCTGAAGGCATATAGATACAGAAAGACAGGAATAGACGGCAAGATGGTGGAGACACCCAACAAGCAGGTGAGCGAAGCCTTGAGCGAGGAAGACTGGGACTATGTGAGCGTACAGCAGGCAAGCCATTTCTCTGGAGTCTACTACACATACCAGCCCTATCTCAACGAACTGATTGCCTATGTGAAACAAAAAGCACCCAAGGCTAAGATTATCTTCCATCAGACATGGGCTTACGCTCAGACTTCCAACCATGACGGCTTCCGCAAGTATGGCAACAGTCAGGCCACCATGTTCTCTTCCATCTTAGGCGCAGCCAAACAGGCTCTCAAGGATGCACCTATCGACATCTTGGTGCCGGCAGGAACAGCTATACAGAATGCCCGCACATCGAGCTTGGGCGACAACCTGAACCGTGACGGCTACCATCTGCAGTTGGTGTACGGAAGATACACTGCTGCCTGTACTTGGTTTGAGGCTATCTTCAAGAAGTCGGTTGTAGGAAACAGCTATGCACCCGAAGGAATAACACTGCAACAGAAGAGCATCGCACAGAAAGCTGCCCATGCTGCCGTAAAACATCCTTTCGTGATTACGCAGATCAAGTAAGAGAGGAAAAGGCGAACAACAACCTAAGTTTGTAGGTTTTTAACAAGATATCCATCGTAACAAAAAAACGTCCCGACGCAAGGAAATCCTGCATCGGGACGTTTTGTTTATTTTTCAGACTTCGCACCTCGTAAGGATAAAAGCGTTTATAAAAGGGAGATAGCGTTCTTAATACTCTGTCTTCTCAGTACTTTCTTCCCACATACGGAAAGCACCCAAAGCCTCATCGCGCATCAAGGCAATCATCGGCTTATGGCGGTCTGCTATCTTGCGGTCGATCTCCTCGTAGATAAACTCATCATCGAAACCGATCTTCGCTGCATCCTGACGATTGTTGGCATAATAGATACGGTCGAGATGCGCCCAGTAGATAGCGCCAAGACACATGGGGCAAGGCTCGCAAGAGGTATAAATCTCACAACCCTTCAAATCGAAAGTGTGCAAGGCACGGGTAGCCATACGGATGGCATTCACTTCGGCATGAGCCGTAGGGTCTTGGTCTATGGTAACACTATTGGAGGCCTCAGCCACGATAACACCATCCTTGGCAATGACGGCTCCGAAAGGACCACCACCATGGCGCACGCTGTTCTCTGACAGAAGGATAGCTCTTTGCATCAGTTGTTCTTTTGTCATGTTGTTCGAGTTATTAGTTATACATTCTCATCCCATTTTTTTATCGGGGTTACAAATATACAACTTTTTAACGAATAAACCACATATTAGGAGTATAAATATAAAGGACTTCTGACTTTTTCACAAGTTTTATACCTGTTTGATGCTTAGGCAAATGCGTAAAAGAGACAAAAGTCCGCACTTTTATGAAATTTCATCGAAAATATTTGGCGATTCAGAAATAAAGTCCTATCTTTGCAAACAGATATAGGTACGAAAATAAAAAATAGAGAATATAAGATTGGGGATTCCGATGCTATACAGGCACCGGGATTCTTTATTTTTTACCCCATCTCTAAGAACACATTATTAATAATAATAAACAATAAGAAAAATTATGGCTTACATGTCACAAGAAGGTTACGACAATCTCGTAGCTGAACTAAAACAGCTCGTTTCTGTGGAGCGCCCTAAGGCATCAGCCGCAATTGCTGAGGCAAGAGACAAGGGTGACCTGAGCGAGAACTCAGAGTATGATGCCGCCAAGGAGGCACAGGCTCATTTGGAAGACAAGATCAACCGTATCAAGCTCACCATTGCCGAGGCTAAGATCATCGACACCAAGCAGCTCAGCACCGACTGTGTGCAGATCATGTCGAAGGTGGAGATGACCAATATGGCAAACAAGGCAAAGATGAATTATACCATCGTGAGCGAGAGCGAGGCCAACCTGAAGGAGGGCAAGATTTCTATCAAGACTCCTATCGCACAGGGCTTGCTCAACAAGAAGGTGGGCGAGATCGTGGAAATCAAGATTCCACGCGGCACTATCAAACTGCGCATCGACAAAATTTCATTCGAGTAAAAATAAGGAACTATCATAAGGGCTGACAAACCCCTATGGCAGTTCCTTTTTTATGATATGTAAGCCAAACAAATATATACAGAGAATGAGAGATGTCGGTGTGTGGCACGACACATGCTTTGCAACGACAGATTTTGATTAACAATAAAAACGAAACAGACTATGGCAAGTATTTTCTCAAAGATTGCTGCCGGTGAAATCCCCAGCTACAAGTGTGCAGAAAGCGACAAGTTTTATGCGTTCCTTGATATCAGCCCTATCGGTAAAGGTCACACATTGGTGATTCCAAGAAAGGAAGTTGACTATATCTTCGACATGGAAGACCAGGACCTGGCCGAATTTGAAGTCTTCGCCAAGAAAGTGGCTAAGGCCATCAAGGCTGCCTTCCCCTGCAAGAAAGTGGCACAGGTGGTTCTCGGTCTCGAGGTGCCTCACGCCCATATCCACCTCATCCCTATGAACAGCGAGGCTGATGTAAACTTCCGCAAGGAACATCTCAAGCTATCAGAAGAGGAGTTCAAGGAAATCGCCAACAGCATCTACACAGAATTTCAGAAGCTGTAATTCTGAAAGAAACTGGAAAAATCCAAAGAGATAAAAACAAAGAGGAAAGAAATCATCACAGACTTCTTTCCTCTTTTTTGTTGTATATTTAGCTATAAAACATATGGCTTTAACTTCTCTAAATTCTTTAAATTCTTTAACTTCCCCATTTGCGAAAGTTGAGTTAAATATACTCATCTCCTTTCTTAATTTGTACCTCGTTGACATACTTGCGCACCAACGCAGAGGAGTCTTCTTTGCGACAAACCAACAGCACATTGTCTTTCTCTGCCACAATAAAGCCATCAAGGCCATTCAATACAGCTAATTTACCCTTCGGCAGTTTGACTATGTTGTTATGACAGTCCTCCATCAGCACGTCGCTGTCTATCACCACATTGTCGTTCTCCCCTTTCTTCATTGCCTCGTAGATGCTGTGCCACGTGCCTAAGTCAGCCCAGCCAAAGTCGCACTTCATCACATAGACGTCATTCGACTTCTCCAAAACGGCGTAGTCGATTGAGATATTGGGATAGGAAGGGAAGTTCTCCTTCATATAGGCATTCTCGGTCTCCACACTAAAGACGGGATACTTCTCGTCGTAACCTCGAAGCACAGATGGCAAAAGATGGCCAAAGTTGTCGTAGAGATGTTTCACATTGAAGAGGAACAGGCTGGTGTTCCAATAGAACTCGCCACTGTCTACGAAAATCTTGGCAAAGTCGCGCTCAGGCTTCTCGGTAAACGACTGCACCTTATAGAGTCCTTCGCCCACAGAATCGCCCAACTGGATGTATCCATAGCCAGGCTCAGGACGGGTAGGTTTCACACCCATGGAGAGGAAGCAACTGTTGTCGGCAACAAAGTGCAGCCCCTCCAACATATCCTTGCAGAACGCCTCCTCGTTGAACACAGCCTGATCGGATGGCGTAGCCACGATGCAAGCCTCAGGATTCTGCATGGCTATGCGATGCGCAGCCCATGCCACACTCGGAGCTGTATTGCGATGAATGGGTTCCGACAAGATGTGCTCGGAGGAAACATCGGGCAGCTGCTGCCTTACAAATTCCACATACTCCTCGTTGGTATTGATATAGATATGGTCGGCTGGCACAATCCTTGCCATCCTGTCATAAGTTTGCTGCAACTGAGTACGTCCCACACCGAAGAAATCAAGAAACTGTTTGGGATAAGCATTGCGGCTGCTGGGCCACAGTCTTCTACCCTTTCCTCCGGCGAGTATGATACAATAATTGTTATGATCGTTTTTTGTCATTTGGCAGACTATATAATGATATTGTTTTAATTCACGTGTAAAATTAGGAAATATCTATGAACCTACCAAGTTTTTTTCCACAATTTAAGACAGAAGTGGCAAAATAAAACAATTATTTAGCCTTTCGTATAAGAAAAATCATCTTTTCAGAAACTTTTCTGCAAAAAAGTTTGTCAGTTCAAAAATTATTAGTACCTTTGCAACCGCAAATAAGCAAGGTGGTATTTGCCCAGATGGCGGAATCGGTAGACGCGCTGGTCTCAAACACCAGTGGAGCAATCCATCCCGGTTCGATCCCGGGTCTGGGTACTAAATTAAATTATTAAACGCTTGTAAGCCAATCGCTTGCAAGCGTTTTTTACTTTTTAAGGTGTACTAAAAGTGTACTTATTCTTACTGCCAGTACGATAAATTGAGAGAGAATATTATCTCACCATCATCTTAATGCCATCTACGATATAGAGGCCAGGACGAAGGACAACGGTCTGCTCCTGACCTGCCGTCAGACGAACTTCTGCCATCTTCTGTCCACTGATGTGATATACGCCCACACGTTTGTCGGCATCTGTCTTGATAACCACAGCTCCCTTTTCGCCTCGTACATAAGTTCCGGCATCTGTCTTCACTGAAGATATGGAAGATGGTACGCCAGTGACATAGGCTATCAGAGCATTGCCCTTGATCCATTTCCGACCACTACCTGTAACTATATCATAATAGTGTCTACCTATGGTACAATTAGCAAATTCCGAATATTGTTTTGTTGTAAAATCATATGAATTGAAATATACAAGAATAGAATGACTGCCCACCTCATCTGGAGTGACAGTATATTCCACATAGGTAATCGCTCCATTACCTGCAGCCCTTGCCCTATTAGGCTCTATCCAACCGTTATTGGTTTCGGCATTATATGGCACGAAGCAATAATCCATATAGCCAGGTCCACCTGTATTCTTTACGCCAAACCTTACCACGAGTTTATCGTCTTCAACCAATGGCAATTTACATTTTGCATTATAACATATTCCTTCACCAAACTTACCTGGAGTAGCATTACTCTCTGAAGAAACGACTGTGAAATTAGGAGCCGCTGCCGTCGTCAACGTAAACAGCTGACCGTTCACGATGACTTCATCCTTGTTGGCTACATCCGTTATCCACAGATACTGTTGAGACGAAGATGTTTCCGGTAACTCTATCTGTCGCGTCACCGAACCGCGAGCTGGTATGGTAATATACAGGTCGAAATCTGACGAACTGGGCTTGGTATTGTCCTTCGTGTTAGTGTAAATGTTCACCAAACCATTGAACTCCATATCCATACTGTTGGTAAATGTTACCGTCAGCGGATTGGTCATACCGGTGTAAAGACCATCTTCGGCTGTTACCGTTGCTGCCAGAGGAGTAGTAACAGGAGACAGCGTTGTGGCATCAACATTGATGATGAAAGGCTGGTTGTTAGAGAATGAACAAATATGCCAATTCTTCGTATCTGAACTATAGATAGGATAAATCACATTGATACCCATAGGGAAAGGATAGTTGATGGTAAGTTTTGGATTATGACCATAAGTACCATAAGTACCTCCATCAGGCTTAACTGCAGGCAATTCCCACAGACCATTATAGTCAGACACACGGGCTATGGTTCCGTTTGCCATCTTTATGCCATAGGCAAAATAACCGGAAAAAGCAGAAGTACTCTGGTTAGAAAAGCAGGTTGTGGCTTCTGCCTGGAAATTCTCTGAGTCATGCGCACGTGTAGTCTTAGTCCAGGTAATACCACAATTGCCACTATAGTTGAGCGACATGATCTGCGGATATGAAGCAAGAGGCTCATCCACCTTGCCATTATCGGGAGCTATACCGATAATCATAGAGCAGTCTCGATTGTAGCCATCCACAGCAGAGCCTGAGCCTGCACCACCCTTCGTGGGTTGAAGAATCGTCAGGTCGAAGTAACCATCCTGATAGCCTCCCCATCCCCAGTTGATGTGATAAAGACCGTTGCCATCGCTTCCATCGCATACAAACTCGTGACCACCATCCGAAGCCTGACCGCTATAAAGAATGGGGCGCTTTGCCTTCAGCTCATTATCGATCAGCGTCATCCATTGCTGCAAGGTAAAGACAGTACGGGTAAGGTCTTGCATCAAGTCGGCGTCATAGCCGAAATAAGTCGCCAAGATGATTGGTGTGACGTTTGCTCCCGACGAAGGACCATAGTTCATCTTTACCGCAGCACCACAATGGTACATCAATTTGGCAACAGCATCAGCTTGCGCAGAGTTGTAATCCGACTTTGAATAATCAGGCAACATATTGTCCCAGTCGTAGGTCGCACCAGAAGATATTTCTGGTATTTGAATTCCATAACTTTTAGCAGTATAAGCCTTAATAGTAGCTTTCAACTCCTTAGGATACTGATAATACATCATCACCTGCGCCATGGCTGTAGCCACACAGCCCGTAACGGCACGATTGGTACCATTGTAAGAGGGACACATATTATTATAAGGTGCCATCTGATTCCACTTGATACCACCCAAGAGAGGAGCTACAGCAGCAGAGCTGGCACGCTCGGCACGCCACTGGCGAGCCTCAGCCAATCCTCCTGACACCTGAGCATCACCCTTGAGCAATGCCTCTACCGTTTCCTGGTAAGCCTTCATAAAGCCCACATAGTTGGCTGGCAAATGGTCGGGGTCGTAAGTGCCCTGAGCAGAGTAGCCCACCACTTCCGGCATTCTGTCGTCACCCGACACAATGGTAAATCCCTTGTCCTCGCCATTGGCAAAGACATAATAGCATGTGGCAGAAGGAGACACTGCAGAAGAAACCGACATGCGGGGAGCCGCCTTTGCTGAAGCCGTCACCTCGGCATCCATCTCTATGCCAAGCATGGCAGCCTGTCGCTGAGCTATCGCCTTAGCCTGCTGATAGCTACGCGGACCGGCTATTGCCGAAACCGACAACAACAGCATCAATGACAATAAAAGTAATAAGTCCTTCTTCATAAAAATTCAATGATTTAGTTAGTGAATAGTTTTAAATTTCATCTTTTATTTGTGCCACAAATATAGCTTATTTTTCACAAACAAACAAGTATTAGAGCCTTAAAAAATGTTCAAGACAAGAAAATCATACCATTTGCTCCTTTTTTTACGTTTTGACACCTTTCTCAAAGCTGCTGTACCGTAGCTTCTTGACTCAACTTTCGCAAATGGGAATGTTTAGAGAAGTTACGTGGAAGTTAAACTGAACGGAGTGACAGCTCCTTTAACTCCCCTCATGCAAAACATGAAATACATATAAAAAATGAGTATAGATTTGGAAATATGAGATTTTATCCGTATTTTTGCAGCAATTAGACAAAACTATTTAATAACTCTATTAAAAACCCCATTTATTCATGAAGAAACTTTTTAGCTTGGTTTGCACCTGTTTGCTGGCAATGAGCATGCAGGCAGCCGAAACCGACAAGTATGACGCGCTCTATGAGAACCTTCCTTTCCAGATGGAGAAGGTGACACGTCCTCAGTTCCCTGCCAACGAGGTAAACCTGAAGGATTTCGGAGCCGTAGGTGATGGTTCTACCCTTTGCACCGAAGCTTTCAGCAAGGCTATCGAAGCCCTGAGCCAGAAAGGCGGAGGAAAGCTCATCGTGCCACAGGGCGTATGGTTTACAGGCCCCATCACATTGAAGAGCAACATCAACCTGCACATCGAGAAGGGCGGCATTATCCTTTTCTCACCCGATGATGCCCTCTATCCTTTCGTCAAGACTTCTTTCGAGGGTCTCGACACACGTCGTTGCCAGTCTCCTATCTCGGGCAACGGACTTACCAACGTGGCTATTACTGGTCAGGGAGCCATCGACGGTAATGGCGAGTACTGGCGCCCTCTGAAAAAGCAGAAGGTAACCGACGCTCAGTGGAAAGCCATCACTTCACGTGGTGGTGCCTACAAGCGCAAGGACTATTGGTTCCCGTCAGAAGGCGCTCTCAAGGCTGACAACAGCGCCAATATGAACGTGCCTGCAGAACCTACATCAGAAGAGGGATGGAACGAAATCAAGCGATTCCTCCGCCCTGTCATGGTAAGCTTGGTAAACTGCAAGAATGTTTGGCTCAATGGCGTTATCTTCCAGAACTCTCCTGCCTGGAACATCCATCCATTGATGTGCGAGAACGTGCTCATCGAAGATGTACTGGTACGCAACCCCGCGTATGCACAGAATGGTGACGGTCTTGACCTGGAGTCATGCAAGAACGCACTCATCGTCAATTCTACTTTCGATGTGGGCGACGACGGTATCTGCATCAAGAGTGGTAAAGACGCTGATGGAAGAAAGCGTGGCATTCCTTGCGAGAACGTCATCGTAGACGGATGTACAGTCTTCAAGGGTCATGGCGGATTCGTAGTAGGAAGCGAGATGAGCGGTGGTGTGAAGAACGTGATGGTTACCAACTGCCAGTTCCTCGGTACCGATGTAGGTCTGCGATTCAAGAGCACACGTGGTCGTGGCGGCGTAGTAGAGAACATCTTCATCAAGAATATGTCTATGTTCGACATTCAGACCGACGTAATCACCTTCGACCTTTATTATGGTGGCAAGTCGGCTGTTGAGGTTCTCAACGATGGCGACGAGGCTAAGCAGCAGAAGGTGGAGAAGTTCAAGGTTGACGAGACTACTCCTTGCTTCCGCAACATCGACATCGACCATGTCATCTGCCGTACTGCCCGCCGTGCTGCTTACTTCAACGGTTTGCCCGAGATGCCTGTTCAGAACATCAGCATCAAGGACTTGGAGGTGAACAATGCCGAACAGGGCATCGTGATCAACCGTACTGAGAACGTGAAGCTCGAGAATATCAAGGTAACTGCAAAGACTCATACCTTCGATGCCAAGAACTCGAAGAACGTGAGTGTAAACAGTAAAACCTACAAGAAGATCGACGAAAAGGGCGTTACCCTCGATTTCTAAAGACTGCGAAGACTTGCCATATAGGACAAAAAGCCTATATGGAATACAAGACTTAATAACTCCCAAAAACATTTTGCGGTAAAAGCACAGCAAACATTCTGATATTTTGCTGCGTTTTTACCGCAAATTTCGTATATCACTATTGAAAAAAAATCGTCAAACTACTACAAATTCTCCGTTCAAAGGCTTTGAACGGACATTCAAAGGCTCTGAACGCACATTCAAAGGCTTTGAACAGAGATTTATCAATAGACAAAAAACTTTCGACCTGTGGTTTAACTATTTTAGTTGACCACTCTGCGCATTATTGATAATATGAGTTGACTCAGTTACCTGTACGGTTGGAAAGTCCCAAAACTTCTATAAGCAGCACGCCCTGAAAGGGCAGAAGCTCTTAGCCCAG
>UMBZ01017123.1_pt1 | contig 33362 bp, 28 predicted proteins | sample 1964091 | NCBI WGS metagenome assembly UMBZ01 (sample SAMEA4835954, study PRJEB28245) | human gut metagenome | biome: gut microbiome; material: fecal sample | place: Denmark | collected 2008
TGATGTGGTCGTCGGAGCCGAAGAGTTCCAACTCGCGGGCTGTGGTGATGTGGGCCACATGCAGACGGGTGTGATGGCGGCGTGCCAGGCTTACTGCCTTGTGCGTAGACTGCCAGCAGGCTTCCTCGCTGCGTATGGTGGGGTGGTATTTGATGTCGGGGTCGTCGCCGTAGAGGGCTTTGGCGCGTGCCATGTTGACATTGATGATGGCAGAGTCTTCGCAGTGGGTCATCAGAGGCAGACCGCGCTCGGCGCAGGCGGCGAAGATGGCGTCGAGGGCGCAGTCGCCGTCTACCAGCATGTTGCCGGTCGAGGCACCCATAAACAGCTTGATGCCAGGTATGCGGTGGGCGTCGGCATGGCCGATGAGCGACAGGTTGGAGGCTGTGGCTCCGGGGAAGAAACTGTAGTTGACATGGCTCTCGTGCGCCGCGCGTTCAAACTTGTCGTTGAGGGCTTCGAGGGTGGTGGTCTGGGGCACGGTGTTGGGCATGTCCATCACCGATGTCACGCCACCCCAGGCAGCGGCTCGGGTCTCGCTCTCGATGTCGGCTTTCTGGGTGAGTCCCGGCTCGCGCATGTGGACGTGCTCGTCTATCACGCCGGGCATAACGAGACACCCCGTGGCGTCTATCTCTTCCGAATAGAGGCCACGGGGTGTACTGCTGTCTTCGTAAATTTCGGTTATCCTGTCGTTGTCGATGACCAGACTTCCGAGGAAGCTCCTGCCTTCGTTGACGATGGTACCTCCATAAATGATTGTAGACATATAGAGTTCATTGTTTATTTGCTTGCGCCAGGCTGGGCCATCTGGTTGGGCGTGGGCGCAGCCTCTACGGGCTGGGCGGGCGCCTGTTCCTGTGCAGGCACATCCTTCATGCCAGTCATAATCTGCTGGTTCTCGAGCGCCTTGGCGTAGTAGTCCTTGACGTATGGGTCGTTCTTGAAATTGTCGGTAGCCTTGCTCATGATGTCCTCTATCCAGGGGTCGAGCATGGGGTAGGTGTTGTTGATGGTAGCCATGAAGAACACGCCGGGACCGAGCACGTTGTCAAAATTCTCGGTGACAAAGCTGGTAACCAGCTGGTCTTCTTCCTGTGACAGTTTCTGGGCGGTGGCCTCGAGCTGCTGGTTCACCACGTTCATGTCGCTGCCGTTCATGATGGCCTGGTCGTGCTGGTGGATGAGGTCGGCCTGCTGGCTCTTGAGCTGGTTGAACTTGTTGAAGAACTGGAACAGCTTGTCGTTGAGCGGAGTGCCGCTTACCACCTGCTGGGCGTTGTCTATCTTGACCACGATGTCGCCGGCTTCGAGCACTACGGGCATCACGCTCTCGTCTTCCATGAATATGGTGGCCATGCGTACGGTGTCTACAGTGCCGGTAAACGAGAATTTGCCGTGAACGACGTCACACGAGTCGAGGTTCTTCATCTCATTGTTTACCAATACCTTCAAATATAGTTTGCGACCATCCAAGGTGGAAATATTGGACGTGCCTTGGATGTCGAACGACTTTGCACAAGATGTCAGCGTCAACAGGGCGATAAAGTAAAATACTACTTTCTTCATATATAGCTTTTAGTTCTGTGTTGTTGTGCCAGCGGTGACGACCGAGCTTTTGCTCGCCAGTATCAGCCCCCAGCTTGTTAGCACAAAGGTAATATCTAATATCGACGTTATGAACTTTTTTAATGCTTATTTATAGATTAGCACCTACTTTTAAGTATTTTTTGTTTTCTTGAGTTCGCTGTCGAGGCGATGTGTAGTGTAAACCTCAAGGATGGCGGCGATAAGCAGCAGCACTACCCACTTGTTGTATACATATTCTATATAGGTGTAGTACCCTGCGCTCATGTTGCTGTCGAAGAGCGACACCAGAACATGATACACGGTATCTACCATGAGCATGCCCGAAAGAATGAAGAATATGTCGGCAATGCTCTGTATGCGCTTGAGCCGCTTGATGGTCGGGTCGTTGCCCTCGTAGGTCTGCATCATCTGCATGATGGCAAACATGCACGCGCCGAAGAGGAATATCCAACACATCACCTGCTGCCAGAGCAGGAAGCAGTAACAGCCGGCGCCCACCACCATGAGCAGACCGCCTGAGAGATAGATGGCATTCTGCCACTTATTCATTGTTTTCATCATTGTCATTTGTCGTTTGGTCATCGCTGAGCACAAAGATGTCCTCGTCATCGGTCTTCATGAAATAACGCTCGCGGGCTACCTTCTCGATGGCTTTGGGATTGCGCGTCAGCTCTTGCAGCTTCTTCGTGTCGTGTTCGTTCTGGGCATTATACCGCTCTATCTCGTCCTTGAGGTCGCCGATCTGCAGCTCATACTGGATGCGCTTGCGGAAGCTGTTGTTGCCTACCACACCCACCATGATTGTACCCAGTACGATTACGATGAGATACTTGTAATGACCGAGCAGATTGCCTATATTACCTTTACGAAAAAACATATTTATATGTATTACACGTGCAAAAATACTAAATATCATCGAAACTTTCGACATTTTTAGTTACTTTTGCAATAGAGATGCCAATATTCGTCGACCAGACGATGGGCGTCGCTATCATTGCAACATTAAACTATATCCCTATAAGTATGGAAGAATACATTGTATCCGCCCGCAAGTACCGCCCGATGAGCTTCGACTCGGTGGTGGGACAGTCGGCGCTTACCACTACGCTCAAGAATGCGGTGAAGAGCGGCAAACTCGCTCACGCATACCTCTTCTGCGGTCCGAGAGGAGTGGGAAAGACCACCTGCGCGCGTATCTTCGCCAAGGCCATCAACTGCATGCACCCCACTGCCGAGGGAGAGGCGTGCAACGAGTGTGAGAGCTGCCAGGCGTTCAACGAGCAGCGCTCCTACAACATCTTTGAGCTTGATGCCGCCAGCAACAACTCGGTAGAAAACATCAAGGCGCTCATGGAGCAGACACGCATTGCCCCCCAGCTCGGCCGCTACAAGGTCTTCATCATCGACGAGGTACACATGCTCTCTACGGCTGCCTTCAACGCCTTCCTCAAGACGCTCGAGGAACCGCCAGCCCACGTCATCTTCATCCTCGCCACTACCGAGAAGCACAAGATACTGCCCACCATCATCAGCCGTTGCCAGATTTATGACTTCGACCGCATGACTGTGCCCGGCATCGTAAATCACCTCAAGATGGTGGCAGAGCGCGAAGGCATCAAGGTAGAGCCCGAGGCGCTGCACATGATAGCCGAGAAGGCCGACGGCGGTATGCGCGACGCGCTGTCTATCTTTGACCAGGCGGCGAGCTTCAGCCAGGGCGACATCACCTACAAGAAGGTGCTCGAAGACCTCAATATCCTCGACAGCGAATACTACTTCAAGGTCATCGACCAGGCGCTCGAGAACAAGGCCTCCGACATCATGGTGCTGTTCAACCAGGTACTCTCCAAGGGCTTCGACGCAGGCAGATTTGTCAACGGACTTGCCACCCATGTGCGCAACGTGCTCATGGCGCGCGATGCCGAGACCATAGCCCTGCTCGAGGTGAGCGAACAGCAGCAACAGCGCTACAAAGAGCAGGCACAGCGTTGTTCTGTACCGTTCCTGTACAAGGCGCTGCGCATCCTCAACCAGTGTGACGTCAACTACAGGCAGAGTTCCAACAAGCGCCTGCTGGCTGAAATCACCCTGATAGAGGTGGCACAAATCACCCAGCCCGACGATGCCGCCGGCGTGGGGCCTGGCCCCAAGCGATTGAAATCCCTGTTCAGACTTATCACAGCGTCTCAGCCTAAAGCGGCAGCACAGGTGGCCGTGGCTGAGCCCCCTGTCCGCCGCCCGCAGAAAGAGGTGCAGACAGTAGAGGCTGTGGCTCCTTCTGAAGCGCCCAAGACCCCATCCCGGGCGGCGCAACCTATGGTTAATCCCCTTCTGGGCATGTCGTCGCTCTCGTTCAGCTCGATACTGAAAAACGAGGAGAAAGTGGCGCAGAGCGAGGACGACGCCTTCAAGACCGACGCCGACAGCGCACAGCCCGAGGGGAAGCCATTCGACGATGCACAGCTCGGACTGGAGTGGCGTGGCATGTGCAACCGTATGCCCAAGAAGTATATCGCGCTGGCGCAGCGTATGAAGAACATCGACCCCGTCATCACCGACTATCCCCTTGTCGAAGCGGTGGCAGACAATACCTTCCTGGCCAACGAAATCATCGAAATCAAGCCGCGTATAGAGAAGACGCTGCAAATTGCGTTGGGTTGCCCCGACCTCAAGCTCAGCGTGCGCGTGGCAGAGGCGAAGGAGATAAAGCGTATGCCAACCCGCCGCGAGATGCTCGACCATCTGCGCGCCAACCATCACGCTGTAGGCAAACTCATCGACAATCTGCAGCTCCTTCTCACATAACTGTGTCGGCGCATTAGGGCAGGGGAGCGCAGTAGCCCATACCCTCAGCCTATAGCCGACAAGCACAGTCACCGCAAAGGGACAAAAGCAAACACCAGCAGTTGCTTTTGTCCCTTTCTTCGTGTGCGCAGCGCCCAAGCCCCTCTCTTTGACACCCACCGTCGCCACCTTCTCCGCAAGTTGCCAACCCCTCGTCGCCTGTCATTACTTTCTCGCCGCCTGTCATTACTTTCTCGCCGCCTGTCATCACTCCCTCGCCGAAAGCCCCAACTTCCTTCGCCACCCGCCATCACTCCCTGCGCATTGTCCGGCCATTCGCCCGCCATCCACGAGCAACGAGTGATGGCGCCCACCATCATCTGCTCTCTGTTGGCGTGGCCAGACATCCCTCTGCCTGGACCAGACATCCCTCTACCCATGCAAGAAAAGCGAACGGCACGGCAAAACAACTCTCTGCCCATGCCATAAAAGCGAACGACGCGGCATGATATCAGAAATTCAAGGTTTGCAATGCACAAATCAGCCCATGCAATACTCATTTCGCACCTTGAAACGTAAAAAAACGCGATGGCGCGGCAGAATATGACCGTCGCGGCGACCGTGGCGACATCGCCCGTTCTGTCCGTCGGGTTCGTCATGCCTACGCCCGGTGCCTATACCTTATATTATATATACGCGCGCACGCGTGCGATAGTTTCACCCATGACAGATGGCGTTGCAATGAAATTTTTTTTAACGCTAAAACCTTGGAAAATAAGCAAAATGGCAGCCGAGATAGCCTCAAACCTTGATTTTTTTGCACCAGCATATAAAAAATGGCAGAAATAATTGCGCAATTACTAAAAAAAGTTTAACTTTGCATCGAAATAAAGACGATACATACAACCTAAACAACATAACCTGATGATAACAGACCCTCAAGCATGAGTTTGTGAACTGAACAAAGCATACTATGGTGCAGGTGCGTCGTCCGCGACGCGCCCAAGCCAGAGGGAACACTCTCAGGGCGGTATTAAACCAATTGCGACCCAACAGGGAAACAACTAACATAGATATTGAGTGAAAATTCTCATATTGTTTAATTTTATAACTTACAAAAACCTATGGACAGAATGCAATCTAATTTGCTAAGATTGTTTTTCTCATCGGCATTGTGCCTTGGTAGCGTTTCTGCATTTGCAGTAGGAGCGCCCAGTGAGAAAGCTCCCTTCAACAAGGTAGAGCAGGCTAATGAGAAGACAGTTGGAGGACAGGTGCTCGATGAAAATGGCGAACCTGTCATTGGTGCAACCGTAACGGTAAAAGGAACAAAAACCGCAGTAGTCACTGACCTCGACGGTAAGTTCTCTTTCAAAGTTCCCGCCGGAAGTACCTTGGTAGTAACCTATCTGGGCTATGCCGACAAGGAAGTGGCTGCCACAGGTACAGGTATGACCATCAACATGGCTCAGGACGAGAAGACTCTCGATGAAGTAGTCGTTACCGCTCTGGGTATCAAGCGCTCGGAGAAGGCGCTGAGCTACAATGTACAGCAGTTGGGCAACGAAGACCTGACCACTGTAAAGAGCACCAACTTCATGAACTCTCTCGCCGGTAAAGTGGCTGGTGTCAACATCAACGCCTCTTCTGCCGGTATGGGTGGTGCCACACGTGTCGTAATGCGTGGTCCCAAGTCTATCAACCAGAGCAACTCTGCTCTCTACGTAGTAGACGGTGTGCCAATCAACAACCGCAACAACGGTACTGCTGAGGGTATCTATGCCAGCCAGCCTGGTGGTGAAGGTATCGCCGATATCAACCCCGAGGACATCGAGAGCATCAGCGTGCTCAGTGGTCCTGCTGCTGCCGCTCTTTACGGTTCGGCTGCCGCTCAGGGTGTGATCATGATCACTACCAAGAAGGGTAAGGAAGGCCGCGTGTCTGTTGTAGTAAGCAACAGTACCCAGTTCTCAGACGTATTCAAGATGCCTGAGTTCCAGAACGAGTATGCCAACCGTCCCGGTGAGGTTCGCTCTTGGGGTGAGAAGGGTGGTTCAGAGTTTACTGGTTTCGATCCTGAAAACTTCTTCAACACCGGTACCAACATTCAGAACAACGTGTCTCTGACAGTAGGTAACGGCAAGAACCAGACTTACGCATCGGTAGGTACTACCAATGCCAACGGTATCATGCCCAACAACAGCTATGACCGTTACAACTTCACATTCCGCAACTCTACCAGCTTCCTGAACGACAAGTTGACTCTCGACTTCAACCTCAACTATGTGAAGCAGAGCGACATGAACCTCATGGCTCAGGGTCAGTACTTCAACCCGCTGGTAGCGCTCTACCTCTTCCCACGTGGCGAGAGCTTTGACGCTATCCGTACCTTTGAAGTCTTTGACCAGTCTCGTGGTATCTATGTTCAGAACTGGAACTTCGGTGACGCTCTGTCTATGCAGAACCCCTACTGGATTGCCAATCGCATGAACCGTACTACCAAGAAGCATCGCTATATGATCAACAGCAGCTTGAAGTACCAGATTTTCGACTGGTTGGACGTAGTGGGCCGTATCCGCTTCGACCGTGCCACCAGCAAGTCTGAGGACAAGCGCTATGCTTCTACCATCAACCTCTTCGCTCACTCTGACTATGGCTTCTACGCCTACTCTAACGCCGTAGACCAGAGCGTTTATGGTGACGTGATGTTCAACGTAAACAAGAGCTTTGACAAGTTCTCTATCGGCGCCAACGTCGGTGGTTCTTTCTCTCGCACTCAGTTTGACAACAATGGTTTCCAGGGTGGTCTGCGTGCTCCTTCCAATATCTTCAGCCCCAACGCCATTGACTATGCCAATGCGACCAACGACAACCGTCCTATCTATGCTTTCAACAAGCATAACATCAACTCGGTATTCGCCAACGTCGAGCTGGGATGGCGCAGCATGGTTTACCTGACTCTGACAGGCCGTAACGACTGGGATTCTGCCCTCGCAGGCACCGAGAACGAGTCGTTCTTCTATCCTTCAGTAGGTACTTCTGCCATCATCTCTCAGATGGTGAAGCTCCCCGAGTTCATCGACTACCTGAAGGTACGTGGCTCTTGGGCATCTGTAGGTTCGGCTATCAGCCCCAACATCACTTCTCAGTGGCGTTACAACTTCAAGCCCAACACTCAGACCTATGAGACTGTAACTTATAAGTTCCCCAAGACATTCTATCCTGAGCGTACCAACTCATGGGAAGCCGGTCTTACCGCACGCTTCTTCAACAACGCTCTGACTCTGGATATGACATTCTATCAGTCTAACACCCGCAAGCAGACCTTCCTCCGTCCTATCACAGTATCTGAGGGTTATGGTAGCGAGTATGTACAGACCGGTAACGTACGCAACCGCGGTCTTGAGCTTTCTATCGGTTACAACCACCAGTTTGGCAAGCTCTCTTGGAGCAGCTCTCTTACCTACAGTATGAACCGCAACAAGATTATCGACCTGCTCCCCGATCCTGAGGAGACCATCAGCACAACAGGTCTTAACGGTGTGGGTGTAATCCTGAAGAAGGGTGGTACCATGGGTGACGTGTACAGCTATACCGACTTTGCTCGTGACAATGAAGGCAACATCGCCCTCGACGCCAGCGGCAACGTAATCCGCAAGACTCTCTCCAATCCCAAGTATCTGGGTAGCGTATTGCCCAAGGGCAACATCGGTTTCTCTAACGAATTCTCTTGGAAGGGTATCAACCTCGGCTTCCTCCTTACTGCCCGTCTCGGTGGTATCGTAATGAGCCAGACCCAGGCCATCATGGACTACTACGGCGTGTCTAAGGCTTCTGCCGCAGCCCGTGAGAATGGAGGTATCCCAGTCAATACAGGTCTCGTACCTGCTGAAAACTACTATGCTGTAGTAGGTGGTGACAACCCCATCTGGTCTGAATATACCTATAGTGGTACTAACGTACGTCTGCAGGAGGCCCACATCAGTTACGATGTTCCCAAGAAGTGGCTTGCTGGCCTCGACCTCTCTCTCGGTCTTACAGCCAACAACCTCTGGATGATTTACTGCAAGGCTCCTTTCGATCCCGAGTCAACAGCTTCTACCGGTACCTTCTACCAGGCTCTCGACTACTTCATGCAGCCAAGTCTCCGTTCGTTAGGTTTCAATGTTAAACTGAAGTTCTAATTACATTAAATGACTTTCAAAATGAAAACTATTATAAAGACAATAACCTTCGCTGTTGCATCAGTGGCAGTAATGGGCCTCGCAGCTTCATGTACTGATGGCTTCGAAGACGCCAACCGTCCCGGTGGTGCCCTCAACAATGAAGAAATCAACCGCGATAACTATAGCACCGGTTCTTTCATGGTTCAGATGGAGACTGAGGCTTTCCCCGAGCAGGAGAATACCTATCAGATGAACCAAGACCTTATCGGTAACTACCTCGGCCGTTTCATGACTTATGCCAACAACGGTTTTGCTGGTAGCAACTTCGCCAAGATGAATGCTCCTGTAGGATGGGTTCGCTATCCCTTTGCCGACAGTATGAAGAAGACCGTTTCGGCTTTCAATGAGATTGCCCGTCTCTCTACCAAGGAGAGTCTGCCTTACGCATGGGCTCTGATTCTGCGCGCACAGTCATTCCTCCGTCTTACCGATATGTACGGTCCTCTGCCAATCGGCGCTGAGGAAGATCCCAATGCCTACTCTTCACAGGAGACTATCTATAAGACTCTCGTGGCTGACCTCGACCACGCCCTCGGTGTAATCAACGGTATGATCGCCGCCAACGGTGGTAGCCTCGTACAGTTCAAGGATGCCGACCAGGTCTATGGTGGTGACTTCACCAAGTGGGTGAAATTTGCCAACTCTCTCAAACTGCGTATGGCTATCCGTATGCGCTTCGTGGTTCCCGACTATGCCAAGAAGGTAGGTGAGGAAGCTGTTGCAGCTGGTGTCATCACCTCTAACGACGACAACTGCTCAATCGCTTACAACCCCAACGGTCAGTGGAAGACATCTGTAGAGTGGGGCGACAGCCGCGCATGTGCCGATATCGAGAGCTATATGAATGGTTATGGTGACCCACGTATCAGCAAGTACTTCAGCGCTACAACTACCGAGGGCGACCGCGCCATCATCGGTTGTCGTGCCGGTGCCAACATTGGTAACAAGTCTGTTGCCGGTGGTCTCTATTCTGCAGCCAACATCGAGAAGGACTCTCGTGGCGTATGGCTCACAGCAGCTGAAATGACATTCTGCCGTGCAGAAGGTGCGCTGGCCAACTGGTCTGGTATGGGTGGCGACGTAGAGTCTCTCTACAAGCAGGCCATCAAGCTCTCTTTCGAGCAGTGGGGTGCCAAGAACGTTGATGCTTACCTCGAAGACGATGCAAGTACTCCTGCCGACTATAAGGACGCTACCGATGGTTACGGTGGTTCGCATGGCAAGATGACAAGCATCACCATCAAGTGGGATGAAAGCGCTTCGGCTGCCGAGAAACTTGAGCGCCTTATCGTCCAGAAGTGGATTGCCCTCTTCCCCGACGGTCAGGAGGGATGGTGTGAGATCCGTCGTACAGGCTATCCTAAGGTATTCCCTGTAGCCCAGACTACTTCTTACAGCATAGAGGTGCCCAACCGTATTCCTTTCGACTACACTGAGCCTACCAACAACCCTGTAAACTATCAGAAGGCTGTACAGCTCCTCGGTGGTGCCGATGACTATGCTACCAAGATGTGGTGGCAGAAGTAATCACTATATTATCAACTAATAAATTGACAAAAGCAATGAAAAATATATTCAAAATGCTGCTCGTGTCGGTAGTTGCCTTTATGTTTGCTGCCTGTGACACAGATGTCGAGACAAAGAATCCCGTCAATCTCACCGACCCTGCGCGCACTCCAGAGTACTATGAGGCTCTGAGAGCATATAAGAAGAGCGACCACCCCGTAGCCTTCGGATGGTTTGGTAACTGGGTAGGTGCCGGTGCTTCTCTCGAGAATTCGCTCCGCGGTCTCCCCGACAGCGTAGACTTCGTTTCAATCTGGGGTAACTGGCGTAACCTCACACCCGAGCGCAAGGCTGACCTCGAATATGCACAGACTGTAAAGGGTACACGTGCTCTCGTATGTTTTATCGTTCAGAACGTGGGTGACCAGCTCACTCCCGAAGGCGAGGATGCCACTACATTCTGGGGTGAAGGCGACGAGGCTATCGTGAAGTATGCCAATGCCATCTGTGATACCATCGACAAGTATGGCTACGATGGTTTCGACTATGACTATGAGCCTAACTACGGTCACCGTGGTAACATCTCTGGTGTTCCCGCTGCCGAAAAGGTATTCGTAGAGACTCTCAGCCGCCGTCTTGGTCCGAAGTCTGGTACAGACAAGATGCTCGTTATCGACGGTGAGCCTCAGACTATCAATTCTGAGCTCGGTCCTTGCTTCAACTACTTCATCGTTCAGGCTTACCAATGTACCGGTGACGCTAACCTCGATGGTCGTCTCCAGGGTACTATCATGAACTTTAATGGCGTACTCGAGCCCGAAGAGGTTGCCAAGAAGTACATCGTTACCGAGAACTTCGAGAACTTTGCTCTTGCTGGTGGCGTATCATTTACTGACCGCAATGGCAACGAGATGATGAGTCTTGAGGGTATGGCCCGTTGGCAGCCCATCATCAATGGCAAGAAAGTCCAGAAGGGTGGTATCGGTACCTATCACATGGAGTATGAGTATATGGCAGGCAAGCAGCCTTCTTATCCCGCTCTGCGTAAGGGTATCCAGATTATGAATCCCGCGATTAAGTAGTATTTAATTTCATAATAACTGCAATAATGAAAAAGATTTCAAAATTCATATATGGTGGCATCCTTCTCGGCGCCGTAGCCCTCACAGGTTGTGAGAATGCCGAATACGACCAGCTCACCAATCAGGCATACATCCTGCAGACAGCGACTAATGCCAATTCTTCGCAGAAACTTACTGTCGGCAACGAGTTTGTCTCTACAGACATCAACGTACGTCTGTCTGAAAAGGCTACCGAGGCAAGCAGCTTCAAGCTGGTGTACGATGCTCAGGCTCTCGAGCAGTTCAACTCCAAGAACGAGACTTCTTATACTGCTTTGCCCGAAGGTTCTTTCTCGCTCTCTGCCAATGAGGTGACCATTGAGCCCGGTACTTCTGTATCTAACCCCGCTACACTGAGCATCAATCCTTACAACGATGAGCTCAAGAATAGCGGTAAGAAGTATGCGCTCGCCTTCCGTCTTGAGAAGGTTAGCGGCAACGCCAATGTCCTCAAGTCTGGTAGCGTTATGGTATTCGTTCTCGACCAGGTGGTTATCCAGCCTGTTGTCCAGTTCAACGTAAATTCCTACATTGGCCAGGACCTCAAGGAGACTTATACCACTACTGAGTGGACTATGGAGATGAATATCAAGAAGGATATTCTCGGTACACAAATCGGCCAGTACAACAACCAGGCTATCTATAGCACCGGTCCCGATGAGGTTTACGTTCGCTTCGGTGACGCTCCTATCGAGGGTAATCGTCTGCAGATCAAGACTCAGGGTACTCAGATGAACAGCCAGACGCTCTTCAACGCCAATACATGGTATCACATCGCATACGTATGCACCGGTGCCAAGTTGTATCTCTATGTCAACGGTCAGCTCGACAACTCTATGGACATGCCAGGCAAGGAGACCCGCGTTTCTTCTGTATCTATCAGCTCTAACTCTTCCTACAACAGAGGTAACTCTTTCTACAGCGAGGTTCGTCTGTGGAAGAAGGCACGCTCACAGAAGGAGATTCAGAACAATATGTACTCTTGTGACCCCGCCACTCCAGGCTTCATCTTCTACTACAAGTTCAACGAGGGTCAGGGCAACAGGTTCAAGGACTGGTCTGGCAACGGCAACGATGCTACAACCAAGGACAACACAACTCCTGTATGGATTCAGGATGTACGTATTGATGGTAAATAATAAACTGTAAAAACGTAAGAAGATTATGAAATCAATGATAATTAAATCAGCCGTTGCGCTGATAGCCGCTTTGCCCCTCTTCACGGCATGTCAGGGCGAGCCCGAAGTGGGCACGCTCCTTCACCCCGAAGAGCAGCCAAGCAATGCCCCCAAGGTATATATCAATGAGGTGGCGATACCTACCAATTCCGCAAAGATTGACGCTGCACAGACTCCTATTGGCACGCTTCTTCCCGAAGATGCTACTGAGTTCTATGTTCGTCTGAACCGTGCGGTAGAGAGCGATGTGGTTGTTACTGTAGCCGAGGATGCTGAGGCTGCTGCTGCATCTGCCAAGGTTTATAGCGATAACGACAATCAGTATAGCGCAATGTCAACAGGTGCTATCTCTTTTGAGAAGGCTACTGTTACCATTCCTGCAGGCAAGCTGGTTTCTTCTGAGCCTGTTGTTTTCAGAGTCGTTGAAAGCGACGCTCTCAAGAACTTGAACGGCAAGGGTATTATGGCCCTGAAGGTAGCCGACATCAAGTCTGCTGCTGTTGTTGAGGTTGCTTCAGACCACAATGCATACTTCGTATTGGTCAACAAGAAGGTAACCAACTTCAAGAACTTCAGCACTTCTGAACTGGAGTCTAAGACCAGAATCGGTACTGACGAAATGACCATGACATTCGACGGTGCGGACTGTACCCAGGACCTCAACGACGATGCTACATATACTTATGTAAATATGTATAATGGTCCCGCTCCAATCCTCTGTGAGTTCCACACTCCACAACCACTGATTGGTATCGCTTACCGTTATGGTTACTATGCTACTTATGGTCCTTATTCAATTGAGGTACTCACCAGCGACGACGGTCAGAACTGGACTTCACAGACTGGCGGCGAGCTCGAGTATGGTTACACACGTTCTAAGGTTTGTGTTAACTTCTACGGCGCCGTTACTTGCAAGTATGTGAAGTTTATCCCATGGAAGTGCTACGCTGGTATTCAATATGGAGCTGATTCCAACAAGCCAGTTGTAGGTGAGCTCCACTTCTATAAGCAATAATTTGTTGTTTCATAATATAGCGTTGGTTTAAAAACAACAATCCGGGGGCCGCGACTATGGGAATAGTTGCGGCCTTCATTTTTTTTGTCCTGTTCATAGCGATGCCAGCCGCTCTCCTTGTCTTTACCGCCATCACCGCCATCCTTGCCATGATGCTATATTGCCTTCCCGTTGTCATGATTATGGCAGCAAAAGCCAATTATTTTCAACATTGCTGCCACAATCCCCCCGTCGCGCTGACAAATTGTCACTTTTTCGCCGTTGGTATGTAACTTGCAAAACTATCAGTGAAAGCCGGAAGGCCGAAGGCAACCGCAAGGTTGACGAGACCCACACCGGCAAGATAAAAGAAGAATATAAAATACAATTAGGAGGTAATAATTATGTTGTTAGTTCGTAGAAACAATGATTTTGATTGGTTGAACAATTGGTTTGATGACAATTTCTTCAATACACCCGTAATGGCACAGACCACAACCACAGCTCCGGCTGTCAACGTCAAGGAAGACAACAAGCAGTATGTTATGGAAGTCGCTGTTCCAGGCCTGAAGAAGGAGCAAGTCAACATGAGTATCGACAAAGACGGCTATCTTACCCTCTCTATCGAGAACAAGAATGAGCAGAAGGACGAGAACAAGAAGGAACACTATCTGCGCCGCGAGTTCTCTTACACCAGCTATCGTCAGAGTTACGCTCTGCCAGACAATGTAGATGCCGACAAGATTGAGGCCAACGTTGCCGACGGTGTGCTCAAGGTAGTTCTGCCAAAGGTCGAGAAGAAAGAGGAAAAGGAAGACGTTAAGCACATAGAAGTCAAATAAGCATTAGGTGAATAGTAAAGTATGGGGCAGGCTGCTCTCAGTAATGAGAAACAGTCTGCCCCTTTTTTTTGTGTCTATCCCAATGCCCTCCCCAAAGCAGCCGAACCTCCCCACAAGGCGGCAGCCCCTCTCCAGCTCTCCCCAAGGGGCAGCCCCTCCCCAACCCTCCCCAAGTGGCGGGAGCTCATTCCTGCTGTGTTTGAGGCGGTTGGCTGGTTCTCTTTTTCCTCGGGGGCAAGGCTTGGATGTGGCCTCTCGCCCAAGTGCTATGTATGGGTTAACTCATAGTGGATGTGGCCTCTCAACCGAGGGTCATGTATGGTTAACTCATAGTGGATGGTGCGCACCCTCGGCAACTCTGAAGGATTTGCGATTTCCCAGCCCAGGGTTGAGGTGCGTAGCGCCTCTACCCTGGGTAAAATCGAAAAAGAGGATAGCAACGCTGTAAGTGTTGCGCTTAGCCGAAGGCGTTATCCGCACCAACTAAATGCCAGTGTAACCACAGCATATAACTCACACCACGACAGCCACCGCCACGGCTTTTTGTGTTTTCATTCATCCAACGATAACCAGCCCCTCAATCCATTTTTTTACGCCCACCTTCATACTTTTTGCCCTAAAAGCGTGGAGGTCTAATGAAATTATATTAATTTTGCAGAAAATCATTATTATCATGAAATTATCAAGAATATTCCTACTATTTGCCGTGGCGTCGTGTAGCCTGACGATGACCGCCCAAAAACCTTTGCCCCAGTTGGGCAAAGCGCCCATCGACCAGATTGTCAAAGCGATGACCCTTGAAGAGAAAGCCCATCTGCTGGTGGGAGTCAAGTCGGCTGAAGGCATGGATATCATCGCCAACGGAGCCGGCACCACCTACGCCATACCCCGCCTGGGCATAACCCACACCATCATGATGGATGGCGCCACGGGTGTGCGCATGGACACGTTGGTGAGAGGCGACGGCAAAGCCTACTATTCTACCGGCTTCCCAGTGGCTACGCTGCTGGCTGCCACATGGAACACCGACCTGGTAAAGCGCGTGGGTGCCACAATGGGCGATGAACTGCTTGCCTATGGTGGCGACATCCTGTTGGCTCCGAGTCTCAATGTTCATCGCAACCCGCTCAACGGCCGCAACTTCGAGTACTACTCTGAAGACCCGCTGCTGTCTGGCTATATGGCAGCGGCAGCCACCAAGGGTCTGCAGTCTATGGGCGTGGGCGCCACCATCAAGCACTTTGCCGCCAACTCGCAGCAGACGATGCGCATGTTCAACGACGCCCGTGTGTCGCAGCGCGCCCTCCGCGAAATCTACCTCCGCGGCTTCGAGATAGCCATCCGCGAGGCTAAGCCCTGGGCTGTGATGTCGTCATACAACCGTGTCAATGGCCTGCACACCCAGTACAGCCACAAGTTGCTCACCGACCTGCTGCGCAAGGAATGGCGCTTCAACGGCATCGTGATGACCGACTGGGTGGAGGCACGCGACACCCGCGCACAGGTACATGCCGGCAACGACCTGCTCATGGGTGGTACTCCGCAGCAGGTGCAGGATATCCTGGACTGCGTGAAGAAAGGTACGCTGACGATGGCTGAAATCAACAACAATGTGCGGCGTGTGCTGCGATACATCATGCGCACACCCCACTACCGTGGCGTCGAAGCCTCCTTCGCTCCCGACCTCAAGGCCCACGCCGTGCTGGCACGCGAGGCTGCCACCGAGGGCGTGGTGCTGCTCAAGAACAGCGAGCCTGCCCTCATCACCGGTGATGCGGCCAAGCAGGCGGTGACCAAGGCGCGCCCTCTGCCCCTCGTGGAAGACGACCAGGTGGCGCTCTTCGGACTGGGCGCGTATAAGTTTTATGCCAACGGACGCGGCGCCGCCGATGTCTACAAGCCCTACTCCGTGACCCTCGTCGAGGGACTGCACAACAGCAAGGTAAACCTCAACTCTACGCTCGATACCTATTACACCCACTATATGGACAACCAGTATCTGCTGCTCGACGAGCAGAATACGCCCACCTTCCGCAACTGGTTCTTCGGTATGCGTGAGCCCGAGGAGCCCGCCATCAACAGCGCCTTCATCGGCTATCGTGCCAAAGACTGCACCAAGGCCATCATCACCATCGCCCGCAACTCGGGCGAGGCCGAAGACCGCGACTACAAGGAGGGCGACTATCTGCTCACCAAGGCTGAGCTGACGCTGATAGACCAGGTTAGCAAGGCTTTCCACGCGCAGAAGAAGCCTGTGATTGTAGTGCTCAACGTGGGTGGCGTCATCGATGTGGCGTCATGGCGCGACAAGGTCGATGCCATCGTCATGGCTTGGCAGCCTGGCGAAGAGGGCGGCAATGCTGTGGCCGATGTGCTCACGGGCAAGGTATGTCCTTCGGGCAGACTGCCGATGACCTTTGCGCTCGATTATTTCGACTACCCATCTGCCAAGAACTTCCCCCTGCACTACAAGTTCAACTGGGACGAACTGCTGCGCCCCGACTCGGTGGTGCTCGCCAAGAAAGACCTGGGCTACACCAACTACGAGGAAGACATCTATGTGGGCTACCGCTATTTCAATACGCAGAAGAAGGCCGTGGCTTATCCCTTCGGCTACGGTCTGTCATACACCTCTTTCAAATATGACAAACCACAGGTGCGCCTTGTTAGGGGCCGCTATATCGTCAGCGTGCCGGTGACCAATGTGGGCAGCGTAGATGGCAAAGAGGTGGTTCAGCTCTACGTCAACGCTCCCAAGGGCACGATGGAGAAACCCAGCCGCGAGCTGAAAGCCTTTGCCAAGACCCGACTGCTCAAAGCCGGAGAGACAGAGGTCGTGGAAATGTCAATCCCCCTGGCTGACCTCGCCTCGTTCAACGAGAAGCGCATGGCATGGGTAACCGATGCCGGTAAATACACCCTGGAGATAGGGGCGTCGGTAGAGGATATCCGCACCAGCGCAACCATCACCATCAAGAAACCCATCATCAAGTCCGCACCCACGAAGATATAAACTCACGGGAACGGGAGGAATACCGATAACCCAGAGGCTACTGGTATTATAATGAATATGAATCGTGCTGTCATACTGGTAATGACAGGCATGTTGGATATTACGAATAATTAGATAAGGAGCACAGGTTTAGACTTGTGCTCCATTTGCTTAATGACATACGAACGATGCGGCCATTACCGACTGCTGTTTATAGGTCATTTGTGTCAATAGCAATACTGTTGCCATAATTCTTGCGTTTATGAAAAAGAAACTGCCTATTATACTCCTCAATTTCTCTGATGTATACGATTACGAGTCGTTTGCCTCAAGTCAGGAGATTGTCCATGTTGACTGTCGTGAACTTAATGGCGTAGACTGCTATTGTGATGAGGATGGAAGGAAAGAGCTGCGCCAGCTGCTTGCTCCGTATCCTGCAAAGGCGCTTCACTTTATTGATTCGGGCGACTATCATTATCTTACTGAATATTGGGTTTCCAAACTACAAGAGCCGTTCTCTCTGATTGTGCTTGACCACCATCCTGACATGCAGCAGCCACAATGGAAGGGCGTTGTTTCATGTGGCGGTTGGGTTACGGATGTATTGGAGAAGAATACTTTTGTAAGGAATATCATTATCGTTGGTGCTTCTGACGAATTGATATCCCAGGTGCCGGCGCATCTAAGGAAGAAAGTGATGTTCTACAGCCAAGCAGAAATAGACCATCATCAAGCATGGCCCTCAAAGGCAGGCAAGTTGATACATGAGCCTGTCTACATTTCCATAGACAAGGACGTGCTTAGAAAGCAAGATGCCATTACCGATTGGAGTAATGGAGACATGACTCTCATGCAACTCCAAGCCGTGCTGCGCATCATATATGCCCACGAGAAGGTAATCGGCGTAGACATAACAGGCGAATGTTCTGCCACGCTCGACTATCTTTCTGAGGTAAAGGATGCGTCGGTAAACAACAGAGCCAACGAGGAACTGATGCAAATGATATTAACCGAAGGCTGAAACAGAATAACATTTCTTTTCTTTATGTCCACGCTAAACATCCTCATGTTTAGCATCTTGAGCATGCTGCATGGCTCTATATTCAATAGGACTTACGCCATATTTTCGCTTAAAGGCTGTGCAGAAGTGGCTTTGGTAGTCGTAGCCCAGTTTTATGCCGATGTCGTTGATGGTCATATCAGAATCGAGTAGATAAAGTATAGCTAAGCGCATACGATAGTCGAAAAGATATTTGAATTGAATTTCAAGAAGCAAGGCAACTGATAGCACTGAATTCCATGCGAGGAATCTCGCCCTGATTCTTTATGCTCAAAAGAGTATTAGCGCACAGCGATACCAAGCATTAAGGGGTGCCCGTCGTGGGATGGTACGCACCCCCGGCAACTCTGTAGGAGTTGCGATTTCCCAACCCTGGGTATTGATACAGATAAGGATAGCAACGCTGTAGGTGTTGCGCTTAGCCGAAGGCGTTATTCTCGACTTGATAGTATTCCCCTTCACAATTCATACCATTCTCCTGCTGCGTGTAATGTCTACGGCTACATGCTATACTTTACCTTTTCGCGCAGCACTGTGCCCTTGCGCCGCTGCCGGTTTCACCTCCACTCCCACCGCAGTCCACTCTGCTGGCACGTGACGTATGTTACGTGTGCACGTGTCGTATGATACGAGCTTTCGTGCCGTTTGATACGTGGACTCGTGCCTTATGATACGAGCCGGCAATGACCCTGGATAGCCTTGCTATCCGTATGGTATGCAATGACTTGAGGCGCCTTGCGGAACTCGTGAAGCGTGATGCAAGGCTGCTTGTGGTTGCTACCTTTACTCTCTTGCCGTCCTCCCTGCCGCTACTTGCCACCCTCTCCATCGCTACATCTGGTCTCGCCGTCGCTACACATAGCCACCGGCATAGACAACAACGGCCCGACGGAGTTGTACGTCGGGCCGTTGGTTGTGGTCGCTGTCTGCCTTGGTAGCGCGCTATTGTCTTACAAAACCTTTGTCATCGCTCCAGCGATAGAGGCGCAGATTGGTGTAGTTGCCTTTGCCCTTGGTCTTCACCAGACCATTCTCGGAGAGATAGAAGAGGCCGTTGCCGAGGGCTATCATGCCTGTGGCGCCACGCGTACGCTCCCATCCCCACACCTCGCCGTCTGCCGAGGGTTTGCCACTACGCACCAGGGTGAGCAGAGGGGCCTTCTCTCTCGGCTCCACACCCCGCAGCCAACCCTTGTGAGGCCTGACGCGCGTGTCGATGGCATACATCTCATAGCGGGGCCATTGGCTCTTGTAGCCGTGATAGACCGCGGCGAACATGTAACCCGTCGAGGCGTCGTATTCCAGGTTCTGGATGCCATAATCTGAGTTGCCCGTATAGACAAAGTACTTGGCGCGCGGCTTCGCAGGACCCGACTCGTGGATGTGGGTGGGGTCTATCTTGCGTGCATACCTGCTCCACTGGCGCACATCATAGCAGAGCAACACCTGGTAGTCGTTGTCTGTGCGCGTGGTGTCACCATAGACACCGTAGCCCAGGTAGAGATAGTTGCGACCAGACCTCTTGCCCCACTGCGGAGCAAAGGTGAGGCCGTCGATGCCCGATGCGCCGTAGCGATGCGCCACCTTGCGACCGTTGTTGACGACGGTGGCTTCGCAGTCGGCCACCACTTCGGGAATATACACCGTGGTCATCACCTCGTCGGGACTCATGTCGATGCGGTCTATCTTGTCGAGGTCGAAGATGGCTACATAGAAGCCCGTGCGGGCGTCGTTCTTCACGCCCAGGTTGCCCGTGATGCCCGTGCCTATCACGTCGTGCTTGTACTCGAGCGACCCGTAGAGTCTGCCGTCATCGGGGTTGATGCCGATGCATCCCAGATGGCCCGTGAGTCCGTTGACGCTGGCGATGAGACGGCCCTGGAGGTCGTATTTCATCAGTTTGGTGGTAAACGACATGTACACACACTGGCGCTGACGGTCATAGGCAGCGCCCTGAACGTGGAAGTCGCCCTGATAACCCGAGAAGATACGTTTGGGGAAGTCCTGTGCCACGCAGCCCAGGCAGAGCACCAGGAGCAGTAGAGTCAATATAGGTCTGCGCATCATCGGTCGTGGATTTGTTGTAACATGTTGCCGAGCACCTCGATGCTGTCCAATACGAGGTCGGGCTGGCGTTCGGCTGCCTGCGCCACCTCCATCGTGGTCTCGCCCGAGAGCACCAGACAGCCCATGGCGCCCGCATTGAACGCCATCGCAATGTCGGTATAGATGCGGTCGCCCACCATGAGTATCTCTTCGGGCTTGAGCCCGCGCTGTTGTTGTATTCCGATGAGCATATTGGGGTCGGGCTTGCCCAGCGTGATGTCGGGCTTGCGTCCGGTGGCGCTCTCCAGGCAGCGGCAGATAGAGCCGCAGTCTACCAGCACGGTCTCCTCGTTGGTGGGGCACACCCGGTCGGGGTTGGTGGCGATGTAGGGCAGCCCCCTGCTTATCCACCATGCCGCCCTGCACAGCCTCTTGTAGGTGAGGGTCATGTCAAAGGCAGCTACTACGATATCCGGCACGTCTTCGGGGGTGTCCTCGCAGGATGTGAAGCCGGCTGCCTCAAATTGGGAAATCATGCTGGGCGTGCCCAAGAGGAAGAGACGCCGCGCCTCGGGGTAGTGGGCCTTGATATAGTCGATGGTCGCCACGGTAGTGTTGTATATCTCCTCCTCGGTAGCATGTATTCCCATGCGTGCGAGCTTCTTCAGATAGTCCTCTATCGACTTCGACGGGTTGTTGGTCAGAAACGAGTAGCTTATACCCATCCTCTTGAGCTTGTCGAGGAAGTCGATGGTGTAGGGAAAGAGCGTGTCGCCGAGATAGATGGTGCCATCCATGTCGAGCGCCACATGCTTGATTTTTTCCAGTTGCATAGTTTACAGTTTAGCGGTTTCTTCTTCGGCGTAGCCGTCGGCCTTGGCGTTCCACATGAGCGTGAAGACAGCCACGCAGAGCACGGCGATACCTATCATACCATAGAATACATAGTCCCAGTTGCCCCATGCGTCGACGAGCATACCCACGCCGATGCCGCTCACGATGCCGCTGGCATAGCCAAACATTCCGATGAGTCCGTTGGCGGTGGCTGCGGCGCGGTTGGTGGCCTGGTTAGAGGCGGCGATGCCTATCAGCGCCTGCGGGCCGTAGATGAAGAAGCCTGCCATGGCGAGCACTACCACCATCACGGGCATAGATGTGCCGGCGGGCAGCGATACGAAGATGGTCATAAACACAGCCACGCCCGCCATGAACCAGAAGCAGGTGCGATGGGCCTTGCCCTTGAACACGTGGTCGGTGAGCCAGCCAGAGACTATCATGCCGATGATGCCGAATATTTCGAAGATGGCTACTGTCCATCCGGCGTTGGCAAGGCTCATGCCGCGAGCCTCCTTGAGGAAGGTGGGACCCCAGTCGAGCACAGCGAAGCGCACGATGTAGACCATGAAGTTGGCGATGGCCAATATCCATATCCACTTGTTGCGGAATACCATCTTGCGCAGGAATGCCTTGTACTCGGCGCCTCCCTCCTTGCCCTTCTTGTTGATGGTGTGGAGCTCGGGCAGTCCTACCGACGACGGCGTGTCGCGCAGGAAGACATAGATGCCTATCGCGCCCACGAGGGCTATGGTGGCGGGGATCCAGAAGCACCACTTCCACGCGCCCTGGCCCATCGTTGCCATGATGTAGCCGCAGAGGATGGCCACGATAGAGGCTCCTATCGAGTGGGAGGTGTTCCAGATAGACATCTTGGTAGCCAGCTCGTTGGCGGGAATCCAGTGGGTGAGCAGGCGGTTGCACGGGGGGAAGCCCGAGCCTTGGAAGAGGTTGTTCAGCAGCAGGAACAGACCGAAGATGAACACCATGGTGTTGACAAACTGCGGTCCCGAGCTCTCGCCGGTGATGAGGTAACTCAGGTCGGCGCCAAAACCGAAGGCGTAGTTGGCTGCGGCACAGAGCAGCAGTCCTATCGCCATGTGGTAGCGGGCGTTGAAGCGGTCGGCGAGATAGCCGTTGAGAAATCTCGATGCACCATAGACCACCGTCACCAGGGTCATGATGATACCGAAGCTGGTCTTGGAGATGCCATATTCGGCGGTGAGTCCGGGGATGGCAAACGAGAAGTTCTTTCTCACGAAGTAGAAGATGGCATAGCCTATCATGGTGGCGAAGATGGTGCGCCATTGCCAGTATTTGAATGTCTTGGTCATATCTGTCAGTAGTTAATAGGGTTATAGTCTGGGTCTTAGCGATCTATGGGCCACAGTCCGCGTTCTGAGAAGAGGCGGTCGAGCCACTCTTCATAGCGGTTGAGCCTTACGGCAACATCCATGATGGTGTAGCGGCGGCGTATAAACTGCGACTTGTAGATGATTTCCTTGAGATAGCTGCGGCTGATGTCGATATCTTCGGGCTCGGTGGGGGCGCCCACCATCTGCAGACGGCGCTTGGCCTCTGCCACCGATACCAGCTGCTGCTGCAGCCGCTCGCGCAGTGTGCTCCAGTTGTCGCGGATGGCTGTCAGCTCCTGGCGCAGTTGGTCGCGGCTTACATATTTGGCGCGTATCTCTCCCACGCAGAAGTCTTCCAGACCCGAGCCAGCAAAGGTGTTGCGCGTGTGGGCCTCCTGCTCTTCGAGCGAGGGCCATGCCTCGACACAGGCATCGATGTCAAGATGCTCGATGTCCATCTCGAGCAGATACTCATAGAGCGAGAGCGACACCAGCACACCCATGCTCACCTGGAAACCATGCGATGGCATATTGCCGTTGGCCATGGTGAAATTGGCCATATTGAGCATGTGGCTCACTTGGTGTTCGGCGCCCGAGGCGGGCCTCGAGGTCTTGGGGTAGGCCTGCATGGCAAATCCGCCGAGCAACAGGCCCTCTATGAGCTGCTCTATGGCGTGCTTGTCGCCACGCCGTGCGCCCTCGGGGTCGGCGAGCGCGCTGTGCAGTCCGTCCTGCACGATGCTCCACGACAGCGGGTCTATCTTCTCGTTGCCTATCACGTCGGCCACTATCCAGTCGGCTCCAGCCGGAACTTTGGCGAAGAGGTCGCCGTAGCCCGAGGCGGTCATGGCTTCGGGTGCGCCGGCTATGATGTCGACATCGGCCACCACAGCCTGGGGAGCGGGGCAGGCGAAGGTCTGCTTCTTGCCGTCCTTGGTTATCGATGCGCCCGACGCCACATATCCGTCCATCGAGGCGGCTGTCGCCACTACCATGTAGGGTCGCTGCTGATGGGCCGAGCAGAGCTTGGTGGTGTCGTTGATGGTGCCCGAGCCCACGGCTATTGCCACGGCGTCGGTCTGAGCCAGCACGGCATCCAGGCGGTCTATGTATTTCCATTCGGCGTGCATCTCGGGCTCGTCGAAAATATAAGGTTCGCAGGTGGCGATGCCATCGCGGGCGAGGATTTCGGCTACCTTGGCTCCAGCCACGTGCCATGTGGTCTTGTCGGCGACGATGATGGCCTTGCGGCCGGCAAACTGCTGGGCGAAGACATCACCCACGGTGCTTATCACGCCACATCCCAGTTGCAGGGCCTTGGTGGTGGTAGCATTGTCCAATGCCATTGTTACTCTGTTTTCCATATATGTCTTGTTTTAGTATAATATTGCGTCGTTGATGATTGAGATGGGGTTCATTACCCGGTAGGGTGTGCTCATCTCTATCTGCCACTTGCAGGTCTCGCAGTCGGTGACCACCACATCGGGGTCTACCTCGCCAATCTGCTTGAAGAGCGGGGCACCGATAGACTGCGACACATCGTAATTCTCCTTCTTGAAGCCGTAGGTACCACCGATGCCACAGCAGCGGCTTTCGAGTTTGACCAGCTCGAGGCCGGGTATCATCTTGAGCAGTTCGATGCTGTAGATGGTCCATCCCAACCGCTCCATGTGGCATGCCGAGTGGTAAGCCACGCGTAGCTTGAAGTCGGGCTTGAAACGCAGTTGGGCGGTGCCCGATTTGAGTTGCTGGTAGATAAACTTGGTGGCGAGGTTGATGCTCTCTGCCACGCTGCTGTTGTCGAGTCTGAGCAGACTCTCATACTCGCTGCGCATGGTGAAGGTGCACGACGACGAGGTGGTGACGATGCACTCGGCGTCGCGTAGTGCCCGCTCCATGGCGGCTATGTTGTGGCGGCCGTTGGCGCGCGCCTTCTCGCTCATGCCGTTGGCTATGGCTGGCAGACCGCAGCACTGCTCTCCCTTGATGAGTGATACGCCATAGCCCATGGCGTTGAGCACGCGCACGAGGTGCTTGCCCAGTTCGGGGAAGTTGTAGTTGACATAGCAACCATGGAAGTAAGCCACCTTGCGGTCGAAGCTCTGCTGGCCTTTGGCGGCTTCACGGCGGTACCACGCCTCAAACGTGTGCGAGGCGTAGGCAGGGAAGGTGCGGCCCTGGTGTATGCCCACCATCTTGTGGAGCATCCACTTGGTAAGTCCCATGTTGACCACGCGGTTGGCGAGTCCGAAGGAGTGGGTGGCGAGCGTACCCACGAGGTCGGTATTGGCGAGCATAAACTCTCTGATGCCTATGCCCTGCAGGCTGTACTTGATGCGGGCGCTCTGGATGATGTCGCCCACCTTGACGCCTTGCGGACAGACAATCTCGCAACGCTTGCAGTTGAGGCACATCTTCATGGTCTTCTCGTCAAAGCAGGTTTCGTCTTTCAGACGGTGGCGCTCGCCGTCAGGCCCCGCCCACTTGGGGCCGGGAAACTTGAGCGTGACGCCGCTCACCGGGCAGTACGCGTTGCAGATGGAACATTTCAGACACTTCTCCAGGTCGTTCTCGCTGACCTGGTATAACTGTATATCTTTACTCATAGCTCTTTATTGTTTTATGGTCTCTGCCACGTGCAGGGCAGTGGTCATCGACACGCCTTCCTTGTCGGCGAGGCTGATGGAGTTGTGTCCGCTCAGTATGCTGCCGATGGCAAAGAGATTGTCGATGGTCTTGTCGTCTTTGGTGACCCTGAATGTGGCATCGGTAGCCACGCCAAACTCCATGAAGGGCTGCTCGTCGAAGGCATCGTCGAGTGCCCACTGGCTGCGGTCGGCGAGTGCGTCGACACGGAGGTCGAACACGGGCTCGAACACGTGCTCGTAGTCGGCCATGATGCCTCCGCTGTAGAATGAGCCTGCCGCCAGCACGAAGTGGTCGGCTTCGAGCGGCTCGGCGTTCAGGTGCTTCGATGTTACGCTTATGAGTCTCGTGCCATCGGCGCTCCACGCCTTGGCAGCCACTATCTCATCGCCCAGCAGATAGGTTCCGCCGAGGAGTTCAAACCGTTTTTGCAGTGTGGTCTGGATGCTTCTGCCGTAGATGAAGGGGAAGGTGGCTTCGCCGTCTTTGTCGTGGCCCACGATGGTGAGCCATGCCGGCATGGCGGTGCCAAACTGGGTGACGCGCGTGTGGTTGGCGTCGCAGCTGCCGTCCATCTCTACGCCGGCTGCCTGGAGCAGTGACTGCGCCCGACGGGCAAGAGCGAGGGTGCGCTCGGCACCCATCTTGGTGTAGGGATGCGTGGCGGCCAACTGGCCCATAGCCTCGGCGGGGTGCGCCACTTCGTTGCCGTCGTTGTCGTAGCCCAGGAGACCGAACGAACCGTCGCTGAAGAACATGCTGCTCTGTCCGCGACTGATGATGGCCACATGCTGCCCACCCTCGGCAAGGCTGATGCCGCAAGTGAGTCCGCTGAGACCTCCACCTATTATAATAGTATCAAATTTCACGTTATTCTGATTGCTTGTCGTTGTTATTTCTCTTTCCTAATTCCCAAGATAGACTGGTAGATGTAGCCCATGAGCTGACATTCGCTCAGTGTGGGGCCCCAGGCTACGGCAGCCATACCCTTCCAGCGCTCGTTGAGAAAACGCATCACGTCCTGACGGCTCTGGGCCTTGGTCTTGTGGCAGAGTTCTTCGAGCATGCGCTCGGCGCGATAGGCGCAAAGCTGTCCCTGACAGGTGCCCATGCCCAGGCGGGTGCGTCGGCGCAGCTGGGAGAGGCTGGTTACCTGATGGTTGTCTATGAGCTGCTGCACATCGCGGCGCGATACGCCCTCGCACTCGCACACCAGCGGCTCGGGAGTCATGGTTCCATGGCGGCGGAACGCCTTGTCGCTGCGCATTTCGGGGTTGGGCAGCGGCGTGATGGCTGTCTCGCACTCACGCTGTATGTTGAGCTTCTCGCACACCTTGTCGGCAGCCATCTCGGCCATGAGTCGGTAGGTCATGAGCTTGCCGCCGGTGATGGTGATGAAGCCCGCAAGTCCGTCTCTCACCTCGTGGTCCAGACACACGATGCCTCGGCTTATGCTGCGACCCGTGGTGTCGTGGTCGCTTGCCACGAGTGGCCTCACTCCGGCATAGGCACGCAAAATTCGCGTTGACGCCAGCGAGGGCGCCAGTTTGCATCCCTCCTTGAGCAGCACGTCGACCTCTTCGGGGGTTACCCTCATGTTCTCGACTTCCTCCATAGGCACGCGCTCGGAGGTGGTGCCTATCACGGTGATGACGTCGCCCGGCACGAGTATGTCGGCGTTGGCAGGCTTGCGGCAGCGGTTGATGACCATATTGTTGACGCGGTGGCCGAAGACCAGCAGCGAGCCCTTGGCGGGAAACATGTTGACCGTCACCCCAGCCTTGCGCGCTATCTCCATGCCCCAGATGCCGGCGGCATTGATGGTGATGGTGGCGTGGGCCTCCATGCGCTCACCGGTTATGGTGTTGCGCAGGTTTACTCCTTCGACTCTTCCGTTGCGTATGATGAGGCTTGAGGCTTCGTGATAGGTAAGCATGTCGGCACCATGACGACGGGCGTCGAGCACATTGCTCATCGTGAGCAGGAAGGGGTCGATGCTACCGTCGGGCACCACCACGGCGCCTATCAGGTCGGGGTTGACCGAGGGCTCGCGCTTGAGCGCCAGCTTGGGGTCGATAATCTCGGCGCGGATGCCGGCACGCAGGCAACTGTCGACGAAGAGCTGCTGGTAAGCGAGGTCGTCTTCGGGCAGCGTGATGAAGAGTCCGTCGTGCTCTTCGACACAATGGGGCGCAATGCGTCGCAGTATCTTGTTCTCCACGATACACTCGGTGGCGCTCTCCTGGTCGGTGACGGCATAGCGGGCACCACTGTGCAGCAGGCCGTGGTTGCGGCCGGTGGCGCCGTGGGTGAAGTCGTGGCGCTCGACGAGCAGCACGCGCAGGCCACGCATGCTACAGTCGCGGGCAGTGCCTGCGCCTGTGATGCCTCCACCAATGATAATCACATCGTAATGGTCTTTAAGTTTCATATCTTTCATTGTGGTAAGTTATATGCCCCCGGTCGCAGCCTGGGAGAACAGCGTGAGGGCGGGCGTCGCGGTTAACTTGACGGGATTGACATTAGTCAATCGCAAATTTAATAATTATTTCCTTCCTTTGCGTGAAAAACCCGCCTTTTCTTGTTTTTGTGTCATTATTCTATGTGATTTACCAGCATTTAGGGTTGATAGTCAGCCCCGCAGTCAGCCTATAGCGGGCCATAGGGTAGGACGCCGGGAGCGGTGATGTCCCTCGCCTCGCAGGTGATGCCCCTCATCTCGCAGGGAATGTCCCTCGCCTCGCAGGGAATGACCACCATCCAGCCAGATATGCTCGGAAAATGCAGTTTGTGGCGTGAAATGACGGTTGCAGGCTCTGCAATACTTATGGCAAGGCTCGCAACCGATAAATCAAACCCTGAAACCAATTTGTTGATGCACTCAGCGGTATTGTCGATGGCGGCGGTGAGAGCGGGGGAGCGCCGCAGACAAACAAAAAAGCCTCAGAGATATCACATCTCGGAGGCTTGCAAATATCATAGTCCAATTAGCATCTGCAGACATCTCATCGCTGACACGTAATACAGACTTGGACCGTTGTTAACTATGTTATACACTTTAAACTTTGGTCTGGACGGACCTGACAAACTCGCTCGTCATGCCGGTTTCCGTCCTCTTAGTCGCTCCAAAGATACTGCTTTTGTTCTGAAACAACAAGAAAAACGCCAGAAATCTTTACAAAATCTGAAATAATCATGGGCAAGTCGCTTTTATTCGCTAATTTTGCCTATATTTGCAACCTAAACAAACATCAAGATGAAAAAGACAGTTTTATCTCTGCTGGCCCTCTGCTGCAGCTGTACCATGTGGGCCGAAGACTCGATGCTCACCTTCCGTCTCAACGACGGTGTGAACAGTGAGGTGAGCTACAAGATAGGCACAGACATAAACCGCATCGTCTTCAAGGGCAACACCGTGGTGCTGCAGAAAGGCGAAAAGGTGGTGAAGAGCTATGCCGAGTCGCTGGTGAGCTCGTTCTCCTTTGGCAATACAGCCAATGGCATCACCATGCCCGAGCTGGGCACCGACGATGCCGCCTCTACCGCCGTGTATGCCATCGACGGCAAGCGGTTGGGCTCGCTGCAAACGATAAAGACATTGCCCAAGGGAGTGTATATCATCCGCAAAGGCAATGTCTCGTATAAAATTGTAAAAACTGATTGATTATCCCATGTAGGGGGCTATCTGGTTGGTCAAGTCGACAAACTCGGAGATAGCAAGCTGTTCGGGGCGTCGGGTCATGATAGGCTGGGTGAAGAACTCGTCTGCTGGCTTCTGCGCCCCGAACATCTGTTTGATGCTCACGCGAAGCATCTTGCGGCGCTGGTTGAACACCGTCTTGACCAGACGCTTGAAGAGACGCTCGTCGCAGCCCAGTGAGGTCACGTCGTTGCGCGTCATTCTTATCACCGCACTCTTCACCTTTGGCGGTGGGTTGAACACGTCTTCATCTACAGTGAAGAGATATTCCACATTGTACCATGCCTGTATGAGTACCGACAATATGCCGTAGGTCTTGTTGCCGGGCTGTGCCGCCATGCGCAGCGCCACCTCGCGCTGTATCATGCCGGTGCAGCAGGGAATGAGCTCCTTGTTGTCGAGCATCTTGAAGAATATCTGCGAGGATATGTCGTAGGGGTAGTTACCCGTGAGTACAAAGGGCTGGCCGTCGAAGATGGTGGTGAGGTCCATGCGCAGGAAGTCGTCGCCGATGATGTTGTCCTGGAGCTTGGGGAAACGGTCGTGGAGGTAAACCACCGACTCGCGGTCAATCTCGATGGCCTTGACGGGGCGTGGCTTCTCTACCAGATACTGGGTGAGCACGCCCATGCCGGGTCCTATCTCGAGCACGGGCAGGTCGGGACACGCATCTACGGTGTCGGCTATACGCCGGGCTATGCCCAGGTCTATCAGGAAGTGCTGGCCTAAGTTCTTCTTGGGTTTTACTTGCTTCATCTTTTAGAGTAAGGTGAGTGAATAGATATAGATGACAGATGCGGGGATGGCCATAAGCGACGAGTCGAAACGGTCGAGCATGCCGCCGTGGCCCGGCAGGATGCTGCCGCTGTCCTTGATGCCCAGGGTGCGCTTGAAAAGACTCTCGACGAGGTCGCCCCAGGTGCCGAAGAATACCACTACCAGTCCGAGGCCCATCCACTCGATGACAGAGAGGCCGGAGAGACACTCGTGGCTGTTCTCCCACCATCCGAGCAGGGCTGCTACGGCGAGCACCAAGAGTCCGCCGCCGATGGAGCCTTCCCACGACTTGCCGGGGCTGATGCGTGGGAAGAGCTTGTGGCGTCCCAAGAGTGAGCCGCTGAGGTAGGCGCCGGTGTCGTTGACCCACAGGAAGATGTAGACCGACAGGGGCAGCAGGAAGTAGAAGGAGATGGTGCCGTCGGGCTGCTGGCGGAAGGCCAGCACATTGATGCACGCCAGGGGCAGGGCGATATACATCTGGCCGAGCATGGTATAGGCCCAGTCGTTGACGGCATTGGCGTTGCGGGTGTAGAGCTCGCTGATAAAGAGATAGACCACCGTGAGCAGATAGGGCACAAAGACGGCATTGGTCTGGATGATGCCGCTGTTGATACCGGCGATGGCGACAAAGAGATAGACGCCTGCCACGGTAGAGATGAACCGGTTGATGCAGACATTCTCAATGTTGTTGACCAAACCTGTATATTCCCACAGGGCAAGGCCTGTGATGAGGGCGAAGAGCCCTATCATGGCGGTGGGGTCCAGAAGTCCGGCGACCATGATGGCAACAAACAGGGCGCCAGTGATGGCGCGGACGATAAAATTCTTTATTTTTGGACTCATAGTCTTACTCCTCCTCTTTATCTTGATTTTCTTTGTTGTCGTGGTTGGCTTCGGCTTCAGCCTTGGCACGCTCGTGCTCGGCCTGGGCCTGCTTCACCGCCTCGGGCATGTCTTCGAGCTTGGGGGCATTGGCCTCGTTGGCCTCGATGATTTCTTCTGAACGGCTCACCCATGGGCGCTTGCCGAAGATTTTCTCTACATCTTCGGCGAAGATTACCTCCTTCTGGAAGAGCAGCTCTGCCAGCTGGCGGTGACCCTCGGCGTGCTCGTTGAGCAGTTTTTTGGCGCGCTCGTACTGGGTGTTAATCATCTTGAGCACTTCCTCGTCCATCAGCTTGGCTGTGGTTTCAGAGTAGGGGCGCTGGAACTGGTACTCCTGGTTGTTGTAATAACAGATATTGGGCAATGCTTCGCTCATACCGGCATAAGCCACCATGCCATAGGCACTCTTGGTGGCGCGCTCCAAGTCGTTCATGGCGCCAGTGGAGATGGAACCGCGGAAGAGCTCTTCTGCGGCTCGGCCTCCGAGCAGGGCGCACATCTCGTCGAGCATCTCCTCCTTGGTGGTGATGACACGCTCTTCGGGCAGATACCATGCGGCGCCCAAGGCCTGACCGCGGGGTACGATGGTGACCTTGAGCAGAGGGTCGGCGTACTGGCAGAACCACGAGATGGTGGCGTGGCCGGCCTCGTGGATGGCTATGGCGCGCTTCTCGTCGGCTGTCATCACCTTGGTCTTCTTCTCCAGACCGCCGATGATGCGGTCTACGGCGTTGAGGAAGTCCTGCTTGCCCACATGGGTGCTGTTGTGACGGGCGGCGATGAGGGCAGCCTCGTTGCAGACATTGGCGATGTCGGCGCCGGAAAATCCGGGGGTATGGCGGGCAAGGAAGTCTACGTCTACGGTATCGTCCTTCTTCAGCGGGCGCAAGTGGACATTGAAGATGGCCTTTCGCTCAGCCAGGTCGGGTAGGTCTACGTGTATCTGACGGTCGAAACGGCCTGCACGGAGCAGTGCCTTGTCTAGCATGTCTACTCGGTTGGTGGCTGCGAGCACGATAACACCCGAGTTGGTGCCGAAGCCGTCCATCTCGGTGAGCAGGGCGTTGAGGGTGTTCTCTCGCTCGTCGTTGCCGCCGGTGGCGGGGCTCTTGCTGCGGGCTCGTCCTACGGCGTCAATCTCGTCAATGAAGATGATGCAGGGTGCCTTCTCCTTGGCCTGACGGAATACGTCGCGCACGCGGCTGGCTCCTACGCCGACAAACATCTCGACAAAGTCGGAACCGCTCATCGAGAAGAAAGGCACGTCGGCCTCGCCTGCCACGGCTTTGGCCAGCAGCGTCTTACCGGTTCCGGGAGGGCCGATAAGCAGCGCTCCCTTGGGGATTTTACCTCCGAGCTCAGTAAACTTCTCTGGGTTTTTCAGGAATTCCACGATTTCTTCCACCTCTTGCTTGGCGCCTTCCTGACCAGCCACATCCTTGAATGTGACGCCCATCTCGCCGGCTTTCTCGTAGAGCTTGGCTTTGCTCTTGCCGACATTGAACACGCCGCCGCCGGCTCCGCCGCTGTTCATGCGGTTCATGAAGAAGAACCAGACAAAGATGAGCAGCAGGAAGGGACCGAAGTTGTAGAGCAGGTTGAGCAGGGTGTTCTCATTGGGTCTCTCGTAGTCGTAGTCCTTGAGCTTGCCGCTCTTCTGGGCTGTCAAGAGGAAGTCTTCTATCTTGTCTACCGAACCATAGTTGACTTTGACGTATGGGTCTTTGCCCAGTTTCTCTGCCGGCTGGTTGAAGACGGCTTTGAGGGCTTGGGGCTTGACATACATCTTGAGTTCGTGCTCCTGGTTGTTGATGATAATCCTGCTGGCGTAACCCTTGCTTACGTATTCTTTGAACTTGGTGTATGTAGCCTCCTGGCTTACGCCCTGTACGCCCAACAGGTTGCCTCCGCCGCTAAAGGCGATGACGGCGATAAAGATAAGCACCGATATGTAGAGCCAGTTCATGTTGAACTTGGGCATCTTGGGTTGCTGGTCGTTGGGTCGCTTATCTTTGGGATTGAAATTGTTCATGATAGCTATATATTATATATATAATATGGTGTATATATCAGTCAAGGTCGGGGATGCGGGTAAGATGGGCATCTTCCCAGAGGTGCTCAAGGTCGTAGAACTCGCGTACCTCGGGCAGGAAGATATGTACCAAAGCATCGACAAAGTCGATAGCCACCCACTGGTCGGTCTCAAGACCCACCACGCCTACGGGCTTCTCGCCCATGCGCTCGCGCACCATGTCGCCCACCGACTCGGCAATAGCCTCTACCTGTGCGGGTGAATTGCCCTGACAGATGATGAAGTATTGAGCGATGGCGCCGTCGATGCCGCTGAGGTCGGCTATCACGATGTTTTTACCTTTCTTTTCCTGTATACCTTCAGTAATGGTCTCAACCAATTTGTTTGTTGTTGTCATTCAGTTGTCTTCTAATTTGATTTATACTGCAAAGTTAACCCTAATTCTCCGAATAATGGTATAAAGTACTGCTAAAATGAAATTTTTTATGAAAAAAAGCGCAAAAAGTTTTGGGGTATGAAAAAAAAGCACTACCTTTGCAATCGCAAATGAGCAAGAGGAAATTGCTCGAAACAAATTGGGATATGGTGTAATGGTAACACTGCAGATTCTGGTCCTGCCTTTCCTGGTTCGAGTCCGGGTATCCCAACAGAGAAGTCAAGTCGAAAGACTTGACTTTTTCTTTTATCTCCATTTCCTTTTTTTTGGTCAGCGTGCGCGCGTCGGTGGCGTGGCCTGGCGAGCCTGAAGTTCAGGGCTCACCCGATAAACCAGGGGGATAATTCTTTGGTTC
>UMBZ01028677.1_pt1 | contig 33122 bp, 29 predicted proteins | sample 1964091 | NCBI WGS metagenome assembly UMBZ01 (sample SAMEA4835954, study PRJEB28245) | human gut metagenome | biome: gut microbiome; material: fecal sample | place: Denmark | collected 2008
ATATTCGATTTCAATTTTTCCTTTTTTGTTATCTTTCTGATTAATAGCAACCTTTGTTCCTAAAATTCCTTTCATCTTCTCTTCCAGGTCATGACAGATTGCTTCTAATTTCGGATCTATTTTTTTATTCTTTTCTGTTTCTTTCTGATTTTTTTCCTGCTGGATTTTTTTTACTAATTTTTCTGTTTCACGAACACTTAGCTTTTCGTCAAATATCTGCTGAGCTACCGTGTATTGTTTTTCCAGATCATTAAGACCTAGAAGTGCTCTGGCATGGCCGGTAGAAATCATATCATCAATGACCATCTGTTGAACTTTTTCATTTAATTTCAATAAACGCATGGAGTTTGTTACTGCTGTTCTGCTCTTAGATACACGTTCCGCAACTTCGTCCTGTTTTAAATTGAATTCTGTTAAAAGTCTTTTATATGCAATTGCTTCTTCAATTGGATTTAAATTTTCACGCTGGATATTTTCAATAAGTGAAATTTCTACAACTTCCTGTTCTGTTAATTTTTTGATAATAACAGGAACCTCTTTTAAATTAGCAAGTTTGGCAGCTCTCCATCTTCTTTCGCCGGCAATGATCTCATAGTAATCATCTTTCTGTTGTACAAGTAATGGTTGTAAAACACCAAACTGTTTGATAGACTCTGCTAATTCCAAAAGTGCATCCTCATCAAAATTTTTTCTTGGCTGTTCTCTGTTTGGCTCTACTTTATTGATATTAACAAGTACACCTTCCACTACTTTTTCATCTTTTTTAGTAGCTGGTTTTGTTGTTGCTGTTGTTTTTGTAGTATTTACTTTATTAGTAATAAGTGAATCAAGTCCCTTGCCTAATCCATTTTTCTTTGCGGTTGCCATGTTTTAAATATCCTTTCTATCTATTACTTCTTTTGCAAGTAAACGGTAACTTTCTGCTCCGGCAGATTTAGAATCATATAAATTAATTGGCAGTCCATAAGATGGTGCCTCTGCCAGACGAATATTTCTTGGTATCAGTGTATCATATATTTTTGCGTCTAAATTATTTCTTACATTTTCAACTACCTGATTGGAAAGATTTGTACGCACATCATACATTGTAAAGACAACTCCTTCAATCAAAAGATTTGGATTTAATCTTTGTTGTACAAGATCAATGGTATGTATTAACTGGCTCAATCCTTCCAGCGCATAATATTCACATTGAATTGGAACCAGGACAGAGTTTGCAGTTGTCATTGCGTTAATTGTCAGCATATTTAAAGATGGCGGACAATCAATTACAATAAAATCATAATCTTCTTTGATATAATCAACAGCATTTCTTAATATGTATTCCTTTTCTGGAATACCTAATAATTCGATTTCAGCTCCGGCAAGATTCACATTTGATGGAATTATTTTCATCCCGTCTATAACTGTATCCGTCATACTTTCTTTAATGGAACATTCATCAAGCATTAACTCATAAACGGTATTTTCCACTTCGTTTTTATCTACTCCAAGTCCACTTGTCATATTTCCCTGTGGATCAAGGTCAATTGTTAATACTTTTTTTCCTGCTTCCGCAAGACAAGCAGCCAGATTAATTGCTGTTGTTGTCTTACCAACACCACCCTTTTGGTTTGCTACTGCTATAATTCTACCCATTATATTTTCCTTTCCCATAGTTCTGTTATTAGCTATTATTTTTCCTTATTATAATATAAATAAAGACTGCTCTGTGAATCACATACTTTTTTGTGTATGATATAATCTACCGGGCGAAGCGGGTATAAATAATGATCATAGATTTGTGCTTCATGATATGATCAATTTTTATTTCATAATAGCCGGATAATTTACTATTTTATAAACAAATATTTTCGTTATTTTTTTCTACGTTGTATATTATAACACTTCTATATTTCAAATGCTATGATTAATTATTTCAAAATGTTTCACGTGAAACATTAATATTTCTATTGTGTCACTTCAAACTATAGTATTTCATATTATAAGAACCCACTAAATATTGTTAAAATATAAAATAGACCGTAAAATGTTTCACGTGAAACATTTTACAGTCTTGGCTATTTATTGTTTGTCTTTTTTCCTAAATTATCAATCCATTTATATATAAGCAGCAATAGTATTAGGCAACCGATTGTTACGATACCGGCTTTACTTAATTCATTGTTTTTATACCGAGTTTTTGGCAAAACTGAATTAATTGTTGCTCCATAATAATAATGATCTTTTGTATAAGCTTGAAACATATCTCCTACATTGTATTGAGAATACACCTTTTTATTTACTTGCATTCGCTTATCAGTATCATGTCCATAGTAAAAGAAATAATTCGTTGTTCCTGATTCCGAACCATAATAATCCTCTACAGTTTCTTTATTTGTTATTATTATATCTTCAATGTAATAATCAATCCCCTCAACCATTCCATCGATCATTTTATGAAATGATATTTCTGTCACTATTATTTTCAAAAATAATAACACAAAGATAATTGATAATGCGATTAATGATATATTCACAAATTTTCCAAGTAATCTATTTTCGTCTTTCATCTTACTCTTATATATTTTGTTACTCATATGTGTTTTTCCTTTATATATAATTTATCTACCTAATAAATTTATGAATTTATTTTAATTGGGAAAAGTGTCTCTTTTAGAAATATATATTTCAAAAATCCGATTCATCTTTTTCTTCAATCAGATCAGTAAGAATTTTCATAATAGAACTTAATTCCAATCTGCATCGAACTGGATCAATATCAATCAACTGGCTGCATAACTCTACCCGGTTCAAAATATTCTTCATACTATCAAGTAAATTATCTTCCGATGATTCTATCTTTTCATCTTCACTTACTATATTCTGTTGTGTCATTGCCTCCGTATATTCTTGAACAATTTCAATTTCTCGATTTTCTTCTTCCACTATCTGATCTAATTGTTCGATCTTACTAGAATATTCTTTGATAGAATTTTTCAAATTTTCTATAGACTCATTAATACTTTTCTGTTCTTCCATCAGTTCATTAATTTTAGCTTTATTCTTTGAATTAACATTTCTAGGTGTAAACAGTTCATAGCACGAATCATTTGTTTCCTCCAACATTTTTATCATCCCTGTATTTTCTTTTAATTGAATTTCTAATAAATTTAACTGTTTTTCTAATGCATGTTTTTGTTCGAAATAAGAATCTTTTATTTGCTGTAAATATTCTATAACCATAATCACTTGTTCCTTTACTTTTGAGTAATCATTAATAAAGCTGCTATCCTGGCTGACGGGCATTCGCCGCTCGGCAGTCTTTATTATATCATGAAGCGCAGTCCGCCGTGCACGCCAGAAAAATCAAAGATTTTCCTGGCTGTCGGGCATTCGCCCTATCACTCTCGATATATGCAGACCTCAACATGCAAGCATGTTCGGTCTGCATATTCTCGATTGGCACTGCTCATTGCATACGCACATTATACCATATCATTATTTCAAAAACAATTATACTACAATTATAGTTATTTTATTATCACAAATAAATTATAATTTTCAAAATACTAAAAAGAAATGAATGATTTTTTCAAAAATTAATTTGTATATGTTATAAAAAGCGGATATAATATTATTAAATAAAGATTTATGATTATGAAATGGTGAAACGATTATTCAATTATATGAAATGCATCTTTTAATGATCATAAAATAAATAAGGAGGTTTCTATGAAAAAGAATATCAAACATTTTTTTCTGTTGACAGCTCTTGCCGCTGGAACAATCCATTTTGTTAACAGATTTATTAATATGACAGCTGATATTAAGAATATTTTGAAAGCAGAGAACGGCAATTTTTACGATTGGAAAAACGGACAGATTTATTATACGAAACGCGGATCAGGCAGTCCGTTATTGCTGATTCACGATCTGGATCCGGTCAGCTCTTCTTATGAATGGTGCAAAGTGATTCGAAAACTGGAAAAGAAACATACTGTCTACACACTGGACTTACTTGGATGTGGACGCTCTGCAAAACCGTACTTAACTTACACCAATTATTTATATGTTCAGCTTGTGACGGATTTTATCCAAAATGTAATTGGAGAAAAAACAGATATTATTGCATCGAATGAATCAATCTCCTTTGTAACGTTAGCTTGCAATATGAATAAGGATCTGGCAAACTCTATTATTGCGATCAATCCGACCTCTTTGAAAGAACTTCATATTACAACCGATAAATATGCATCTGTGAAAAAAACTTTATTGGAACTCCCTGTGATTGGAACCTTCCTTTACAATATCAAAGTGAGCAATACCAACATCACCAAGTATTTCCGTGAGGAATATTATGCAAGGCCACAGCTGGTTTCTTCCAAATTGATCGACGCATATTATGAGGCAGCCCACATGAATTTCAGTCATGGTAAATATTTAATGGCAAGCATGGAAGCAAATTACACAAAGAACAGTATCGAACATGCGCTGAAAAAATTAGAAACTCCAATTTATGTGATTGAGAGTCGAAACATGAAAGATGCAATTGCAATTGCAGATTCTTATAAAAAGACAAACTCCAGAAATGAAATCGTATACTTATCCAACTGTAAAAACTATCCTCAGTTGGAAGTTGCCGACAAAGTTGTGGAAGCAATTGATATGTTTTTAAAGTAGGATTATTTTCGAATTTAATAATAAAAAGAAAAAACTCCTGTCCTCCAAATGATGCATTAAAAACACGTTTTATAATAGAATGTAAAAATTTTTTACATTTAAGCATGTTATTGCATCATAAAAAAGACAGGAGTTTGTGTATATGGTGATTTATTTTATCACCCAATTATTACATCACTCAGTAACTATTATTTTTACAACGGTGTCTTTGTCGGTGTTCCCGCTTTTCTCGGGTAAGTTTTCGGCGTTCCCTTCACCTTATCGATCACGACAAACGATCTTTTCTGCTCATACAGATCAAATTTATAAACTTCTTTTAATTTTCCTCCAAGCAGAAATGTTGCATTTTTTGCATTTGCCACTTCCTCTTCGATTTCACCGGATTTATATGAAATAAAGTTTCCACCTAATTTTACAAATGGAACACAATACTCTTCTAAGGAAGAAAGATTTGCGACTGCCCTTGAGACAACCAGATCAAACTTTTCACGATATTCCTTATTTTTTCCAAGCTCCTCCGCTCTCGCGTGAAGTGCTTCAATCTCTTTTAATCCAAGTTCCTCTATCACTTCCTGTAAAAATAATATTCTTTTATTCAGAGAATCAGCAAGTGTCATCCTCAGATTTGGAAATGCGATTTTCAAAGGAATCCCTGGAAATCCGGCGCCGGTTCCCATGTCCATCACTGAAACTTCTTTTTGGAGATCATATACTTTGATCAGGGAGAGACTGTCCAGAAAATGTTTTTCAATGACTTCATCAAATTCTGTGATTGCAGTCAGATTCATAACTTTATTTTTTTCCACCAGCATCTCATAATATCTGATAAACTGCTTTACCTGATTATCGCTTAATTCAATCTGAAGTTCTTCCAGACCTTTTAAAAATTTTTCTAAATTATATGTCATTTTATATTTCCTTTATGATATTTCATCTGCTCCATATAAACCAAAAGCACCGAAATGTCTGCCGGGGAGACTCCTGAAATTCTCGATGCCTGGCCAATTGATAACGGTCTGTAAAGTTTCAACTTCTGTCTGGCTTCAATACGGAGGCTTGGTACTTCATCATAATCAAAATCTTCTGCTATTTTTTTATTTTCCAGTTTTTTATAATGCTCTACCTGTTTAATCTGACGCACGATATAACCATCATACTTGATATTGATATTAACCTGTTCAACTACATCATAAGGCAGCTCAGGTCTTTCCTTATCGATCGGAGCTAATTTCTCATAATCAAGTTCAGGTCTGCGGATCAGTTCGGTTAAAGTTGTTCCTGTATTTAACGGAATACTTCCGTAACTTTCCAAAAGAGCCTGAACCTCTTTATTAGCACCGATCTTAACTCCGGCAACACGTTCAATCTCTTTCTGGATCAATACTTCCTTCTGACAGATCCAGTCATAACGCTCCTGTGAGATCAGACCAATCTCATATCCTTTTTTTGATAAACGCAGATCGGCATTATCCTGACGGAGCAGCAAACGGTATTCCGCACGGGAAGTCATCATGCGATACGGCTCATGATTTTCTTTTGTCACAAGATCATCAATTAAAACTCCTATATAAGCCTCGGAGCGATCTAATATCAGCGGCTCTTTTCCGAGAATGCTCATGGCTGCATTGATTCCGGCAACCAGTCCCTGACAGGCAGCCTCCTCATAACCACTGCTTCCATTAAACTGACCACCTGAAAACAGTCCTTTGATATTTTTAAATTCCAGAGTAGCATACAACTGATTTGGATTGATACAGTCATACTCAATCGCATAAGCATTACGGACAATTTTCACATGTTCAAGTCCCGGCAGCGTGCGGTACATTTCATGCTGGACATCTTCCGGTAAAGAAGAAGACATTCCACCAACATACATCTCATTCGTATTTATTCCTTCCGGTTCAATAAAAATCTGATGTCTGTCCTTATCCGCAAATTTTACAACCTTATCTTCAATGGAAGGACAGTATCTCGGTCCTGTACCCTCAATAATTCCTGCATAAATCGGAGAACGGTCCAAGTTATTCCGGATGATCTCATGTGTTTTCTCATTTGTATAAGTCAGCCAGCAGGAAACCTGATTGATCTGTACATCTTCGGGATTAGTTGTAAATGAAAAAGGTACAACTCTCTCATCTCCCTTTTGCTCCTGCATTTTTGAGAAATCAACAGACCGTTTATCAATTCGTGCAGGTGTTCCTGTCTTAAAACGGAACATTTCAATTCCATGTGCTTTCAGGGAATCGGTCAGATGGTTTGCTGCCTGTAAACCGTTTGGTCCGGTATATGTGATCATCTCACCTGTCAGACATCTTGCGCGAAGATATGTTCCCGTGCACAATACGACTGCCTTACAATGATAAACCGCACCTGAAAACGTTTTCACTCCAGTCATTTTCTGAATTTCTTTTCCATTTTCCAACGTAACTGTTTCTGTGATGATTTCAGAAACTTCTGCCTGACGGATGGTAAGATGATCGGTATTCTGAAGTGTTTTCCGCATCTCCATACTGTAATTCATTTTATCTGCCTGCGCACGCAGTGAATGAACGGCTGGACCTTTGGATTTATTTAACATCTTGGACTGGATAAATGTCTTGTCGATATTTTTTCCCATCTCACCACCGAGCGCATCGATCTCACGTACAAGATGTCCCTTGGAACTTCCGCCAATATTTGGGTTACACGGCATCATCGCTATACTGTCTACACTCACGGTAAAAATAATCGTTTCCAGTCCGAGTCTCGCACACGCCAATGCTGCCTCGCATCCGGCATGTCCGGCTCCGACTACAACCACATCATATTGTTCCTGTACATACGGAATCTTCTTCTCTTCCATTTTTATGTCCTCAACTCATATAAGATTTTGAATGATTCTCTTTCATATTACAATCTGCAAATTATTTTTTATTTACCCATACAGAATTTACTGAAGATTTCATTTACCAGATCATCTTCCACAGATTCTCCGATAATATTTCCAAGTTCCTCGTAAGCATTCATCAGATCAATGGAATAAAAATCTTCCGGCATATCATCTGCAATACTCTGCAATACTAAATGTAAACTTCGTAAAGCTTCCTGTAAAGATGTTTTATGTCTGATATTCGTAATATAAACTTCATCATTAAATGTAACTTCCCCTGAGAAGAACATTTCTTTGATTGTTTCTTCAAGATCATCCATTCCGGTCTGCTCTTTTGCAGAAATTGAGATCATTTTTTTATCCAGATGTTTTCTGATATCTTCCACAGTTGTGACCGGACTTAAATCAGATTTATTTAACAAAACGATTGCATGTCTGTCTTTCAACAATTCCATGATCTCATGATCATTTTCATCTAACGCTGTGGATGTGTCAACTACGTAAATGACAAGATCAGCATTATTCAAATATTTCTTTGCACGTTCCACACCGATTTTTTCCACGACATCTTCCGTGTCACGGATTCCGGCGGTATCAATGATATTCAATAAAATACCGTTTAAATTAATCTGTTCTTCCAGAACATCCCGTGTTGTTCCCGCAATATCTGTAACGATAGCCTTCTCTTCTCCAACCAGAGAATTTAAAAGAGAAGATTTTCCGGCATTCGGCTTTCCGACAATAACAGTTGAAATACCTTCTTTTAACATTTTTCCATTATCACTGTTTGCAAGCAGTTTATCAATTTTTTTTATCACATCCGATACTATACCGGATAGTTTTTCCGGATATCCATCCAGACTTATATGCTCCGGATCATCTAATGCACTTTCGATAAATGCAATCTCATGTAAAACAGTTCCGCGGATTTCTTTAATTTTTTCTGAAACAGAACCGGAAAGCTGGCTCAACGAACTTTTTAATGCAAATTCATTCTTGGAATTGATAACATCAATAACGGATTCTGCCTGTGAGAGATCAATTCTTCCATTTAAAAATGCACGTTTTGTAAATTCACCCGGTTCTGCAGGACGCGCACCATATTTGATAACTGTTTCTAAAATTCTCTTCATGACATAAACGCCGCCATGACAATCTATCTCAACCGTATCTTCCCTGGTATAACTTTTCGGTCCTCGCATCAGAAGAACCATAACTTCATCGATTACTTCATCTCCATCATGAATATGACCATAGTGAATTGTATGCGTTGGCATATCTTCTAACTTTTTCTGATTCTTCATTTCAAAAATACGGTCTGTGATAGAAACTGCCTCGTCTCCGCTGATTCTTACGATTCCGATTCCTGAACTTGTCATTGCAGTTGCAATTGCAGCAATGGTATCCGTTCCCATAGTGATATCCTTTCCATGTACAAAACTGCACGCCGCAAAACTTCATAAGAACCTGCCATATCATTTCCGGCATTTTCATAAAGCTTTGTAACGTGCAGCTTCTGGTCTTTTAAATTCTATGATTGAATTTATCTTTCTCTATCTCTTTTTAAAGTAACAACCACATGTCTGTATGGTTCTTCGCCCTCGCTGTGTGTTGTTACAAACTTGTCATTCTGCAATGCAGAATGGATAACTCTTCTCTCAAAAGGATTCATTGGTTCTAAAGAAACAGGACGTTTTGTTCTCTTTACTTTGTATGCAATGTTCTTTGCAAGATTCTCCAATGTCTCTTTTCTTCTCTTGCGGTAATCTTCTGTATCAATCTTAACTTTAATGTATTCCTCAGAATTTTTATTCACTGCAAGGTTTGCAAGATACTGCAGGGAGTCGAGAGTCTGTCCTCTTTTACCAATGAGGATACCCATGTCATCTCCCTTCAGTTCTACGTTGTAAGTATTACCATCTTCTGCTTTTTCAATAATGATCTCAACTTTAAGATCCATAGCAGCAAAGATTTTCTGTAAAAATTCTGTGATATCACCTTCTACAGAATATTTCTTACGGACTTTGATCACAGCATCTTTTCTTGCGATTCCTAAAAATCCTGTGCTTCCTTTTTCGATTACTTCATATTCAATCTGATCACTGGTAGCTCCAAGTTTTACAAGAGCTTCTGTGATAGCATCATCGACTGTTCTTGCTGATACTTCAATATACTCCATAACAATAACCTCCACATATACGTTATCTTACCAACACGTTTTTGAAAAATAATCTGTTAGTTTTTCTTATTATTTCTCTCGTTAAATTCACGGACCAGGTTTGCTTTTGCAGCCATGCTTTCAGGTTTTGCATTCGCTTTCAATGCATTTGCCTTCTCAAGTTCAAGTTCTTTCTCTGCAGTTGTCTTAACGGAACTCTTGGAACTTGTTGTAACCTGTCTTGTGTTCATACGTGCAGCATTAGAAATCTGATTTTCAGAGATTCCCATCTTCTCACGTTTTTTCTTTGCTTTTTCCTGATTCTTTGCAATAATATCATCCAGATCGATCTTATCAAAATGTTTATTTAAGAAGAACTGCTGGATACTTCTTACAACCGCACTTGCGATCCAGTAGATACCGAGACCGACCGGAACAGTAAAACACATTACCAGGGAGAATAATGGCATGGTGCGGTTCATCATCTTCATCTGCTGAGCCATCTGGTCGTTATCTCCACCTGCTGTTGCAGCCGTTGGCATTAATTTGATATTTAAAACCTGTGTCAAATAAGAAATCACAGGAATCAATAATGCAAGAACTGCCATCAGAATACTTCCACCTGCAAACGCAGCTTTGATGATCTGAAGTGGAGTATCTGAAATATTTAATCCTATAAAGTTGTTTACATGAGAAACTACACCATATGTAGAATCGATGGAATCTGTGAGCGCCGGGAATGACTCTCTTAAGGAATCCCATCCGGTAGAACTCATTTTTGATAAAACATCTACTACATAATTCTGTAAGGTTGTTGTATCTGTTGCCGTAAAATCAACCTGTACTGTGTTCAGTTTTAATGTGCTCACCAGGTTTGTCATAATATCCTGATAGCCGCTTGTTGCCATGATCTTATCAACCAGCTCAAGATAAACATCTTTCACACTGCTGATATAGGCAGGAACATTCATAAATACACGGTACAACGCCAAAAGTAAAGGCATCTGAATTAACATCTGCACACAGCTGCCTGTCGGTGAAACACCATACTTCTCATAGATCTGCTGTGTCTCAGCCTGCATATTCTGCATGGATACGGTATCTTTTTTATCCTTATACTTTTTCTGAACCGCCTGAAGCTCCGGGTTCATCTTCTGGGATAACTTCGAGAACTTCTGCTGTTTATAAGTCAATGGGAACATTAAAGCATAAATAACAATGGTAAATAAAATAATAGAAAGACCAACGTTGGAAATTCCAACTTTTTCCATTAAAATATACATGCCATTCATTATCCAGCCAAGTAATTTTGCAATTGGTCCAAGAATGGCACCATTGTATGCTGTTAATAACATCTCTGACACTGAAAATACCTCCAATTATGGAACGGGATCATATCCGCCTTTTGAAAAAGGATTACATCTTATAATTCTCCAAAGCGCTAACGCCCCACCTTTGACAGCTCCATACTTTTCGACAGCCTCTAACCCATAGGTGGAACAGGTAGGGTAGTATGGACATTTTGTTGTTTTCATCGGAGAAATATACTTTCTATAAAATTTAATCAAAGCAATCAATATTTTTTTCAAAATGATTCCATCTTCTTTTCTAAAATCTTTACTTCAAAATTTTATGAAGACCTCCAAGATGTAACAAAGCACTTTCCACTTCATGATATGAAATATCTTTTGCTGTATTTCTTGCGATGACTACAATGTCTAAACCACTATTAAACATGTCTTCCTGTAGCCGGTAACTTTCTCTGATCAATCGGGTTACATGATGTCTTATAACACTATTTCCTACTTTTTTACTCACCGATATACCTAACCGGTTTCTTTCTGTATCATTTTCCAGAACGTACATCACCAGATAACGATTTGCATATGATTTTCCTTTTTTATATACGTTCTGAAAATCTCTGTTTTTCTTTAATGATTCTGAATATTTCATCTAATATTCCTTTGCCAAAAATTGATCATAAAAGAAGAAAAGACCACAAATATGTGGCCTATGCTGATAATTTTTTTCTACCTTTTAATCTTCTTGCAGCCAATACTTTTCTTCCGCCTGCAGTACTCATTCTGCTTCTGAATCCGTGAACTTTCGCTCTCTGTCTCTTTTTAGGTTGGAATGTCATCTTCATGTCACATACACCTCCTCTACAATTCAAACATATATTTTACTCAATGTTATGATAAGTCTACTTCAATAGCGACAAAACATCATTTTTATTTATATCAAAATAATCGGACAAAGTCAAGCAAAATCTCATAAAATAAGGCTTTTGCCAATATTTAGTTTTCCACTTTCTGTCATTTTTGCTTTTTTACCACTATATATATAAGGAAGAAATGCATTTTATCTATATATGGTATAATGTTATACACATAGAAAATTAAAAATTTTTCCACAAAAAACCCAGTATTTATGCCGTTTACATAAGTTATCCTCAATTTGTGGATAACTTGTGGACAATTTCTTGATAATGTCATCATAACTTGTGTATAAATGTGTACAAGCCTTATTTTTCCCGGTCTATAACTATTTTTCCATTATTAACAATAACTTCTAGTATATTCACATTAAGCGTTAAAACGCCCATATAGCCACTTTTTTTATCAACGCCCTATCCCCAGTCCTTCCACAATTAAACGTTGATAATTCCGCAAAAATAGTGTAGGATAGCATTATATAGAATTTTTTAGAGTTTTTTAAGCAGTTAAGATTAACTGCTATATTTTAGTGCTATCAGAAAACGGAGTTAGAAAATGGACAAGATTTTGGAAAAATGGGATGAAATTTTACAGACAGTAAAAACAGAGCATGATGTCAGCGACATTTCTTTTGATACCTGGATCAAACCTCTGGAAGTTTTTGGTGTTGAGGGAAATACCCTCTATATCCTTGTTCCATCTGAACAGATGACTTTAAGTTATATCTCAAAAAAATATTATCTTCCTTTAAAAGTAGCGATTGCTGAAATTATCGGAACCGAATATGAGATTCAGTTTATTTTACCGGAACAGACCAAGAATATCAGACCTTCCAATAATAAAGGAAAGAAAACACCTGAACCTGAAGCTTCCAAACGTTCCAACTTAAATCCAAATTACACATTTGATACTTTCGTTGTCGGCAGTAATAACCGTTTTGCACAGTCTGCCTCCCTGGCAGTAGCGGAATCTCCGGGAGAAGCTTACAACCCTCTTTATATTTATGGTGGACCTGGACTTGGAAAAACCCACTTGATGCATTCCATTGGACATTTCATCCTGGAAAGAAATCCGGAAGCAAAAGTTTTGTATGTTACTTCCGAGGAATTTACCAATGAAGTTATCGAATCTATCCGTAGTGGTAACGCCTCTGCGATGAATAAATTCCGTGAAAAATACAGAACCATCGACGTTCTCATGATCGACGACGTTCAGTTTATTATAGGAAAAGAAAGTACACAGGAAGAATTTTTCCACACGTTCAACGCTCTCCACTCCGCGGGCAAACAGATCATTTTAACATCGGATAAACCGCCAAAGGATATGGAAACATTAGAAGAACGAATCCGTTCCCGTTTCGAATGGGGACTTATGGCAGACATCGGAGCTCCTGATTACGAGACGCGAATGGCAATCCTTCGCCGGAAAGTGGAATCTGATGATATGTCCTTAAGCGATGACATTTTAAATTACATCGCAAATAATATTAAATCCAACATCCGTGAATTAGAGGGAGCTTTGAACAAACTCCTCGCTTACTCGAATCTGGAAAAAACAGAGATCACCATGGAGATTGCCAAGAAAGAACTTCAGAATATTATCACACCGGACAAGCCAAGAGAAATTACTCCTCAGCTTATCATTGAAGTTGTTTCGGAACATTTCCAGATTTCACTGGATCAGATGATCTCAAAAAACAGAAGTAATGAGATTGCAAGACCAAGACAGATTGCCATGTACCTCTGTAAAACCATGACGGATATTCCACTGGATTCCATCGGTTCCTTACTGGGCGGAAGAGATCACTCGACCATTATCCACGGCATCAAAAAAATTGCGGATGAGTACGATTCCAACGAACAGACACGCAATTTAATTGAAACTATCAAGAAAAAAATTAATCCAAACTAAAGTTATCAACTTTTTTTCGAGTTATTAACAAAATTTTGTGGATAACCTGTTCAAATCGTGTTTAATTTATGTTTAAAGTTTTGGATAACCTTTTTTTCAGAATGAATTTCAAATTTTTTCTGAGGAGGCTTAAAATTTTAATTCACATTTTATCCAAGGTTAATCCTCATGCTTTTCACATAGTTATACAGTCGGATTTTTAGGACAAGCCCTTATGTTTTCAAGGGTTGCAGGGTTATTCACTTATTCACACACACTAATACGACGACTTTTAATATCTTTTATTAATTATATTTATATTGGCTTTCGCCAAGCAGGAAGGAGTTATTCACATTATGAAATTAATCTGTTCTAAATCAAATCTGCTTCATGGAGTTAACATTGTGTCCAAAGCTGTTCCAACCAGAACCACAATGGCAATCCTTGAATGTATTTTAATTGATGCTTCTGCTAATGAAATTAAATTAACAGCAAACGATATGGAACTTGGAATTGAAACTAAGATCGAAGGAGAGATTGCAGAGAGAGGTATCATTGCATTAGATGCTAAGATTTTTTCTGAGATTGTCCGTAAATTACCGGACAGTGATGTTGTGATCGAAACAGATTCCAATTTTAAAACTACCATTACCTGTGAGAAAGCAAAGTTTAACATTGTTGGAAAATCAGGCGATGATTTTTCCTATATTCCATTTATTGAAAGAAATGAATGTATTTCAATCTCCCAGTTTACTTTAAAAGAAGTCATTCGTCAGACGATTTTCTCAATTGCTGACAATGATAATAATAAACTGATGACGGGTGAACTTTTCGAGATTGAAGAGAATCAGTTAAAAGTAGTTTCTCTGGATGGACACAGAATTTCCATTCGCAATATTGAATTAAAGAATAATTATGACCATAAGAAAGTGGTTGTTCCTGGTAAGACACTTCAGGAAGTAAGTAAGATTTTACCTGGAAGTGCAGAGGAAGAAGTCAATATTTTCCTTTCAGAGAATCATATTGTATTTGAATTTGATGATACTACAGTTGTATCCAGATTGATCGAAGGGGAGTATTTCAAGATTGAGCAAATGCTTTCCTCTGATTATGATACAAAAGTTAAGATTAATAAGCGTGAATTATTAGACTGTATCGACCGTGCAACACTTCTCGTAAAAGAGGGTGACAAGAAACCAATTATCATGAATATCACAGATGGAAATATGGAATTAAAGATCAATTCTTTTATTGGTTCCATGAATGAAGATATTGATATCACAAAAGAGGGAAAAGATATCCTCATTGGATTTAATCCGAAATTCTTTATTGATGCATTGAGAGTCATCGATGAGGAAGAGGTTTCTCTTTATATGGTAAACCCGAAGGCTCCATGTTTTATCAAGGATGATGAAGGAAAGTTCATTTATCTGATCCTTCCGGTAAACTTTAACGCAGCCACTAACTAAGAAAGGCAGAAAGATGATCACAGTAAATATCAGAGAGACGGATGAATTTATTAAACTGGGACAGGCTTTGAAAAAAGCAGGTCTTGTAGAATCCGGCGTAGATGCAAAGTTTTTTATTCAGGATGGACAGGTAAAATTAAACGGCGAGACAGAGCTTCAGCGCGGAAAAAAATTATACAATGGAGATGTTGTTTCCTTTAACGGCGAGACAATTCAGATTGTAAAATGATCATAAAGTCAATTGAATTGCAGAATTTTCGAAATTATGAAGATTTAAATATTTCATTTGATGAGGGAACCAATATTTTTTACGGGGACAATGCGCAGGGAAAAACGAATATCCTTGAAGCTGCATACTTAAGTGGAACAACTAAGTCCCACAAATGTAGTAAGGACAAGGAAATGATCCGTTTCGGGGAGCAGGAGTCCCATATCAGAACGGTTGTTGTAAAAAAAGATAAAGAATATCAGATTGATATGCATTTAAAACACAATCGTTCCAAGGGAATCGCAATCAATAAAGTTCCGATCAAAAAAGCCAGCGAGCTTTTTGGAATTCTCAATATGGTATTTTTTTCGCCGGAGGATCTGAATATTATCAAAAATGGTCCGGCGGAGCGCCGTAGATTTCTGGATTCTGAATTGTGTCAGTTGGATAAAATATATTTGTCAGACCTTACAACTTACAATAAAATTTTGAATCAGCGCAACAAATTATTAAAAGATATGGTTTACAGACCGGATTTAAAGGATACACTTCCGGTATGGGATATGCAGCTGGTAGAAACTGGCAGGAAAATCATTCGGCGAAGAAAACAGTTTGTTGATGAGCTAAATGAGATCGTGCATGATATTCACTATCGGATTTCCGGTGAAAAAGAAAATCTGCTTTTGCAGTATGAACCAAGTATTGAAGATATTTTTTTCGAGGATGAACTTTCCAGAGTCAAAGAGAGGGATATGCGGCAGTGTATGACATCAGTGGGACCGCACCGGGATGATCTTCTTTTTTCCATCGGTGAGGTGGACATTCGGAAGTTCGGTTCGCAGGGACAGCAGAGAACTTCAGCGCTGTCCTTAAAATTGTCAGAGATCGAATTGGTCAAACGGTCCATTCATGATACACCGGTTTTGCTGCTCGATGATGTGTTGTCGGAACTTGACAGTAACCGGCAGAATTATCTGCTCAACAGTATTCATGATACACAGACGCTGATCACCTGTACAGGGCTGGATGAATTTGTAAAAAACAGATTTCAGATCAATAAGATATTTAAAGTTGTACAGGGGACTGTGGAAGAGAGAAAAGAAATATAATTGCATTGTACATATTTTTTTATGTGCAGAATGGAGGAATAAATGGGTACAGAAAACGAATATGGTGGAGACCAGATCCAGATTTTGGAAGGACTTGAGGCTGTTCGTAAAAGACCGGGTATGTACATCGGTAGTACATCAGCCAGAGGCTTACATCATCTGGTATATGAGATTGTAGATAACTCAGTAGATGAGGCACTTGCCGGATACTGCAAAAATATTGAAGTGACCATAAATGAAGATAACTCTATTACCGTAGAAGATGATGGACGTGGTATTCCGGTCGACATCAATCACAAAGCTGGAAAATCCGCATTGGAAGTCGTATACACTGTACTTCATGCCGGTGGAAAATTTGGCGGTGGAGGCTACAAAGTATCTGGTGGACTTCACGGCGTAGGTGCGTCAGTTGTAAATGCACTTTCCACAAAGTTAAAAGTTGAGGTTTACCGTGAAGGAAAGATTTATTTCCAGAGTTACAAGATTGGTAAACCGGATGAACCGGTGAAAGTGATCGGAGAATGCGGCGAGGACAAGCACGGAACAAAGGTTACTTTCTGGCCGGACGGATCGATTTTTGAAGAGACCGTTTTTGATTATGATACGTTAAAACAGCGTTTGCGTGAGACAGCCTTTTTGACAAAAGGTTTAAGAATCGTGCTGACAGATTTAAGAGAAAACCCGGCGAGAACTCATGATTTTCATTATGCCGGCGGTATCAAGGAATTTGTTACTTACTTAAACAAGAGCAAAGAAGCTTTATACCCGGAAGTCATTTACTGTGAGGGCAGTGGAAATGGTGTCTATGTGGAAGTTGCTATGCAGCATAATGATTCCTACAATGAGTTGACGTTAAGTTTTGTCAATAACATTATCACACCGGAAGGTGGTACACATCTTGCCGGATTCCGTAATGCATTGACGAAAACATTTAATGCTTATGCAAGAGCGAATAAATTATTAAAAGACAGTGAACCGGCATTGACGGGTGATGATATCCGTGAAGGACTGACCGCCATTATCAGTGTCAAGATCGAGGAACCTCAGTTTGAGGGACAGACCAAGCAGAAACTGGGGAACAGCGAAGCCCGCGGTGCGGTGGATTCCATTGTGAGCGAGCAGCTTACTTACTTTTTAGAGCAGAATCCGATGGTTGCCAAGACAATCTGTGAAAAGTCACTTCTTGCACAGCGCGCGAGAGAGGCAGCAAGAAAAGCGAGAGATTTAACCAGAAGAAAAACAGCACTGGAGGGAATGTCTCTTCCGGGAAAACTGGCAGACTGTTCTGACAAAGATCCAAAGAACTGTGAGATTTTTATCGTCGAGGGAGATTCCGCCGGCGGTTCCGCTAAGACTGCGAGAAGCCGTGCAACCCAGGCAATCCTCCCACTTCGTGGTAAGATTTTAAATGTCGAGAAGGCAAGACTGGATAAGATTTATGGAAATGCTGAGATCAAAGCTATGATCACTGCGTTTGGTACAGGTATTCATGAAGACTTTGATATCAGCAAACTTCGTTACAACAAGATTATCATTATGACGGATGCCGATGTCGATGGTGCCCATATCAGTACGTTAATGCTGACATTCCTTTATCGGTTCATGCCGGATCTGATCAAAGAAGGCCATGTATATCTGGCACAGCCGCCACTATACAAGATCGAAAAAAACAAAAATGTATGGTACGCCTACAGTGACGATGAGTTAAATGCAATCTTAACGGAGATCGGACGTGACGGAAATAATAAGATCCAGCGTTACAAAGGACTTGGTGAAATGGATGCGGAGCAGCTCTGGGAAACTACCATGGATCCGGAGAAACGAATTTTAAAACGAGTCATAATCGATGATGAGAGTACTTCTGAAATTGATATTACGTTTACAACTCTGATGGGAGATAAAGTAGAGCCGAGACGTGAGTTTATTGAAGAAAATGCGAAGTATGTGCAGAATCTCGATATCTAAGATTGCATGTGTTAGAAATTATATATATTACTGCAAATGTAGTTCAATAAAAAATAGAAAGTTTATTTATAATATAATTGCAAATGTAGTTTAATTAGAGAAATGCAGATTTTTAACCAAAAAGAATTTGCAGGAATGAGGTAAATAGAATGGATGACAAAATTTTTGATCAAATCCATGATGTCGATCTGAAAAAAACAATGGAGACATCCTACATCGATTATGCGATGAGCGTTATCGCCCAGCGTGCATTGCCGGATGTAAGAGATGGTTTGAAACCGGTACAGCGTCGTGTACTCTACTCCATGATCGAATTAAATAATGGACCGGACAAGCCACACAGAAAATGTGCGCGTATTGTCGGTGATACCATGGGTAAATACCATCCACATGGAGACAGTTCCATCTACGGAGCATTGGTCAACATGGCACAGGACTGGTCTACAAGATATCCGCTTGTTGATGGTCACGGAAACTTTGGTTCTGTCGACGGTGACGGTGCCGCTGCGATGCGATATACAGAGGCAAGACTCAGCAAAATTTCCATGGAAATGCTCGCAGACATCAATAAAGATACCGTTGACTTTGTACCAAACTTTGATGAGACCGAGAAAGAGCCGACGGTGCTCCCTTCCCGCTATCCGAATCTTCTGGTAAACGGAACAACCGGTATTGCTGTTGGTATGGCAACAAACATTCCACCTCACAATCTGCGTGAGGTGATTCATGCCGTCGTAAAAATTATCGACAACGAAGTGCTAGAGGACCGGGGGACAGATATCGAAGAACTTTTGAGTATTGTAAAAGGTCCGGATTTTCCAACCGGAGCGATGATTCTTGGAACAACCGGAATTAACGAAGCTTATCGCACCGGACGCGGAAAAATCAGAGTTCGTGCGATCACCAATATCGAACCAATGCAAAACGGTAAAAACCGTATCGTTGTGACCGAACTTCCATACATGGTCAACAAAGCAAGACTGATCGAGAAAATCGCAGAGCTTGTAAGAGATAAAAAAATTGATGGAATCACGGATCTTCGTGATGAGTCTGACCGTCAGGGTATGCGTATATGTATCGAGCTGCGCCGTGATGTAAATCCGAATGTGGTTTTGAATCTGCTCTACAAACATACCCAGATGCAGGATACGTTTGGTGTTATCATGTTAGCCCTTGTGGACAATCAGCCGAAAGTATTAAATCTTCAGGAAATGTTAGGCTATTATCTGGATCACCAGAAAGATGTTGTGACCAGAAGAACAAAATATGACTTAAATAAAGCAGAAGAACGAGCCCACATTCTGGAGGGATTACTCATTGCGCTTGATAATATCGATGAAGTGATCAATATTATCCGAAGCAGTGCAAATACACCGGAAGCAAAAAATCGTTTGATCGAGAGATTTTCCCTGACAGATGTCCAGGCACAGGCGATTGTCGATATGCGTCTGCGTGCACTGACAGGTCTGGAACGTGAGAAAATCGAAGCTGAGTATGCAGAGCTGATGGATCGTATTGCAGAGTTAAAAGCAATTCTGGCAGATGAGAAAAAACTCCTTGGTGTTATCCGTGAGGAAATCCTCTTGATTGCAGAAAAATACGGTGATGAGCGAAGAACTTCCATCGGATTTGACGAGTATGATATTTCCATGGAGGATCTCATTCCGGTAACCAACACTGTGATTGCAATGACAAAACTTGGCTATATCAAGAGAATGAGCCTTGATAATTTCCGTGCCCAGAACCGTGGCGGCAAGGGAATCAAGGGAATGGAGACAATCGATGAAGATTACATCGAGGAACTTTTGATGACAACTTCCCATCATTACATGATGTTCTTTACCAATACCGGTCGTGTATACAGAATGAAAGCATACGAAATTCCGGAAGCGGGCAGAACCGCAAGAGGCACTGCGATCATTAACCTGTTGCAGCTTCAGCCGGGAGAGAAAATTACCGCAGTGATCCCAATCAAGGAATATACCGAAGGACACTATCTGTTTATGGCAACTAAGAACGGTATTGTGAAGAAAACACCGATCACCGATTATGCGAATGTCAGAAAAACAGGACTTGCAGCCATCACACTGCGTGAAGATGATGAATTGATCGAAGTGAAAAAGACCGATAACGAACAGGATATTTTCCTTGTGACAAAATACGGACAGTGTATCCGTTTCAATGAGAGAGATGTCAGAAGTACCGGAAGAACCTCTATGGGTGTGATCGGTATGAACTTAACGGACGGCGATAAAGTTGTCGGAATGCAGATGGAATCCCAGGGGGATGCTCTGATGATCGTATCTGAAAAAGGTCTTGGAAAATGCACACTTGCATCTGAATTTACTGCCCAGAACCGTGGTGGTAAAGGTGTCAAGTGCTATAAGATCACAGAAAAAACCGGAAATATCGTCGGTGTGAAAGCAGTTAATCAGGATGATGAGATGATGCTGATCACAACGGAAGGAATTATCATCCGTATCAAAGTCAGTGATACTGCTTTGCTCGGAAGAGTTACTTCCGGTGTAAAACTGATGAATCTTGCGGATGATGTCACAGTTGCAAGCATTGCAAAAGTACGTGAGGACAAATCCCTCATGGAAAATACAGATGAATCTGAACTTGTCACAGAGGAAGAGGAAGCCAAGAGTGCTGCGGCTGCAGCAGAGGCTGCGAAAAAAGCGGCAGGTCAGATGACAGAAACGGATGATGAATTAATGCAGGAATTATTAAGCCGTGCTGAGTCTGATTCGGAAGAGGAATAAAAAAATATTTTGACCGCAGTGATACAAAGACTTCACTGTGGTCTGGACAGTAGGCTGCCACATTTTTATGTAGCAGCCGATTTGTCTATCTAAAAACAAATTATTTTTCATGATAACAAGCCTGATTTGAAAAAAAGGATGTTCAATTTTGATTATTTGAAAAATGAATGATATCAACACAAAAATAAAAAACAACACATGTTATCAAGAAATCCATAGTGTAAATGTGGATAACGTGTTGCGAAAATCCAACTTCCGTGGAAAAATTTCATTGTCATAGCAAAAACTTTCGTTTATACTTTTGCGTAAATATAGAATACATGAGTTTTAAAATTGTAGTAAAACTCCAATAGAAAGCAGAACAACAGGGGGAATGAAAAGTGCCGCAAAATTTTTATGAGTTAGTATGGATTTTTATTATTTATGCATTTATCGGATGGTGCACAGAAGTATCTTATGCAGCATTGGACCGGGGAATTTTTGTAAACCGGGGATTTTTAAATGGACCTTATTGTCCAATTTACGGATGTGGAGTGGTGATTGTTGTAGCTGCTTTGACTCCGCTAAAGGACAACCTGCTGATATTATTTGCGGGTTCTTTCTTACTGACTTCCATTTTGGAATACATTACAGGATTTATTCTGGAGAAAGTATTTCACAATAAATGGTGGGACTATAGCAATAAGCCGTTTAATCTTCACGGATATATATGTTTGAAATTTTCCATCTACTGGGGACTCGCATGTACATTTATTATGGATGTGATTCATCCAATCATTTACAAAGGAATCACCATGATTCCACATATTCTGGGTGTTGTGCTGCTCTGTATTATCATGTCGGCTTTCGCTGTTGACTGCGGTGTTACTGTTACTACAATTTTGAAGTTTAACAAGCGATTAAAAGTTATGGATGAAATGGCTGCGAAAATACATAAATTATCCGATGAAATCGGTGAAAATATCTACGAAAATGTGACAACTGCAGTAGAAAAATCGGAGGAGTTCCAGGAAACACATGAGGAACTTCTCACAAAAATTTCTGATACGAAAGAAAATCTTATGGATCTGCCATCCACTGCAAAAGAGAAGATTGCTTCTACTGCAGCAAGTGCCAGAGAAAAACTTTCTGAGTCTGCAGAAAATATCAATGTAAAAGAAAAGATTGCTGCTTACAAAGAAACACGCGAGGCGGCTCGTCTGGAAAAACAGCATGAGAAAGAGGAACTTGAGCGCAGATACAAAGAATTATTTGCAGAGAAGAATTTTGGTTTCAAGCGTTTGATGAAGGCGTTCCCAGATATGACTTCCCGTGAACAGAATGAATCTCTGGAGAAATACAAGAAATACTTTAACATCCGCAAACCGGATCATAAGAAAGATGAATAGGAAAATATATATTAAATTACAAATGTAATACAATTATCGGGAGAAATTAACATGATCAGAACAGTCAATACAGAGGATATCGTAAAAAATATAAAAGAAATGTGTATCGAGGCAAATCATTATCTTTCCAAAGATATGGATAAAGCCCTGAAAGATGCCACCGCTTCTGAAAAATCAGAACTTGGTAAAAAAATATTAAATCAGCTTCAGGAGAACTTGAAAATTGCAGATGAAGAGATGATCCCAATCTGTCAGGATACCGGAATGGCAGTTATTTTTCTGGAAGTCGGACAGGATGTTCATTTTGAGGGAATGGCAATCGAAGATGCGGTAAACGAAGGTGTCCGTCAGGGATATACGGAAGGGTATTTAAGAAAATCAGTCGTTGGTGATCCTATCATCCGCGAAAATACGAAAGACAATACCCCAGCGGTGATCCACTACAGCATTGTTCCGGGAGATAAAGTGATAATTACAATGGCTCCAAAAGGTTTCGGAAGTGAAAATATGAGCCGTGTGTTCATGCTAAAACCAGCTGATGGAATTGAGGGCGTAAAAAACGCAATTATTACAGCAGTGAAGGATGCAGGACCGAATGCCTGTCCGCCAATGGTTGTCGGAGTTGGTATTGGCGGTACTTTTGAAAAATGTGCGATTTTAGCAAAAAAAGCGTTGACCAGACCGGTGGGAGAACATTCTGCTATCCCATACGTGAAAGAGTTAGAGGAAGAAATGTTAGAAAAAATCAATCGGCTTGGAATCGGACCGGGTGGACTTGGCGGTACAACCACTGCTCTCGCAGTGAATGTGAATACTTACGCGACACATATTGCAGGACTTCCGGTGGCAGTCAATATCTGCTGTCATGTGAACCGGCATGTGGTGAGGGAAGTGTAAGAAAAAACATATTACTACAAATGTAGTTTGTTAAATTTTACAGTCATAAATGAAGAAAAATATAAATTTAGAAATGGGAGCACAGAATATGGACAAACATATTACAACACCGATCACCGCGGAAGTGACAAAAAATTTAAAGTCCGGTGATTACGTTTACATAACGGGAACCATTTATGTGGCAAGAGATGCCGCACACAAAAGAATGATCGAGGCATTGGAGCGCGGGGAAAACCTTCCGATCGACATCAAAGATTCCACAATCTATTACATGGGACCATCCCCGGCAAGAGAGGGACGTCCGATAGGTTCTGCAGGACCGACAACTGCAACCAGAATGGATAAATATGCACCAACTCTTTTAGATCTCGGAGAAAAGGCGATGATCGGAAAAGGAAAACGTTCGAAAGAAGTAATGGATGCGATTGTCCGAAATCATGCAGTTTACTTTGCGGCAGTCGGCGGAGCAGGAGCACTTTTATCCAAATGTATCACAAAATCAGAAATCGTATGTTACGAAGATCTTGGAGCTGAGGCAATCCGTAAGCTTGAAGTGAAAGATTTTCCGGTGATCGTTGTCATTGACAGTGAGGGAAACAATCTGTATGAGACAGCAATCAAAAAATATTGCACGTTGGAGTAAAATGAGAACAAAAGAATAAAAAAATTGGAAGAAAATATAGCATTTCAAGTCACTGGATATGTGGATGGAAAAAGCAAAGGAATTCTGCGGTGCAGTAGAGGTTATGTACGAGAAATAACATTTGAAGCGTAATTTTTTATCATTTTTGGAGGTGTGTTCATGCAGACAGATCCATTTAAAGAATATCTAAAACAGCAGGAGCCAGATAAAAAGTATAAAGGTTATGCATGGCAGACTGCGATTGGATTGCAGGCAGTCGATGGATTGAAGCCGTCCGAATATCTCGTTGATGCAGCAATTCAGAATATTGAAGGTAAAATTACGCTGGATGAAGTAAAAAATTTATTAGATTCTTACTATGAAGAAAAACCACAGAAAAATCATGACAGGACAGAAGAGGCTGATAAAGTTTCCATACGCATTGCGAAAATACTTTCGGAACATGCATTTTCTTTTACACCAAATGAGTATATCTCAATTCACAGAAAATTATTTACCGGAATATATGACCACGCAGGAAAAATCCGTGATTATAATATTACAAAAAAAGAATGGGTGCTGAATGGAGCAACTGTTATTTACGGAAGTGCTTCTGAACTAAGGAAAACGTTAGAATATGATTTTATGAAGGAGAAACATTATAGTTACAAAGGATTATCCATGGATGAAATCATTCACCATCTGGCAGTATTTGTTGCAAATTTATGGCAGATCCATATATTTGGAGAAGGAAATACAAGAACGACAGCCGTATTTTTTATCAAGTATCTTCGAACACTTGGATTTGATGCAACGAATGATATATTTGCGGAAAATGCATGGTATTTCAGAAATGCATTGGTTCGGGCAAATTATAATGATCTGAAACATGAGATTCATGAAACAACAGAGTATCTGGAACTGTTTTTGCGAAATCTGTTGTTGGATGAAAAAAATTTATTACAGAATCGTCTTATGCATGTTGATTATAAGGAAATGCTTGTGAGAGAGCCAAAAATAGAATATAAAACATCAGAAGCGAACATTGAAAATAGAAAAGTGAACATTCAACTGGAAAAAGTGAATATTGGAATGTTTGGAGAGAAAATTTCCGGTATTTCAAAGAAAACAATACAGCATATGGAACAACTGTGTGATTCCTTTGATGAAAATGAAATATTTGGAAGAAGCAGGGTTGAAGAGGTAACCGGGTTAAAAAATACAAGAGCATCATTGTTCTTAAAAGAACTACTCGAGAGAAATATCATCCAAAAAGTAACCGGACATGGAAAAGGAAAATACACATTTTTTATAAAGGAATAGTGAAATCAGGGGGAGTAGAGGTTATGGGAACAGTGGTAGTACGTAATTCTGTGGCAAAGAGAGTGATTGTCACACTCATGCCAGCAATCAGTTTTTTGTGTATGTTTGGTTTGGCGGCAATCAGTGTGAACTTTCTGGAATATGGATCAACAGCAGATAGAATTGTGGGATATATCGGAGTGTCCTGTATCATTCCGATGATAGTTTCAATACCGTTTATTTTTAAAGTAAACAGGGAGAAAACCGTATTAGATATCAATACTTTCTATGTAACGCCATTTGTAGGAAGAACAAAAAATATCCCGGTTCAGGATGTAAAAGTATGAACCATTGGACGAAGAAAACAGATCCGATTATTCGATGAAAAATCAAATCTGATCTGTAAATATAAAAGTACTCAGGATAAAGAGCAGATCATTTTAAAAACGTTGCAAAAAGCAGGAACTTGTACATTTACATTTTCCGTCAGAAACGGAAAACAGGTTGTCGTAAAAGGTAGTGACAGAATTTTTACCGATTATCTTGCAACGGGAGAAGTTTCCAAGACAATCAATAGCTATAAATCGTTATACTACGTGCCACAGACCTCCTCTGTATCGGACAAAAAGCAGGAGCAGGACAGTCAGTTTGACCAGAATATAAAAAAGCAGATTGAAAAAAACAGAAAAATATTCCAGATAGCACAGATTGTGAGCCTGATTATTTTTTTAAGAGGAATGTTTATGCTGGCTTTTAACACTCCTGGTGGAACAAGTGGCAAATTGGCGGTCATTTTCTTTTTCGGTGGAGTTATTGGAATGTTACTGAGTAAATATCTTTGCCGCAGAAAAGAATTTGAAATCACAAAGCCGACGTTCTATCGTGTGGAAGGGACTGCTGTCAATGAAAAAGATTTTGCATTCAGATCTTCCGATTCGGATCGTCACCTGATTTATGAATTTCAGGATAAATATGGAGTGAAACATCAGCGGCCATCGGACAAAGTAAACGCTTCGGACACTGCATGGGGATTGGGTGTTGGCGAAAAGAAAATCTTATGGTACAGTCCGTTTGTTCCATACTTACTGGATCAGGAGCCGTTAGAGTTTAAAATGTTCATGGATAGACGAAGACTTACCCCGGGTGAATGGATCAAACGGCATCCTATCCTGACCGTGGGTTGTATCGCTTTCATTGTATGGATTGGTTTTCGTGGATATAAGTTTGGAAAAGCGCAGATTTTTATTTACACACATGACGGAAGAAACTTAAAAACAGAGTGGACAGCGCGTGATGCTGTCACAGATGAACAGACAAATACAGCGGTGGAGGCTGCAGGAATGGAGCGGGAAGAACTGGAAAAATGGCTGAAACAGTCCTTCTATCCATATTTTTATGTGAACAGTACCAGCTTTGGAGAGTTTGATGCATTTGATGTGGAAAATTATGCGGACGTCATGGGAGAGGATAAGGTGGAAGCTATCCGGGAAAATATCTCCGATTATTGGGGAATTCATGACAGAAAAAGCCTTATGAAAACAACCGATTCCCTGTTACAAAAAGGCGATAAATATACTTATGCACAGACTTTGGAAAAATTAGGGGAAGAGGCGCTGACATTACCGGAGGACAGTATCTATTATACATACAAATTGTATGCCCCAGATGAAATGTGCAAATATCTGGGAACTTATTACGCATACAATAACATTGGGGATGCAGGAGTGGATGCATGGGACTATTGCAGATGCATCCGGTTATTTGCATTTGGCTATATATGTGGTTATATTTCGTATGACGAATATCTGATTCATGCCGCACCGCTTGCAGTCTATCTGCAGAATGAATATGATTCCTGGGAAACAATGTATGAGAGTTATTACTACGGTTATCTTATTTTTGCAGGAAGAAATAAAAACTCAAGCAGCAGCGTCATCTATAGTGACTATAGATATTACGAGATCATGGCAGATAAGACAGAGATTCCGTTTCGGACAGAAGAGAGATAATCTCACAACGGGAATACAGGAGTATTATTATGAAAATCGGTATTATATCAGACATACACAGCAACATTTACGCTTTTAAGGCATGCACAGAGTATATGGAAAAACACAAATGTGACGAGTACTTCTTTCTTGGAGATTATATTTCCGATACACCTTACACAAGAGAAACCATGGATTATCTGTATGAATTTATGGAAAACCATACCTGTTATCTGTTAAGGGGCAATCGTGAGGAGTACATGCTCACACAGCAGGAAGCCAGAAAAAAGAAATGCACAGAGCAGATGTGGATAAGTAACTCAGCAAGTGGAAACCTACTCTACACTTACGGGCAGCTTGTGGATAAAGATTTTGATTTCTTTCGGAATCTTCCAATCACATTTATTTATGAGAAAGCAGGTTATCCGTCCATTACCTGTTGTCACGGATCACCGGCGAGCAGCAGGGAACTTTTGCAGTTGAATGAGGATCCGGTAAAACAATGGTTAGAAAAGATTGACACTGATTACATGATCTGTGCTCATACGCATTATCCGGGAGAGATGACATACAAAAACAAACATTACTTTAATTCAGGCAGTGTTGGAATATCCATTGATGATGCCGGATATGCACAGTGCATGTTGTTAGAGTCCGGTGTGGAAAATGGAACAACAATATGGAAACCTCAATTTCTGAAAGTACCTTATGACAATCAGAAAGTTGCACAGGATATGATCACCGGCGGCCTGCTTTCCATAGCACCGTGGTTTGTGAACAGCAACATTCTGACAATCCTTACCGGAATCGACTGTTCAGCCAAAATGGTTGAGTTGGCAGAAAAACTTGCGTTAGAGGACAATGCTCAGACAAAGTGGCCGCACATTGATGAAAAATATTTTGAAGAGGCAGCCGTATATTATAAAATTCCAGATTACCGTGCCAGAAACAATGAAAAGGAACGTTAGAAAAAAGATAACATTTGCAGAACAAACACCATTAGATATAAATCCGGAAAAAAAACAGGAGATGATGAAAATGAATATAAGAACTGCAACATTACAAGACATCGACCAGATTGCGGCAGTAGAAAAAGAGTGTTTTCCGGCAGCAGAGGCGGCAACAAAAGAGGAATTTGAGCAGAGGCTTTCACATTATGCAGATCATTTCTGGCTGATGTTTGAGGATGACACATTAATCGCATTTGTTGATGGTATGGTGACAGATCAGGCAGATCTGACAGATGAAATGTATGAGAATGCATCCATGCATCAGGAGGATGGAGCATGGCAGATGATATTTGGTGTCAATACGCTCCCGGCATACCGGAACCACGGCTATGCCGGAGAACTTTTAAAAAGAGCGATCGCAGATGCAAAAGACCAGGGAAGAAAAGGTCTTGTCCTTACGTGCAAAGACCGGCTGGTGCATTACTATGCAAAATTTGGTTTTGAAAATGAAGGAGTTTCAGAATCTGTGCATGGAAATATCGTGTGGAATCAGATGAGACTGAAGTTTTAAAGTTCAAGTTGAATTCATGTAGATATCAGGAAAGACAGCAGGAGCGGATCAGTATGTTTTGGGAAAAGAAAACAAAAATAAGAAAACATATCATTTTTTATGGCAGAGTTCAGGGAGTAGGGTTCCGTTATTATGCAGTACAGAAAGCAAACCAGCTCGGACTGACCGGCTGGGTGAAAAACCTATATGACGGCAGCGTGGAAATGGAAGTAGAAGGCGAGGAACCGCTGATCGACCAGCTGATTATTTTTTTGCAAAATCGTACCTACGTCTGGATTGAAAATATGGATGCAAAAAGCATCCCACTGGAACATGATAACGGATTTTACGAGAGATAAAAGAAGATATAATATGCAGATGGCAGTTATGCGGATGCATGTTTGATGATAAAAAATTGAAAGAAAGTAAGGAGTGTGACAGATATGCCATGTACAACAATTTTAGTAGGAAAAAAAGCAAGTTATGATGGATCAACCATAATCGCAAGAAATGATGATTCAGGATCCGGGCATTATACTTCAAAAAAACTTGCAGTGATCAAACCGGAAGAACAGCCGAAAATCTATAAATCGGTCATTTCGCATGTCGAAATCGAGCTTCCGGAAAATCCGATGCGCTATACTGCAATGCCAAATGCAGAAGAGGGCGAAGGTATCTGGGCAGCCTGCGGAGTGAATGAAGCACATGTCGGAATGACAGCAACCGAAACGATCACATCCAATCCAAGAGTTCTCGGAGCTGATCCGCTTGTAAGATATCAGCCTGCAAAAGACGGAAAAGAAGAAATTCCTGGAGGAATCGGGGAAGAGGATATTGTATACATTGTACTTCCATACATACACAGTGCAAGGGAAGGTGTCAAACGTCTTGGCAGCCTGTTAGAACAGTATGGTACTTATGAAATGAATGGAATTGCGTTCCAGGATGCAGATGAAATCTGGTGGCTTGAGACCATCGGTGGCCATCACTGGATCGCACGCAAAGTACCGGATGATGTTTATGTCATGATGCCAAATCAGTTTGGAATGGATCAGTTCGATCTTGAGGATGCACTTTCAAACCAGAAAGAATATATGTGTTCCGCCGATCTGAAGGAGTTTGTTGAAAAATATCATTTGAACCTTTCGCAGGATGGAACATTCAATCCAAGAGATATTTTTGGCAGTCATGATGACTCTGATCATGTATACAATACACCGAGAGCATGGTATATGGCACGCTGCCTGAATCCGAGTACAATGAACTGGGATGGACCGGACGCGGACTTTACACCACTTTCTGATGATATTCCATGGTGCATGGTTCCGGAGAAAAAGGTGACGATCGAAGATGTGAAATACGTTCTTTCTTCTCATTTTCAGGGAACACCGTATGATCCGTATGCATCTTATGGAGATAAATCTATGAAAGGTGCATATCGTGCAATTGGTGTAAACCGGACAGATTTTCTGGGAATCATCCAGATGAGACCGGATGCAGGAGAAGACAGCCGGGCAATCGAATGGGTCGCATTTGCTTCGAACGTATTTAATACAGCCGCACCGTTCTACACAGATGTAGAGAAAGTACCGGAGTATTTTTCCAATACGACCGGAGATGCTTCAACAGATAATTTTTACTGGGCAAGCAGGATGATCGCAGCCATGGCAGATGCTTCTTATAGTAAATCCATTTTCCATATTGAACGTTATCAGGAAAGAGTCATGTCAAAAGGACATGAATATATCAACCAATATGATGAACTTCTTGCGAAGGAAAGCAACGCAGAAAAACGCATGCAGCTTCGTCAGGAGGCAAATGAAAAAATCGCTGATATGGTAAAAAAAGAAACGCAGGATACATTGAATAAAGTATTGTATGAGCTGAGTAATCAGATGAAAAATGCATACTCCAGATCAGACGCATAAGGAATGATTATATTTGTTGGAGAGTGGTGAAAAGTTATGAAATTATTGTTTAAACAAAGGTTGTTTTCATGGTTTGACAGCTATGATATTTATGATGAAGCCGGCAATACTGTGTATGTAGTAAAAGGCCAGTTTTCCTGGGGACATAAACTTGCAATTTATGACGCTTATGGAAATGAAGTAGGAATGGTTGTTCAGAAAGTTCTTACCTTTCTTCCTAAATTCGAAATTTATAAAAACGGCAGTTATATCGGATGCCTGAGCAAAGAATTCTCATTCCTGACACCACATTACAATATTGATTACAATGGATGGCATATTGATGGAACCATTATGGAATGGGATTATAGTATTCTTGACCAAAGCGGTTATCAGATAGCAAAAATAAGTAAAGAATTGTTTCGTATGACTGACACTTATGTTATTGATGTACAGGATCCGGAAAATGCATTAGATGCGTTGATGTTTGTACTTGCAATTGATGCAGAAAAATGTTCCAGAAATTAAATGGTTAATTGTGTTGCTGGTGAAAGAAGTAAAAAATACGCAAAAAAGTATTTCAGATCAGAAAAAGAAGAAATAGAAAATCGAAATTTAACGCTTGATAAAAGTAAAAATCGCATTTGTTCATTTGTAAAGTAATTGTACACAATGTCTGCTACGTATTGTAGCAGGCATTGTAAATGGCGGTTTCTTGTTAAAAACTCGAAAATCATTATAATGAGTTTACCAAATAATAAGGAGGACTCAAAAATGAATTTAGGAGAAAAAATCAAAGAATGCAGAAAGCAGGCAGGTTTTTCACAGGAGCAGCTTGCTGAAAGACTAAATGTATCAAGACAAGCAATTACAAAATGGGAAACTAATAAAGGTATTCCCGATATTGCTAATCTAATAGCGATTAGCGATGAATTTGGATTGAGTTTGGACGAGTTGATTAAGGATGATGTTGCCGTAAAAAAGAAAATAATTACTGATAGTTCAGCTAAAAAGTGGCACATTTTGATGATTGTATACTTGGTGGCTATCGTAGCATATATTGTTTATTTTGTAATCTGCCATAAAATATTGATGATTGGATTTTTGGTTGCTACTCTATTTATGCTGTTCTTTGAATTGAGAATTTTTATGTGTAAAGGAGAAACGAATGAAACTACTTGTGATAGATATACAAAAAGGAATAACAGATAGCAGACTTTTTAATTTTGATGAATTTATTGATAATACTTCAAGAATTATACAAGCAGCTAGAGATAATCAAATAGAGGTTATCTATTTTCAGCATGATGATGGACCAGGAACGGGATTTTCAATCGGCGATGAAGAATTCGAGATTGCAGAACAGGTGCATCCAAGGGAAGGTGAAAAGATATTTACAAAAAATATCAATAGTTGTTTCGGAAATAAAGATTTTACAGATTATGTTAAAGATGAAAATACATTAATGATAGTTGGGTTACAGACAAATTTCTGTATAGATGCAACTGTGAAATCTGCTTTTGAAAGAGGATATAAAGTAATTGTTCCACAAGGGGCAAATTCAACGTTTGATAACGACTATATGTCTGGAGAAGAAACCTATAAATATTACAATGATATGATGTGGCCAAAGAGATTTGCTACATGTGTATCTGTTGATGAGGCAATTAAGTTGATGCAAAGTTAAATTAGGAGTTATATGTGGAGGAGGATTATTATGAATACAGTTAGAATGATTTTATGTGGAAATGTTGAAGATAGCAGAATGAATCCAAGTGAAAAGGTAGGAGTAGTATCAGTGGTTTTTGTTTCTACAGAGGAGGAAAAAATTAAGAATAAACTTAAAAAATTGCAAGATAAAAATCCTGAAAAATTTTATATGGAATACGTTACTCCATTAGATGTTGACTTAACAAGTTTAGAGTACTATCCATCGATTGAAATATCAAAAAATGATTTACAATAACAGCTTCAAGTTTGTTTGTGCATTGATGGTTATCTTGAGCTTAGGAGGCGTTTAATGAAAACTGTTTTTTTACATGGGTTGGGACAAACTGCCCAGGACTGGAAAGAAGTAGTCCAACAACTATCAATTTCTGATGTCGATTGCCCAGAACTTTTTTCTTCAACAGAAGATGAAATATCCTATTCGCAGATTTTGGGTGATTTAGAACAGCGGTATTCAGAAGTAAAAGAGCCGCTTCGTA
>UMBZ01007664.1_pt1 | contig 32840 bp, 29 predicted proteins | sample 1964091 | NCBI WGS metagenome assembly UMBZ01 (sample SAMEA4835954, study PRJEB28245) | human gut metagenome | biome: gut microbiome; material: fecal sample | place: Denmark | collected 2008
AGGTAGGCTATCCTGTGCTCGTTCGTCCATCCTACGTTCTTTCTGGCGCAGCCATGAACGTTTGCCACGACGATGATGAGTTGCGTCGCTTCCTGGAGGCAGCTTCTGAGGTTTCCAAGGAGTACCCTGTGGTTATCTCTCAGTTTATGACAGAGACCAACGAGATTGAGTTCGACGGTGTGGCTCAGAACGGCGAGGTAGTAGAGTACGGTATCTCAGAACACGTAGAGTATGCGGGTGTTCACTCCGGCGACGCTACGATGACCTTCCCTGCTCAGCAGATTTCCTTCGCCACAGCCCGTCAGATCAAGAAGATCTCACGTGCCATTGCCAAGGAGCTCAACATCTCTGGTCCTTTCAATATCCAGTATCTGGCCAAGGGTCGCGACGTGAAGGTGATCGAGTGCAACCTGCGTGCTTCCCGCTCTTTCCCATTCGTGAGCAAGGTATTGAAGCGCAACTTCATCGAGACGGCAACACGCATCATGCTTGATGCTCCTTACCAGAAGCCAGACAAGTCGGCTTTCGACATCGACCGCATGGGTGTGAAGGCTTCACAGTTCTCATTCGCCCGTTTGCAGAACGCGGACCCAGTACTTGGCGTCGACATGAGTTCTACAGGTGAGGTAGGCTGTATGGGCGACACCTTCGAGGAGGCATTGCTCAACTCGCTGATTGCCACAGGCTACAAGATTCCTTCAAAGGAGAAGGGCATCATGATTTCGAGCGGCGGCACCAAGGAGAAGGCTTCCATGCTCGATGCCGCCCAGGCTCTGGTAAAGAACGGCTACACCGTTTATGCCAGCGAGGGAACTGCCAAGTTCCTCAACGACAATCATGTGAAGGCTATTGCCGTGGCTTGGCCCGACGAGGATCACAAGGACATGCCTAACGTCATGGAAATGATTGCCGACCACAAGTTCGACCTCATCGTGAACATTCCTAAGAACCATACCAAGCGAGAGCTTACCAATGGTTACAGAATCCGTCGCGGTGCCATCGACCACAACATTCCATTGATGACCAACGCACGCTTAGCCTCTGCTTTCATCGAGGCTTTCTGCACACTCTCGCAGGACGACCTGCAGATTAAGAGTTGGCAGGAGTACGAGTAATCTCGTTGTTTTTTTAGGCACGGATTACACGGATTTTACGCAGACTTTTCGCAAAATTACACAGATTTTTCGCGGATTTCAGATAAAATCAAGCCCCGCAAGGCAAGCCGCATCTATCATAAACAGGTGCAAGGCAAGCCTTGCGGGGCTTTTTTGTAGAGCGCATACTTATACCGTATATTCATGCAATAACAGGGGAAAAAGACTGATCCAACTGGGAAAAAGAATCCACCCAACTGGGAAAATATTTTTTCCCAACTGGGAAATTATTTTTTCACAGTTAAGTGCCGCTTGTCTGTGAATAAATATACGAAAGCCTCCCTGCCGTCATTTTCCCTGTTTTTACCTATTTTATTAACTAAACTTCGATAAGAAGATCACTTTCTCATTATTTTGTTGTACCTTTGCAAACAGAAATAAGAATAAAGAATGATAGTTTGTATAGCAGAGAAACCCAGTGTTGCCAAAGACATAGCCCGCATCATAGGCGCAAACTCGGCACACGACGGATATATGGAAGGTAACGGATACCAAGTAACCTGGACCTTCGGCCACTTGTGTGAGCTGAAGGAACCCGACGACTATACCCCCATGTGGAAAAGATGGAGCCTTTCGGCCCTGCCCATGATTCCACAAAGATTCGGCATCAAGCTCATCAATGACGAAGGCATCAAGCGACAGTTTGGTACCATAGAGCGACTGATGCAGGCGGCCGACAGCATCATCAACTGTGGTGACGCCGGACAGGAAGGTGAGCTCATACAGAGATGGGTGATGCAGAAAGCACAGGCCAAATGTCCCGTTAAGCGACTCTGGATTTCATCAATGACCGATGAAGCCATCCGACAGGGATTTCAGGAACTGAAAGACCAGAGTGAGTATCAGCCGCTCTACCTTGCCGGACTCTCACGTGCCATAGGCGACTGGATACTCGGAATGAACGCCACACGTCTATACACCCTGAAATACGGACAGAACAGACAGGTGCTCAGCATAGGACGTGTGCAGACTCCCACCCTTGCACTCATCGTGAACCGACAGAAAGAAATCGACAACTTCGAACCAGAACCCTACTGGGTACTTGCCACCATCTATCGCGACACACAGTTTACTGCCACAAGCGGTAAATTCACCAGCAAGGAGGAAGGCGAGAAAGCATTCAGCACCATCGCCGGAAAGCCCTTCACCGTGACTGCTGTCACCAAGAAGAAAGGCACCGAGGCGCCACCTCACCTCTACGACCTCACATCGCTGCAGGTGGACTGCAACAAGAAGTTCAGCTATTCTGCCGACATGACGCTCAAGCTCATACAGAGCCTCTACGAGAAGAAATTTACTACCTATCCTCGTGTGGACACCCAGTTTCTTACCGACGACATCTACCCCAAATGTCCTCAGATTCTCAATGGCGTGAGTCAGGCAAAAATCAACAGCCAGCAGAAATACCTGCCCATGATACAGCAACTGGCAGCAACAGGAAAGAAACTGCCCAAGAGCAAAAAGGTGTTCGACAACAGCAAAGTGACCGACCACCATGCCATCATCCCTACAGGAGTGCCACCCTCGGGACTTACAGATATGGAAGCCAATGTGTACGACCTCATTGCCAAGCGCTTCATCAGTATCTTTTATCCTGACTGCAAGTTCTCTACCACAACCGTCCTGGGCGAAGTAATCGGCGAGACTGACGGTAAAGAACAGAAGGTGGAATTCAAAGTGAGCGGCAAGGAAATACTCGAACCTGGCTGGAGAGATGTATATGCCAAGGAATCAAACAACAAAAACACCGACGAGGAGGAGTCGGACGGCAACAACAGCAAGAAGGAAAACGTAGAAGAACGCACCCTGCCCGCATTCGTGAAGGGAGAGAGCGGTGACCACAAGCCTACACTCACGGAGAAGTGGACCACACCGCCCAAATACTACACCGAAGCCTCGCTGCTCAGAGCCATGGAGACGGCTGGAAAGTTTGTGGAAGACGAAGAACTGCGCGCTGCCCTGAAGGAGAACGGAATAGGCAGACCTTCATCTCGTGCCGGCATCATCGAAACCCTCTTCAAGCGACACTACATAAGGCGACAGCGAAAAAACCTCGTTGCCACACCTACGGGTATCGAACTCATCGACACCATCAACGAGGAACTGCTGAAAAGCTGCGAGCTGACAGGTATCTGGGAGAAGAAGTTGCGCGACATAGAGCACAAGACCTACGACCCTGCCGACTTCATCAACGGACTGAAGGAACAGATCAACCAGATTGTGAAAGACGTGCTGTCGGACAACAGCGCACGCCACGTCACCATAACCACCGAGGAAGACCTCAAGAAAAAGCCTGCAGCCAAGAAAACTACGGCAAGAAAGCCTTCGGCGACTGGAACATCGCAGCCTGCGACTCCTGCGGCAAACGAAGACCCAATGGTAGGCAAGCCCTGCCCACTGTGTGGAAAGGGAACCATCATCAAGGGAAAGACAGCCTACGGATGCAGCAACTGGAAGGAAGGATGCCAGTACAGACTGCCATTCGACAAGATGTAAATCTCTGAGGTTTCGCATGTACGGAAGTTGAGTAAATCTCTGGTAAGAAAAAATAATTCACCCCTTTTTACGTTATCCTAATATGAAACATATTAGACGGAACACAATGCTTTTGCTCATCAGCAGCCTCCTGCTGATGAGCTGTGGAGCAGACAAGTATATGAAGAAAGGCGAGAAGTTTCTCGCCTTAGGCGAATACTACGATGCTGCCTACCAGTTCAAGCAGGCTTACACGCGTACGCCAGCCAAGGAGCGCGACACCCGTGGAAAACGGGCTCTGAAGATGGCTCAATGCTACCAGCGCATCAATGCCACACCCAAAGCCATAGCTGCCTATCGAAACGCCATACGCTACAACCAGGCATCGAAGGAAGACCAACTGGCCTATGCCCGACAGTTGCTCAAGAACGGCGACTACCGACAGGCTGAGAAGGTGTTCCTGATGCTCAAAGACTCCATGTCAGGAAACCAGCTCGTTGCCAACGGACTGAAGTCGGCACAGAAGGCACCCGAATGGAAGAAGCAGGGAAGCCGATACATCGTAAAACGCATGGATGTCTTCAACTCACGACGACACGACTATTCGCCCGTACTCTTCGGCGATGACTACGACCAACTTTATTTTACCTCGACACGCAACGAGGCGCTGGGAGACGAACTGAGTGGTATCACAGGCACCAAGGCTGGCGACATCTTCCTCTCAGAAAAAGACGACCGAGGGAAATGGAGCAAACCCGAGGCCATAGGCACCGGACTGAACACCGACTATGATGAGGGAGCCTGCTGCTTTACGCCCGATGGCAGGGAAATGTATCTCACCCAGTGTGTCACCGACCCCTCATCGCCACGTTATGCACAGATAGCCACCTCACCACGTTCGGATGCAGCTTGGGGAAAAGCCACGATGCTGGAAGTGACGAAAGACACACTGAGCAGCTATGCCCATCCTGCCATCTCGCCCGATGGAGAATGGCTCTACTTCGTTTCCGACATGCCTGGAGGAATGGGCGGACTCGACATCTGGCGTGTCAGACTTACGGCTGCCGGACTGGGAGGAGTAGAGAACCTTGGCGAACCTGTCAACACTCCTGGCGACGAGATGTTTCCTACCTTCCGTCCCAATGGCGACCTGTATTTTAGCAGCAACGGACATCCCGGAATGGGCGGACTCGACATCTACATAGCCAAAGTAGATGCCAAGACACGCCAATACAAGATAGAACATCCTGGTTATCCACTCAACTCAGAGGGCGACGACTTCGGAATGACCTTCGAGGGGCCTCACAACCGAGGCTTCTTCTCGTCCAACCGTAAAGACGGACGCGGATACGACCATATCTACTCGTTCAATAACCCCGAAATCGTTACCACCATCAAGGGATGGGTTTACGAGATGGGCGGTTATGAGCTTACTGCCGCACAGGTAATGGTGGTGGGCAACGACGGAACCTACAAGAAACTGCCTGTCAAGGGCGACGGCTCTTTCACTCTTCCCATCAAGCCTCATGTGGACTATCTGCTGATGGCATCGTGCAAGGGATTCCTCAATCACAAGGAAGAACTGCGTGTCGACACCGCCAAAGAGAGCAAGGAATATGTGCTGCAGTTCCCCTTGGCTTCTATCACAGCCCCGGTTCTTATCGACAACATCTTCTACGATTTCGACAAAGCCACCCTTACACCTGCCAGCACCAAGGCTCTCGACGAGCTCACAGCGCTGCTCAAGGAGAACCCTAATGTAACCATTGAGTTGGGAGCCCATTGCGACTATAAGGGAAGTGCCGAATACAATCAGCGCCTCTCACAACGAAGGGCTCAGGCTGTAGTCGACTATCTCATCGCCCACGGCATAGCCAAAGACAGGCTCACGCCAAGAGGTTACGGATGGGAAAAGCCGAAGACAGTACGCAAGAAGATGACCGAGAAATATCCATGGCTCAAGGAAGGCGACGTGCTCACCACCGAGTTTATCACCAAGCAGACCAAAGAGCATCAGGAAATATGCAACCAGCTGAACCGACGCACCGAGTTTATCGTGCTGCGTACTACCTACGGACTCTTCGACGAGAAGGGAAATCTGAAGAATCCGCCTCAGCCCAAACAAAAGAAAGAAAACAAAAACGCAGAAGACGTCTTCGACATCGACTTCTGACAATAAGCAATAACACTACATCATGACCAAGATATTACCAGAAGAGTTTATACAGCAAACCCAGGAACTGATGGGTGAGGAAATGTTTGCGCAACTTTCCGACGCCATCTGTCATTCAGAGCCGCCAACAAGTATCAGACTCAATCGGTTCAAAGCGCCACAGGGAACGCATCTTGCCGACAATAGCAGCACAGATGCTGAAGCCGAAGAGAAGACACATAATGAGTCGGGAAAAACGGCTGCCTCTATTGTGCCCTGGTGTCCCGAATATGGCAGATACCTTACAGAAAGGCCCAACTTCACCTTCGACCCACTCTTCCATGCCGGTCTGTATTATGCCCAGGAAGCCTCTTCTATGTTTGTCGACCTCGTGGTAAGACAACTCATTCACGAGCCTGTTGTCATGCTCGACCTTTGTGCTGCACCTGGCGGAAAGTCTACAGCCGTGCGTAATGTCCTTCCCGACGGCAGTCTGCTCTTCAGCAATGAACCCATGCGCACACGAGCACAGATTCTCGCAGAGAACATGCAGAAGTTCGGACACCCCGACGTTATCGTTACCAATAACTACCCCAAGGATTTCCAGAAGGCTGGCGTTCTCTTTGATGTCATCCTCGCTGATGTGCCCTGTTCGGGAGAAGGCATGTTCCGCAAAGACGACGGGGCAATAAGCGAATGGAGCATTGACAATGTAAACAACTGCAGTTCTCTGCAACGCAGCATCATCGAGGACATTTGGCCCTGCCTCAAACCTGGCGGACTGCTTATCTACTCTACCTGCACCTTCAACAAACTCGAGGACGAGTTGAACGCAGCCCACATCATCTACATGAAGGGAGCAGAACCTGTAGAACTCGATATTGACGAGGCGTGGGGCATCACGGGCAATCTGACTCACCACAATTTCCCTGTATATCGTTTTCTGCCAGGCAAGACACGCGGCGAAGGACTCTTCCTCACCGTCATGCGAAAGAACGAGGATGCAGAGACACTCGATATCAAATCCGACAGATATAACAAGAGCAGAAAAAAAATAAAGGGAAAAAGCAGGGGCAACTCACCCTATTTACACATCCCCCAGGACTGGATCAATCATCCAGAATCCTATCAGGGCGCACGCATAGGCGATCATCTGTACGCCATATCGGAGTCATGGAGCAACATCTTTGACAGCGCATCTCCCAACCTCAAAGTTCTGCACGCTGGCATCGAGATAGGAACCATTAAAGCCTCACTCATTCCTGCACAAAGTCTGGCGCTGTCTATCGACTTGTCACGCCAAACTTTCCCACAGGTAGAACTCAATTATGCCGATGCCTTGCGCTATCTGCGCAAAGAGGCTGTCAATCTGCCTGAAGGCACACCGCGCGGCTATGTGCTCGTCACCTATCGTGGAATTCCTTTAGGCTGGGAGAAGAACATCGGCAACCGTGCCAACAATCTCTACCCACAAGAATGGAAGATAAAGAGCAGCCACGTACCCGAAACCGACAAGCCTGTCATCACATGGTAAAACAGCAAGAAATAAGCCTCATCGCCTGCATTGCCCAGAATGGCGCCATCGGTTTTCACAACTATCTGCTCTACCCTATCAGGCAGGACATGCAGCGATTCAAGACGCTCACCACGGGACATACCGTCATCATGGGCAGGATGACTTATCTGTCGTTGCCCAACGGACCTTTGCCCAACAGGCGCAACATCATCGTCTCCAAGACAATGAGGAAGGAACAGAGTGCAGAGATGACATCAGCGAATGAAGCAGAATCAAAAAACAGAGAATTGTCTCATGCATCAGCACTTCAATACGAGGTGTGCCGCAGTTTGGAAGAAGCCCTTTCCCGATGCCGCGACCAAGGCGAGAAAGAAGTGTTCATCATCGGCGGAGCCATGCTCTATCGGTTAGCCCTCAGTCTTGCCACTCGTCTGTACCTCACCATCGTAGAAGATACGCCACAACAGGCAGATGCCTTCTTTCCTCTCACAGCCAACGAGGTGGAATGCTTAAACCAAGCAGGATGGAAGAAAGTGAAGGAGGAGACACATAACGAAGGCAAACTCACATTCCGATTTGTGGACTTAGAGAAATGTTTGAAAAACGTAAAAATAAAAACAACAAATCATGCTGAAAAAATTATTCGGTTTTGACCCAGCTCAAAACAAGTTGAAAACAGAGATTGCGGCAGGTATTACCACCTTCCTCACCATGGCCTACATCCTGGCCGTAAACCCCAACATCTTCAGTAGTCTTGCCTCTCAGGGCATGGATACACACGCAGTATTCACCGCCACAGTACTGGCTGCTGTAGTAGGAACACTCATCATGGCAATATATGCCAAGAAACCTTTCGGACTGGCTCCCGGCATGGGACTGAACGCCTTCTTCGTCTTCACCGTGTGCCTCACCATGGGCTATCCCTGGCAAATGGCGCTCACGGCAGTACTTATCGAGGGTTTCATCTTTATCATCCTGTCAGCAACAGGCATTCGTTCGCTGATGGTTGATGCCATTCCTGCCTCTCTGAAACGTGCCATTGGTGCAGGTATCGGCCTCTTTATCGCCTTCATAGGTCTGAAGAATGCAGGCATCGTAGCTGCCAATGCCGCCACTCTTGTGACGATAGGAAAAATAACAGAAGGCTCGGCCCTGTTGGGTGCCATAGGCATCGTCATCACCAGTGTGCTTGTCATCAAGAAAGTGCCTGGAAGTCTGCTTATCGGCATCATCGCCACCACGCTGATTGGTATTCCTATGGGCATTACGAAGATTACGGGTCTGATAGACATTCCTCCTTCGATTACCCCCATTTTCTGTCAGTTTGACTTCTCCCGCATTTTCTCTATCGACATGGTAATCATTGTGCTGACATTTCTCTTTATCGATATGTTCGACACTATGGGCACCCTGGTTGGCGTATGTACCAAGGCAGGCATGATGAGCCCAGACGGCAAGATACATGGACTGAACAAGGCTTTCATGGCAGATGCTGTGGCAACAGTGACAGGAGCCTGCTTCGGAACCAGTACCACCACTACATACGTGGAGAGTGCATCAGGCGTAGCCCAGGGCGGTAGGACAGGTCTCACGGCTTTTGTCACAGCAGTCTGCTTCCTGATAGCATTGTTCTTCGCTCCCCTGTTCCTGTCAGTTCCTGCTGCCGCTACCACTCCTGTGCTCGTCATCGTGGGCTTGTTTATGATGTCGCCCATCAAGGATATCAATATGAACGACTATGCCGAGTCGATTCCTGCCTTCATCACCATCGTGATGATGCCGCTCACATATAGCATTTCCGACGGAATCCTGTGCGGTATGATCAGTTATGTACTTATCAACGCACTGTGTGGAAGCTTCAAGAAGTTGAGCATCACCATGTGGGTATTGGCGATTTTATTCGTACTGAAGTATATTTTCATTTAGAGAAGTTAAAGAAGTTAGAGAAGTTAGAGAAGTTAAATTCTCTAACTTCCCTATTTGCGAAAGTTGCCGTTACTTATATATGAAATAAGAACCTCCATCGCTCTTACAGTATTTTTTGAGCAACGACTGTATGTATTCGGCATTGGCACGCACCTGTTGCTCGTTTCCATCATAGCCATTAATAAGCACCACAAGATGAGAGGTGTCTGACATCATCTTGGTGCGCTCATTGTCGCTGGTTGGCGTTCCAACGCCTCCCAGACTGTCTCTGTATACAGGCAGTCCCTCGATATTGATGTTTCCTCTTCCTATTCCCTCGTAAGGTTCACCGGCCTTGCCAACGCCCAGTGTTAGTGTATCGCCCTCAAACTTGTCGGCATCAAATCCTCCGATGCTGTAACCGAATGCGATGCTGGCAAGGTTGACCAGGTCGACGAGCGTGTCTCTCTGATAGAGTTGTTTGCCCTGAAGCATTCTCCTGATGAGCGCCTCGGAAGCAGGACGATAGCGCGAAGGATCTTTTCCGCAGGCACGATAAACCTTCCTTGTGGCGGCAATGCCACTCATTTCCTTCAGCGACTCTGTAGTCAGCGTGTCTCTGTATTTCTCGCCAAGGGCGTTAATCTCGTCCCACAGTTCCTGGCAATAAGGCGAGTTCTGTACATTGGCTTCCACACAAGCCCCTACGAATTTGGGGCAAACTGTTTCTATCTCTTCTGATACGATAATTTTCATTTGTTGTATGTTTTAGTTGAAGATTCCATTGCTGTTGCAAAAATACAAAACTTTTCTGACAGTAGACGAAGGTATCAGGTATAAAAAACAAGAATCCCTGCAAATCTTACGATTTACAGGGTTTATCTTGGGTGGAAGGTGGGACTCGAACCCACGACATTCAGAACCACAATCTGACGCTCTAACCAACTGAACTACATCCACCATTTGGCTTTAAAAAGAGTTATTTCTTTTAAGCGAGTGCAAAGGTACGGAATTTATTTGGAATAACCAAACAAATTCCGCATTTTTTTCTAAAAAATTACTTTGCAGGAGTTGCAGGCACCGCAGGAGCAGCCTTTTCAGCAGCATTCTGAGCAGCAGGAGCAGCATTCTGAGCAGCAGGCGCAACCTTCTTGGCAGCATCGCTGTTAGCACCTGGCATAGCAGGCAGCGCTGTCTGTTCCTGTGTAGCACCTTCCATCACGCTATTGTCGCCGATAGCCTGAGGAGCCACATAAGCACAAGCAACACTGAGGACAACCATCGCTGCAGCGAGTCCCCATGTCAATTTTTCCACTAAGTCGGTAGTCTTGCGAACTCCCATGATAGAGTTGGTTGAAGAGAAGTTGGAAGCAAGTCCACCACCTTTAGATTCCTGGATGAGCACGATGAAAATCATCAGCAATGAAGCCAGGACGATTAAAACTACAAATAATGTGTAAGCCATTTTTGATTTTTGTTATTTATTATTTTTACTATTTATTATCAGTTTCTCCAAGAATCGCATCTGGTCAGTATAGTATGCGCTCTTGTTGGGTTGTTTATGATAGAGTCGCTCAATGATTTCGTGCGCTCTCTCGTACTTGCCCTGTTTGATATATATGCGTGCGAGTGTTTCGGTGAAGATACCGCTGTTCTCTGTAGTCTCGCTGTTGCTGTTGACCTCGTCATCATCTATGGCCGGTTTGTATTCCAGCTCAGCATCAGCAGTAGCATCGAGCTTAGGCAACTGGAATCCTCCATCGTCAATGAAGTCGTCGATAAGCGCCAGCGTGCGTGAGGAGTTGTTGTCCTTTTCCTGTTCCGCATCTTCTGTCTCCATCAGATAAGCCACATAGTCGACAGCAGCGTCGGCAGGCGTAGGCTTTCGCTTGTTTTTCTGTACCGCGTCTTTCTCCTCTTCGGCATCATTGGGTATCGACTCGAGGAAGTTGTCTATCAAGTCGGAAGTTCGGTCGGAAGCATTGTTGGCATTTCCTGCCTTCTTCTCTTCCCGATTGGTTTCCTTCTTGAGTTGATAGTGAGCCGCCTCCACCATTCTGAAGATTACCTTTCGGTCGGTGATATAGATAGCAGCCTTTCTCAGTTCCTCGTCGAAACTCGGGTCGTGGAGCAGGTAGAGGTTCTGCAACATCAAAAGGCGGGCTGTCTGATAGTACGGATAGAGTGCTAACAGTGCCCGGAGATCATAAAGCGTCTCCTTGTTCATCTCCTCAGGATGTTGTATCAGTCTACTTAATTCCACGTTATAATTTCGCGTTATATTTTATTTCCTAATCTTTATATACAGAGTGTCGGCATTTGATTCTTCACCCTTTACTCATTTACCAGTTGGCCACAGTAGCATTGAAGATCTGTTCCACCAGGTCTTTCACCATCTGTGTGACGAGTTCTTCCTGTACGGCGTTCAGACTCTGCGTTGTGTCGTAGCTCTTGGTAGAGGTAAACTGGCGCTCGAAGTCCTCGGCATGGTTCTTGTTGTTGGTGAATCTCACATTGACAGTCATCGACAGCTCGGTCTGTGCAGAGTATCCCTCACTCGATACCGACTTGTTTCGCTGGCTGTACTGTGTGATTTCTCCCTCTATCTTGAGGTCTCCATTTCGCTTCACCTGTATCAGTCGGGTGTGGCTGGCGAACTCATCCTTCAGCTGATTGTTGAACATCGGTCCCATAGGTCCCCAGACATAGGAACTGCGAATAGGGAACTCGGCAAGCTCTATGGTCTTGGTTTTGGTATAGTCGATGCTGGCACCATTGAAGGCATACTTTACCGAGCATGCAGCCGTGGTGGCGATAATGGCGAAGATTACACCTATTATATATATATGCTTGAAGAGATGCTTCATTTTGTTATTTTCTTCTTGTCGTCTTAGCCTCTTGGCTTCTTTTATTTCTTCACATCGTTGTCATCGTCGTCCTCAGCCTCGTCGTTGTCGCCGAGCTTGTATGCCTTGATGCGTCGATACAGAGTTCTGTCGGATATTCCCAGTTCTTTGGCAGCTTTCTTTCGGTTGCCGTTGTTGCGTTCCAGTGCTTTCTCCACCATCTGCTTGCCCAGGTCGTTGAGGTTGAGCGTTTCCGCCTCATGTATTTCCTCCACTTCGGCATCCTCTGTGAATGGATGGTGCAACGCCTCGCTTTCCTTTTCGACAGGGGCTGGATAGCTTATGGGGGTTATGGGTGTCAGGGGCTGTGGTTCGGCAAAGCCTTTGGCTCCGTTGAGCTGTCGTGCCTCGTCGAGCTGTTTGCGCAGCGAGTTCATGTCGCGCCGCAGGTCGCTAACGTTGCCCCTCAGTTCGTAGAGAATCTTGTAGAGCAGTTCGCGCTCACTCTCATAGCTGTGGGTTCCTCCCTGCCCTGGTGCGATGGTAGCCAACTGTGTGGTCTCCTCGTCTTGCGGAATGAACCTGAGCAGCGTCTGTGCGTCGATTTCCCTTTCCTCGCTCAGTACCGACATCTGTTCGGTAATGTTCTTGAGCTGTCTCACGTTGCCAGGCCATTTGTATTTCAGCATGATGGCCTTGGCGTCATCGGTAAGCACAATTTTAGGCAGTTTGTACTTCTCGGCCATCTGCATGGCGAAGAGTCGGAACAAGAGCAGGATATCGTTTTCCCTCTCTCGCAGAGGCGGCATCATGATGGGTATGGTGTTGAGGCGATAGTACAGGTCTTCGCGGAAGCGTCCCTCGCTGACGGCCTTTCTCATGTTGACATTGGTAGCCGCCACGATGCGCACATTCGTCTTGCGCACTTCCTGTCCGCCCACGCGTATGTATTCTCCCGTCTCGAGCACTCTCAGCAGTCTTGCCTGTGTGGCGATGGGCAGTTCGCCCACCTCATCGAGGAAGATGGTTCCCTTATTGGCGATGCCGAAATACCCCTCGCTCTCGCCTATGGCTCCGGTGAACGAACCTTTCTCATGACCGAAGAGCTCACTGTCGATGGTTCCCTCAGGAATGCTTCCACAGTTGATGGCGAAATACTTCTCCCGTCTGCGTGGAGAATTGTCGTGAATGACCTTCGGAATGATTTCCTTTCCCACGCCGCTTTCTCCGATGATGAGCACAGAAAGATCAGTCGGTGCCACCTGCAGGGCGACATCGAGAGCTCGGTTCAATTCGTCGCTGTTGCCTACGATATTGTACCTCAATTTGATCTTCTGAAGTTCAGATGTATTCATTTAGCTGCCAAAATTACGCATTTTTTTTGAATTAACTGCAATATTGGCTTGAAAATAGTCCTTTTTTAACGTTTAGCCTCTGGCGAATCTGCTTTCTTCTTTGGAATAGCGAATCTCACCTTCTCGCTGTCGTCTCTTTTCTCGTGGAAGAGTTTGGGCAGTGGGTTCTCGCAGGCCTCGTCGTAACTGCTGCGATATCTGAAGGTGTCTATGGCCAGATAGACGGCATTTCTGAAGGCAGACTCATCGGCAGTATTTGTACCTGCAATCTCGTATCCGGGCGTGATATCAGCGCTGGTTCGGATGACAGGCATTCCTGCTGTATAGATAACGCCCCGTCCGTCGTTGATTGACTTGAATGGAGCTGTGGCCTGGTCGTGATACATGGCCAGAACACCGTCAAACTCTCTGAAGTCGCCATTGCCGAAGAAGTCGTCGGCAGGATATGGTCCGAAGACCTGTACGCCCTTGCCTGCCAGCTCGTCGATGGCTGGAATGATGATTTCCATTTCCTCGTTTCCGCAGCTTGTCTCCTCATTGTTCTTGGGGTTGAGTGCCAGCACGGCGATACGTGGATTGCTGATGTTGAAGTCGCGCTTGATGGTTTGCTGGAAGAGGGTTGCCTTCTCTACGATTTTCTCTGCCGTGATCTGTGCAGCAACCTCTTTGAGCGGCAGTTTCTCTGTCACCGAAGCGATGCGCAGCGTATCGCCCACGAGGATGCTGAGTCCCTTCTTTCCCTCACCGAGACAGGTCTCGATGTAGTGCTTGTGTCCCTTGAAGGCGAAGCCCTCGATGAATGCGTTCTGACTGTTGATAGGTGCTGTCACCAACACATCATACAGATCGTCTCTGAAGTCGGTCATGGCTCTGTCGAGTGCCTTCACCGCGGCCTGTCCTGACTCCTCTGTAGGCACACCCATGTCCACCTTCACCTCCTCCTCGACAGCCGCCAGAAGGTTGATGCGTCCTTCCTCGGCGTCTTCGGCCTTCTGGATGATGGAGAACTGCGCAGGCAGGTTCATGGCCTTGCGGTAGTAGGCTGCCACCTTGGGCGAGCCATAGACGATAGGCGTGCAAAGCTCCAGCATCTCGGGCTCTGCAAAGGTTTTAAAGATCAGTTCGTATCCGATACCATTGGTATCTCCATGGGTGATAGCCACCCTGATTTTCTTGTTGTCCATTTTGGATTCTTATTTTATTGTAGAAAGAGCAGCCTCGAGCTGCTTGATTAGTATTTTCTTTTTCTTTTCGGGCGCATAGACGAAGCCAATGACAGCCATGCTGCCCCGTGTCCTCATCACGTAGGGTCCGCCCATGGCATCGCCCTTCATCTCCCACAGTCCCCGCCTCATTCCCTGTCTGTCGGCCTGGCTCATGTCGGCAAGCTGCATGTACATGCCGTCGGTCTCGCCGGGCAAGTTTCGCTTCAGGGCGCTGTCGGCCTGGGCCTTCAGGTCGTCACGGCTCCGACCGTGGCTCTTGGTCTTGAAGAATATCAGGCTCTGCATTCCCGTGCTGGCATTGTCGGTGAGCCATGCGAAGTCTTTGGCTTGCTTACCGGCATTCATCGAGGCAGGAATCCTCATGCTGATGCCGAAGCGCTGCCTCATCTCCTTCTGTCTGTCGGGATTCTGTGGCACGGCGGTGGCAAGATGCCGTAGCTCCGATGTGTCGAAGAGGCTCCTCAGCTTCCCGCCGTCCAGCCTGTGGCGAAGCTGCTCAGCCGACTGTGCCTGTATGTAGACGACGGTCTGCGGCACGGCACTCACGTCTTTCCTCATCTTCACGGCATAGCCTTTGTTATGGGCATTGATGTCCACCACGATGCGGTTTCTCACCAGCTGGTAGCTTCCGCGCACCTTTCCCTTCCTCACCTGTATAAGGCTGAACATCGGTTCGGGCTGTGGCAGATGCGGCATATCGGCCGTCATCATCCGGGTCACGATGCTGTCGCTGTCGCCTTCCAGCACCACCTCGTAGGGCAGCCCGGTGCTTGCGGGTTTTCTTCCACCCATGCCATCGCAGCCGACGAGTGTCAGCGCCAGGCAGCACAGCGCGGCACTAAGCCTGTTCGTTCTCATGCTGTCTTATCTCTCCTATCTTCTTCGATGTGCTCAGCAGTCCGCAGGCAGCATAGATGTCCTGTCCACGGCTGGCGCGGATGGTGGTGAACACACCGTGCTGGGTCAGAAAGTCGCGGAACTGCTCCATCTTCTCGTCGCTCACTCCCTGCAGCGGGATGTCGGGAATCTGATGGAAGCGTATCAGGTTGAAGCGGCAGTCGAGCCCCTTCACCAGCCTGATGATGGCCTTGGCGTGCTGCATGCTGTCGTTCAGCCCCTTGAAGACGATGTATTCGAACGAGAGTCGGCGCTGATGCGAGAAGTCGTAGTTGCGCAACAGTTCCACCACCTGTTCTATTCCCATTCCTCTCTCTGCCGGCATCAGCTCGGCACGCTCTGCCGGTATCGGGTCGTGCATGGAGATGGCCACGTGGCACTCGCTCTCCTCGAGGAATCGTTTCAACTTATTCTTCACGCCCACCGAACTGACGGTGATGCGCTTGGGGCTCCATGCCCAACCATAGTCGGCAGTCAGGATGTCCGTGGCACGGAGCACATTGTCGAGGTTGTCCATTGGCTCGCCCTGGCCCATGAACACGATGTTGGTCAACTTGTCCACCTCGGGCAGCGAGTATATCTGGTTGAGGATGTCGCCTGCAGGCAGACTGCCCTCAAACCCCTGCTTTCCTGTCTGACAGAACAGGCAGTTCATCTTGCACCCCACCTGTGACGATACACAAAGCGTGGCGCGGTCTTTGTCGGGGATGTAGACCGTCTCGACAAACTTTCCGCTCCGTGTGGGGAACAGATACTTGATGGTTCCGTCTACCGAGTGCTGTGCGTCGGAATATCCGAAGCATCCTATTTCGTATTCTTCAGCCAGCTTGGCACGGTTGGCTTTCGATATGTTCGTCATCTCGTCGATGCTCTTCACATGCTGCTGATAGAGCCATTTTGCCATCTGTCCACCGGTGAAGGCAGGCATGCCCAAATCCTTGGCCACCTGCTTCAGTTCGGCGAGTGTCAGACCGAGAAGATATTTTTTTTCGTTATTCATAGTGCAAAGATACGCTTTTTTGCTGAAAAATTGTTATCTTTGCCACATATTTTAAGATAATAAGCAAAAATGAGAGAAAAAATAGACCTTTTCTTGCCTTTTGAAGCCTTGGAGAAGGGTGAAGAAACGCTGCTCGAGCTTCATGAGAACAAGACGGTTCAACATATCAATCTGCTGGTAAGCAGCGACTTTGCCTCGCAGCACCAAGTGCCCGAAGGCTGTACCTTTGTAGTAATCGACAGAATGGAGTCATCCAACACGGTGATGAGCATAGCCGAGAACACGGATGCCGACTATCTGCTGTTGTGCACCAGGATGACGTCGGTGCGCTGGGGGCTCTATGCCCTGGAACGCTTTCTGCGCACTGCCGACGACACGGGAGCGGTGATGGTCTACAGCGACCACTACTCCTTGGAGGAAGGCGCCCTGACGAAGCATCCCGCCATCGACTATCAGGCAGGAAGCCTCCGCGACGACTTCGACTTCGGCAGCCTGTGGCTCATCAAGTCGCAGGCGCTGCTCGACTATGTGGCGCAGACTGACCGTGTGGATTATCAGTATGCCGGACTCTACGACCTGCGCCTGTATCTGAGCAGAAAGGGCGAGATATTCCATCTCAACGAATATCTCTACACCGAGGCCGAGCTCGACACCCGCAAGAGCGGCGAGAAACAGTTCGACTATGTCAATCCGCGCAACCGCGAGGTACAGATTGAGATGGAGCGTGCCTGCACAGCCCATCTCGAGAAGGTGGGAGCCATCGTCGACACCAACTTCTACCGCCAGCCCGACTTCGACGAGCAGGACTTCGCCTGCGAGGCCTCTGTCGTCATTCCCGTGTTCAATCGCGAGAAGACCATTGCCGACGCCGTGAAGAGCGCCCTGTCCCAGAAGACCAACTTCCCCTATAATGTCATCGTGGTCAACAACCATTCCACCGACAGCACCGGTGAAATTCTCGACTCGATAGACGACGGGCGCCTGATACAGATAGTGCCCGGCCGCACCGACCTGGGCATCGGCGGCTGCTGGAATGTGGCTGTCAACAGCGACCATTGCGGAAAGTTCGCCGTACAGCTCGACAGCGACGACCTGTATTCCTCACCCAAGACACTGCAGAAGATCGTCGACGCCTTCCACGAGCAGAAGGCAGCCATGATCATCGGCTCGTACCGCATGTGCGACTTCGACCTCAACACCCTGCCCCCGGGACTCATCGACCACAAGGAATGGACCGAAGACAACGGCTGCAACAACGCCCTGCGCATCAATGGTTTGGGAGCACCACGCGCCTTCTTCACACCCTTGGTGCGACAGATACAGTTCCCCAACACCTCCTATGGCGAAGACTACGCCCTGGGACTGGCTTTCTCGCGCCGTTACCGCATAGGCCGCATCTACGACGAGCTCTATCTCTGCCGCCGCTGGGGTGGCAACAGCGACGCAGCCCTCAGCGTGGAGCGGGTGAATGCCAACAACCTATATAAAGACCGCCTGCGCACCATGGAGCTCAAGGCCCGACAGCAGATGCTGCAGGGCAAGGCCGACATCATGGAGGACAGCAGCATCTCGCGCTTCTTCAACCGACAGTTGGAGATGTGGGAAGACGCACGCCACCGCTTCCGCGACCTCAAGCACGTAGAGGTGCGCCAGCTCTCCGACCAGCTGAAGGTGCAGTTCAATCCTGCACGCATCGTCAGCACAGGCGCCAAGATAGACAAGCACACACTCGGCGAGCGCCCCTGCTTCCTGTGCGAGCGAAACCGCCCCAAGGAACAGATGACCAAGCAGATAGACGACCACTTCCAGCTTCTGGTCAACCCGTTCCCCATCCTGCCGGTCCACTTCACCATTCCCGCCACCAAGCACCAGCCACAGTCCATCTACCGCCATTATGGCGAGATGCACAGACTGCTGTCGCTCCACAGCGAGCTGATGGTGTTCTACAACGGTCCTAAGTGTGGCGCCTCAGCCCCCGACCACCTGCACTTCCAGGCTGGCACAAGCGGCGTACTGCCCCTGCAGACCAACTGGCAACGCCTCTCGCGCAACCTCACCGACGTCATCTCGCTCACCGACGACGAGAAGATTTCCGTGCTGCGCGACTTCCTCGTGCCCGCCTTCGTCATCATCTCGAAGAGCGAGGACAGCGACGAGGAACTCTTCCATCGCCTCTATCGCTCCATGCCGATGCGTGGCGACGAGAGCGAGCCCATGATGAACATCATCGCCTGGCGAAAGGGCGACGAGTTTATCAGCGTCGTCATCCCGAGAGAGAAGCACCGCCCTGACGCCTATTTCGCCGAAGGCGAGGCCCAGATGATGGTTTCGCCAGGAGCGCTCGACATGGCAGGACTGATCATCACTCCGCGCGAGGAAGACTTCAGCAAGATCAACCTCGACAAAGCCACAGCCCTGCTGCGCGAGTGCGGCATTTCGACAGAGAAGATGGAAGCCATCGTCAGCAATCTCAAGGCCTCTGCCGCGACCGCTCACGAGCATCCGCTCCAGCTGCTTGCCGGCAAGGGCAAACAGCCCAACGTGAACGTGGGCATCGTGAGCGGACAGAAGATTCACTTCTCGCTCAACAAGCCTTACCTGGCCAAGGGCGAGATGGTGACGGGCGAACAGGAAGTGGCGTTCTCCGAGGGCGGCATCCTGTGGAACGGCAACCAGTACAGCTCGCTCACCTTCCATCCGCAGAGCGCCGACGCCTCCTTCTCGCTCAGCGACGTGACCATAGGCGTCAACTTCCATTGGGAACGCAAGGAGACACAGACCTTCCTCGGCACCCTGCACTTTGTGGTGGAGTCGGACAAGATATGCGCCATCAACGAGCTGCCCGTAGAGCGATACCTCGAGAGCGTCATCTCGAGCGAGATGAGCGCCACGTCGAGCCTCGAGCTGCTCAAGGCCCATGCCGTCATCTCCCGCTCGTGGCTCCTGGCACAGATGAAGAAGCGCCGCGAGGTGGCTGAGTCGGGCAACAACTTCTTCTCCTTTGTCAAGAAAGACGACCGACTCATACGCTGGTACGACCGCGAGGACCACACCATCTTCGACGTCTGCGCCGACGACCACTGCCAGCGCTATCAGGGCATCACCAAGGAGACTTCGCCCCATGTGGCAGAAGCCATCCGGCAGACCAAGGGACAGATCCTGATGGACGGCGACGACATCTGCGACGCACGCTTCTCGAAGTGCTGCGGCGGTGTCACCGAGGAGTTCCAGTACTGCTGGGAGGACACACCGAAAAACTATCTCAGCAGCGTGCGCGACATCATACAGGGCGTGAAGTCTGTCGGCTCCGCATCTCCAGCCCCACTGCCCTCGCTGCAAGACGAGGCTGCTGCCGAAGCCTGGATCCGCTCCAACCCTCCTGCCTTCTGCAACACCACAGACAAGAAGATACTCTCGCAGGTGCTCAACGACTACGACCAGGAGACAGCCGACTTCTACCGCTGGAAGGTGACGCTGACCCAGGAGAAGCTGAAGCAGCTGCTCGACGAGAAACTGAAAATGAGCTTCGGCGACATCCTCGACCTTCAGGCCGAAGAGCGAGGCAAGAGCGGACGCATCAGCAAACTGCGCATCGTGGACACCGAGAAGACATTCGTCATCGGCAAGGAACTCGAGATACGCCGTGCCCTGAGCGACACACATCTCTACAGTTCTGCATTCGTGGTCGACAGATGCGACATCGACGAGAAAGGCGTTCCGCAGCGCTTCGACATCATCGGAGCCGGATGGGGACACGGTGTGGGACTCTGCCAGATAGGTGCTGCCGTCATGGGCGAGGAAGGCTTCGACTACGACGCCATCCTGTTGCACTACTATCAGGGAGCCGAAATCAAGAAAGTATATAAATAGAGAAGTTAAAGGAGTTAAGAAGTTAAGGAGTTAAGAAGTTAAGGAGTTAAGAAGTTAAGAAGTTAAGGAGTTAAGGAGTTAAGACAATAGCTTTTGTGGGCTTGAAATTAAACATAAATATTCCCTCAAGGCATTTGTCTTAACTCCTCAGCGACCGAAGGGAGCGATAACTCCTTAACTCCTTTAACTCCTGAAAAAAACTCCTGAAAAAACTCCTGAAAAAAACATTTCAAAAAAGTGGCAACAAATAAAAACAGCAGGAGTCCCTGGGCTTGGATTCCAACCTTATATTTTGCAGAAGGACTGCCCAACATCATCGTCACGGGTCTTTCTGTCGTAATGTACATGCAGATGGGACTCACCGACTCTGAGGTGGGCCTCTACACAGGCTGGCTGGCCCTGCCATGGGTCATCAAACCCCTGTGGAGTCCGTTCATCGACTTGCTGAAGACCAAGCGCTGGTGGGTGCTCACCATGCAGGCGCTCATCGGAGCAGCCCTGGCAGGCATCGCCTTCTCCATCCCCACGGCATTCTGGTTTCAGGCCACGATGTGCTTCTTCTTCCTCATCGCCTTCTGCAGCGCCACGCACGACATCTCTGCCGACGGATTCTACATGATAGAGCTCGACGGGCACAACCAGACCAAGTATGTGGGTCTGCGCAACACCTTCTACCGGCTTGCCATCATCTTCGTCAACGGCGTCTTAGTGTCGCTGGCAGGCGTCCTGCAGGTAGTGTTCCGCAACCAGATACGCTTCTCGTGGGCGCTGATATTCTATGGTCTGGCAGGCATCTTCATCGCGCTGTGGCTCTATCACAGCCGTTTCATGCCGCGTCCTGCCGACGATGTGCAGACCGAACGGAGCGTGGGCGAAGTGGCTCACGAGCTGAAGAACATGTTCGGCACGTTCTTCCAGAAGTTTCCCGTCAAGGAAACCATCTGCGTCATGCTCTTCCTCCTGCTCTATCGATTCCCCGAGGCACTGCTCAACACCATGACCAAGACCTTCATCCTCCGCCCCAACTCACAGGGCGGACTGGGACTCTCGCCCCAGGAATATGGCTTCGCCAATGGCACCGTCGGACTCATCGGACTCCTCCTGGGCGGCATCATCGGCGGCATCCTGGTGAGCCGCGACGGCATGAAGAAGTGGCTGTGGCCCATGGTCATGGCGATCACGCTGCCCGATGCTGTCTACATCTTCCTGAGCTACTCGCTCAACTCCAACCTCATCGTGGTTTCCTCCTGTCTGTTTGTCGAGCAGTTCGGCTATGGCTTGGGCTTCACCGTCCTCACCCTCTACATGCTCTTCTACAGCCAGGGCAAATTCAAGACCTCCCATTATTCCATCTGTACGGGCATTTCCTATCTCGGCCTCATGCTTCCCGGCATGCTCTCGGGCTATCTCAAGGACATGGTGGGTTATCGCCTGTTCTTCATCATCGTCATGGCGTGCTGCACCATCACCTTCGTAGTCACCGCCTTCCTCAAGATCGACCCCGACTTCGGAAAGAAAGAACCCATTCCCCTCGATGCCGAGGAAGAAGAGGAAGAATAAGGGGGGAGTAATTCCCATAAGAAAAGGCCGCCGTGATGCTTCGTCGTCAGCAGGCTTCAGCCATCATCTCTGCCAGAGAGAAGATTGTTGAAGGCGCTGTCTCGATGGTGAAGATGGCATTGCAGAAACTGAGCGACGAGGAAGTAGTCGAGCTGGACGACGACAAGAAGGCTGCCATGGTCAGCAACCTGCTCGTAGTGCTCTGTGGCGACGACACCGCCCAGCCTGTGGTGAATACGGGTACATTGAATCATTAACAGCATGGCTAAAAAAGAGACAACTACAAAAAGTTTTATATTACGCATCGATTCGGAAACGATGAGTGCCATTGAGGCATGGGCTGCTGACGAGTTCCGCTCCACCAACGGCCAGTTGCAATGGATTATCTCCGAAGCGCTGCGCAAAGCAGGCAGACTGCCTAAGAAAAAGAAAACTGCAACGAATACTTAACTGAAGTTTCGCATGCATGGAAGTTATAGAAGTTAAATAAAATTTGAATCAAATGAAAAACAAACTGTTGCATTTTGCGCTCGACCTGTTCAGTGCCAGCGATGACGAGGAGCAGGACAGCATCTTCGCACAAGTCAAGATTTATCGCACAGCAAGTGTCAGAATTTTCGAGTACGTCATCGGAATCCTGTTGCTTGCCATTTGGCTCCTCACCATCGTAAACATCACTCATGTCGCAGCCGAGGAATGGCACTCTTGTCTTATCATCGCCATCTGCGGCACAGTCAGCACAGGTCTCAGCTTCCGTCACAGCTATCATCCGTCGGCCTCCGATCTGCCATTCGTCAAGATAGTCAACGCCCGGCAAGTACGCTGCCTGTCGCTTTGCGGTCGCCTGCAGTCTGTTGTTTATGCCCTCTTCTTCATATGGGCCGGCTGTGCGGAATGGATAGAGAGCGAGAGCATCTTCTTAGGCGGAATGATAACATGCTTAGCCCTTTTGGTTCTGAATTGCATATTCTTTACCTACAAGATATACAAGTTGCGAAACCTGGTAGAAGTAGAAGCCCCTTCGCCCACTATCCGGAACGAGAAACTCCTCATCGTCGGCACATTGGTGTTGTCCATAGCTGTAGGGTTCGGAGTACATTATATTCCGTTCTGGGACAGTCTGCCTGGTCTGCTGAGTGGATTTTTGAGGGGCTTAGTCTCCATAGCCCTGATTGCCGGCATCATCTGGGCTGGCAACAGATTCTTCGGCCTTTTCCGCGAAATAGACAAAGAGAGTTCTGATTCGCCCGACAAACAATAACACCCTCCCAACAGCAAAATGCTGTCATCGGTCAGGTCAGAGAACCCGTCAGATGGCAGCATTTTTTCATTCTCAGCATCAAAGACCCGAGAAATAAGTCTTCAGCGCCGCTACATATTCCTGCATGGCCTGTCGGCCAGCCTCAGTCATTCTGCAGACTGTTCTCGGCTTGGAGCCCGAGCCGTCAGTCTCCTTCTCGATATAGCCAGCCGAGGCAAGTTTGTCCAACTGCACACTCAGGTTGCCCGCTGTAGCCTCCGTTTTCTCCTTCAGATACACGAAGTCGGCTTCTTCAGCACTCAGCAACACCGACATGATGGCAAGTCTCAACTGACTGTGTAATAGAGGATTCAGTTCCTGCATCATTTACGCTGTTTTTTTGATTGATAGTTCAGATAATGTCCTGGCGCGACAAGCGTTATCGCCGAGGAAACCGCCATCAGCATCGGCCATGCCAGGCTAATCACTGCGCCCGTGCATAAGTCATGCAGGAAGCCCACTCCCGTCATGACACCTATCAAGCCGCACAGCTTCAGCAGCTCTTCCTTCAGAATGGTTCCGGTGCAGTAGGTTCCTATACCGGGCAGCAACAATCCCAGCAGAAACATTCCCGACCAGCCTTCCATCTCGGCCCAATACACGAGACTGTAAGAAGCATAGGCGGCAAACACCCCCGCCAGGCACGCCCAGATGCTGTTGATACTCTTCGAGGTGTACGTAGAAGGCACATTCTTTTTCTTTCTTCCAGCTATCAGCGTGGCGACGCCACCCATAACGGGAATGCCCAAGTAAAGCCATCCCCAGGCTCCAGGACCAGTATATGCCGCAACAAAGACAGCAAGCGACACGACCATACACACATAACCCCAAATCAGGAACGTATTGCCCGAACCTACTGTCGAATCCCTTCTTGTCTGCTCTATCATCTGGTTGATGAGCTCAAGGCTCTCCTGCTCAGAAATCTTCTTTTCTTCCATTTTTCTTTTAGTTTGCGACTCCTTATATAATAAAGGAGTCCGGTTGAACACTTAGTTTATTTTATAAACCATGAGTGTAAAAAGAGAAGCAAGGAGGTCGACTCTCACTTGCTTTAAGCTAGCATGATCACTCTTCACAATCATGATTTCGGGCACAAAGATAACATAGTTTATTTTATAAACCAAACTTTTTCCCTCAAAAAAACAAATATTTAACTTTAGTTTACAAAATAAACCATTCCCCCCTTATGGACTGCAGAGGGGTTATTTCTCCTCTTCTCATAGCATGAAAAGTAGTTTCTTCTTGACCAAGAAGGCTGTTGGTTATAACTTACAACGACCGAAGGGAGTGATAACTTATGAACTTGCTAAAGTTCAGTAAATATAAAAAACATTTTTATCTTTTGCATTTTGTAAGTTTTATTTACTACATATTCTTTCTTAAAACTTGCTATTTTGTGATTGTATATTTTTACATTTCGTTCTCGGGCTTTAGTTTGCATTTTTATGCATAAACATAATTCCTTTGCATTATGGAAAAATATCCATATTTCGCAGATAAAATCTGCATAAACACTACAAAACCTTTGATTTTTGTTCATTTTTTCATCCCGGCGCAGCAAATATCATTGCATAACGGAGAGGGAGAAACTGTTTCCTACTCTTCATCATTTCCTTGCTTTTTGCAAGAGGATTGGAAGCCAAAATGTAATTTATTTTATCTTAATTTATTTAGGGTGATTCCGGTCAAAGTGGTCATGGTCATTTTGGTCAAATTCGATTTTTGATGAAGTTTCGCAAGATTTAGTCATTAGTCATTAGTCATTTTCGTCTTTGGAAGCCATCTTTGACAGACAGGAACAAAAAGGCATAAAAAAGCGGAGCACGATTTCACAACCACACTCCGCGCAAACTTAAACAACCAATAAAAGAAATAGATTGATCGTTCAATTTCTGTTCTGTATCTGATGAAGAGTTAACAGCGCACTCCGCTACGCACGGCGGAGTGCAGCCGTTTGAAATGTTACGATATTATCGGATGAACAGGAGCTCACGATACTTAGGCAGCGTCCAGAGCTCGTCGGCTACGGTGAGCTCCAGCTTGTCTATCTGATAACGGATTTCCTCCATCTTTGGAGCCACCGTGTCGTGGTAAGCAATTGCCTTGTCGTGCTCGCTCTCTATCTTGTTGGCCACCTTGCGGGCATTGACCAACTCCTCGACACCGGTCTCGATGATCTGTGTGCGCTCGGCTATCTTCTTGATGATGTTGATGTTGCGGGCGGTGAGCTTCTTGCCCTCGTCCTCGCCGAAGATGTCGATCATGTTCTCCACATTCTTTGCCAACTGGCTCTGATAGTGGGTGGCGACAGGGATGATATGGTTCATGGACAGGTCGCCCATCACACGGGCCTCGATCTGTATCTTCTTGGTGTAGGTCTCCCACTTCACCTCGTTGCGGGCCTCGAGCTCGTTCTTCTTCATCACGCCCATGCTCTCGAACATCTCGATGGATGCTGGGTCGAGATAGCGCTCGAAGATCTTAGGACAGCTCTTCTCGCAGTCGAGACCGCGCTTGGCAGCCTCTTCCACCCACTCATCGCTGTAACCGTTGCCGTCGAAACGGATAGGCTTGCAGGCCTTGATGTCCTGGCGAACGATGTCGATGATGGCTGAGGTCTTGTCCTCGCCCTTGGCGATGAGTGCGTCGACACGCTTCTTGAAGTCGGTGAGAGCTTCGGCTACTGCGGTGTTCAGCACGATCATGGCTGAGGCACAGTTGGCCTCGCTACCTACGGCACGGAACTCGAAGCGGTTGCCGGTGAAGGCGAATGGTGAGGTACGGTTGCGGTCGGTGTTATCGATCATCAACTCAGGAATCTCAGGAATGTCGAGCTTCATGCCCTGCTTGCCTGCCACAGTGAAGAGGTCTTTCTTGTCGGCCTTCTCGATATGGTCGAGCAGGTCGGTGAGCTGCTTGCCAAGGAAGGAGGAGATGATGGCTGGTGGTGCCTCGTTGGCGCCCAGACGATGAGCATTGGTGGCACTCATGATGGATGCCTTGAGCAGACCGTTGTGACGGTATACGCCCATGAGGGTCTCGGTGATGAAGACTACAAAACGAAGGTTGTCCTCTGGTGTCTTGCCTGGACCATGGAGCAGGATGCCGGTATCGGTAGAGAGACTCCAGTTGTTGTGCTTACCCGATCCGTTGATGCCTGCGAAGGGTTTCTCGTGCAGCAGGACACGGAATCCATGATGGCGTGCCACCTTCTTCATCAGGCTCATGAGGAGCATGTTGTGGTCGACAGCCAGATTGGTTTCCTCGAAGATTGGTGCCAGCTCAAACTGGTTGGGCGCTACCTCGTTGTGACGTGTCTTGCAAGGGATGCCGAGTTCGAGTGCCTGTATCTCAAGGTCTTTCATGAAAGCCTGTACGCGCTCGGGGATGGCTCCGAAGTAATGGTCGTCCATCTGCTGGTTCTTGGCTGAGTCGTGACCCATCAGGGTGCGGCCTGTAAGCATCAGGTCGGGACGGGCTGCATAGAGGCTCTCATCGACGAGGAAGTACTCCTGCTCCCAACCCAGGTTGGAAATGACTTTCTTCACATCGGGATTGAAGTAGTGGCATACGTCGGTGGCTGCCACGTTGACGGCATGGAGTGCACGGAGCAATGGTGCCTTGTAGTCGAGTGCCTCACCGGTGTAGGAGATGAAGACTGTAGGAATACAGAGTGTATCATCGATGATGAATACTGGCGATGTAGGATCCCAGGCAGAATAGCCACGTGCCTCGAAGGTGGAGCGGATACCGCCTGATGGGAATGAGGAGGCGTCTGGCTCCTGCTGTACGAGCAACTTGCCTGAGAATTGTTCGATCATACCGCCCTTGCCGTCGTGCTCGATGAAGGCATCGTGCTTCTCGGCTGTGCCCTCGGTAAGAGGCTGGAACCAGTGTGTGTAATGGGTTACGCCATTCTCGTCGGCCCACTGCTTGATGCCCTTGGCCACGGCGTCGGCGATGTTGCGGTCGAGTCGTGCGCCATTGTCGATTACGTCTACCAGTTTCTCATAAACATTGGCTGGCAGATACTTGTACATCTTCTGTCGGTTGAATACCTTCTTGCCGAAGAACTCACTGGGTCGCTCACCGGGAGCTGCCACTTCAGCTGGCTTTCTCTTGGAAGCCTCTGATACGGCTTCAAATCTTAAATTGCTCATACCTTTATATATTTTATGTTGAATTATTTTACTGATTATTCTTTCCCCATCCACTTGGCGATTCGCTGCATCGCCTCGCGGCAGTCGTCGTGCTCGCCAAAGGCAGTGAGACGGATGTAGCCTTCGCCCGAAGGACCGAATCCTACGCCCGGGGTGCACACCACGCTGGCTCCATAGAGCATCTCTTCGAAGAACTTCCAGCTGGGGGTGTCGCCTGGTGTCTTCACCCAGAGATAAGGTGCATTCTCGCCGCCGTAGACGCGGAAACCGAGGCGCTGAAGCTCTGCCCGCATGTAGTGGGCGTTCTCCATATAGTAGGCGATGGTGGCCTTGACCTGTTCCTTGCCCTCGGGGGTGTAGATGGCTTCGGCTGCGCGCTGACTGATGTAGCTGGTACCATTGAACTTGGTGCACTGGCGACGGTCCCAGATGGGGTTGAGTGCTACTTCCTCGCCACTCAGCGTCTTCGCCTTCAGCTCTTTGGGCACGATGGTGTAACCGCATCTCACACCCGTGAAGCCTGCCGTCTTGGAATAGCTGTGGAACTCTATCGCCACCTTGCGGGCGCCTCTGATCTCGTAGATGGAGTGTGGTATCTCGGGATCGGTGATGTAGGCCTCGTAGGCTGCGTCGTAGAGGATGATGCTCTCGTTCTTGATGGCATAGTTCACCCACTTGCGAAGCTCGTCCTTGGTGATGACGGTGCCGGTGGGATTGTTGGGATAACAGAGGTAGATCATGTCTACACGGTGGTCGGGAATCTGGGGTGTGAAGTCGTTGCCTTCATTGCAGGGCATGTACACCACATTGCTCCAGTGTCCGTTCTCGAAGACACCCGCGCGTCCTATCATCACATTGCTGTCGATGTAGACAGGATAAATGGGGTCGGTGACGCCGATGTTGTTGTCCCATCTCAATATCTCCTGTATGTTGCCGGTGTCGCTCTTGGCTCCGTCGTTGACAAACACCTCGTTGACATCGAGATGGATGCCGCGTGGCAGGAAGTCGTTCTTGATAATCGCCTCGCGCAGGAAGTCGTAGCCTCGCTCAGGACCGTAGCCTCGGAAGGAAGCCTGCACTGCCATCTCTTCCACCGCTTTGTGCATGGCCTGGATAACGGCCGGACAGAGAGGCTGGGTCACGTCGCCAATGCCCAAACTGATGACTCGCTGCTTGGGGTGCGCTATCTTGTAGGCGTTCACCTTCTTGGCGATGTCGGCAAAGAGATAATTGCCGGGAAGCTTCAGGAAATGTTCGTTTACTAATGCCATATTCTTATTCTCCTTTTATTATGTATATTTAAGTTTGCCGTAATTTTTGTTCTTCATTCTTCATTCCCCGGCAGGGGAATTTCTCCCTCGAAGGCGAAGGCTGCCGGGCCTGTCATGTAGACATGGTCGTCGGCCTCGCTGTATTCGATCTGTAGGGTTCCGCCATCCATCACTATGTTGCTCTTCCGGCTGGCACGTCCTGTGAGGAAGGCTGCCACAGCCGTGGCGCAGGCGCCTGTTCCGCAAGCCATCGTGATGCCGCTGCCCCGTTCCCATACCCGGGTGCGGATGGTGTCGGCATCGGTGAGCTGCGCGAACTCGATGTTGCAGCGCTGGGGAAATGCCTCGTTGTATTCGAGCAGCCTGCCGTAATGCGCGATGTCGATGGTGTCGATGTCATCGACAAAGGTTACGAAGTGAGGATTGCCCATGCAGACATAGGTGCCTTCGAAGATGCGCTCGTCGGCGGCAAGCACCGAAGGGCCTACGAACTGTTCCTGGTTCTGGAGTAGTGGCTTCAGCATGTCTACCGTCACCGATTCCACCTCATTGCCATCCTGAATATGCAGTTTCAGTATCTTGACACCCGAAAGGGTTTCCAACCGAATGGTGTCCTTGTGGGTGAGTCCTTTCTCGTAGAGATATTTTCCGATACAACGACTGGCATTGCCGCACATCATGGCTTCGGAGCCGTCGGCATTGAATATGCGCATCGAATAGTCTGCACGTCTGCCGTCGTGGGGCTTGCCTATGAGAACCAGTCCGTCGCTGCCTATTCCTGTATGGTAAGCACTCCAGGCGATGGCGGCTTTCTCGGGATCGGGAATGTCGTAGAGCTGTGTGTCGACGTATATGTAGTCGTTGCCGGCTCCCTGCATCTTAGTGAAATGAACTGTTCTTCTCATATTGCGTTGTTGTTTGCCTTTTTGTTCTACTTCTTGTTATTGTTTGACTTTTTGTTATGTTATCCGCCGTTTCAATAACTTTTTGTTTCTTTTCGTGTGCAAAGATACGACATTTTGTTTTCTTATCCGTATTTTTTTATGCAAAATAAATCTAAAAATATACTCATTCTTACAGTTTGCTATATATGGGCGGTGTTTTAATTACAATTTATCACCATTGAAAGCTCACGTCATGATAGTTTGCTCTTGTTTTCGTGTTTCGTGGTTTCATCTTCGTGCTTTTTCATGGCTTCCTGCTGTCATGATGCAAAACGTCACCTCCTTTATACAGAAAGTAGCACTCCACTCGCGCATACATAATAGAAACTTTCGATTTTGCAAGTTTTCCCCACACGCCCTGAAGGGGCAGAAACTCTTAGCCCAGGGCATCGCCCTGGGTAATTACGGCAGCAAACCAGTCGCCCTGTAAGGGCAAAAGCTTTAAAATACCGGACAATATACAAAGCTTTTGCCCTTTCAGGGCGCCTTTCTGATTGTCATTGTACCCAGGGCGATGCCCTGGGCTAAGAGCTTTTGCCCTTTCAGGGCGTGCTGCTTCTGGAAGCTTTTGGGCCTTCAGCCCGTACTTAAACCACTTGCGAAACTTGAGTCAAAGAATTATTCCTCATGAACCTCGCTCAGCATCTTCTCTATGAGGCGGGGAACACCATAACAGTCTATTTCCGACTCGGGAATCCAGATGTAATCGGGAGGAAGGAGCGGACGACGAGAAACCTCGAGAAGATAGAAGTCGGCAAGGAGAATGCGATGGGTGAGAACATGCTTCACACCCTGCGACAGAAGACGAAGATGAGCATCTGGTGCACCGCAGTCCAACTGCTGCAACAACTCGGCAGGCGTGGCAGCACGGGTGCCGTCGGGAAGCGAGGCATTGAAAGGCTCCCACAACCCCTGCCAGATATCGCCCTCGCCCCTGCGATGGATGGCGGTAAACGCCTGCGAGGAAGCTGACTCCCTATACCTTATATATATATAGGCGAGACGGCGCGTCTTGATCTGAAGCTTGCGTTGCTTCACGGGCAACTCCTCTACCCTGCCCGTGCGGAAAGCCTCACAGCTCTCCATCAGCGGACAATCGGAACAACGGGGCGACAGAGGCGTGCACTGCAAGGCACCAAAATCCATGATGCCCTGATTGTAGGCTGAGACCTCGGAAGGAGGCAGGAGCGACTGAGCCAAGGCAGCAAACTCCTTCTTGCCCTGCGTGGAGTTGATGGGGGTGGAGATGCCAAAGTGGCGCGACAGCACTCGATACACGTTGCCGTCCACCACTGCCGCCCTGATGCCGAAAGCAAAGGAGGCAATGGCTGCTGCGGTGTAGTCGCCCACTCCCTTCAGCTGTCTGATGCCTTCGAGTGTGGAGGGGAACTGTCCCAATGCCACAATCTGACGGGCGGCGGCATGCAGGTTGCGGGCACGCGAATAGTAGCCCAGGCCCTGCCACAGCCTCAGCACCTCGTCCTCGCTCGCCGCAGCCAAAGCATCGACAGTGGGAAACTGGCGCATGAACCGCTCCCAGTATTCCCTCCCCTGGGCGATACGCGTCTGCTGCAATATCACCTCGCTCAGCCAGATGGGATAAGGGTCGGTGGTGTCGCGCCAAGGCAAAGCCCTGCCGTTATCGCGAAACCATGAAAGAATCGCATAAGAAAAAGTTGTATTCGACACCATATCCACTCGCTTTTATTTACTTATAGAACTTCAGCAAGTTCTTACCTTTTTACTTTTTTACCTTTTTACTTTTTTACCTTTTTACCTTTAAAAATTACGGCTGGCACAGCAATGCGCACACCCTGTCCTGAAAACGGCGGGCATTGACGGCATGCATGATGCCATTGTTGAGAATGACGAAACACAAGTCGTGCCCGTTGGCTGCCGTACAATAGCCGGCAAGGGTGATGATGCCTGTCAGCGTGCCCGTCTTGGCCCGCACGTTGCCGCTTGCCGAAGTGCCACGCATTCGCTTCCTCAGCGTGCCGTCGATGCCGGCAATGGGCAGCGAGGGACGAAGATGAGGATAAATGTTCTCGTTGCGATAAGCATAACGCAGGAGCAGACACTCCTGTTCGGCACTGAGATAATTGTAGAGCGAGAGGCCCGAACCGTCGGTCAACCTGCAGCGCGAGGCATCCAGTCCGAGTTTGCGGATGAGCTGTCGCTCCACGCTGCGCGCACTCTTGGCGCTGGCAGGACGGTTGCCCGTAGAGGCTGCTATCTGATAATACATACTCTCGGCATAGAGATTGTCGCTCTCCTTCATCATCTTCTGCATGATCTGATCCATGGTGTGGAAACGAGTACACACCGAGAAGGCGCTCTCAGGACAGCGCTTCACCTGAGGCGTGTCGGCCTCGAGCACGATGCCTGCATCCTTCAGTCTGTCGACGAAACGATCCATAAACCCATCCTTGCGGGCAAAGACCAAAGGCGAAAGCACAGGATTGTCGTCGTCCCAGCACCAGCCCTCGCCTAAGAGGTCGGCATCCTTCATCGAGCGGTCGGCATAGATGTTGCCACGGATGGTGTCGACACCCATGTCCTGCAGACTGCTCACAAAAGCCCGCATGTCGTCGTTGTTGAATCGCGGATCCATGCCGCCCACGCAGTACACGTCGCCCTGGAGCACGCCCTCCTCTATCTTGCCCGTGTACTTGAGCTGCGTCTTAAACTGATAAGAGCCGCCCAACCTGTCGAGGGCTGTGATGGCTGTGAGCAGCTTCATCGTACTGGCAGGACGCATGAGCTGACGCTCGCGATGGCGATAGATGCACGAGTCGGCCTGCAAGTCCCACACCATGATGGCAACCTGCGAAGTCTCGAACATATCGTTCTGCAAGAGACGGTCGAGTCCCTGCCTTACATTCTCGGGCCACGGCAGGTGCATGTTGCCTGCAGCGACAGAATCGACAGCCAACGAGTCGGCTGCTATGGAGTCGGCACAGAGTGTGTCTGCCGCCGCCTCGCTTTCGTCCCTGTCCTCTACTACTTCCTCCTCGCCCGCCACCAAGGGCGCAGCGCTCTTCTTCACGTCCTGTGCTCCTACAGGAAGCGAAAGCATCGCCACCATGCAGAGCAACCAAATATATCTGTATTTCATTTTCTAATCTTGTAATGTTCTTTTTATTTTTTTTCAGGAGTTAAGGATTCAAGTTTCGCAAGTAAGCCCCACACGCCCTGAAAGGGCAGAA